>Ga0335081_10007168_pt1 | contig 17804 bp, 17 predicted proteins | sample Lox_Sample_35_FD_206713 | JGI IMG/M metagenome (GOLD analysis project Ga0335081, IMG submission 206713) | Soil microbial communities from Loxahatchee National Wildlife Refuge, Florida, United States - Lox_Sample_3.5 | ecosystem: Environmental > Terrestrial > Soil > Wetlands | place: USA... | reverse complement strand
GAATCGGGATTATGGGCGCTGGATCACGCTGGAGAATTTTCGCTTCCGCTTTTGCTGATGCATGGAACCAATGATCGGATTATTTCGTTCGCCGCGAGCGCCAAGTTTGCAAAACGGGCAGGAAAATCAGTTACATGGAAACCATGGGATGGCATGTATCACGAGATTCATAATGAGCCGGGCAAAGCAGAAGTTTTGAATTACATGATCCAATGGATGGACGACCACTTAAAAAGCAAATAAGTTTTTTCGCATCGTTCTGGACAAAAATCTATGGACATGGGAAAATCCATGCCAATCTTTAATTGAGGTGAAACAATGAGTAAAAAAGATCGAGAAGGACCAAGCAAGCGCCAGGAGTTCCGCGAGAAACGCCGACGCGCCGAGCAGCGCAATCGCTGGATTGTGATCGGTGCGATTACTGTCATTGCAATTTTGATTGTCGGCGCTGTTGCCTATTATGAACTAAAGCCGGTTGCCGCGATCCAAACCGCCGATGCGCGTCCGCGCCCAAATGTGAATCGCAACTCCTCGGGTGATCCCAATGCGCCGGTGAAACTTGTGGAGTTTGCGGACTATCAATGCCCCTACTGTAAGGATTATTGGACTACAACCGAGCCTCAAGTGATTAGCGCTTTTGTCACAACTGGTAAAGTGTTATATACGTATCGCTCCGCCGGAAACTGGGTCAGCGATAATGTAAACAGCGCGACCGGTGGAAACGATACAGAATCCAGAGATTCTGCGGAGGCGGCTTATTGCGCGGCAGACCAGAATAAATTCTGGGAAATGCATGATGCGCTGTATACGAACGTTCTTGGTGAGGCTGATGGCATTTCCTTCACTGGTCGCCGCTTGCAAGCCATCGCGCAAAGCATTGGTCTGGATATGAACGCTTTTAATTCATGTTACAGCAGTCAGAAATATCTCGATCAAGTCAATCAGGATGGACAGGACGCGAAGAACTCCGGGATTCAAGGCACGCCATGGTTTGTGCTGACCTATACCGTTAATGGTCAAACTCAGACTTCAACCGTTGATGGCGATCAATCCTTCAGTGTTTTCCAGCAGGATATTGATAAAGCGCTGGCTGCGGCAGGCGCGCAGTAATTGTTATGATCAGAATTGGGCGGCAGATGTTCTGCCGCCCTTTTTGTTTAATGTCCGAATAGGGAAAGAATCCACACAATCAGCGGGGCAATGACGAGCGCGGGAAGAAAATTCCCGGCGCGGATTTTTTTGATCTCTAATAAACTGCTGAGCGACAAGCCAATTAAAATCACGCCGCCGGTTGCGGTCATCTCGTTCATCATAGACTGGGTCACGATTGCATTCAATTGAGCTGCAAGCAGGCTAATGCCTCCCTGGTAAACCAAAATCATCAGCGATGAAAACATCACACCTATGCCAAGTGTGGATGCAAATGCCAGCGATGCAAATCCATCCAGCACGGATTTGACCGCCAGCAGATTGTAATTGCCTGTCAAGCCGTCCTGAATCGAACCGAGGATTGCGATGGGACCCACGCAAAATAATAATGACGCCGTTAAAAATCCGCGCACGAATTTATTGGAGGCGACTTCGCCGCTCGCGCTATTTGAAGCATCTTTTGCGAAGCGCGCTTCCAGGATTTGCCCCAACGATTGAAGACGATCCTCGATTCTCCACCATTCACCGAGCAACGCGCCGATCAGCAGCGCACCTAATACGATCAACGAATTACCGGTCTTGAGGAACATCTGCATGCCAATCGCGCCGGTGAAGAGTCCCATGCCGAAGATGACGGTGGCTTTGAGCCGTTCCGGCACACGCGTGCCGAAGATCAGGCCGAGCGTTCCACCGATCAGGATCGTGGCGACGTTAATAAAAGTACCGGTCATTCATTCTCCATTGTTATCACAGCAAGAGGTTTTTTATTTCTTGGCAAGCGTCGTATTTTTCCCCGCCGTCCGATTCTCGATCGGTTCCAATACAAATAACAACGAAGACAAACGATTGAGATATTTTTGCAAAACAGGATTGGTGATTTCTCCCGAGTCGAATAACTCGGCCACACGCCGCTCCGCGCGGCGGATAACGGCACGCGCCAACGACAACGACGCGCCGCCGATTGAATCGCCGGGGATGATGAATTCGTTCGGCATCTCGACGGTTTTGCTCAACAGGTCGGTTTGTGCCTCGATCCATTGCAGGCGTGCTTCATCGAAGTGAAATTGCTCGGCGTGTTCAGGCGCCGCGGCTACTTCCGCCATGAGCCGATACAGATCGCGCTGAGCCTCGAGCAGAAGCGGCGCGGAACGCGGGTCGTGAACCAAAGCGCGCGCCAGCCCGAGCGCCGCGTTGGATTCGTCCAATGTTCCGAGCGTTTCGATCCGCAAATGAAACTTCGGAACGCGTCCTTCGCCTAAAAGTCCCGTTGTGCCATCATCGCCTTTTCGGGTGTAAAAAGCCATGCTTCGATTATAATTCATGAAAGATGTCCACCCCATCCGAACGCCATTGGCTCAATCACATCCTGCCGCTCCTCATGGCGGGCATTGCGGTGTTGATGCTTATTTTGAGTCCGTTCTGGGCGGCGGAATGGTATCGCACACCGTTCCTCGGCATGTTGCTTGAACCAAATAATGTGGTCAGTCAGATCGCCTCACCGGGCTGGCCCGCGCGCGATCATGGCGTGATCTTTGCAGACCAACTGCTGGCGTTAAATGGTCAGCCAATGCGTGATGCGTCCGCAGTGATGACGTTCCTTCAGCGGAATGGCACAGGGCCGGTTCAAGCTTCCTTTGTGCGTCGCGCGGGCGGGACCTTTAACCTGACGATCACACCGCTGGCTCATCCTCTGCTGGGAGATTTATTTACATTATTCATTGTGCCTTATCTTGTTGGCTTGGCTTTTATCGGCATCGGTTTTTGGACATACAGCCTTCGTAGGGATATGCGTGCCAGCCGCGCCTTACTGGCTTTTACCTCGGCGTTAAGTATTGCGACTTCTTTGTTCCTGGATATGGATACTACGCGGCACGCGGTTCTGTTTTGGGCTTTGAGTCTGGGGGTGATGGGGGCAAGCCTGGTGCATCTTTCGTTTGTCTTTCCCCAACCGATGCGTTTTGTCCTGCGACGGCCCAGCCTGCGCTGGCTGGGTTGGATCATGTTCATCGCGCTGGCGGTGCCAACGACGCTGGCGATCATCCGTCCCCCCAATCCATATTTCTATATCAACACCTGGCAATGGGGATATCTTTTCATTACGCTTGGCTTTGTGTCATTGCTTGGCACACTGATCTATCGTGTGTTTCGCAGTAATCTTTCAAATGTCCGCCAGCAGAGCCGCGTCATTATTTTTGGTGCGATCATCGCGTTCATTCCCGCGCTATATTACATTGCGCCTCTGGCGTTCGGCGTGTTCACTCAGTTTTATGCCTGGCTGATTTTCCCGGCGCTGATCGTCTTTCCGCTTTCCATAACTTATGCAATCATCCGTTACCGCCTGCTGGATGTGGATCGCTTCTTCTCGCGGGCGCTCACGCATCTGTTGACGCTCACGGTCGCGCTCGTCGCGTTCTATGCACTGCTTACTCTATTTTCATTATCGCTTCAACGAGCGATTCGCGCCAACGATCCTTTGATCATTGCGGCTTATTTGCTGCTGCTGGTGATCGGCTTCAATCCTTTGCGCGGACTCATTCAACGCGGCATCGACCGACTCTTCTATCGCGCGCCTGCCGATTATCGCCGCGCCTTGACCAGCCTCTCGCGTAATCTCGCGATCACACCGGATCTCACTCAAACACTTCGCACTCTCGAAGATCAACTCATACAAGCCCTGGCGCCGGAAAGATTCATCATCTACCTTTACAACGATGATCTGGGAGAATACTTCCCGCACGCCACGCACAAGGATTCTGGGCCGCCCTATCAAGTCGAAGATCCGTTGATTCAATTAATCGCTTCGGCGCAGACCCCGATCTGGTTCCCGACCGATGGACCTTTGCCAGCTCCCCTACAGGACTCTGCCGAGGCGTATCGCCGCTGGATGGGATTCACTTTTGCGCCTCTTCATTACGAGGGCAAATTGATCGGCTTTATGATGCTGGGTCCGCGTCGTTCGGGCGATTTATATACCAGTGATGATTTGGATTTTCTGGCGGCGGTCGCGGCGCAATCTACGCTGGCGGTTGAAAACGTGCGTCTCTTCGCCAATCTGCGCCGCACGCTCGACCAAACGATGGAAATGAAAAACCTGATGGACAATATTTTTGCGTCCATGGCGACCGGCATCATCACGACCGACTTGGATCGGCATGTCACTCTTCTCAATCGCGCCGCGGAAAATATTTTAGGTGTGGATGTCAGCAATGTGATCGGTCAGTCGCTTGCTAACGCCGTACCAGGTTTCGGCGTGGAATTGGAAGATGCCGCCAGCAACACGTTGAAGGGCGACGAAACCATCGTCAGTACGGAACTTAGCAACAAAGTCCCGGAACGAGGCGATTTGTTCTTACGGCTTTCGGTTTCGCCGTTGCGCGATGCGTATCTCAGCACGAAAGGCGCGACGCTGGTCTTTGAAGATTTGACCGAGCGCCATAAACTGGAAGCCGAACGCGAATTGATTCGCAAAACGTTCGGTCATGTGGTCGCGCCGCGCGTCCGCGACCGATTGCTGGCGAATCCAGATAACCTTCAATTGGACGGCGTCAAACAGATTGTCACGACTTTGTTTGCGGATTTATCGGGATTCACCACCTATGGTGAAAAGCACGATCCTGAAACGGTCTTCAGCGTGCTCAATCAATATTTGGCTTTAGCAGCACAAGCCATTTTGGATGAAGAAGGAACGCTCGATAAATTTATGGGCGATGCGGTGCTGGCAATTTGGAATAGTCCCGACCCGCAACCGGATCACGCGTTGCGTGCGGCGCGCGCCGCGTTGAATATCGTACAGCGTTCGATTGAAGCGCACCGCAATTTCAAAGACCCCGAACAACACATGACGTTCCGCATCGGGATCACGACCGGACCCGCCATCATTGGCAATGTGGGCACCCGAGAGCTTTTCAATTACACCGCGATTGGGGATACGGTCAACCTCGCGCAGCGTTTGCAAGCCTCCGCTCAACGCGGACAAATTCTTTTGGAAAGTAACACATATGAAATCATCAAAGAGTTTGTGGATGCCGATGCATTGAATCCGATTTCCGTTAAAGGCCGCGAACAAGCCGCAGAAGTGTATGAACTCAAAGGGTTGAAGAAGTAACAAGGATGTCGTTGTGAGGAGCCACTGATCGAGTAGCTGCGAAGTGGCGTATCGAGAACGAGGCGACGTGGCAATCTCCAACGCAATGAGGAGATTGCTTCGTCAGGAAGAACATCTTCCTCGCAATGACATGAATCAAATATGCCAAGAAAATCCACGAAGACTTCTTCTTTCGGATCGCCGGGGCGCGTAGGACACGATGCGTCCACGTTTTATTCGGCGCGGCTTTATGACGATCAACCACAAGCGGAAGAATCAAAATATATTGAGAATCCGATTCCGCCTGAAAAACTAGATACAATTTTTAATTCATCGTCTGAGCAGATGCATGAGCTGCCGGATAATTCCGTGCATTTGATGGTCACATCTCCGCCGTATAACGTGGGCAAAGATTACGATGACGATTTGACTCTCGTTGAGTATTTATCTTTTTTGAAACGCGTCTGGGCTGAGACCTATCGTGTGCTCGTCCCCGGCGGACGCGCCTGCATCAACGTTGCCAACCTCGGACGCAAGCCGTATATTCCGTTGCACGCGTTCATCATCCATGACATGACCGAGATCGGCTTCTTGATGCGCGGCGAGATCATCTGGGATAAAGGCGCATCAGCGAGTTCATCGACGGCGTGGGGCTCGTGGCAATCGGCGTCGAACCCGACGTTGCGCGATACGCATGAATATATTTTGGTTTTCTCAAAGGGAAACTTTCGCCGCGATAAACTGGATGGACGAACAGACACAATCTCCAAAGAAGAATTTCTTGAATACACAAAATCGGTTTGGAGCTTCGCGGCGGAATCTGCTAAGAAGATCGGACATCCCGCGCCGTTCCCAATTGAATTGCCATATCGCTTGATTCAGTTATACACATTCAAAGATGAAGTTGTTCTTGATCCATTTATGGGATCAGGTCAAACCGTGCTGGCGGCATTGAAAGCCGGACGACATTATGTGGGATATGAAATTAATGAAGAATATTTGAAGTTGGCGGAGAAGAGAATTGGAGGACGATGAGAATGAGTCTCTCATTACTGTTGATAATGATAGCTGCATTGCTACCGCTTATGTCTTGCTTTGGTTGCCTTTTTCTTCTTCAATCCATAAACAAATCATCCAAGAAATATCAAGCGTTAATTCTCAACTTAAAGCGACAAGGTACTTATGAAGAATGGGTTTATCAACACAAGGCTTTAGTGTTCCTTGAAAGAATTTACCTATACTTTAGAATAAGTGTAGTCTTGCTCGTTGTGATCGGTTTTATGATTGAGTTTGTTTCGATGCCTAAAATCTTTATAACATCTTTAGAAATTTTAGGATATGCCTACTGGCCCTTAGCCTTTGTTTTCATAATTATGCTTTCCAAGCAATATAAAAAGGTTCCCGAACTTCAGAGTTAAATGATTGAGTTCACAATGTTACTGGGAACGTTTTTCTTTCCCATTCCAACTTGAGCACAATAATTGGTAAGGAAATCAATCCTCAACTCAACAAATCAATGAGTAATAATCAAGCGAGCAAACCTAGAAATAAGGAGATTGAGATGAAAACTTATACCAAACCCTCAGACACTGAGCTTAAGAAACTCTTATCTTCCATGCAATATCAGGTCACACAGCATGAAGGCACTGAGCCGCCTTTTCGCAACGAATATTGGGATAATAAACATGCCGGCATCTATGTGGATGTGACTTCCGGCGAGCCGTTGTTCAGTTCGCTGGATAAATATGATTCCGGCACCGGCTGGCCCAGTTTCACCAAGCCTTTGGAGCCGGAGCATGTCGTCACGCACACTGATTTCAAACTCTTTCTGCCGCGTACCGAAGTCCGTTCGAAGGTTGGCAATTCCCATTTAGGACATGTCTTCAACGATGGTCCGGCTCCGACCGGTCTGCGTTATTGCATGAACTCCGCTTCGCTGCGCTTTATTCCGGTTGAAGATTTGGAGAAGGAAGGTTATAGCGAATATCTCTCCTTGTTCACCGCAGAAACTACCAAGAAATAGTCTTTGAATCAACAACCCGAAACGAAATCTCTTGTCTTTCTGCATGTCATTCTGAGCCGCGAAGCGGCGAAGAATCTCTCGTAACAGAATGCTTTTGGTTATTTGAGACTCTTCGCTACGCTCACATCGTCCCGATGTCCTTCGGGAGAGTGACATGTTTTTAATTTAACAGTGGACATTCTTATTATCCAACTCTAGTATAATGATTAGTATGGACATCAAGACTCAACTTAATAATTCAATGAAAGACGCCATGAAGAGCGGCGACGAAGTCCGCAAGCGGACGACGCGCATGGCGCTGGCGAATATCAAGCAGGTCGAAGTAGATAAACGAATCGCGCTCGACGACGCGGCGGTGATCTCATTGTTGCAAAAGGAAATCAAGAATCGGCGTGAGGCGGTGGAAGAAGCGAAGAAAGCGAATCGAGCCGATTTAATCGCCGACAACGAAGCTGAGATCAAAGTGATCGAATCATTTTTGCCGAAAGCCATGCCTGCTGAAGAATTACGCGCCCTCACTCAAGCCGCGATTGCCGAAGTCGGCGCGGCATCGCCATCAGATATGGGCAAAGTGATGAAAGTTCTTTTGCCCAAAGTTGTTGGGCGTGCTGCAGGCGATCAGGTCAGCGCGATGGTAAAGGAACTGTTGGCGAAATAATTTATTCACCGCAGAGTTCACGAAGAGCACGGAGAATACTTTTTACTCTGTGTTCTCAGTGTTCTCCGTGGTGAATTTGTTTTATATGGAAAATCGTTTCCGTTTTCCGGCACGCATACGAAACCTGCAAATCTTTGTTCTCACCGCGGTCAGCATCGTGACCTTCGCGGCGCTAACGTTGCCATTAAGTCTGCGGCCCGCGGTGCTTCCGCTGCAAGCGGGCGATGTGGCTCCGCGCGATATCACCGCGCCGCGCGATGATGAATACGTGAGTCAGGTGCGGACCGAAGAAGCGCGTCAGACTGCGGAAAAAGCGGTTCAACCCATTTACACCGATCCCGACCCGGCGATTGCGCGCCAACAAATCAACCGATTAAGCGCCACGTTCCAATTAATTAATCTCACCCGCGCTGATGCAATTGCTACCGACGATGTCAAGCAAGCCCAACTTGCGAACTTGAGCAACATCAGTCTTAAGCCCGATAACATCAAATTGATATTGTCTATTTCTGATTCGCGTTGGGGCGCCGTTCAACAAGAATCGCTGCGCCTGCTCGAACAGATCATGCGCGCACCCGTCCGCGCCGATAATTTGGATGCGGTGCAAGCCAGCGTTCCATCGCTGGTTAGCTTGACTTTGGATGATGATGAAGCCAGTTTGGTCAGTGTATTTGTCAGCGCGTTTGTGATCACGAACAGCCAGTACAGTGCCGATTTAACGGCCGCCGCTCAAAAGTCCGCGCGTGAGGCGGTGCAGCCTGTGGTGCAAACGTATAAAGCGGGTGAACGAATCGTTTCCTCCGGTGACCTCATCACACCTGCCGACATGGAAGCTTTGCAGGAGTTCAAGCTGATCCAGCCCGGCGAGCCGATTGAGACTTACCTGGGCGCGGCGGCATTGACAATCCTGTCCGCGGCTTTTATTGGTTTGTATTTTTTAAGGCGCAGGAAAGTTGCCTTCCTATCCAATCCGCGCAGTCTGCTGATGACTTCACTCATCTTTATTGCTTTTATCGTGGGTGCGCGTTTTGTAATTCCAAACCGCGCTATCATCCCTTATCTTTATCCGCTGCCTGCGGCGGGTTTAATATTGACCACTTTGTTTGGTATGGAAAGCGGGATCATTCTTTCGTTGGTCATTTCCGTGCTGGCGGCTTATGGATTGCCAAACACACAAGAGTTGATGCCGTTTTATCTGATGGCTTCCTTGTGCGGCGTATTGACGCTTGGACCGGCGCGCCGCTTTTGGGGATTCTTTCGAGCGGGGTTGGGGATTGGCGGCGCGGGCGTAGCCATGATCCTTGCCTATCTTTTACCGACTGCTTCAATGGACTCGCTTGGAATCGCCACATTGATTGCTACGGCGCTGGCGAACGGAATCGCATCGGCCAGTATCACGCTTCTCTTGCAATATCCGCTGGCGCAATTTTTGGATCTGCCGACGCCGATGCAATTGCTTGAAATCTCGCATCCCGATTTTCCGCTTCTCCAAATGTTTTTGCGCAACGCGCCGGGAACCTATCAGCATAGTTTGCAGGTGGCGAACCTCGCGGAACAAGCCGCCGAAAAAGTCGGAGCGGATCCGCTCTTGACGCGGGTCGGTGCACTGTTCCACGATATCGGCAAAGCCAAGGACGCATCGTTCTTCATCGAGAATCAAGCGCCGGGCAATCTCAACACACACGTGGATATCACGCCTGAAGAAGCCGCGCAAAAAATCATCCAGCATGTTTTGGATGGCGTGACTCTGGCGCATAAATACCGCCTGCCGCGCCGCATTGATGATTTCATCCTTGAACATCATGGCACGATGGTCACGCGTTATCAATACAATCAGGCGCTCGAAAAAGCGGGCGGCGATGCGAGCAAGGTGGATATGGATCAATTTCGTTATCCCGGTCCGCGGCCGCATTCCCGCGAAACTGCAATCTTAATGATTGCCGATGGCTCCGAAGCACGCGCCCGCGCGGAAGGAGCGGAAAGTGATGATGATCTGCGCGCCATTGTGCGTTCGGTGATCGAGCGCGTACAAAAAGAAAATCAGCTTGATAACGCACCGTTGACGATGCGCGATCTCAACCTCATCGCTGATTCGTTTGTGACGACTCTGCGGGGCACCTATCATCCGCGCATTCAGTATCCCGCCGCCGAGCCGTCTGCCGCGACTACAGATATTCATACTGAGCCTCTCCAAGCGAAGAAGATATGATCTATATCGAATTTGAAATGGAAGCTCAAAAGATTCCGCTACAACTGATCGAACGCGCCGCGCAAGCCGCATTGACGAATCAATCTGCCAATGGAGATCTCACCGTGGTGTTGACCGATGATGCGCATTTGCATCAGTTGAATCGCGACTATCTCGGAGTCAATGCGCCGACCGATGTGCTGTCCTTTCCCGCATCAGAAACAGACCCGGAAACGGGCGCGCCTTATCTAGGCGATATCCTCATCTCGATCCCTCGCGCCGACGCGCAAGCTAAATCTGCAAATCATCCGCTCGAATCGGAAGTGCAGTTGTTAGTGGTGCACGGTGTTCTGCACTTGCTCGGATATGATCATGCTAAGCCGAAAGAAAAAATAAGAATGTGGAAAGTACAAGCTGAGGTCTTGGAAGGCATCGGTCTATCTGGAATCGAGATTCGAGAATCCTGACGACTATGTGGAACTTTATTCTTTCCCGTTATCGTTCGTTCGGCCATGCCTTTCGCGGCTTATGGTATGTTTTGCGTACCCAGCAGAACGCCTGGATCCATGCACTGGCTGCAATCCTTGTATTTATTCTTGCATGGTGGCTTCAATTGCCTGCCCACCATTGGGCAGTATTGATCCTTACCATTGCGATGGTCTTCACCGCAGAGTTCATCAATACCGCGATTGAAGCGGTTGTGGATTTAGCCAGTCCGGAAAAACATCCACTCGCAAAAGTGGGCAAGGACGTAGGCGCGGCGGCGGTGTTGATCTCGGCGCTTGCCGCGGTGTTGATTGGGTTGTTGATTTTAGGTCCGCCATTGTGGGATAAATTCAAGATTTTTTTTAACCACTAAGCGTACCAAGGACTCAGAAGAGGAGACATCATGACTTTATCATTTCGTTATGGTACTGTGGGTTCGCCAATTGGCACGCCGAAGAAACCCGGCGGTTCGGTCGGCGCGATTGCATTTAGCAAATCCATCGGATTGCAAGCATTTGAATTAGGCTGGGTGCAATCGGTGCGCGTCTCGGAAGAAACTTGTGCGGCGATCAAAGCTGCGTCATCAGAACAAGATGTATCGGTCAGCGTGCATGCGCCATATTTTATCAACTTGAATGCGAACGATGATGAATGGCCCAAGTCGCGCAAACGCTTGATGGATGCGGCTCATTACGGAAATCTGGCGGGAGCGACCGACATCATCTTTCATCCCGGCTCATACTTTGAGCGTCCGCCTGCTGAAGTCTTGAAAGTTGCGGTCCCGCGCTTGAAAGGCTGTGTTAATGAATTACGGAAAGCGAATAATCTGGTAACAATCCGGCCCGAGACGATGGGTAAATCCGCGATGCTCGGTTCGTTCGAGGACGCGCTCGAAATGGCAAAATCTATTGATGGCGTTTTGCCTTGCATTGATTTTGCTCACCTGCACGCGCGTCCCGGCGATGGGACGATGAATACGTATGAAGAATGGTCTGTGTTGCTGAAGGTGTATGAAAAGGCTTTGGGAAAATCTGCGCTCAAGAAGTTGCATATCCATCTTTCAGGTATCGAGTACGGACCTAAAGGCGAGAAGAATCATCTAAAGTTGGAAGAAGCTGATCTTGATCTAAAATCGTTATTCCGCGCGCTGAGTGATCATCAATGCGCTGGAAGAATTTTATGCGAGAGTCCCATCATGGAAGAGGACGCGCTGAACATGAAGAAAACGTGGATCAAAATAAGTGGAGAAAGATGAGCCTATATACCACTGTACCACTTTCAGGTTATGGCTGCAAAAATGACATTTGACATGTAATCAGGGTTAGGAAATACCGCTTGTTTTTTCCCTAGGAAGTTGTACAATGTACTTATACAGTATGGATTTATTCGTTTATAGGGGTTTTTCTGATTTTTAGAACGAAGACAAGCTGTTGAGTTGTTCTCAAGCAAGACATAATATACCACAAACCACTTTAGTGTTTTATCGGCTGAAATCGAGAAAGAACAGGAAAGTGGCTATGAACGAAGAAATCAATAAACCCTTATATATTCGAATTCAAGAATATATCGCCGAATTGATTCTCTCAGGAAAACTGACACCGGAAACCAAAATCCAATCTGAACGTGACTTCAGTGAGGATTTAGGCGTCAGCCGTATGACCGTGCGTAGGGCAATCACGGAATTAGTTAATGAGGGCCTCCTCGAGCGCAAGCATGGCTCCGGCACTTATGTTGCCAAGCCCAAGGTCACATACGAATCGTTGGAGCTTGTTAATTACATTCAAGCGATGCGGCATCGAAACATAGCCACCGCCAGCCAGTTGCTGGAATTTGGCGAACTAGCAGCCAGCCGACGCCTTGCCGAATCACTCCAAATCGAAATTGGGAATCCGATTTACCGAGTCGTGATCCTGCGGTTTGCCAATCGCGTTCCAGTCGTTTTGGAACGCGTTTTTATTCCCTGCGCCCGCTGTCCGGCATTGGAAGAATGGGATCTTGAAAAAAGTTCGATCTACGACTTATTAACCGATGTCTATCACATTGAACCCGACTGCAGTTCGCAGACCGTCGAAGCAGTCGCGGCGGCTGATACGGTAGCCCAACAACTACGTGTGGATGAAGGCTTTCCCCTGCTCATGCTCTCGCGCATTGTTTTTGAAAAGAAAGCAGAACTGCCGATTGTATTCTCACAGGATTTTTTGCGTAGCGATTATGCCCGTATCCACACTAACGCGCAGTTGCCGGAACATAACGAGAAAACTAATGAAGACAACGCAGGAAAGGAGGAATTAACCGAACATAAAGCTTAGTTTGAAATTTGTACGATTCACATATCTGGAAAAAGTTTTGAAAGGAGAAATACAATGGCTGAAATGGTTGCACCTGCGGGCGCCACAGGCAAGAAACTCTACGCTCGCAAAAGTTCAGGTCTGGTAAGGACGATTGGAGTCTTTGGCGCCATGGTATTTGGCATTCACTGCATCAGTCTTTCTTCCTCAGGCCTGATTCCGTTCTCGTGGGTAGCCGGCGTATGGCCCGGGAGCAGCATCATCGGGGTGTTGACGGTTGCCATGTTCTTCTGTCTGTTCCACGCCTATACCTATGCTGTCATCGGCGCGACGATGCCGCGTTCGGCTGCCGACTATACGCTGGCCAGCCGCACCTTAAGCGCCCCGCTGGCTTTTGCCGCCTCATGGACTCTGGTCATCTTCAGCGCCATGGTGGCCGGCTCGCTGATTGCTTGGATTCCCAAGACGGCTTTTCCGGTTCTCTTCCAAACTATGGGCATCGTGCTGGGTAATCAGCAGTTCGTCCAGTTCGCAAGCTGGTCGGCCACACCGATTGGAATCGTTGTTATTGGCACGATCTGCACAGTGATCACTTTTGTCACCATGATTCTGCCGACGCGTACCATCTTGCGCATTTTGGAAGTTGGATTCTTCCTGGGCTTGGTAGCCTGGGTCGTGCTGTACTTCCAACTTGGCACCGCTGCCAAAGATGCATTCCCCGCCGCTTGGGATAAATTTATGGGCGCGGGAAGTTACGAAGGACGTATCGCTTTAGCCCAATCTCACGGCATGGTCATTAATCCTAACGTTGGCATAATGACGTTAGCGGGCTTGATCATGGGCTTCTGGATCTTCTACGGCTACTACATTCCAACCTTCTTTGCAGGCGAAGTAAAGCAGGCCGAGAGCACATTGATCTCAGGCTCATGGGCTTCATTGCTTGTTACTTGGGCGATCTTTGTAGTTGCGGCGATTCTCTTGCAACGCTTGGTCCCGCTCCAGTTTATCGCGGCTGAGTCGTATTTGAGCAATGCTGGCGTCACCAGTGCAAACCCCATGCCGTGGATCACTTTCTACGCTGCCATCCTCAATCCAAACATCGTTCTCTTGTGGATCGTGGCCATCGCCTGGTTTTACACATTGATCAACCTGGCACAGACTTACTTCTTCTATTGCAGCCGCATCATCTTTGCCTGGTCGTTTGATCGGCTGATCCCGGAGGGTGTCTGCTATATTCACCCAACCCTGAATAGCCCTATCGTGGCTATTTCGATCATCACTTTGATTGCGGAAATCGGCGTGTTGGATGCTTCCGGCTGGTTGTGGGCGGGTAGTGTAATGGGTGCTCAGTTGAACTTTGTGTTCTTTGCCGCCTGGACCATGCTGGTTCCAGTAACAGCAATCACATTGTTCCCATTCACCAAGCCGGACCTATTTGAAAATGCCAGCGCATTTGTGAAGCGCAAAATAGGCAAAGTGCCGGTGATTACCGTCGTGGGCACGATTACTTTCCTATTCCTCGTATGGTTGATTCTTGCTTCCTTCCTGTATCCCGCCGTGGGAGGCATGATCGGAGTGGGAACGCTCGGCACACTGGTCGGCTTTATCATCAGTGGCCTGGTTGTGTTCTATGTTGCCCGTGCATACCGATTGAATAAAGAAGGCATTGACATCAACTGGACTTTCCAGTCTGTCCCGCCCATATAAACCTTCTTACTTATATGGAGCTTCTCTGATCCGGCCGAGATACCCTAGCCGGATCAGAGAGAACCTTATTACTTAGGAATATCCTATGAAGATGACTCGTATTCTCTATGGTTCAGATTTCCACGGTTCGGAAGTGGTTTTTCGCAAGTTCCTCTCTTCGGGGATTCAATATAAGGTAAATGCACTTATGGTAGGTGGTGACGTTACCGGCAAGGCGATGGTACCGGTCATCCATCAGGGAGGCGGCCGCTACCAGGCTCATTTGTTTGGTGCTGATAAGATCGCCGCGACTCCTGATGAACTCGATAAGTTAAAGAAATCTATCAGCGCGGTTGGTTTTTATCCGATCGTCTTGGAGCAGGATGAAGCCCAGGAGCTGGAAAACGATCCGGCAAAAATGGGTACCCGCTTCGAGCAGGAGATGTGCGGTCGCGTGCGTGAATGGATGAAGCTGGCGGAGGAAAAATTAATCCCGCAGAAAATCACGCTTTACTTCATGGCTGGCAACGATGACTTATATTCGATTGATAAAGTTATCGAAGAGTTTCAACACATTCGGAATCCAGATATGAAACATTTCGAAATGGAAGACGGCTACGAAGTGGTCGGTTTATCGAACGCCAATCTCACACCGTGGTTGTGCGCCCGCGATATTGAAGAGGAAGAATTGACTCGCAAGCTGAATGCTATAGCCGGTATGATCCAGAGACCGGAGCGAACGATTGCCATCATCCATGTTCCGCCGATTGGCTCCGGCTTGGACACTTGCCCGGATCTCGATAAAAACCTCAAGATTATTACACAGGGCGGACAAGTTGTAATGAAGCAAGCCGGATCACCAGCAGTCAAAGCTTTCATTGAAAAGGTTCAGCCGATGCTGAGTTTGCATGGACATATTCACGAGTCGCCGGGTCATGTGCGCAATGGGCGTACGCTGATGATCAATGCCGGCAGTGAATATGCCGAAGGCATCATGAAGGCCGCCATCGTTAACCTTGAGGACGGAAAAGTAAAAGGCCACATGTTGGTTTCTGCTTGATGGAGGCACGAATGGGCAAATATGGCAAGATCGTGGAAGATTTCTATACGGAGCGCACGCGCATCCTGAATGCTCTAGCACAAGAAGAAAACAAACATGTCATGATGCGTCTGATCGGTGCGCTGGCATTTCGGACGCATTGCCAGACTTACGGATATATTCAAGATAAGCTTGGCCGCAAGTTCACCGATTTCGATTTTGTTTCCTATCCGCGTTTTGTGCGGGATGTTCGCCGTATCCTGACGGAGCTAGGTTACGAAGAGGATAAGCAGGTCACTCAATTATTCGGTGATCGGCGCATGTTATTTCATGATCCGGCCTTTGGCCGTCATGCCGACGTGTTCTACAATGTTTTGGATTTCTGTCATCCCATCAACTTCGTGGGCCGCTTGGAATCAGAAGAACTAACTGTTCCACTAGCGGAATTGTTGCTCGAGAAGATGCAGATCGTTGAAATCAACGAAAAAGATTTGATTGACAGCGTGATGTTGTTGCGCGAACATCCGATCGGTGATTCAGATAAAGAAACAATCAATGCGGTTGTCATCACCCGCATCCTCGCCAATGACTGGGGCTTCTGGCGGACCGTTACCGGTAATTTGAAATTACTAGGTGAGAAGCTTGACCACTACGATAGCTTGTCAAAGGAAGACCGACAAGTCGTGCATGACCGCATCAAGGAATTGCAGGATCGCATTGAGGCTAAGCCAAAGTCATTGGGTTGGAAAGCACGTGCGCAAATTGGTGAGCGCGTCAAATGGTATAAAGACGTGGAAGAATTGCAAAGATAAAAGAACGATGTAAGACTTGGTTAGGAAAGGAATTTTCATGAAATCCTTTGAAGACTTCATTGTGCCCTGGGTCAAAAGCGCTGAACCATACAGCGATAAACACATGGACATCGCTTGGGAAAATCCGCAGATCATCCGCATGATGTCCAACGAAAACCTATTGACGCCATCCGAATCTGTTTTGGACGCAATTGTGGATGCGGCTCGCTTGGGAAATTTATATCCGGGCTCGGGCCCAGAATTGCGCAAAAGACTTGGCGAGGCCGCGGGACTGACGGCGAATCACGTTGTCTTGGGTAACGGCTCTACCGACGTGATCAACTTCGTCGCCCACACCTTCATCGCACCGGAGGATGAGGCGTTGATCTCTGTTCCGACTTTCCCAATGTACGAAGCGCGTGTGCGTGTGGCGGGCGGTACTGTCGTTTCGGTTCCAATGAGGCGCGATTTTTACTGGGACATAGATGCGATTCTCAAAGCCGTGACAGCCAAAACAAAATTGATTTTCATTTGTTCGCCTAACAATCCGACCGGCAATCAGATTGACGAAGCGGATCTTTTGCGAATCCTTGAACTGGGAATTCCTACCTTCTTTGATGAAGCCTATTATGAATTGGAAAATAATGTCATCACCCGCGCACCGCTGATTAAGAAGTATCCGCACATGCTGGTTAATCGCACGTTCTCAAAGGCTTTTGGCCTGGCAGGTTTTCGCATCGGTTACGTGTTATGCGATCCGAAACTGGCGATCCATTTCAATAAGGTGCGCTTTCCGTGGAACGTCAGCCTGATTGCGTTGTCGGCCGCGCTAGCAGGTTTGGATGATGCGCAAGATCAAGAACAAAAGCGGCAGAATGTCATCCAAGGCCGCGAATATATCTATGAAGAGATCAATAAAATGCCCGGCCTGCGCGCTTTTCCATCCGAAGGCAACTTTGTATTGGTCGACGCCAGCGTGTTAGAAAAAGAATCCGGCGAGATCCGCGACTACATGGCGAAGCAAGGAATTTTCATCCGGCCGATGAGCGGACATAATATGTCGAAGGGATTCATTCGCATCACGGTGGGCACGCCCGAACAAAACCATTTGTTCATCAAGGTATTCCATGAGTATGTAAAGGAAGTATTGAAAATCTAGTTTATTGATAATCGGAGAAACACGATGACCAACAAAAAATACATTCTGGCGCACGATACCGGCACGGGTGGAAACAAGGCAGTGCTTTGCGATTTGAAAGGAAAGGTCATTCATTCGGCTTATCAAACCTATGGGATTTCCTATCCACATCCGGAATGGGTGGAGCAGGATCCGGATGAATTGTGGCGCGTCGTCGCGTCGACCTCGAAGCGGGTCATTCGCGAATCAGGCGTGGACGCGGCGGACATCATCG
>Ga0335081_10007167_pt1 | contig 17804 bp, 15 predicted proteins | sample Lox_Sample_35_FD_206713 | JGI IMG/M metagenome (GOLD analysis project Ga0335081, IMG submission 206713) | Soil microbial communities from Loxahatchee National Wildlife Refuge, Florida, United States - Lox_Sample_3.5 | ecosystem: Environmental > Terrestrial > Soil > Wetlands | place: USA... | reverse complement strand
ATCCTCACCACCAGCACCAGTGAGGGGTATTCCTACGTGTTCCGCCTGCTATGCAATGTGGGGGACGAAATCCTGGTACCGAAACCAAGTTACCCCCTGTTCGAATTCCTGGCCGAGCTTCAGGACGTGAAGCTGGTCCCGTACCCGCTGATTTACGATCACGGCTGGCAGATCGATTTCCCGTCGCTGTATAAAGCGGTGAATCATCACACGCGGGCGGTGGTGGTGGTGCACCCGAACAATCCCACCGGGTCGTTCGTCAGTCCGAAGGAAACTGCCGAGCTGAATGACTTTTGCAAGGAGTATCGGCTGGCCATCATCGCCGACGAGGTATTTCTCGACTATCCACACGATGGCGGGATGCGTCCCACCTTTGCGGCGAATCGGGACGCCCTGACGTTTGCGCTCAGCGGCCTGTCAAAGATTTCCGGATTGCCGCAGATGAAAGTCGCGTGGGTGACGATCAGCGGCCCCGAAGAGCAGGCTGTAGAGGCGGTTGCCCGGCTCGAGGTTATTGCCGACACGTACCTGTCGATGAATGCGCCCCTGCAGCTGGCCACTCCGGCGTTGCTGGACCAGAGGAAGAACATCCAACCGCTCTTGCTGGACCGCCTGCGCGCTAACCTGGAGGAACTAGACCGGCAGATGGGCAGGCAACAGAACTGCGAGCGGCTGGCCGTGGAAGGTGGCTGGTATGCGGTTCTGCGCGTGCCGGTGACGCAGCCGGATGAAGATCTTGCCGTCGAGCTGCTGAGAGAATGTTCGGTCGCCATACATCCGGGACATTTTTTTGATTTCGCGCAGGACGGCTACCTGGTCGCGAGCCTGATCACTCCCCCCGATCATTTTCGAGATGGGATGCGGCGAGTTCTGGAGTTCGTGAAGAAGCGTTCTTGAACAAGGGCTCCTGAACAAAAACTAAGCGTCAGCTCTTGATGAGGAACGGATTCGTCTCCCGCTCGCTTCCGATGCTGGTCTTCGGGCCATGCCCGGGAACGACGACGGTGTCATCGGGCAGAGCGAGCACCCGATCATGAAGGGACCTGATGATCTTCTGGAAAGATCCACCTGGAAGATCGGTGCGGCCGATGCTGCCGGCAAAGAGCGTGTCTCCCGCAATGAGCGTCTTTTCGGCGGGGAAATAGAGGCAAATGCTGCCCTCGGTGTGGCCGGGTGTGTGCAGCACGGTCGCCTCGAGAGAACCGGTGCGAATCGTTTCATCCTGTTCGACGCTCTGATCGATATCCACCTTGCCGGGCGAGGCCATGCCGATCCATGCGGCTTGCATGTCGAGCATCTTCAGCAAAGCGTGGTCGTTCTGGTTCAGGATGATGGGGGCGCCGGTGGCCGCACGCAGTTTCATGGCGCCACCCACGTGGTCGATGTGGGCGTGCGTGATCACGATCTGCTTGACCTGGAGGCCGTGCTTGCGCACCAGGGCGAGCACGTCTTCTATGTCATCGCCGGGATCGATGACCATGGCTTCGTGCGTGGTCTCGTCGCCGATCACGGAGCAGTTACACTGCAGCGGACCGACAGGCAGGATCTCGTGGATCACTTGAGGGGCCTACTTCTTCGCAGGCGCGGACGATTGCGGGGCGCTCGGTACCGGTGCCGGAGTTGCGGGCTGCGACTTGGTTTGAGGTTTGATGCCCTGCAGAACCGAGCTCCCGCCCGAGCGCTTTATGGCAAAGATCGACAGCGTGATCGAGGTCACCATAAAGATGATGGCGGACCACGTCGTGGCTTTGGAGAGGGCGGTTGCGGCGCCGCGCGGTCCGAATGCGGTCTGGCTGCCCATGCCCCCGAAAGCGGCGGCAATGTCGCCGCTCTTGCCGCTTTGCAGCAGCACCACGGCGATGAGGAAGAAGCAAACGAGGATGTGCACGATGGTGATCAGTACAGTCATGATTGAGGTTCAAGAACCGCGTTCTGCTGCCGGTTACTCCTTAACAGAGTGACGAAAATTAGAGCTGATGGTGCGGAAGGGGGGATTTGAACCCCCACGCCTTTCGGCGCCACCCCCTCAAGATGGTGTGTCTGCCAGTTCCACCACTTCCGCAGAGATTCTTCAGGATTATAACAAATGACCACAGGGGCACAGGGGCACCGGGGCGGGGGGAGCCGGTCGAAAACGAAAACATCGGCTCAGCGGCGGGAGTTACCAAAAGGAGATTCAGAGCCCTGAGGAAATCTCGACGGGGCAAGGTGACATCCGTCACAGGCTGGCGACAAGCTTCTGCCTACTATCGTTCGCGCGGCGATAAGCCCCACTGTTCGGGTCGCAGAGCCTACTGGGCGAAGCCCCTTCGGAACTGAATCCTACTTGGGGCGGGGTTTATCGCCATTCATACAATACAACGTGAGAGAAGATTTTCAAGACGATTTACTTCCGCTTCCCAGAATGGTTCGCAAAAGTCAACCGCGTCGCGAGCGAGACGCAAGATCTCTTGCAAGGTTCAATACTTCACGATTGCGGTGAAGGACTTGGGATCAAGACTGGCACCGCCCACGAGCGCACCATCAATCTCCTCCTCGGACATAAGGGCCCTGGCATTCTCCGGCTTGACTGAGCCACCGTACAAAATGCGCAGGTGAGCGGCAAATTCGTCGCCGAAGGACTTGGCAGCCTCGCTACGGATCAACTGGTGCGCGTCGGCGGCGAGTTGGGGAGTCGCTGTCTTACCTGTGCCGATGGCCCACACCGGTTCGTAGGCGACGACGAGCTTTCCGGCCTTCTTCGCGGAAATAGCGTGGAACGCGCGCAGGCATTGGCGCCGGAGCACGTCGTCGGTCAGGTTAGCCTCGCGTTCTTCCAGAACTTCTCCCACACACACGATGGGCGTCAGGCCCGCTTCCAGAGCCGCCTTGAGCTTACGGTTGACGGTGTCGTCGGTCTCGCCAAAATACTGGCGGCGCTCCGAATGGCCGATGATGACGTGGGTGCAGCCCAGGGCCAGCAGCATGCCGGTGGAGATTTCGCCGGTGAACGCTCCTTCCTTTTCCCAATAGACATTCTGTCCGCCGACGGCAACGTTGCTGCCCTTGGCTGCTTCGACCGCGGCGGGCAGATTGATAAACGGAGGACAAACCGCGATCTCGTCGCGCGTGTGGTCAGAAACCATAGGCAGGAAATCGCGGAAGAAGTCGCGGGTCTGGTCCGGAGTTTTGTACATCTTCCAGTTGGCGGCCATCAATTTTATTCTCATGAAGCCTTCTCGAGTTGGATTGAGGATGAACGATCGGATTCGGAGAGCCGCTCGGCGGCCGTAACGTACACACGCAGGGTGGCGACATCAAAAAGGACAAATCTCACATGGGAGACGTGCGCCGTGGACTTCAGAGTTTCAACGACCGTGCCTACCGCGATCTCTGCGGCGTCTGCGACGGGGTACCCGTAAGCGCCGGTGGAGATGGAAGGAAAGGCCAGCGACTTGAGCGCATGCTCGTCCGCCAGTCGAACCGATTCGCGGTAGCAGCTGGCCAAAGTCTCGTGCTGATGCGGGTCTCCGGCGCGATGGATCGGGCCGACGGTGTGAATCACGTGCTTCGCGGCCAAGCGGCCGCCGGTCGTGATCACAGCTTTGCCCGCGGGGAGACGGCCGATCTTCCCGACAATCTGCCGGCAGGCTTCCAGGATCGCAGGTCCACCCGCTCGATGGATGGCGCCGTCGACGCCACCGCCGCCCAGCAGCGAAGAATTCGCCGCATTCACAATCGCATCGGTAGCTTCCCGCGTGATGTCGGCCGGTCCGTGGAATTCGACGGACTTGCTGCCCACGAGCACCAGCCGGGTTGTGAAATTTCCCACGGCGCCATCCAGTCCGATCAGTGCTTGTCCGTCAAAGCTTCGACGCCGGGCAGCTTCTTGCCCTCCAGAAATTCGAGGGAAGCGCCGCCGCCGGTGGAGATGTGGGTGATCTTGTCGGCCACACCCGCAGCATGAACCGCCGCTACCGAGTCTCCGCCGCCCACGATGGTGGTTGCGCCTGCATTATCGGCCACGGCCTGCGCAACCTTGAACGTGCCCTTGGAGAACGGCGCAACTTCAAAGACTCCCATGGGACCGTTCCACACGATGGTGCGAGCGCGGGAGATTTCCTCGGTGAAGGTTTCGATGGTTTCCGGACCGATATCCAAAGCCATCATTTGAGCGGGAATCGGATGACCGGCGGCGATGATTTGGGTGCGGGCGTTGGCGTCGACTTTGTCCGCGACCACGTGATCGGTGGGAAGCAGGAATTTCAGCTTGCGGGTTTTAGCCTCCTGCAAGAGCTGTCGCGCGAGCTCAACCTTATCTTCCTCGACCAGCGACCTGCCTACGGCTTCGCCCTGAGCCTTGAGGAAAGTGTAGGCCATGCCGCCGCCGATGATCAGGGAGTCGACCTTGTCCATCAGATTCCTGATGACGCCAATCTTGTCGCTGACCTTGGCGCCGCCCAGGATAGCCACAAACGGCGGCTCGGGATGCTTCACCGCACGGCCGAGATATTCGAGCTCTTTCTCCATCAGAAGTCCGGCAGCCGACTTGTGCAGGAATTTCGTAATGCCGACGGTGGAAGCATGGGCGCGATGGGCGGTGCCGAAGGCGTCATTCACGTAGAACTCGGCGAGCGCGGCCAGCTGCTTGGAGAACTTTTCGTCGTTGGCCTCTTCTTCGGCGTGGAAGCGCAGATTTTCCAGCAGAAGAGTCTGTCCTTTTTCCAGCTTGATGGCCACTTCTTCAGCTTCTGGTCCGACGCACTCGGGGCTGAAGCCCACGTTTTCGCCGCGCGCCAGCTCTTTGTCGAGCAGCATGCGGAGGCGTTCCGCAACCGGCTTCAGGCTCATCTTGGGATTGGGCTTGCCCTTGGGGCGCCCGAGGTGTGAGGCCAGAATGAGGCGGGCTCCGTGGCGCAGGGCGTACTCGATCGTAGGAAGAGTCTCGCGAATGCGGGTGTCGTCCATGACGCGGCCGTCTTCGAGCGGCACGTTGAAGTCGACGCGCATGAAAACTCGTTTATCGTTCAGCGGGAGATCGCGAATCGAAAGCTTTGACATGGAATTCCGCCTAACCAGAAGGTTTATGGATGAATGCCCCGGCCCTGGAACGCCCCCGCCGGAGCGAGAGCGCTGTGCACTGGCCTGGAACCCTCCTGCAGAGAACGCACTCGGGTGAACGCGCAGCGCGGACAGAGTGTCCTCACCTCACGGTTACAGACCCTTCTTACCGAGGTAGTCGATCAGATCACGAACCCGGTTCGAGTAGCCCCACTCGTTGTCATACCAGGACAGAACCTTCACTAGGGTGCCGCCAATCACGAGGGTAGAGAGCGCATCCAGAATGGAAGAGCGTGGGTCGCCCTTGAAATCGGCCGAGACCAGTTCGTTCTCCTCGTATCCGAGATAGCCTTTCAACGGGCCAGATTCGGACGCCTTCTTCATCGCGGCATTGATTTCCTCTTTTGTGGTCTTCTTTTCGACCACGGCCACCAGGTCCACGACCGAGACGTTGGGGGTGGGAACGCGGATTGCGAAGCCGTCGAGCTTACCGGCCATCTCGGGAATCACCAGCTTCAGCGCCTTGGCTGCTCCGGTCGAGGTGGGGATCATGGAAAGTGCCGCCGCACGGGCCCGGCGCAGGTCCTTGTGAGGGAAGTCGAGGATGACCTGGTCGTTGGTGTAGGAGTGGATGGTGGTCATCGAGCCACTCACGATCTTGAAATTGTCGTGCAGGACCTTCGCGATCGGAGCCAGACAATTGGTGGTGCAGGAAGCGTTGGAAATGATGTGGTGCTTTGCCGGATCGTACACGCCTTCGTTCACGCCCAGAACCAGCGTGACGTCTTCATTCTTCGCTGGGGCGGAAATGATGACTTTCTTGACTGGGCCACGCAGGTGCTTCTTGGCATCCTCTGCGTTGGTAAAGCGTCCGGTGGATTCGATCACAACCTGGGCTCCGACCGATTCCCAATTCAGCTTGGCCGGGTCTTTCTCGGCGAAAACCTTGATGCTGCGGCCGTCGACGCTGATGCTGTCGGTACCAGCCGAGATCTTGTTGGGCAGGTTGCCAAGAATCGAATCGTACTTAAGAAGATGCGCCAGAGTCTTGGGGTCAGTGAGATCGTTGACCGCCACGAACTCGAGGTTGGAATCGTGCAGCGACGCCCGCAGCACATTGCGGCCGATGCGTCCGAATCCATTAATGCCTACTTTGATTGCCATGTTGCCTCCGTTCAAATTTATGAAAGCTATCCCAGAAAACCGCAAGCCCGGGGTAAACAAAGAATGGTATCAGGGTGACGGAGTAAGCGTAAATGGAGAGGGCCGCAAACTGTTGTGATCTGCATCACCAGGGGCTGCGATTTCCACAAGGGGCGATCAGAGGCTCGGGCGCGTCGTGCGATGCTGAGCCGCGAATCCCTTGCATCACGCGGGCGTGATTTCCAGATACGTGTTTTCCTTGCTCCAGATGGGAAGCCGAGCCAGCCAGTACTTCTGCCGGACGGCCTCTCTTGCCTGAGGCCAGCTCTCGGGCGGAAGGATCCGCGCGGTTGCCGGGAACTCGGGGCCAGTGACTCTGCCCCTCATGGTGCTGGGAGCGATGCGGACCTGTGGGTTGTTGCGGATGCGCTTTAATTTGCCGGAATCGTTACGCGTCATCACGTAGAGCTTGCCATCGCGTTCGCCAAACCAGACCGGCGTAGGCACGGCAGTGCCATTTTTCCGGAACGTAGATAGGCTGATGTATTTCTGCGACTGAATCTCGGCTGGGATCGGTTTAGTCATGCGCTGATGGAATGAATTGGCCAAAAAAAGGGGCGTTCCGCTGTCGCGGCTGGTACTTCATGGACGACTTAGATTGCTAGTCTTACCGTCGATGTGTTACAAGCCAATCATGCGCAATTGGATGCGCGAGCGCATGAAGCGCCGCAAGAAATCGCAAGACAAAACTCCGCCCGGCGAAACCGCGCAGGCACCCCTGCAACCTGCGTATTTCGATGCTCACGCTCCGGTTGGAGATTCAACAGCCAAGGAAGAGCAGTCCCGTGCGCCACAACCCGCCGCGGAAGAGATCGACGATTCGGAACCGGCGGAATCGGCGGAGCAACCTGAAGTCTCGCAGCATGCGGAAGAGCGATCGGGCGGCGAGGGTCAGCCTGCCGCAACGGCCACGGAAGGTGGTCCGGCGCGACGCCGGCGCCGGCGTGGCAGAGGCGGACGAGGCAGAACCGGAGCGCGAAGCGAATCAGGTCGAGCCCAGCCGCAAACCGGAAGTGAAACTTCGGAGGCCGAACCAAAGGCAATTGCGTCTAAATCTACGAGCGAGCACGAAGCCGCGGTCGCTGCGAAGCCGGTCCCTGTGGCTGGAACTCAAGCAGGTGCCGTTCCCGTGGCCCCTCCGCGACCGCCCAAGGGAACCGTGGTTCTGGCGATCGGGCTGCCGGGGTCGGGTAAGAGTTCGTGGTTCAAGCGTCACAACATTACTCCGCTGTCGAGCGACATGCTGCGCAGCATTCTCTTCGATGATCCCCAGGAGCAGCGCTTTCAGGACCTGGTGTTTTCCAACTTGCGGTCGATGTTGAAGGCGCGGCTGATTGCGCGGCGTCCGATGAATTACGTGGATGCGACCAATCTGACGCCCCACGACCGGCATAGCTGGATCAAGCTCGCGAAAGACTACGGCTATGAGGTGCAGGCGGTGTTCTTCGATGTCCCCCTCGAAGTGTGCATGCAGCGAAACCAGAAGCGCGAACGAGTGGTGGACGAAGATGTAATGCGCCGCATGGCAGGAAAATTGAAACCGCCGACCTTCGAAGAGGGCTTTTCCAAGGTGACCGTCGTGCGGGTGAAGAAGAAAGAATAGGTCGGCGAGCGCAATACCCGCGGCGGAATCTCTCACCCTTTCAGATACGGCAACAGCTCCTTAAATGCCGGGGCACCCGACGTGCGCAACAACTCATAGATCATCATTTCCGTAGAAGAAATAACGGCACCGGCGGCGCGCATGCGCTCCAAGCCAATCCTCCAGTTCCACTCCGTACGCGAACTGACCGCGTCTGACGCCACGTGCACGATGTAGCCCTCCCGCAATGCTCCCAGCGCAGTTTGCGCGACGCAGATGTGGCTCTCCATTCCGCACAGCAGCACAGTATTACGGTTGCCGGGAAGCCGCTTGAGCGCCGAGCAAAAGGCGTCGCTGCCGAAGCAGGAAAACATGTGCTTGTCGATGGCCTCGACCTCCGGCAGCAAAGCCGAGACCTCAGGGACGGTCTTGCCCAGGCCCTTGGCGTATTGCGTGGTCATTAAAGCGGGGATCTTCAAAATTGCGGCGAGACGAATCAAGAGCTGCGAATTGCGCACCAGTTGATCCTTCTGAAAGATCGGAGGCAGCAGTTTTTCCTGTATGTCAACTACGATCAGGGCAGAGCGCTCGGGCTCCAGGCATTGGCGGGCAATTTCGGAGTAGCTTCCCAGTTCTGCGATGTTGCCGATACCGGTGACCATGGCAGCTCCCTATCGCGAAAAGTAAGCGCGCGATAGGACATTCTAACGCCGTGCTCTCAGGTACACCGTTTCCTTCAACACCAGACCTGCGGCCGACGGTCAGTTGCCGTCGCCATTCGACGCAGATTCCGGCCGGAGCTGCTCGCTGAGATGCTTGCCCACGGAGTTCAAGTCTTTAGCCAGCGCCAGGCGCCAGCGTCCCACCGAGTGCTGTGCCAGCTCCTCCATGGTCTGCTCGAAGGACAGGAGGGAGTCGGCTTTCTGGGCGCGCAGACCGTCGGAAACCGAGGCTTCGATTCCTTTCTGAACGATCCGCAGTTTCTCACACGCGTTGTCGAGCTGCTTGTCGAGCTCCTCGCCGTTACGCTTGCCCAGTTCCTCGACGATCAAATCAGCGGAGGACTCGAGCCGGCTGTGCGCAGCGGATACGATTTCGCCGGCCAGGTGCTCCAGATGCGCGTCGAGGTCGGATTCAAGGCGCCGCACGGACTCGTTCAGACGCGAAATGCGATTGCCGAAATCGACAAGCTGGGATTGCAACTTCGCCGATTCGGTCTCCATCGCGACCTGAATCTCTTCCATCTTCTGCTGGTGCTCGGAGTGCTCCTCCCGGATCTGGAGCTGCAAAGTCTGGAAGAGTTCTTCGCTTCGCTGCTCCAGACTGGTGCTTGCCTCGATGGCGCGCTGCTGAAAATTCTCAACCGCGACGGAAATGTGCTGCCGCACGGAATGAGAGATATCGCCTGAAATCCCTTTCGCGCGCTCTTCGACCGCCCGCAGTTCCTCCCCAACCTGCTGGCGAAACTCAGTCTGAGCCTCTGCGAGGCGGGTCCCTATGGTCGCCTTGGTGGCGCTCAAAATCTGCTCGGCTTGCTCGCGCGTCTGATGCTGGATCTGCGTTCCCAGTTCCTGGCGCAGGCGTATCCAGAGCTGGTGCTCGAGCTCGGGAGGAATTTGGGAGAGGGACACTTCGAAGCTGCTCTTGCGCGGCTCTCCGCGGCTCATCCTCTCCCGAAGTTCACGCAGTTCCTCATGCCAGGGCTGAACCAGTTCGGCGACCATGGCGCGGAGATGCTCCTTGGTGAGGGGCTTGGCGGCCGCGGCCTGCGATTGCCCCTTAGCGATCGCGGTAACGTTATTGGCGGTTTTGCGGGCGAGATGGGTCTCGCTGGTTGCGGGCAACATCGGCAACTGTGACCAGTCCTGCGGACAAGACTTCAGCCCCCAGAAGTTTTCCGGGCGTTCCAGGGTGGCGGCCAGCATCCAGCCTTGCTGATCGGGTCCCATGGGCTTGCATTCCACCACGCGGGCCTTGGTCTGGCGGCCTTCCTTGCTGTGGAAGTGCAGGGGGACGCCGGCGTCCAGCTTCATCGGAGAGCGCATGGCACATCCATGCGCGCTGACAACCAAGGTTTCGCACATCTCGGAGAAGTGAGCTCCGGGTTCGAGGCTGGTGACGAGCAAAGGAACGCTGGCGGGAACTCTTGAACTGCGTCGTGCCGCCGTGGCCAAATTTGCACCCATAAGTTGAATCCTCCAAAGCGCGCGCTGGTAGCCCGTAGACGGGAGGGAGGGCCTAAAACGTACGTTACCTCAATTCGGGCGCGCCGGAGTGACCCGATAGTGTCCTTCCCCATGTGCAAAAGGGCAATACCCGGAGTGTCCGGCGCACGCCCCGGTTCGGCGGGAGCCTCTGTACCCCCAGTTTGGGCGCATGGAGTTGTCCGCACACTACGGGACGGACAGCTGGAGCTGGGGCGCCTGCCAGGTAATGAGAGGGGACATTGGCCGCCAGCAGGACAGGGCATGCACCTGGGTGTGAGCTGAGCGCCAGTGCTTCCGTGATACGTTGGCCACACACTGGCCGAAAACGGGAGTGCCCGACTTCCGGCCAGCAGCGCGGGTTTCGCGCCAGTTCGCAGCGGGAAGGATGATCCAGGTATGGCGGGCCAATTCCTCAAACGTATCGTCGAAAAACTTTGCCCTCATCAATTCTCATGGCCGCACAGCGGCGCGCACGGCCAGGATTACCAGGTCTGCCTGCTCTGCGGAGTCGCGTACAACTACGACTGGACGACCATGCAGCGCACCAGTCGCCTGGCAAGGCCGGGCGACGTGGAACTCAGTAAGTCGTCGGGCAAGCACCTGCAACACTGACCTTCAGCAGAGAATCCCGCCAAATCCGCACAGATGCCGCCGTATTGGGGCAGTTTCTTGACGATGAGTCGAGGCAGAGGTAGCTTCGCAGCAACATCGCCCCCCAAGAAGCGCGGGCCAGGTTTTAATCAGGTGATTTCACTCCGGTAGCTACCGGAGTCACCCGCGGGCATTGCCATTGGTAACGGTTCCGATGTAAATTCAGATCACACCCAATTAGGGATGGCGAATGTTGCGGTCTGCCTTCAAAGGGATAGCGTGGCTGTGTCTGGCGCTGACGATCTGGTCAGCGGCGGCATTTGTTGCGCATCACCATTCGAGCGCGACTGAATCGGCACAATGTACCATCTGCGTCGCCGCCCATTCCGCCTCACCTAAGTCTTCCGGCGTGTCTGCTGCCACCGCTTTCGTTCCGATTGCTGTCTATCGAGCGAAGCCGGTCTCCGCCACGCAGCACTTCGTAGGATTCGCACTCAGCATTCGCCCGCCTCCCGCGGTCTAGTTCCTCATCCAGAAAATCAACACGTTCTAACTCCATTCATTCTGGGATCTATTCCTTTGGGAGGAATCATGCTGGCTTCTTATAAGAAGTCGCTGCTCGCGACTTGTGCTCTGACTGTATTTGCATTCGGCCTCAGCGCAGTAGCGCAATCCGGGAGTTCAACCTCGGTTACGGGCACTGTGCTGGACTCTTCGGGCGCAGTGGTGCCCCACGCGATCGTAGAAATCCGTAATCCGGTGAGCGGTTTTGTGCGGACGATAGCGACCGATGGCGCAGGGAAGTTCGCCATCCCCAATGTCCCGTTCAATCCTTATCACGTGAAGGTGACGGGGGAGGGGTTCGCCCCATACAGCCAGGACATCGATGTGCGATCGAGCGTCCCTGTGAGTCTCAGCATCAGCCTGCAGGTGAAGAGCCTCTCCGAGACTGTAACGGTGGAGAGTTCCGCCGAGGACTTGCTGGAGAACACATCATCCTTTCACACCGATGTGGACCGCGGATTGTTCGACAAATTGCCGCTGGAAAGCCAGTCGTCGTCGGTGAGCTCACTGGTGACGCTGGCCACGCCAGGTATTGCGGCGGATTCGAATGGACTGTTCCACGGGCTGGGCGACCACGCCGAGAATTCGTTCTCCGTGGATGGCCAGCCCATCACGGACCAGCAGAGCAAGGTGTTCTCGAACCAGATTCCCCTGGACTCGATCGAGTCGATGGAAGTATTTGCCGGCGCGCCTCCCGCGGAATTTGGCGACAAGACCAGCGTCGTGATCAACGTGACCACCCGCTCCGGCCAGGGGGTATCGACTCCTCACGGCGCGGTGACGGCGTCTTACGGCACATTTGGCACGGCCAACGTAGGCTTTAATCTGGCCTACGGAGGCAAGAACTGGGGAAACTTTATTTCCGCGAATGGGCTGAACAGCGGCCGGTTCCTTGATCCACCGGAGTTCTCGGTCATCCACGACAAGGGAAACGAAGAAAACCTGTTCGACCGCGTCGACTATCAACTCTCGGACAAAGATTCTGTTCACCTGAACTTTGGCTTTACGCGTTCGTGGTTCCAGACACCGAATTCCTTCGACACGCAGAACGCGACCGCGTGGTCGGGGCTGGTGGTGGACAACAATGGCCTGGGTCCCAATGGTCTTCCGGTTGGTCCGGCAGACCAGCGTTCGCAGATCAAGACCTTCAACATCGCGCCCTCGTGGACGCGGATCCTCAATAACAATACTGTCCTCACGCTGGGAGGCTTCGTCCGGCGCGACCAGTACAACTATTACCCGAGCGCGAATCCTTTTTCCGACCTCGCTCCCAGCCTGCAATCGCAAACCGTGGGTCAGGACCGGACCCTGACCAATGCGGGGCTGCGCTCCAGTGTTTCTTATGTGAAAGGCATCCACAATCTGAAGATCGGAGCGGTTTACGAACAGACCATCCTGGACGAGAACGACAAGGTTGGCGTGGTCGATCCGACTTTCCTCGCCAACCTCACTGACGTAGACGGCAACCCGCTGAACTGCCTGGACGGGAGCGGTAATCCCATTCCCGGCACCACGTGCGCGACGCTGGCCCCTTACGATCTGACGCGCGGCGGAACCCTGTTCCCCTTTAGCGGCCATACCGACGTCAAAGAGCTTGCGCTGTATGTGCAGGACACGATCACGAAGGGCGACTGGTCGTTCAACCTGGGCCTGCGCGGCGACTTCTACAACGGACTCACCACCCACAAAGAAGCGGAGCCTCGCCTTGGCGTTGCCTACAACATCAAGCCGAGCAACACTATTCTGCGGGTTTCTTACGCGCGCGTCCTGGAGACGCCCTTCAATGAAAATCTGGTGCTTTCCAACGAAGGCTGCGCGAATCCGGTGCTGAATCCTCTGCTGCTATGTTCTTCGTCGGCGATCACCCCGTTCAGTCCCGGCTGGCGCAATGAATTCCACGCGGGTGTTCAGCAGGCCCTGGGGCGGTACCTGGTGTTCTCGGGAGAGTACATCTGGAAGTACACGCACAACGCGTATGACTTCAGCGTGCTGGGCGCGACCCCGATCACGTTTCCGATCGAATGGCAGCGGTCGAAAATTCCGGGATATGCCGGGCGGGTAAGCGTGCCCAACTTCCATGGATTCTCCGCTTTGATGGTGTTCTCCAGCGTGGCGGCACGTTTCTTTGCACCGCAGATCGGTGGTGCGGGAGCAACTCCAAACGCAGCGGGCGGAGTTTTCCGCATCGACCACGACGAGAAGTTCAACCAGACGACGCATCTTCAGTATCAGCCCTGGGAGCGTGGTCCGTGGGTGGGCTTCAACTGGCGCTACGACAGCGGTCTGGTGGCGGGCCCGGTTCCGTGTGCGGGAGGCAACTGCGCAAACGGGCCGCTTGGCGACAACAACACCGTGGACACTTCCATCATCAGCCCCGACCAGCAGTTCGAGGCTGGTCTGTTTTGTGGAGGCGTCCGCGCCACGCCGACAACCCCTATAAGCTCAAGCCTGGGCGCTAATCTGTGTCCGGCGTCGCAATACGGGTCCACCCTGATCAGCATACCCGCGCCCGGGACCGAAGATGACGATCACAACCCGCCGCGGGTTGCGGGCCGGCATCTGTTCGATCTCTCGATTGGGCATGACAACCTGTTTCACGGCGAGAGATACAAGGTGAGCGCGCAGTTCACGGCGATCAACCTGACAAACAAGTACGCGGTGTACAACTTCCTGTCGACATTCAGCGGAACCCACTACGTTACGCCGAGGACGTTCACGGCAGAACTGGGGTTCCACTTCTGACCCGTGCTCACAGACGAATGTTAGGGGTGCGTCGAACCGTAGTAGGTCTTGTCATGCGCAGCCGCGACCGGAAACTAACAAACGACCTGTGTCTGAGGTTGACCTACAGATAGCTTCGAGGTAATGCCGGCTCGCAGAGAATGCGGGCCGGTGCTTGTTAAACGCACTTTCCTGGTGGCACGCAGATTATTAATGGAGGTCTGGAGGATCAAGCGGTGGGCTACTCGGCGATATTGCGTTTCGCCACCGAAGCCGCTCCTGTCCTCGCCTCAACCTGTCCAGGCGACCATCGCAGAATTGGGTCTGATGACGGGCGCAGCCGATCCCATGATGCTCTTTCCAGCCGGAACGACATTCACCCCATATTCGGGCTTGCGCAATGTCGGGAATGCGCCGCTTTCACTGACGCCGACCATAGGGTGGATGGAAGGGGCTACGGCCCGCTCCGCCCAGCTTCCTAAAGTCAGCTTGCAGCCCCGCCAGACACGCAGCCTTGATATGCCGTCGATACTGTCTTCCTTTGGGCCGAAGAACTTCAACGGCAGCTTTAACCTGGTCTTCGAGGGACTGGAGAGTGGCCCACTCAAGCCCGGTGTTGGCTTGAGTGGGGATGTGGAGAATTGGTCGTGCCAATGCCCGAAATGGAGAATCCTTTCACTTACCCACACAACGAACGCCGCGTGGTGTGGCACCCGCGTTCCGCGTTTGTGTGTCGTTTCTGGCCATCTACATTCCCGCGCGCCGGGCGTCGAAGATCGATCGGTGGCAGGCTTGCGGAATAAATTAAGGAGGATGGACGTGCCCGGAGTTCAGGGGAGTGCCTCCGTTTGCCTGGCTACGGTCTTCTCTTCTGCTTGGATTTGCTGTAGCGGGTTCGTTGTTTCTAATTCGAGCCTTGACCATTTCTCCACGAGTGGGGAGTGGTTCCTCGACGGGGGGAAGTAGATGGTTGCAGAATCAGCGAGATCAGAACCGCCGGGTTTGGCTCTGAAAAGACTGTCCTCCGCGCTACCGATCATTTCGAGGTGACGACATACGAAGACGATTCGTACTGGAGCTGTCGGAACGCAATTCAGCAGCGGATATTTGAATCCGGCGACCGGACCGGCTACTGGAGGGACCGCTGTGCAATGGTCGGTGCCGGGCGGCGCCGGCAGCGTAAGCGGCGTCTATTTCGGCGACCAGGTGGCAAGTTCTGTGTCGAGCGATTCGACTGGGATTAAGGCCACCAGTCCAAGTGGGTCTGCGGGACCGGTGGACATTTATGCGTTCACCAGCAACCGTGGCGTGCAGGTTATTCCAGAGGGCTTCAGCTATGGACCCATGATCCTGGAGGTTACCCCCGACAAAGCCACGACGGAAGGCAGTGGCACCGGGATCATCTACGGCTACGGATTCGGTTCGGTTACGGCAAACACTGTTCCTTCCGACCTGCAGGTTACGGTCGGAGGAACGACCGCAAAGGTGACGGCATTCACCGGGAACGCCTATCAACTGGCGGCACCGCCTTTTCCTTTGCAAGCGGTTGCCTTTACCATTCCGACCGGATCCCCTGGCGTGACGGACGTCAAAGTCACTACCACTGCGGGAAGCGCGATCGCGAATGCGGCCTTCACTTATCTACCTTCGATCGAGCAGTACGCATCTCCTGGCTCAAGCTTGGCGCAGGGCGTCTACGATTCGCACCGTGATCTCTACTATTTCACTGATGCCAACAAGATCAGGGTTTTTTCACGAACGAATGCAGAGTGGATGCCGCCCATTGACATTCCGGCTCCGGGAGGATCTAGGCAGCGATTGTGGGGGATTTCCTTGTCGCCGGATGGGAGCAAGCTCGCTGTTTCTGACGCTTCCGCAAGGGTGATCTACGTTGTGGACATGTCGAATACGACGTCAGTGAAGATCCTATCAACGAATCCGGGCTCCGCGGCTATCGGAACTTATCCCTGCGGAATCGCGATGAGCGATAGCGGGTTTGTATATTTTGCGGGTTTCTCGGTGGGGGGTGTCGGTGACAGCGGCTTTTTCAAAATGGATACAAGCACAGGAACGCTCGCTGAATACATCCCCATAAACGGGCCTGGCCTAACCACGGACCCGTATCTGCGGGCGGCTATCAGCTCCGATGGCGCGCGCGTATTTTTCAACGATCTTGGCTATGTTTTCAACATTGATACGGCGACCGACAGGATATTTTCCGCCACGGTCGATCCCACGTGTTGCTACGGTGACTACGAGATGACTCTTTCCAGCAACCAGGTACAGTTCGAGGCAACGGGCTACCTTTACGACTCTAACTTAAACGCGGAGTCGTACTACGCGCTGAATGATCGCGAAGTTCGGAACACTTCCTGGGTCTACGGAGCCAAGCTCAGTCCCGATGGAAGCTTGCTGTTCCAGCCATCTGTGAACGGAATCGACGTGTTGGACGGAAGGCTGGGCAATCTTCGAACTCGGGTCTCGCTTCCGGTGACGCTATCTCCTAACTATGACGCCTTGGTGGCGAACGGCAAGGACAACATGCTCGTCGCAATCACAGGGCCAACCGGGGATGGGATCGCTGTCATCGACCTGACTTCGATCGCCGAACCCTCGCCGTTGCCTTATCTGCATGTGCGGTCGTCACGCGCCGGTCGTCAGGGAATCACACAAGGTCCAGGACGGGAAGCGTTTCGCAGGCTGGACCATGGAGATGACGGATTGAAATTTATCGTGCACTCGCAGGCGATTAAGCACGTCATAAGACCGCGGTTTTGGTAGGCCAGGTAGGGTTGATCCTGAAGAAGTTTCTCGTTTGTGCGTTTCCCCTGAAAGAGCCTCGTCATGCAGTCGGTAAAAAGGAACCATTGGGTTCGAAAGCCGATGGTGCCGTAGGGCAGCGATATTCGCGGTTCCGTTAGACCACCGATTGTTGACGACAGCCGCGGCTTGTTAGTCGCCCCCAGAACTACTTTTATACGGACAGTAATATTTGTCTTGACATAATATTATTGTCGGCATCTACTAGGCGCCATGACGCCAGCCGTCCAAGTGATTCAAAACATCGATGCGGTCGCGGCCCTGTTTAGCGCGCCACGCCTCAAGATATTGGCCGAACTCGCGGAGCCGGACACCGCCGCGGCTATCGCCCGCCGTGTGGGGTTGCCTCGCCAGCAAGTGAGCTATCACGTTCGCGAACTGGAGCATGCGGGACTCGTGACCTTCGTGGAGGAGCGGCGCAAGGGAAACTGCGTGGAGCGGGTAGTCCAGGCCGCGGCGCGCAGTTATGTGGTGAGTCCCGCGGCGTTGGGGTCGCTCGGATCCACGCCCGCCGAGCAGCGGGACACTTTTTCCATTGGATACCTCGTAGGACTGGCCGCCCGGGCCATCCGCGATCTCGCCTGGCTGAGCGTGCGCGCGGCAGCGGCCAAGAAGCGCGTGTCCACCATGGCGCTGGACGTGGATATCCGCTTTGCTAGCGCGGAATCGCGCGGGGCTTTTGCCCAAGAGTTGTCGGTTTTCATTGCCAAACTCGCGGCCAAGTATCACAGCGCCGAAGGACGCTCCTTCCGCCTGATCGCCGGTGTGTATCCGGCCATTACATCCGCATCGACACCAGAACCAGGAGACCAAGCATGCGTAAACATGAGCTGAAGATCGAAGTGGCGGCGACTCCCGCCGAATTGTGGAAAGTGCTATCGACGGCGCAAGGCATACAGAGCTGGTTCGCGCCGATCGCGCGGGTGGAGCCGGGCGTCGGCGGCGGCATCACCATAGGCTGGGGACCGGGGATGGAATTCACCCAGCCGATCGAAGTGTGGGAGCCGGAGCAGCACCTCCGCGCGGGCCGCGTCGATTATTACATTGAAGGCAAGGGCGACACGACCATCCTGCGC
>Ga0335081_10007166_pt1 | contig 17804 bp, 13 predicted proteins | sample Lox_Sample_35_FD_206713 | JGI IMG/M metagenome (GOLD analysis project Ga0335081, IMG submission 206713) | Soil microbial communities from Loxahatchee National Wildlife Refuge, Florida, United States - Lox_Sample_3.5 | ecosystem: Environmental > Terrestrial > Soil > Wetlands | place: USA... | reverse complement strand
CGCTATCCGACTCGATCGTGGCGTTGTCCAGCCCGGCGACGGCGACGACCGCATCCCGGAGGTCGCGCGGAACGATCGCCCGTCCGGTCGGAGCATGAAAGTGCCGCCCGTCGGCGCCCTGGTAATCGCTCAGGCGCAGACCGAACAGCCGGTCGATCGTGCCCGCGGTGGCGCGAACCTCGAGCGCGGTCCGCTGGGGATAGCTCCCGGTCACCCGGACCGCGTCCCGCGCCAGCCGGGCGGTCGCGCGGTCGAGCAGCGTCCGCGGTAGGCCAAAGCGCGCACCGAACGCGGCCGCATCGATGAAGTGGTGGTAAGTGGCCGAGGCGGGATTCTCGAGGTTGTCGAGGAACCGCGCCAGGCGGCGCTGGCCTGGCAGCCGCAGGACCAGCGAGAACTCGATCGGCGTGCGCGGGTCGGTGGTTCCCACCAGCGCCGGCCTGCCGGGACGGTTCTGCGCCGCTGGAGCGAGCGGCCGGGCGCACCACCACGCCATCGCAGCGGCGAGCACGCCGACCGGGGCGAGGTATCGCCACGTGAGCGACCGCCGAAGGGACGCAAATCGCGCCTGGCTCATCGCCCAGCGCCTCATCCGGGCCACTGCACGCTGTTGATGATCAGGTCAGCCAGGGCATACAGGTCAGTGTGGGGACCGCTTTCGCTGGTGGTGCCCACCACGGTTGCGGTCACCGTCACATGGCCATCGGACGCCGCCTCGGAGACGAGGCTGGCCGGCTGACTCCCCTGCGGCGAGGTGAGGTCGCCGACGTACGCCCTGCCCGCACCCGACAGATAACCGACACCCGCCCCGAGGAGCTGATGGGCAGGGTTACTATCCCGGGCCAGCTGCGAGAGCCCCTTGAGTCCGCTGACCTGGTCGGCGATGGCCTGCGCCGGAGCGGTCCCGCCTGAGAACCCCTGGATCGCCACCGTCCCGCTGTGTCCTCCGACATTGGTAACCAGGACCAGCCTGGCGGGCGACTGCTGCGAGACCCTCGCCACCGACCCGGGGTAATCGAGGCTGAAGCCGTACTGCGAGCTGCGCCATGCGGTCTGCCGTATGACCGGTGGGACGCTCGGCGGTGCCCCGCATGGCTGACCGCTGGAACACGGCGCGCTCGTGCCTGGCGCGACCAGGACCGTCGTCAGAATCGAAAATCCGATCAGCAGCAAGAACAGGAACAAGAAGGCGTGGACGATCCTCCCCCCAAGGCTCCCGGTGCTGCCGCGTGTGGCGACCCGTTCGGCAAACACGCTCACGACCCGGTCTCCGGCGACGGTCCAAGGAGAGGGCCACCGGTCTCGCCGCCGTAGGGCTGCGTGAGGCCGAGAAGCTTCGGCAGCGCCTGGAGCGAGATGCCACAGTGACCGCAGAACGTGTGGCGTGCGGTCAGGTGGCCGCAGTTGGGGCAGGTGAACGCACCGCCGATCGGGTTGCCGGACGACTCCTCGAGCAAGCCGACGTGGATCGTCCGCCGTAGCAGCGAGATCGCCACCACGTCGAAGGCCGCCAGCCAGGCGAGCCAGCCGCCGGCGGGCAGGAACGTCTCACCCACCGCACCACCCATGACCAGCAGCCCGGCAAACGGCAGTGCCACGGCCGGATGGCCGAGTGCTCCGAGCGCGTTGGCGTCACGTGCCGGGGCGCGATATCGCAGCCACAGTGCTGCGCACGCAGCCGCCGCAGATCCCATGGTCAGGACCGGCATGCCAACTGCCAGCGACAACAGGCGCCAGATCCACGGCAGGACCGCTCCGCCTGGCCGCAGCCCTGCGCCAATCAGGTGGATTCCATACGTGATGGCCTGCGCGCCGCTAAACCACGCCGCCGCGCTCGCGCCGAAGGCGACGCCGTCGAGGACGTCGTTGAAACGCTGATAGCGAAGCAGGATGAGCGGCCCCATGAGGAGAACGAAGAACCCACAAACGGGAAGGACCAGTCCCTGGACGACCAGGTACTGAGACGTGCCGTTCACGATCACCGATCCCACCGACGGCTCGACGGCAAGTGCGATCAGACCGAACCCGATGCCCGCCACGGCGCCCCAGCCGATCGTCAATCCAATCACCCAAATCGGCTCGTCCTCGTAGACGTTCACATCGACGAAATACAGGACGACCAGCGTTGGAAACAGCAGTGCGGCCGCGATCAGCGCAACGGGGAAGAGTTGGAGGGCAGCCAGCACGATGACGGCGGTAGTGCCGAGCCCTAGCGCCAGCCGAAAGCCTGCACGTGAGTCCCGCGGAAGACGCGGGAACAGAGTCGACACCAGCGCCGGCACGGCCACGTGCTCGTGCGGAGCCGCGGCAAACTGCGACCGCCCATGCGACCGCACCGAGAAGCCCGCCCCCAACGGGGCGCCGCAGCGGACGCAGAAGTTCCCCTCCGGAGTCTGCCCGCCACAACTGGAGCAGGTCGTCATCCCGACGCCTGCCGCTCGCTCGAGGCCACCGCGCTGCCGTCCCGCACGATCATCGAGCGCACAGCCGGTGAATGGCGTTTACCCGATTCGGCCCGCCGCCATCCTCGTCGCCCAGACCGGACCCGAGGCCGGTGGAAGGCGCACGGCTCCTGGCGGTCAAGTTCGGGCAGGTGAGGATCATCTACGGAACGGGTCATCCGACGGTCGGCGGCGGCTCAGGACGATCCGATGCCTGCCGGTCCTGCGAGCTTATGAACAGCGACGATAAGAACCCATTCTCAAACGCCGTCCCGAGCTACAAAAGAATCTATAGCCACGGCGTGGGCCGCCCGATCCACACACTGAGCCTCTGCGTTGGCACGAGCCCCGCCGCGCTCGCACGCGAAACCATCGAAGCCCCGCCTGCGTAATACGCGACTGGGAAGCGGCCCGCGGCATCGCGACAAGCCGCCCGTTGGCCATCGGCCCTGCGCGTCTGACGTAACCACGCGGTATGCAATCGACGCCGGATCGGTGTGGGGAGGTGTCCATCAGCGTCGCAGCCTCGGAAGATGCTCTCCCTCTCCGACGCCATCCCCGGCAATTTCGATGCGCGATGGCTAGTCGCCGGCGCAGTCCTCGAGGTCGCGTCCATGGCGGTGAGATCCCGCGGCTGGTTCAACATCCTGCGCGCGTCGTTTCCGGAGGCCCAAGGGCTTCGGGGTCGGGATGTGATGGCCGCGTCGTTTGCGGGGGCCGGGGTCAATGGCTTTCTGCCGGCACGCGGCGGCGACCTTGTCAAGCTCGCTTTCGTCCGGCGCCGGATCGACAGCGCGCGCTATTCGTCGCTGATCGCCACCGCCGTTCCCGAGACGGCCTTCGAGTCGCTGTGCGGCGCGGCGCTGGTGGTGTGGATGCTGGTCCAGGGAGCCCTGCCCGTGCCGAGCATCCCAGGAGAACTGCGACAGGCCGCCTCGACGTGCCACAGTCATGCGCTGATCGCCGTGCCCCTCGTGATGGCCGCTTCAGTGGTCGCGTTCGCGTTGCTGCGCCCGCTGCGGCGACGATGCATCCGGTCCGGGCCGGGAATGCGCCAAGGGCTCGCGATCTTCTCGACTCCGACGAGGTTCCTGGCGAGGGTGGCGAGTTGGCAGGCTCTGGCGCGCATGATCCGGCTTGGCTCGATCGCGTGCTTCCTCGCGGCCTTCGCGCTTCCGGCGACGCTTGGTACGGCGGTGCTGGTTATGGCCGCCCAGGGAGGCGGCCGGGTGCTTCCTGCCGGCCCGGTGAATATTGGACTGCGAATCGCAATGCTCAGCTACGGACTTGCCGAGGTCACCGGGCGCCCGGTGAACCTCGCCGCGATCACTGCATTCAGCATCGGGCAAAGCGCGATCATGCTCGCCGTCATGTTCGCGATCGCCGCCGTCCTAATCGCGCGCGAGTTCGGAACGCGTTCGCCGCGGCGGGTGGTGCAACGTGCCCGATTGCGCCTGCATGGCTCGCCATTCCCGTTGGGTGAAGCGCCTGGGGTCGCTCGCTGAGCCCCCGTTGGCCCGCTCATCGGCAGTAATCCGACGGCCGTAAGCGCCGCGCCGATCGATCCTCGGCTTGGTGCGTGGTCCCAACGCGGTAGCAGAGTCCCTGCGCGATCCTGGCGCCGGGATCGCGAACGACAGAGCCAGAATGGGCGGTGATGGCGGCGGGCGGGCTTCGGTCCAGGCCGTCCGGCATTCCGCAACAGACTTCGATCCCGAACCTCAAGCCGAGCGACCGCCGCGCGTGATCGCGGAGCCTTTCGACAGGAGGTGCCAGCCCATGACCATCGCTCACGTCCCCCACCCGAATGTAAGCCGGCCCACCGTCGAGCCGTCGAGAGCAACGCCGAGGCTGCCAGCGTGCATGCCGGCCCGCTTGTCCGAGGCCGCGTCCCGCTTTGCGCAGCGGTCGCCGCCCCAGTGAATCCGTCACCGCAGTCTTGCCCCGATCAAAGCGACCAGAAAGGACGCCAGCGATGACCTCCATCGACACCGGCCAGCGCAGTGTCGACCTGGTGCGTACACGCGGGCGGGAACGCGATCACGCGGACGCCTCGCCCGAGCGCTCCCTGCCGGGCGGTAGCGGATGCTGCCCCGGCGCTTTAGGTCGCCGTCACGCCGGCGGATCTGCGCGCACCTGCGCAATCGTGTCCCCAGGGCGGCGGAGCTCCGAGTTGCCGCTGCGACACAGCTGCGAGCTCGTGGCAATCGGCCCCGGGAGTGAAGACCGCGGCGGGCGTCTTGGGTGTGGCGAGCTCGCGCATCGGTGTGATTGCGATCTCAGCGGCGGTTGAGGGGGAAGCTCGGCGGGCGTTCGCTCAGCGCGATCAGGACCCTCCGCCAAGCGTCAGGCTGTCACGCTGGCAGCGCTTCTGTCCAGCCAGGAACGCCGGCGAGTTGGGGTTGATCCCACTCGAGGGGCTGAACGTCAGGCCTTTCGAGGTCGGATCGGGGAAGTTCGGGACGCCGTGCGCGCGCATGCACTTGGCCAAGCGCAGCATCAGCGCCAAGTTCTCCGCGTTCTGGGCTGCCGACGGGGCTTGGTACCAGCCCGTGGTCACCAGCGCCTTGCAGTCGCGCTCGGCGGCGTCGGGCCTGCGGCGACCTGGGTCCAGGCACGCCCGGGGCCGCCTCCCACACCAACCCGCTTGTGCGCCCCGCCGCCTCGACCTGGACTCCATGCTCGTTCAGGCAGGCGGCGTAGGCGACGTAGCTCGAAACCTTCTGCTGTTGAGTGATCGGCGCCGAGCTCCCGCCGCAGCCGGCGGCGAGCAGGCCAAGGCAGCCGAGCAGCGCGACAAGCACCGGGCACGCAGCACGCAACGGGCGCGCCGACCTGCCTCGCTCGAGGCGCTCTTGACGGGACTGGTGGGTTTCGATGAAGCCGCAGGCGGCGAGGATGACGGCGCAGGCCCCCGCGGGAAACGACAGCCCCGTTACTACCGGGACCTTCTAAGCCGCACAGCTCGGCGCTCAGTCCGCTCGCAGCTGCGGATGCAAGGCCACTCGTGGCGTCTTCTGGCTTCGCTCCGCGGGACTGGGACCGATCGGGGGCCGCGGCGGTGCTCGCTGGATCTGCGCCGCCGACGCTAGCTCGAGTAAATAACCGGAGGCTCGGAGCTTGCGTGGCGGCGATCGCGGATGAGAGGATCGATCAGGATGCTGGTCGACCGCGAGGCGGAGAAGCAGGAGCTCGATGATCTGCTTGCCGCGGTGCGCGAGGGGTTCAGCGGAGTGCTTGTGCTGCGGGGTGAGGCGGGGATCGGCAAGACCGCTTTGCTCGAGTACGCGCTCAAGTCGGCCGCGGATATGCGGATCGCCCGTGCCGTGGGGATCGAGTCTGAGATGGAGCTCGGGTTCGCGGGCTTGCACCAGCTGCTGGTGCCATTCGTGGGGCGGTTGGAGCGGCTGCCGGGTCGGCAGCGTGAGGCGCTGGGGTCGGCGTTCGCGCTGATCGACGGTCCGGCCCCCAACCTGTTTTTGGTTGGCCTGGCTACGTTGACGCTACTGGCTGATGCGGCAGCGAAGCGGCCGGTGTTGTGTGTGTTCGACGATGTGCAGTGGATCGACCAGGCTTCGGCTCACACGCTTGGTTTTGTGGCCCGGCGTTTGTTCGCCGATCGGATCGGGATGTTGTTCGCGGTGCGAGAGCCGGGAGAGCGGCTGGCCGCCTTTGAGGGGCTGACCGAGATGCCGGTTGGCGGGTTGCCCGAGGAGTACGCGCGGGAACTGTTGGCCTCAGTCGCGGTGGGCGACTTGGATCAGAGGACGGCCGACCGGATCGTCTCGGAAACCGGCGGGAATCCGCTCGCGTTGGTCGAGCTGGGCGGTGAGCTGTCGGCGGAGGAACTCGCGGGTCGCTCGCCGTTGCCGCAGCCGCTCCCGCTCGGCCGTAGGCTGGAAGAGCGCTTCCTGGCCCGCGTCAGAACGTTCCCGCACGAGACCCAGACGCTGTTGCTGCTCGCGTCGGCCCAGCAGCACGACGACCCTGAACAGCTGTGGCGCGCCGCCGCGAGCCTCGGGGTCGGTCGGGAGGCCGCGGGCCTCCCCGAGCTGGATCGCTTGATCACGTTCGCGCCGCGGGTGACGTTCGGCCACCCGTTGGTGCGTTCAGCGGTTTACCAGGGCGCCACGAGGCGAGCGCGGCGTCGGGCGCACCAGGCGCTTGCGGCAGCCTGCGACCCTGAGCGCGATCCCGATCGCCGCGCCTGGCACCTCGGGTCGGCCGCAGTGGGCCCTGACGAGGAGGTCGCGGCCGAGCTCGAACGGTCGGCCGAACGAGCACGTGGTCGCGGTGGCTGGGCCAGCAACGCCGCGTTCCTCCGTCGGGCGGCCGAGCTCACACCCGACTCGCGATGCCGCGCTGAACGAGAGCTCGCGGCGGCGACCGCGAGGCTGATGGCCGGCGATCCGGCCGGCGCCCGGGCGCTGCTCAAAGACGCCGAGCCTCAGCTCGGCGACCCGCTGGCCCGCGCGAAGGCGGGGCGACTGGACGGCGCGATCCGCCTCGGAACTGGTCACCTCGGTGAAAGTGCAGCAATTCTGCTCGAGGCGGCGCGCGCGTTTGAGCCGCTCGACAGCCGATTCACCCGCGATACGCTCCTTGAGGCGCTCCAGGCGGCGACCTTCGCTGGTCGGTTTGCCAGCGGAGCGGGCGTTCTCGAGGTCCTGCACGCCGCCCGAGATGTGCCGTTCCCCGCCGAGTCTCGGGCGACGATCGCCGACCTTCTCCTCGACGGATCCGCCCACCGCGCTGAAGGCCGCTCGCGCGAAGCTGCTGTGCTTTTCCGCCGTGCGATCGAGGCGCTCGGCGGTGCCGATGATCTGCGTTGGTTTGCGCTAGCCGGCTTCGCCGCGGCCGAGTTGCTCGATGACGAGGCGGACCGTTCGCTGGCAAATCGATGGGTGAAGCTGGCGCGCGATCAGGGCGCGCTCACCTCCCTGGCGCTGGCCCTGACGTTCCAAGGAGCTGACGATGTGCGGGCCGGTCGCTTCCGCTCGGCCGACGCGAGTCACGCAGAGTGTCAAGAGATCTCCGCCGCGACAGGCGATGAGCGAATGACCCGCCGGGCGAGGTCGGCCGACCTGCAGACACTCGCCTGGCGCGGCCGCGAGGCAGACGCACGTGCAGCGGCCGCAGCGGCCACGCGCGACTACGCGGAACGCCGATCGGGTTTAGGGCTCAGCTCTGTCAACCTGGCGCTCACCACGCTCGAGATGGGGCTCGGCAGCTATGAATCGGCGCTGAGCTCCGCGCTTGGCATATACGAGGAGGATGTGCTCGCCGTGGGAACGTTGATCCTGCCTGAGATCGTCGAGGCCGGAGCACGCTGTGGCAACCACCAGGCCGCTGCCGCGGCTCTCGATCGGCTATCGGATCGAGCGCTGGCGGGGGGCGCCGCCTTGGGGCTGGGCCTGCTCGCGCGCTCTCGTGCGTTGCTTGCAGAGGACACGCGCGCCGAGGGCTTCTACATGGAGGCGATCGAGCACCTTGAGCGATGCGACACCGCACCCCACCTCGCCCGCGCCCACCTCTTGTACGGGGAATGGCTGCGGCGCCAAAAACGTCGAAGCGACGCCCGCGACCAACTCAGGGCCGCGCATGAGATGTTCTATTCGATGGGCGCCGAAGCTTTCGCCAGGCGTGCGCGGATTGAGCTGCTCGCGACCGGCGAGCACCCTCGTCAGAGAACCGAGCAGACACGTGACGAGCTCACCCCGCACGAGGAACGGATCGCCCTGCTCGCCAGCGAGGGCGCCTCAAACCGGGAGATCGCCGCACAGCTGTTCATCAGCCCAAGCACGGTCGCGTATCACCTGCGCAAGATCTTTCTCAAGCTGAACGTTCGCAGCCGCGCGCAGCTCGCCCGCGCGATCCCCGACCGGACGACACACGTGCCTCACGGTGACGGCGGGCTGGTCGACGGCCGGCGACAAGCTCCGCCTGGATGACGGCAGCCGCACGTCTCCGGTACCGGGAGCTGTCCGCTGGCAAACCGAGCCAAGCCTCACAACTCTAGTCCGCCCGGTCATTGCCGCTGGTACCCGTTCGCGTATCAGTGCCGCCATTTGCCCCTTCTTCGCGCACGACATAGGTGAAGTAGCGGATTCGGCCGTCGTCGCCTCGGCGCGGGAACACCCCCTGCATCTCGCTCTCGAAGCCTGGGAAGAGGTTGTCGCTCTCCTCGAACAGCCGCAGGTAGGCGGTTGCCGCCGAGCCTTCGGTGAAGCGCTCGCCTGGGACCATGACGGCGATCCCGGGCGGGTACACGACGATCAAAGTGGCCGCGATCCGCCCGCTGAGCTCATCAAGCGAAATCAGGTCGACCGCATCACCGAGGAGCTGGACGTGTCCTTGGGCGGGCGGCAGCACCAGCTCGGGCTCGTGCTCGGCGTTATATGCGGCACGCTGGAGAACGTCGGCGTGGCGGTCGCGCAGGAACTGGTGCATCTCGTCGCACAGCTCGGTCAGGGTCATCGCGCCGTAACGCTCCGGGTGTGAGGACACGAGCTCGGGCAGCACCTCAGACAAGGCGGCGGCCTCGTCGTAGAGGCGTTTGATCTCTAGCAGCTCCGACAGTACGGTCGCGGACTTGCCGCGCTCGATGGCGGCCGTCACGAGCAGCAGGATCGTGTAGAAGCTCGTTTTTTCGTTCACGATCCCCTTGGAGCGCAAGATCGCGGCGGGAATCGCGGCCGGAATTCCCCATTCGTCGAACGCGCGCCCTTGACGGATTCCAGGCGTCGTGATCGAGCATTTCGTCGGGTCGAGCATGATGTAGCCGGGGACGAGGCCGTTCAGGTCGTGCCAGTCGTCGCCCTCGTGGAACATCCAGCACTCGGGAACGCTGGCCAGCAGGTCGTCGTTGACCTCGCTCCATCGGACACGGGACAGGCCGCCACCGGCGATTGCCCGCCCGATGGACGCGCGGGTCTCCGGGGTGAGCTCGGGTGCGGCAAGGGCCGCGTCGAGCTGCTCCGGGGTGATCGTCAAGGTGTGTGGTCCGAAGATGTCGAAGAACCATTGCCTGCGCGAAGTGGTCCCGAGAGCGCTGAGCTCGTCGCGGTACCGCTCGATCTGCTTGCGAAGCGCGATCGACTCGCGCACCGCGTCGTCCATGAGCAGAAAACCCTGCCTCCCTCGCATGATCTCGGCCCCGACGTCGAGTGACGCGATCATGTTGTACTGAGGGGAGGTCGAGGTGTGCATCATGAACACCTCGTTGAATCGATCGTGCTCGAGGTGGCGCGCCTGTCCCTTGATGTGAGTGTCTCGAACGTGGATCTGCGAGGCCTGGGACATGCCGGCGAGGCACTTGTGCGTCGACTGGGTAGTGTAGATACCGGGGTCGTCCGGGCGGAGATCGGTGAGGCCCATGCCGAAGCGATCGACGTAGAGGGGGTGGAACTTCGCGTAGGCCATCCACGCCTCGTCATAAACGAGGTAGTCACACAGGTGACCGAGCTTCTCGAACAGTAGGCGGGCGTTGTAGCAGACGCCGTCGTAGGTCGTGTTGGTGACGATCGCCAGGCGGAACGGCCGCTCGCGCCGCCAGGCCTCGGGATCGGAAATCAGTGGGTTTCGACGGATCTGATCGCGAATGTATTCCTCGTCGAGGTACTGCCAATCGATCGGTCCGATGATGCCATTGGCGTCTCGAGTGGGATTGAGATAGACCGGGATCGCCCCGGCGAGCATCAGCGCCCCATGGTGCATCGACTTGTGACAGTTGCGGTCGAACAGGACGAGATCGCCCGGTTGCAGCAGGCTCATCGTGACCATCTTGTTCGATGTCGACGTGCCGTTCAGAACGAAGTAGGTCCGCTCCGCGCCGAAGATCCTCGCGGCGCGCCGTTCCGCGTCGAGCACTGGGCCTTGGTGCTGGAGGATCGATCCGAGCTCGGGCGAGGCGTTACACAGATCGCCGCGCAAGAAGTCCTCGCCCACGAAATCGAAGAAGATCCGGCCGAGCGGTGTCTTGCGGTAGAACATTCCACCGTTGTGTCCGGGGCAGCACCAAACCCAGTTGTAGTCATCGACGTAGCGCTTCAGCGCACCGAAGAACGGCGAGAGGAGCTGCGCGGTGTAGTCGACGACGAGCCGCTCGACCCGACCTGCCACGAACGACGCCGTGTCTTCCTGCAGCCAGAAAGCGCCCTCGGTGTGCTCGGCGACTCCGAGCGTCAGTTGCTCGACGCCGTCGCGGTCAGCCAGCATCAGGACCGGGATCTTGTCGCTGCGCCGGTGCAGACGATCGACGGCGCCGAGCAACGCGCTCTCGCCGTCGAACACGTCTGGGTCTAACAGCGCAGCGCCGATGCCTGCGTTGCGGGAGATCGCGAAGTCGACGTCGGATGCGGAACGGGCGAGCGTGACGCTCAGCCCGCGCGCCTCGAGCGCGGCGGCCAGTTCGCCGACCGCGGCGGCGATGACCGAGCCGGTGCCGAGCTCGTGGTGCGCTACCAGGACAGGGTAGTTCTCGTAATGCTCCATCAGGCGTCGATCTGCTTCACGAATGTCTCGTCCTTCCACCCGGGCTTGCGGAAACGGGCGAACAGGAACGGGGGGATCGCCAGCAGGGCGGTGAACAGCACCATCATGCAGACGTAGAGCGCGTGATTCCCGGTGGCGATCTGCGACGGCGGAACGAAACCGAGGAAGAACGCGAACGAGCACCCGGTGATGCCGAAGCCGCCCACGAGCCACACGCCAAGCTTGCCTCCCGGGATCTGGTAGGGGCGCGGCGTGTCGGGCTGCGTGTAGCGCAGCCGGATCAACGCGGCGAGCATCAGCACATACATGATCACCAGCAGCTGCGTGGTAAGCGCGGACAGGATCCAGTACGACGTCGAGATCGTTGGTTCGAACAGGAACAGCAGCGAGAACAGCGTGCCGATGCCGGCCTGGATGAGAAGGACTCCCGTCGGCGCCAGCTTGTTGTTGTGGCGCTGGAAGACCTTCGGGTAGTCACCCTGCGCGGAGGCGCGCATGAACCCCCTCGCCGGTCCGTCGATCCAGGTGCTGAGCAGCGCGATCCCTCCGACGAAAACCAGGAGCGACATCGGCCGCAGCAGCCAGCCGACGCCGAACTTGTCGAAGAAGACCTGGAAGGCCTGGAACACGCCCGCGTGGAGGTCGATCTGATTTGCCGGGACGACGAACGCGATCGCGAGAGTGCCGAGCACGTAGATAACCACGAGCACGACGCAGGCGAGCAGTGTCGCGCGCGGAATGTCCTTGCTCGGGTTCCGGGCCGAGTCCGCCGAGAAGCCGGCCATCTCCATGCCGGAGAAGGCGAGCAGGACGCCCGAGAAGAAGACGAGGTTCGTGAGGTTCAAGCTCGGCACCAGCGAGTGAGCGCCCGAATACGGCGCCGCGAGCGAGCGGCCGCTGAGCAACCACCCGAGACCGAGCAGGATCAGCACGGCTCCGGGAAAGATCGAGCCGGCGAGCGAGCCCCATGTACTGATCCGAGCCGAGTCTCGGGCGCCGAGGAAGTTCGCCAGCGTCGTCGCCCAGAAGACGACCATCATCACGGCGAACAGCCACCACTTGTTGTTCGCCCAGGATGGCACGATCACATAGGCCAACGCCGCGCCGATGAAGGCCAGTACAGTCGGGTACCAGACCAGGGACTGGGCCCAATCGGCCCAGATGGCAAGCGAACCCTGCGTCTCGCCGAACGCTTCCCTGACCCAGGTGTACACACCGCCGGCCTTGGGCCACCCGCTGCCAAGCTCGGCCGCGGCAAACGAGATCGGGAGCATGAAACCCAGAAGTGCCAGCGCGAAGATGAAGATCGATCCCCATCCGTACTCGGCGATCGTCGGCAGATTCCGTAGGCTGATCACCGCCGCCACATCGATCATCGCGAGGCTGAACATCCCCAGGACCCGCTTTTTCTGGGCCAGCACCCGTGCCGCAGGGTGCCGCGAAACGCCAGCCGTGGCCTGGCCGTTCCGCGCTGGGTAACCCGTGTGCGCCGTGGGGTCACCCCCCGGTTTCCGTGGCGCGATCGGCCGAGCGGTCGCTCTTAACGGTGCGTCAGGCATGGCCGTCGCGGTGCGGTGCCTCGCCGAAGTAACGCTGTGCCAGGCGGAGCAGTTGTCGTTCATCAATGTGGTCGATGTCGATTCGGACGTCGGCGACCAATTTGGCCGAGATGTCTGGGCGGTGCTTCTCGACGTAGCTCACCCAGTGATGCGACGCGTTGGCTTTGCCTCCGCCATGACCGAACACGAGAATTGCACCGGCGGGAGCCACCGCCTCGGTGATCGCCTGCCAGTACTCCAGACTGTCATCCTCGTAGGTCCCGGATGGATTCCCGGCATGATGCCCGACCTTGTGAAATCGCCCGCGGGGGTCGGTGGCCACAATGCGCGTTGGGCGCTCACCCGGGACCGCATCGGTGGCGTAGATGTTGCTCTGGCGGAATGCGATTACGGCGACCACGTTCTTGTTGCGGATGGGCTCAGCGATCTGGTCCATGATCGGCATCCCGTCACTCGGGCAGCTGGTCCGCCGCGTGTACGTCGCGGTATCCGTTCACGACTGCGTTGGCTTCTCTGATGGCTCTGCCTTCATCGCCATGCTCGGCCAGCTGCTGGTTGGCTACGGCGATCCACAACCGCTTTTCGGCATCGCTCAAGCCCTTGTGATGTCTGTCGACGTCTTCTGCAGTCCAGGGCATGCGCGGTTCACCAGGTGGGAAGTGATCGCTTTACTCGAGTCCGACCTGCAGGTCGGGGCTGAGCATCTCCACTACGAGATCCTGGTCAGCGCCCACGTTCATGGCTGGCTCGTGGCTACAAACCGGACAGGGATAGCCGCTCTCACATGAACACGTGGCGAAGGCGGAGCCGCCCGTGCAGTTGCAGTCTTTGGCAGTCCTGCAGTTGGCACACATGGAAACCTCTCTTCTCAGCGGTGGAAAGCATTTGGTCAAGCAAGGCTAGGTCGGCCGCCGCCCAAGGCCGATATCGAGGCGGCCCGCCCCCCACAGCCGGTGCTTATAGAGAGGCCCGGCTTGGAAGGGCCGCTTTATCTCGTCGTCATGCGGGCGATGGGTAGGCCACTGCCCGGCGAGAGCGGACGTGCAGCACCAGAGCGTTGCCGACGAACATGCCCAATCCGATCAGAATGAAGGTGACCAGAGCGTTGACGATGTTGCCCAGCCCCGCCGGGTCGTCCGAGCCGAAGAACTGTGCGACGCCGATCAAGCCCACGGAGCCCGGCACGAGCAGCCAGAACGCCGGCATGAGGGTCGCGAGCGAAGGTGGACCTGAGGGACGTCCCTCGACCCACGCCGCAACCGGGGTCATCGCGAACGCGCCGACAAATGCGCCCAACTCGCCAGACAGAAGCTTGGCCCCGAGCTGCTCGCCGATCCATGCCGTGAGCAGCACGAGCAGCAGCCAGCCGAGGCTGCGCGGCGGCCCCGAGAAGTGCACGTAGCAGCCGACCCCAAACACGAGCGCGCCGAGCCACGGCGCCCATGCTCCAAGCGTGTTGATCGGCGTGTCGGTGCTGACGCCGTGGACATCGATGCCGGCCAGCTGTGCGCCAATGGCAATACCCAAGGTCAAGAGCACGAACTGCATCGTCCCTGCGACCAGCCGGCTCGCCCCACTGATGAGGTGACCCGCCGTCAGGTCGAGCGTGGCGCTCGTGAGGAGCCCTCCGGGCAAGAACGTGACGAGAGGCGGGATCAACGCGCGCAGCGATTCCTGCGTAGTCGTGCCCGGTGCGACGGCGAACGCGATCAGGCTGACGAGCGTCGCGGCGCTGATCGGCAGCAGCACTCGTAGCGTCGAGTCATTGCGCGCGTGGAGCTTCATCAGTCCTACCAGTGCGCCGAAGATCGCCGAAGCCAACAGGACGACCGCGGTTGGCTGCAGGATCAGGCACAGCCCCAGCGTGATCACCACATGACCGCCAACGACCCCGGCCGGCCCGAACCGATGGGGCAGAGCCTTCGCCGCGGTCAACTCGCGCAAGCCGTCTTCAGGCTGGACCGCGCCGCGGTCCGCGAGACGCGCCACGTTCTCGACAGCCGCCATCTGGTCAAGCCGAAGACTTGCCGCGGTCGGCGCCGTGGAATCGAGCGCCACTGGGGCGCCACTTTCCTGCGCGGCCAACGTGAAGTTTGGTAGCACCACCACGCGCGCGCGTGGCACGCCATACACCTCGGCTATCCGCGCCGCTCGCGGTTGTACCAACCCCTCTGGCGTACCGGCCCGCGTCAGAGCTTCGGCGAGCCCCACCACGAACTCGAGCGCGTGGGTGTCCGCCACCGGCCCGGGCGGTCGTTCCGCCGGCCTTAGGCGTGACTGCGCTTGTCGGTCCTGCGGCGGTGTCATCGCTACTGCGATCGGGCCGAGAATCGATGGACGCCGTTTGACGGCCGCTCGAGCTAAGGCCCGTCGGCCTGGGAAGTTACGACGACCCGCTCGGGGCATCGAGCGTGCTCGACATATGCCGCGAACTGTCGCTCGAATTCCGGCCACCAGTCGGGTCCCGTCTCCGGTTGAGGTGGACCGCCGCCTGGTCCGGGCGGACCGCCGCCTCCGCCGCGACCCCAGCCAGAGTCCGGACCCTCGTCGTCTCTGGACCTCGGGCGCGGGGGGAGGCGAGTGCCGAACAACATGATCCCGCACGGCACGAGCAAGACCAGGAGGCTGCCCAAGATGGCGGTCATCACCGAGCCCCCGTTCCCCGCCGCACCGTGCGCAACGGACACAGCAGTATGGACATGCGCGACATAGGCCCCGTGCATGCGCGCTAATCCCGGAGGGAGCCCCCTGCCAGCCCGACTCGGCTCGGTGGTGAGTGCCTGTGAGCTGACATGAATCGGATATGTACCGGCCTCAGGTCAGAGACCCTATGCCACTGTGCGGCAGCCACCATAGGGCGGCGTTATGAGGTGTCCGCAGGCGAAAGCTAACGCCGCGTATGACCGTCGTGGGCGTCGGGTCTTGGTTGTCTAATGGGTGGTCGATTCGTTGGCGGACACGGGCGAAGTGACCGACCTCTCCCGGGCAGGCCGCGGCGAGCATCCAGTGACGGACAAACCCGCCGTGAAGCGACTTTATATTGGACATCGGGTGGTGGCCAACCGCGCTGGCCTGCCTGACAGTGACTCCCGCGATCACGTCCGCGCCGGCGAACGTCCCGCGATGACGACCGCCGCGTGCAATCCGCCCTCCGGGCCGGTCCGCGGATCGCCCGCTCCACGCCATAACTTACGCGGATTGGTCTGCATGCAGTTAGCACTAGTTCCGGCGGACGGTGCGACGCAGACTCCGGCCATGAGATCAGAAGACGCCCCCACTCCTATCCCGGGTAGCTCCCCCCCAGCAGCCGGCGGCTCCGCTCCTGCGGCCGGCAGGCGCACAGCCGGGGCCACAATGACCGCTGCCGGTCGATCTGGCTCCAAAACGGGAGCCACGCCCGTGTCGGCGCGTGGCAAGTACATGGCTTGGCCGACGCTCGCGCTGATGACCGTCAGCGTGGTCGCGAGCTTGCGGGCCGCGCCGTCGATGGCGATTTTCGGCCTGGCCTCGATCTTCCTCTACATCGTCCCCGCGATCTTCTTCTTCATCCCGACCTCGCTCATACCTGCCGAGCTCGCCTCCGGATGGAAGGGCGGCGTCTATAACTGGGTGAGTCAGGGAATGAACTCACGATGGGGTCTGCTCGCGGTCTGGGCCCAGTTCGCGCAGACGATCTTCTATTACCCCACGGTGCTCGCCTACGTCGCGTCCAACTTCGCCTACATCATTGATCCCAAGCTCGCCAGCAACGGCATCTACATCGCGGCGATGCTGGTCGTGCTCTACTGGGGCAGCGTGTTCATCTCGGGCCGGGGCCTGAAGACGATCTCGTCGCTGGCGTCGAAAGGCACCATCATCGGGACGGTCATCCCGGGACTAATCCTGGTCGGGCTGGCAATCGCGTATCTCCTCCAGGGCAACCCCTCCGCGGCCCCGATGAATGTTCACCACATCCTCCCTGTCTGGGCCGGAATCGGGAGCATCGTCCTGATCGTCAACAACTTCCTCTCCTATGACGGCATGGAAGTGAACGCGGTCCACGTAGATGGACTGCGCGACCCCCAGCGCGAGTACCCGAAGTCGATCTTCCTCGCGATGATATTGGTGCTGTGCATCTTCATCTTCCCGGCGCTCGCGATCTCCTTTGTCGTCCCCTCGCAGCAGATCAGCCTCACCGCCGGCGTCATGCAGGCCTTCACGGCGATCTTCGCCCATTTCAGCCTCTCCTGGGCCGTCCCGCTGATCGCGCTCGCGCTCATCATCGCGAACATGAGCGGCATGATCTCCTGGCTCGCGGGGCCCTCCAAGGGGCTCGTGATGCTGGGCCGCCAGTACGGGTATCTGCCGCGCCGCTACCAGCACCTGAACGCGGAAGGCATCCAGACGAACATCCTCGTGGCGCAGGGATACGTCATCACGATCATCGCCGTGCTGTATGCGCTCGTCCCGGCCGTCTCCAGTGCCTACTGGATCTTCACGGTGATGACCACGTCGGTCTATCTGATCATGTACATCCTGATGTTCATCGCCGCAGTCAACTTGCGGCGCCGATATCCGGACCACCCGCGCGGCTACAGGGCGCCCCTGCTGAAGACGCAGTGCTGGGTGGGCGGAATCGCCTGTGTGCTGGCCATCCTGATCGGCTTCGTGCCGCCCTCCCAGTTCGGTCACGCGAGTCCCGTCCTGTACGCGCTCCTGATCCTCCTCGGCGTCGTCGTCATCGGCGTCCTGCCCGCCTTCCTGCTCGATAAGTACCGCAAGCCCAGCTGGAAGACGGTGCCGGACGCGGACGTCGACCCCGCCGTCGCCCTGGCCGAAGCCCGGGCCCACCCGACGGAGGCTTCAGAGCTGCTGGTCGATCTACCGCACTCGGACGAGCACCACAACGGTGCCGGCGGTGAGCCGCACGGGCCTGCAGCGCCAACGCCTCGCGCGAGCGGGACGACGTCGCCCCTTGCGTCGGCAGCCGCAGCGGCAGCCACACCCGGCCCGCCGTCGACAGGCCAGAACGTGACGCCTGAAGAACTGCGCCCCCTGGACGGCTTGCCCGATCGCCGCCGCAATCGGGCCGTGGTTTGGGCAATCGCGGCCCTTCTGCTCATCCTGGCGGTGGTCCTGGTGCTGGTCTACAAGCCCGCGCCGAACAACCACCTCGCGCAAGCCAAAGCCCATCGTGTCGAAGCTCTCTACGCTGCCCACGGCCTCACGGTGCCGGTGGATGATAAGACGCTCACCAGCATCCTGGGAACCAATGGTGGATCCGTATGCGCGAGCCCCACCAGCGCGTTGACCAAGGCAATGCAGGATCTGT
>Ga0335081_10007165_pt1 | contig 17809 bp, 9 predicted proteins | sample Lox_Sample_35_FD_206713 | JGI IMG/M metagenome (GOLD analysis project Ga0335081, IMG submission 206713) | Soil microbial communities from Loxahatchee National Wildlife Refuge, Florida, United States - Lox_Sample_3.5 | ecosystem: Environmental > Terrestrial > Soil > Wetlands | place: USA: Florida... | reverse complement strand
GCCACCCGCCGGGACCCGGCGGCGCCGGCGCGGCCCAGGGCGCCGACCACCTGCGTTTCCTCACCGCGCATCACGTCGGACGCCGTGCGGACCCCGGAGATCAGAAGCAGGTCGCACGGGCAATCGCGGGAGGCGGGGAGCAATGCGGTGCGCAGGTCGGAGCCGTCGAGCGCAAACGGCGCACGCGCATACGGCAGTTCACACAGGCCGAGCGAGGAGGTCGCCATGCCGGACATCACGAGGGGCAGGCCGGCAGGCGGGATCCCCGCCGCACCGGCGAGGGCGTCGAGGTGGGGACGGAGGAAGCGCAGAAAGTGCGCGGTCCGCCGGGCGGGGTTGGCCCCCCGCCGCCGCCACGCGGCGTGCACGGCCGCAACGCCGTCGCCGGTTTGCCGCCCCCCCAGCACGCGCGGCGCCGGCCCGCGCACCAACCGCAGGCGGAAGCTCGAGGTACCCCAATCGCAACTGAAGAAGCACCGCGCGGATGCGGCGGGAGGAGGGCTCATGGTGGCGCAGGGGCGTCGACGGGGCCGACCTCGCCGACGAGAAACAGATAGGAGCAGATGCCGCCGCCGGCAATGGCGGCGATGAACACGAGGGCCGGGGCGAAGCTGCCGCCGCTCACCAGGTAGCCGATGACGACCGGCACGACGACCGAGGAAAGGTTGCCGCAGAAATTGAAAATGCCGCCGGTGAGGCCGAGGAGATGGCGTGGCGCCATGAGGGAGATAAAGACCCAGGTGATGGACGCCAGACCGTTGCCGAAGAACGCGACGGAAAGAAAGAAGATCACCGGGGCGCGGCCGGTCACGAAGTTCGCGCCGACGATGGCGGTCGAGAGCAGGAGCCCCGCGATCACGGGGGCCTTGCGGGCGACCCCGGCGGAGACGCCGCGCCGCACGAGGAAATCCGAGAGCAGACCCGAGGTCATAATGCCGGCAAACGCCGCCAGGAACGGGACGGACCGCAGCCAGCCGGCGGACGCGCCGGTGAACCCCCGGTATTGCTCGAGGTAGGTGGGAAACCACGTCAGGAAGAACCAGAGCGTGGAGGCGACGGCGAACTGGCCGAGGTAAACGCCCCACAGCTGGCGGTGGCGACAGGCCTCCCGCAGCGGTGCCAGCAGCCGGCGGTCGGCGGATGGGCTCCGGCCTCGCGTCGGCTCGTTCCGTGAAATGGTGTGGCGGACGGACGACGCACCCGCGGACCCGGGCGGAGCCGGATCGCGGTAAAGCAGGTACCACACGAACGCCCACCCAATGCCGATCAGCCCCGTGAACACAAACAGTCCGCGCCAGCCGTGATGGCGCTGCACCGCCGCCATCACGGGTTGGAGGAACGCCAGTCCGACGAACTGACCGGCGGTGTAGAAGGCGATCGCCGAGGCGCGCTCCTCCGCGGGAAACCACGCCGTCACCACCCGGTTGTTGATCGGGTAGGCGGGTGCCTCGCACGCGCCCGTGGCGAGGCGCAATCCGACGAGGGCGGCCAAGGTGCCGGCCAGCCCTTGCAGCACTGTCGCCACCGACCAGGCAGCCAGCGTCCCGGCATAGAGCAGGCGCGGGCGCACCTGATCGACGAGCCAGCCGCCGGGAATCTGCAGGACGGCATAGGCCCAGCCGAAGGCCGAAAACACCCAGCCCAATTGCCGCGTCGTCAAGTCGAGTTCGCGGCCCATCGCCGTCCCGGCCACCGACAGGTTGGCGCGGTCCATGTAATTGATCACGACGTTGGCGAACAGCAGCGCGGCGACACCGAAGCGGGCTCCTTTCGTCGCCACAGGGAATGCCAGGGAAACGCCCATCGCCGGGGTCGCCGCACGAGCAGCCCCTACCACTCGGCCACGCTGCCGTCGCGGTGGCGCCACACCGGGTTCTTCCAGTTATGGCCGATCTTCGCCATCGCCCGTACGCGTTCTTCGTCGATCGTGATGCCGAGGCCGGGGCCGTCCGGGATCCGGACGAAGCCGTCGGCGAACGCGAACACGCTCCGGTCCGCGAGGTAGTCGAGCAGATCGCCGCCCTGGTTGTAGTGGAGGCCGAGGCTCTGTTCCTGGATGAAGGCGTTGTGGCACGTGGCATCGAGCTGGAGGCAGGCGGCGAGCGCAATCGGCCCGAGCGGGCAATGCGGCGCGGCGGCGACATCGAACGCCTCCGCCATCGCGAGAATCTTCTTGCACTCGGTGATGCCGCCGGCGTGCGAAACGTCGGGCTGGATGATGTCGACGCAGCCGTCGATCAGGAGCGGCTTGAAATCCCAGCGCGAGAACATGCGCTCGCCCGTGGCGATCGGGATGCTGGTGCTCGCGGCGAGGTCGCGCAGCGCCTCGTTGTTCTCCGGCAGCACGGGCTCCTCGATGAACATCGGGCGATAGGGCTCGAGGGCCTTGGCCAGCGTCCTGGCCATCGGCCGGTGCACGCGGCCATGAAAGTCCACCCCGATGCCGATGAGTGGTCCGACCGCCGCGCGCACCGCGGCGATGCGGGCCACCGCGGCGTCGATGCCGGCGTGCGTGTCAACGATCTGCAGCTCTTCCGTCGCATTCATCTTCAGGGCGGTGAAGCCGCGCCCGACGATCGCACGGGCCGCCGCCTCCACGTCCGCGGGCCGGTCGCCGCCGATCCAGGAGTAGACCCGGATGCGGTCCCGCACCCGGCCGCCAAGCAGCTGGTGCACGGGCGCGGCGAGGGCGCGGCCCTTGATGTCCCACAGCGCCTGGTCGATGCCGGCGATGGCGCTCATCAGGATCGGGCCGCCGCGGTAGAAGCCGCCGCGATACATCACCTGCCAATGGTCCTCGATGTTCCGGGGATCCCGGCCGGTGAGCTGCGGCATCAGTTCATCGACGGCCGCCTTCACCGTGGCCGCCTTGCCCTCGACGATCGGTTCGCCCCAGCCCGCAATGCCGGCATCGGTTTCGATTTTCAGGAACAGCCACCGCGGCGGGACGACGAAGAGTTCATGGCCGGTGATTTTCATGGGGAACGGGGCATGGCAACGTGAACCGGATGAAAAACAGGCGCGAGGATCCGGTTCGGCTTCCGCGCCCGAGGACCATTGGACGCGGGAAAAGCACATCGAATTTGGCCGGGAGGCTCGAAGAAGCAAGCCGGCGCCGGCAACGGGTTTGACCTCGTCCGGCACGGCGCCGATATCTGGAGACATGAGAGCGAATGCCCCGATTACCCTGATGGCGGTGCTCGCCGCCGCGACGACGGCCCCGCCGGCGCCTGGTCCCCAGACATTCCCGGTGGCAAGTCCGGATGGCCGCGTGGTCGTTGATTTCCATCTGGATGCGTCCGGCGCGCCGCGCTACGCGGTCCGGTTGGACGGGCGCCCCGTGCTGGCGGAATCGCAGCTCGGGCTCGTGCGCGACGATGCCGACTTTACCTGGGGCCTGAAGCTGCTCGGGGCGCCGGATCCGGCGCCGGTGAGCGACCACTACGAAATCCTCACCTGCAAGCGGCGGGTCAACGACTACCGCGCCCACCGCCGGGAATTCCACCTTCAGGCGGCCGCCGGACAGAGGCTCGACCTCGTCTTTCAGGTGTCCGACGACGGTGTGGCGTTTTGCTATCGCTTTCCGGAGACCGAAGCAAAGATCCACCGGCTCCGGGAAGAGGTTACTTCCTACCATTTTCTCCCGGGCACCCGGGCCTGGCTGCAGCCGATCGCCGTGGCCCGTCAGGGCTGGAACGCGGCGAGTCCCTCGTACGAGGAGTATTACGAAAAGGACGTTGCCGCCGGCACTCCGTCGCCCACCGGGGCGGGGTGGGTGTATCCGGCGCTGTTCCGCACCGGTGACACCTGGCTGCTGGTGAGCGAGGCGGGGGTGGGGCGGACCTACTGCGGCACGCGGCTGCGCCCCGCAGCACCGGGCGGAGAATACCAAGTGGGTTTCCCGGACCCGCGGGAAGTCATTCCGGGAGGTCCGGCGGATCCCGAATCAACCCTGCCGTGGACCACGCCGTGGCGCCTGATCGTGATCGGCGACCTCCAGACGGTCGCCGAATCCATGCTTGGCGTCGACCTCGCCACGCCGCCCTCGCAGCCGGCCGACGCTTCGATTCAGCCTGGCAAGGCATCGTGGAGCTGGCCGTTGCTGAAAGACGACTACACGACCTACGATGTGCAGAAGCGCTTTATCGATTACGCAGCGTCGATGGGCTGGCGGTACACCCTGATCGATGCCGGCTGGGATCGGCAGATCGGCTACGACAAGGTGAAGGAGCTGATCGATTACGCCCGCACCAAGAACGTGAAGGTCCTGCTGTGGTACAACTCGGCCGGCAACTGGAACACGGTGCCGGCGACGCCGCGCGACAAACTGCTCACCCGCGCCGCACGCGAGCAGGAGTTCGCGCGGCTGAAAACGATGGGCGTCGCCGGGCTCAAGATCGATTTCTTCGGCGGCGACGGCCAGTCGATGATCGACTATTACCTCGATCTGCTCGAGGACGCGGCACCCTACGGCTTTCTGATGAATTTCCATGGTGCGACCCTGCCGCGCGGTTGGCAGCGCACTTACCCGCACCTGATGACCATGGAGGCGGTCCGCGGTCTGGAGTACGTTACGTTCGAGCAAGCGAACGCCGACCAGGAGGCGACGCACGCGGCCATGCTGCCGTTCACGCGCAACATTTTCGACCCGATGGACTTCACGCCGATGGTGCTCGACCGCATTCCGCGGATTGAACGGCGCACCACCAGCGCCTTCGAACTGGCGCTGTCGGTGCTGTTCACCTCGGGCCTCCAGCACTACGCCGAGATTCCCGAGGGCATGGCGAAGGCGCCCGACTACGTGTGCGAGTTCCTGAAGCACGTGCCATCAGTATGGGATGACGTGAAGTTCTTGGACGGCTTCCCCGGCCGATTCTTGGTGCTCGCGCGGCGATCCGGCAGCCGCTGGTACGTGGCCGGAATCAATGCGGAGGCGGCGGACAAGAAACTCGCGCTCGATCTCGGCGGGCTCACCGTCAGTGGCGCCGGCACGCTCATCACGGACGGCGACGCCGGCAATTGCTCGTTCCGCCAGGTGCCGGTGCGGCTCTCCCCCGGCGAGAACTTGGAACTCACGCTCCCGCCGTCCGGCGGGTTTGTCCTGACGCTTGAGTAAAAGGTGCCGCCGCCGCGCGCGCCCCCGACGCGGCCAAGCGCAACGCACCGCGGGGGCATTTTGAAGTGGATTCACGCCCAAGCAGTTGCCACCATCCCGCAACCGGAGAAACCCGAGCAACGCCGCGAACCCTTGGCCCGCCACCGGGATTCGTCTGTCGTTTTCCTCAATCGATTTGTGCAGTCCCCTTCCTGTCGTTCGCCTTCGCCCTGAGCCGGGTTGAACCTATCCCAAGACCAAACACCGGTCTGCATTCATGTCCGAGATCACGCAAGTGTTGCAGGCGATCGGGCGGGGCGAAAGCGGCGCCTCCGAGAAGCTGCTGCCCCTCGTCTACAACGATTTGCGCCGGCATGCCGCCGCGCGCATGGCGCAGGAGGCCGCCGGCCAGACGCTGCAGCCCACGGCCCTGGTGCACGAGGCCTGGCTGCGCATCGTCGGCAACGGCGACCGCACCTGGGAGAATCGCGCCCACTTTTTTGGGGCGGCGGCGGAGGCGATGCGGCGCATTCTGATTGAGAACGCGCGCCGGAAGTCCCGCCTGAAGCGCGGCGCGAATCAGGTGCGCTTGGACATCGATCAGCTCGAGCTGGCCGCGACGACCCCGGATGAGAAGGTGCTCCTGATCGATGAGGCCTTGGAGCGGCTGCAGGCCCAGGATCCGGAAAAGGCGCGCATTGTCGTGCTGAAGTTCTTCGGCGGGCGCACCAATCAGGAGGTGGCGGAAATCATGGGCGTGACCGAACGCACCGTGGAACGCCATTGGGCCTATGCCAAGACATGGCTGTTTCAGATTATCCGCACGCAAAAATGATATGGCGGCGCCCGTCCCGGACCGCCCGATGTCGGGTTTTGCCGGCGGAGCGCGCATGAGGTAAGCGGAACACGCATTGAGGAATGAACGCGGCGACGCAACGCGAAGAAGACCTGTTTGAAGCCGCCCGGCAGATGGCTGATGCCGCCGGCCGCCGGGACTTTCTCGAACAGGCTTGTGCGGGGGACTCCGCACTGCGCGCGCGAATTGAGGAGCTTCTGCGGGCGGAGGCGGACGCAGAGCGGTTTTTCACGGAAGGCGCCTCGGCCCTGAATCTTTCGACGGATTCCCTGCCTTTTCCCCGGGGCACGCCGACGGCGGCGGGCACGCCGCCGGCCGATCTGCCCACCGAGGAGACGGTCGGCACGCGGATCGGGCGGTACAAGCTGCTCGAACGAATCGGCGAGGGGGGGTGCGGCGTCGTCTACATGGCGGAACAGGAGGAGCCGGTGCGCCGTCGGGTTGCGCTCAAGATCATCAAGCTCGGCATGGAGACGAAGAGTGTCATCGCCCGCTTTGAAGCCGAGCGCCAGGCGCTCGCCCTGATGGATCATCCCAACATTGCCCGGGTGTTTGACGCCGGCGCCACGGACCGGGGCTCGCCCTACTTCGTCATGGAACTGGTCCGGGGTGTGAGAATCACCGAGTTCTGCGACCAGCACCGGCTCGGCATCCGCCAGCGCCTCGATCTGTTCACCCAGATCTGTCATGCGATCCAACACGCGCATCAGAAGGGCGTGATTCACCGGGACATCAAGCCGTCGAACATCATGATCGCTCCGCAGGACGGCGTGCCGGTGCCGAAGGTCATCGACTTCGGTATCGCGAAGGCGACCGAGGCGCGGCTGGCGGATCGCCCCCTCGTCACGGCCGACGCGCAGCTGATCGGCACCCCCGCGTTCATGAGCCCGGAGCAGGCGGCGATGAGCGGGCTGGATATTGATACGCGCAGCGACATCTACAGCCTCGGCGTGCTGCTCTACGAACTGCTCACGGGCAAGACACCGTTCGACGGGAAGGAACTCCTCAAATCGGGCGTCGACGAAATGCGGCGGACGCTGCGAGAGAAGGAGCCGCCCCGGCCATCGGCCCGGCTCAGCGCGCTCCCGCGGGTGGAGCTCATCAAGGCGGCCGAATGCCGCCAGACCGAACCCGCCAGGCTGGTATCGCTGCTGCGGGGCGACCTCGACTGGGTCGTCATGCGGGCGCTGGAGAAGGACCGTACGCGCCGTTATGAGACGGCCAACGGTCTGGCGATGGATATCCTGCGCTACCTCAGCAACGAGCCCGTCATGGCGCGGCCGCCGAGCCGGCTGTACCGGTTCCGGAAGCTCGTGCGCCGCAACCGGGTGGTTTTCGCCGCTGCCGGCGCCGTGGCCTTCGCCTTGGTGGCCGGCTTGGGTGTGTCCACCTGGCTCTTCATCAAGGAAAGGGAGGCGCGGCATCGGGCCGTCGCGGCCGAGCAGCAGGAAATCCGGCTGCGGCGGGAAGCGGAGATCCGGGAGAAACTCACGCAGGCGGCGCTGTTTGTGAGCCAGGAACGATACGACGGTGCGGATAACCTGCTGAGGGAGATTTCCCTTTCTCAGCCGACGGTGGAAGGCGCCGCCGTGTTCCGGTCGGTGGGGGAATGGCACGCGCTCCACAACCGGTGGCAGCTGGCCGCGGATCGGTTTGCGCAGCTCTTGCGGGTCAACGATCTCGATGGAGTCGACGTCGCCACTCTGGACTATCTGCGACTTGGTCCTGCGCTGATCGAACTCGGTGATACCAACGGTTATGGACGCTTCCGTCAGGAGGCGATCGCCCGCTTTGTCGGGACTCCTGGACCGTTCGCGGACCGGATCGTGAAGATCAGTCTTCTGCTGCCGGCGAACAGCCGCCTCATCGAGTCTTTGGGCCCGCTCGCCGAAGCGACCGCGAAGTCGCGCGCCGAGGCCGACGCCAGCGGCGATGTATTCCTGGCGGCCTGGCGATCGGTTTCGCTGGCGCTGTTCGAGTATCGTCGAGCCAATTATGCCGGCGCGGCGGAGTGGTGTCGCCGATGCGTGGCTTATCCCCAGTTTAATGCGCCGCGGGCTGCAACTGCGCGCGCAATCCTAGCGATGTCCTGCCGCCAATTGGGCCAGTTGAAAGACGCCCGTTCCGAACTGGCCGGCAGCCGTGAGATCATTGAGAGTAAGTTCCGCAGCGAGTTGGATCGCGGTACTCCCGTCCAAGGCTTCTGGTTCGATTGGGCCTTCGCTCGGATTCTGCTCCGCGAGGCCACAGCGCTGGTTGAGACAAGTTCCGGGTCTCAATGATGCAAGCGGGGTTTCGGCGCGGCTGCGCACGCCAGGGCCGACCCGCAGGCGCTTGGCGCAGACTGGCTGGATCGCCATCATCCTTCGCCAGGGCGGCTACGGATAACAGGCGGCCCGTGCCGCGTGCCTTGCGATGAGTGCACGTTTTGAAAACGTGCCTTGGTCTTTGGTCCGCTGCAGTTAGTCGGAAGAGCGGCGGCGCCACAACCATCGACACGGGGTTAGGCTATCGAGTCGACCTGTAAGGCCGGGCGACCATTGGGACGCAGGCTCAGGCTGGTGATCACTGCCATTCGCTTGCGATGGCGCCTCATTCCGACGACATTCCTTTGCGTTTTTCGACCGCACGCCGCATTTCGGGAAGTGAGGCGACAGCGCTGCCCCGGAAGATCGTGGATCGCGGGCGTCGACGAAGCAGTTTCTAGGGACTGCTGTTCAATCGATTACGATCGACGTCACCGCGACATCAGGCGATGGACCCCGATTCTGTCGCCTCCCGACCAGACGCGTCGGCGCAAACGCTCGAGCGGGTGTCGGGTTTGCGAGGCAGATGGCGCATGTAGGGGTGGAACCTTCCAGGCCGAAAAGAATGCCCGGCCCTTCCAACCAGACCCCAGTCCCTTCCGCGCGTCCGTCGTGCCATCTGGCATGAAGGGGCGCGTGTTGTCGCTCATTTCGACGCACTGCCCGTTCTTCCAACCCTAGCTACCATATGACTACCAATACGACCCCATGCCGTCATTCGCTCGGGAGACTGTCGCAACGCAACGGTGTGATTGTTGCGTTCTGCTCCTCCCTGGTCCTGGCCCTCATGCTCGGAATCAGTTCGGCACGCGCTCAAGAGCAGCCTGCCCCCCAACCGGCCTCCACCGGGGCGCCGGCCCCCACCCCAGCGGTGACCAAAGAGGCGCCGGTGGAAATGGCGCCGGTTTATGTGACCGGCTTGCGCGCCAGCTTAATCACGAGCGAAGAAATCAAGCTCAATGCCCCCGAGTTCGTCGACTCCATCGTTGCCGAAGACATCGGCAAGTTCCCGGATCTCACCGTGGCCGAGGCGCTCCAACGGGTGCCCGGCATTCAGGTTGGACGCTCCCTCGGCGAAGTGAGCTCGGTGGTAATCCGCGGCCTGCCGAATATCGAAACCACCCTGAATGGCTATGAGGTTTTCACCGGCACCGGCCGTGGCGTCGCGTTGCAGGACATCCCGGCGGAATTGGTCGCCGGAATCGACGTATTCAAATCGGTGGGAGCGGACAAAGTCGAAGGCGGCGTTGCGGGCCTGATCGATGTGCGCCTCCGGCGTCCGTTCGATTTCACCGGACCCACCGTCGCCGTCACCGGGCGCGGCAGCTATGCGACCCAAGCGCAGAAGGACAGCTACAACGTCAGCGGTTTGGTGAGCAATCGCTGGAAGACATCCTTGGGTGAAATCGGGGCGCTGATCGACGTGTCGTTCGCGCGCTCGCAGGCCATGGATCAGATCGTGGACAACTACGTGCACTTCGGTGCCCTCGGCGAACAATTCGACCTCGCCACCGATTCCTCCGGCGTCCGGGGTTACTACGCCGACAATTTCGGCATTCAGATGAATCCGGTCGATCGCAAGCGAGTCGGCGTCTCGGCCATGCTGCAGTGGAAGCCCAACGCGAACACCGAATTCTACTGGGACAACCTTTATACCCGATACGACAACCTGCACAGCGTCGACTTCTTCATAGGTATCCCCAGCTGGGCCAACACCGGCTTCTTCATCGACAATGTCACCCTCTATCCCGCGGGCTACGACGGCTATAGCGTTCCCGAAAAGTACGACAGCGCCGGTACGCCGGCGCGATTCGTCCAAAGCTTGACGGCGCATTACACGAACAGCCTGACCAGCACGCAGGCGTTCCACGACACGACCGACACTTATCAGGGTGCTGTCGGCGGCAAGTGGGACAACGGGACGGTCAAGGTTTCGGGCGAACTGAGCTACAACTTCAGCACGTTCCGGCCGCGCGGCGTCATTCTCGACACCGGCTTGGTGACGCCCTCGTTCGCGATCACGTACAACGACAACAATGCGTCGACGGTCAACGCCACCGGGGTCGATTACACGAATGTCGCCAACTACCACCTGCAGCAGTTGTTCGACCAGTGGCAGCGCGCCCATAGCGTGCAATACGCCCTCCGGGCCGACCTGCTTTACCGTTTGCAGTGCGCGTTCTTCAAGTCGCTACAGTTCGGCGTGCGGTATGCCGATCGCGACGTCAATTATACGTCGGCGAACGGCGGCGGCGACTTCGAATGGGCGATCGCTGCGGCCTCGGACATTCCCGGTTTGGGGCACCAATCCCCCACCAACCTGTTCGTTGGACCCGGTCAGATCAATGTCCGCCAATGGTGGTCGGCGGATCCGAATTTCCTCCTGAATGACGCGGACGTGATCCGCCAGATTTTCCACCATACCCTGGGCGAGCCACCGCCCGATCCAACGAAGGCCTTTAAGGACACCGAAAAGACGACCACCTTTTACGGGTTGACCAACTACACGGGCAAGGTGGGTGACATGCCGATTGACGGCGCAATCGGGGTCCGCTTCTCGCATACGGATGACACCTTGAGCGGCTATTTGCAGCAAATCATCGCCAATGTGACCACCTACACCTGGACCTCGGTCGATCGGTCGCGGTGGGAAGCGCTGCCGACCGCGAACGGGCGTTTGAAGCTGCAGGATGATCTGTTCCTGCGCGCCTCCTTCACCAAAACGATTACGCGGCCGAATTTCAGCGACCTGAATCCTGCCACCTCGGTAACGGCGCCGGGGCCGACGCTGCCGGGTCAGGGATCCGGTGGCAATCCCAACCTGGATCCGATTCGTTCGACCAACTATGACGTGTCTCTCGAATACTATCCGTCGAAATCGAGCATGGCCTCAGTTGCCGGATTCTACCGGACCATTGATGGATACGTTCAGAGTTACGTGCAGTCGGAAGTCATCAACGGCAATACGTACGCTGTCACCGGGCCGCAAAGCACGCATAACGGCTATTTGCAGGGCGCCGAGATCAGCTGCCAATACTTCTTCGACTTCCTTCCGGATGCGTTCAAGGGACTCGGTTTTCAGGCCAACTATACCTACATCAAGGGTGAAACAGAGAATCCCTTCACGAGCCAGAAGCAGTCCATCTCTCAAGTGTCCAAGGACAACTACAACATTATCCTGATCTATGAACGGGGCCCATTCTCCGGCCGGCTGGCCTACAACTGGCGTGGGCGGTACATCGACAGCTTCAATCAAAGCGGCATCCAGCCGTCGACCGTCTGGGTGCAGCCCCGCGGCCAGCTCGACTTCTCCGCCGGCTATGCGGTGACCAAGGGCCTCACGATTACATTCGACGCCACGAATATCACCAAGAGCAAGTACAAGGACGACTTCGGCAACCTGCCGATGTTTCCGCGCGACGTCCGGAGCTACGACACGACGTATGCGATCGGCCTGAGATGCCGCTTCTGAGGCCACAAGCGAATTTGGGCCTTCCTGGCGGCCCGGTCATGCCGGCCGCCAGGGAGGGTCCAGCCAGAAGAAACCAAGGGTCTTCCGCCCGCTGAGAACTGGAGAGGATCACACGAGAGTCGCTGATCCGGCACGGACCCCTCCAGAGACGAGGTTTGGTCGAGCCTCGCCGCTCCGGCTGGCATGAGCGGAAGCCGCCTGAGTCTATTCGTGGCTGCAAGCAACTCTGCGTACTGTCGGTTGGTTGGTCCGATGCATTCCGCCTCAACAACGCTATCGTGCCTCGTGCTCGGGTTGATCCTGGCCGGCCCCGGCTATCCGGATTCACCCCGGCAGGTCAGCATCCACGATCCGGTCATGGCGAAGGAGGGCGACACCTATTATCTTTTCAGCACCGGACCAGGCATCACGTTCTACGGCTCCAAGGACATGAAGGCCTGGCGGCGGCTGGGGCGCATTTTTCCGGGCGAGCCGTCGTGGGCGAGACAGGTTGTTCCCAACTTCAACGGCCATCTCTGGGCGCCGGATATTGCCCGCCACGATGGAAAATACTATCTGTACTACGCCGTGTCCGCCGGTGGGAAAATCACTTCGGCCATCGGTGTGACCATCAACAAGACGCTCAATCCAGACTCTCCCAACTACAAGTGGGAGGATCAGGGCATAGTGCTTCGCTCGATTCCCAACCGGGATCTCTGGAATGCCATCGATCCCAACATCATTGTGGATGGGAACGGCACGCCGTGGATGAGTTTCGGTTCCTTCTGGTCAGGCATCAAGCTCGTCAAATTGGCTCCGAGCTGGACGGCGCTGGCCGAGCCGCAGGAATGGTACTCCATCGCCAAGCGGGAGCGCTCGGTGTTGGTTGATGACCGGGATCCCGGGCCCGCCGAGATCGAAGCGCCGTTCATCTTCAAGAAGGGCGATTACTATTATCTTTTCACCTCCTGGGGCTTGTGTTGCCGGGGCAAGGACAGCACGTACAAGATGATGATCGGGCGATCCAAGGATGTGCGCGGCCCCTACGTCGACAAGGAGGGCCACAAGCTGACGGAGGGCGGCGGCAGCCTTTTGCTCGCCGGCAATCCGAGCTGGCCCGGCGTGGGGCACAACGGCACTTATACGTTCGACGGGAAGGACTACATCGTCTTCCACGCCTACGAGACGGCTGACAACGGGCTGCAAAAACTGAAGATCGCCGAATTGACGTGGGACGCGGACAAGTGGCCCGTCGTCGATCCCAACGTCTTGCAGACCTACACGAGCGTGCTCATTCCGTAACGCCGGGCGTCCCCGAGGGCGCGGCGTCGAGTCAAACGCCGGCAACACCATCCATGAAGACACCCAGGCTTACGGTCTTGGAGAAGATTGGCTTCGGCGGCGGCGACGCGGCGGTGAACGTCGTCTGGTCGGCTCTGGCGATCATCATCACGTTTTTCTACACCGATGTGTACCGACTGAACGTCGCGCACATCGCCATGCTGGGACTGATCCCGCGGCTGATCGATGCCTTCGCCGACGTGGGGATGGGCATGTACACCGACAGCCACACGTCGCGCTGGGGCCGATACCGCCCGTATTTCCTGATCTTCGCGGTTCCATTCGGGCTCGCGGTCATGCTGGTTTTCACGACGCCGGACCTTTCCTATACCGGCAAATTGATCTGGGCCTACACGACCTACATTCTGATGATGCTCGTCTTCACGGCGATCGTCATCCCCTACATCTCCCTGCCGGGAGTGTTGACGGCCGACCCGCAGGAACGCCTTTCGGCCAACGGATATCGGCTGTTCTTTGCCAAGGGGGCCTCGTTGCTGGTCAACACCTTTGTTCCGATCTTTGCAGCGCGCTGGGGACAGGAGCACCTTGCGAAGGGCTATCAGGTCTCGATGGCGGTGATGGCCGGCATGGCCACGCTGCTGTTCATCTTCTGTTTCTTCACCACGACCGAACGCGTGGTGCACACCAGCGACCGTAAGCCGCTGGGCCAACAATTGGGCCTGCTCTGGAAGAACGACCAATGGATGGTGCTGTTTTGGGTATGCCTGATCGGCACGATCGGCTACGTGATCCGCGGGTCCGCGGCATTCTATTACGCCAAATACTACCTCGGGGGAGACGCCAGGATGCAGGCCGGCTTCGTCACCACCGGCATCGTCGGCAACATCCTCGCGATGGTCGCCTCGACCTGGATCACGAAGAAGTTCTGCAAGATCCAGCTTTTCCGCTGGTCGCAATTGATCACCTTCGCGCTGAGCGTAATCATGTTCCTGGCGGTAGCCCCCAGCAGCATTGTTGCGGCGTTCGTTTTGTACTTCCTCATCAACTTCATCGTCGACCTGCAGGGGCCGGTGTTTTGGTCCATCATCTCAGAGGCCGTCGACTACGGCCAGGTCGAGAGCGGGAAGCGCGTGGCCGGCATGGCGTTCGGCGGGGTCTCCTTTGCCCAGAAGATGGGCATGAGCCTGGCCGCGGGCATGGTGGGCTGGCTGCTCACCTACTTCCAGTACGAGGCCGACAAGGTGCAGAGCGCGTTCACACTGCGGGGCATTGCGCTGCTGCTCACCGTCATCCCCGGCGTCTTCCACCTCGGCATGGGCCTGCTGATGTACAGGTACCGCATCACCGACAAGGTCTATAACGAGATCAAAGCGAAGCTGGCCGCGCAGGGGAAACTGGTCTTCGCCGGCTCCAGCGACGCGACAACCGGTTGACGGGAACTCCCCATGGCCAGCGTCCTCCAGCCCATCATTCTCCAACGCGCCGATCCGTGCATCCGCCGGCACCGCGACGGCTGGTATTACTTTACCGCGTCGGTGCCGCAGTACGATCGCATCGAATTGCGCCGCGCCCGCACGATCGCCGCACTGGCCGCCGCCCTCCCGGTCGACATCTGGCGCAAACCCGCCACCGGTCCGTACAGCGAGCTGATCTGGGCGCCGGAAATCCATTACCTCTTTGGCGCGTGGCACGTCTATTTTGCCGCCGCACCCTCGCGGGCGATCAAGGACGACCTGTTTCAACATCGCATCTACGTGATTTCCACCGCGGCGGCAAATCCGCTGACAGGCGGGTGGTCGGACCCAGTCCGTCTGGAAACCGGCCTCGACAGCTTCAGCCTCGATGCCACCGCGTTCACCCACGGCGGCGCCACCTACTTCGTCTGGGCGCAGAAGGATCCCGCCATCCGCGGGAATTCCAACCTCTACATCGCGCGGATGGCTTCCGCCACGGGACTGGCCACGCCGCCCGTGCGCCTCTCGGTGCCGGAGTTCGACTGGGAGACGCGCGGCTTCTGGGTCAACGAGGGGCCGTCGGGGCTGATCCGGCGCGGCCGCGTGTTCCTCAGCTACTCGGCCAGCGCCACCGACGAGAATTACGCCATGGGTCTGCTGCACGCCCCCGAGAATGCCGATCTGCTCGACCCGCGCAGCTGGGTGAAGTCGCCCCAGCCGGTCCTTCGCACCGACTACGCACACAAGATCTTCGGCCCGGGCCACAACAGCTTCACGGTGGCGGAAGATGGGAAGACCGACCTGCTGGTCTATCACGCGCGCACCTATACGGAAATCGTCGGTGACCCGCTATGGGATCCCAACCGCCATACCTTCATCAAGCCGCTGAAGTGGGACGCTACCGGAATGCCGGTGTTCGGCAGTCCCGCGCTGGCAGATTAATGCGCTACAAAACGTCGCTCGTGTCTGCTGATCCTGGAGGGCCCGGCTCCGTCCGGGCCGCTCGGCCGACGCGGAGGTCGGCCCTCCTAAGACGTCGCAAGCTTGCCATGTCGCGCCTCGATGTGTTCCCGGAATGTCATGGCCCCTCGACGTTGCTCAGGGTCTCGAGTTTGCCGAGGGTTTGGCGTCGCCTGGCCTGGCTGGTGCTGCCCGCGCTGGTTCCCATTGCCGGATCCGCCGCGAGCTGGCAACTGGGGGGCGCCTTGGGTGCGCATGACCCGAGCATCATCCGGGAGGGCCACACGTGGTGGTGCTTCGCCACCGGGGCCGGCCTGCCGGTGAAATTCTCGTCCGACGGATTGAACTGGCAGCAGGGTGCGCCGCTGTTTGCCGCGGAGCTCCAGTGGTGGCGGACCTATGCGCCGAACATGGGAGCCCTGGACGTGTGGGCACCGGACGTTCATGTCTTCGGGGGGCGGACGTGGTGTTTTTATTGTGTCTCCGAGTTCGGCCATAACAACTCGGCGATCGGGCTGGAATCCTGCACCAGCATCGCCGCGGGAGACTGGCGTGATGACGGGCTGGTGATCAGCTCGAAGAGCGGCGTCGACGCTTTCAACGCCATCGATCCCAGTCTGACCATGGATGCGGCGGGCAATCCCTGGCTGGTGTTCGGGTCGTGGTTTGACGGCATTCACCTGGTGCAGCTCGACCCGGGCACGATGAAGCCGGCCGGCACCGTCTACTCCCTTGCGCAGCGGGCCAACGGCATCGAGGGCGCGAACATCGTCTCCGCGAACGGCTTTTTTTGTCTGTTCGTCTCGATCGACATGTGCTGCCAGGGCGTCAACAGCACCTACAAGATCGCATATGGGCGAGCTCAGAACATCACCGGCCCCTATATCGATCAGGGCAATGTGGCCATGCTCGGAGGCGGCGCCACGGTGCTCACCGCGGGCGACAGCCGGTGGAAGGGGCCCGGGGGGCAGAGCGTGGTCGCGAACGGCAGCGCGTGGGTGATCGCCTATCACGCCTACGATGCAAACAACAACGGCACGCCCACGCTGTTGATCAACGACCTGTTCTGGGATTCGAACAATTGGCCCACCCTGGTAGGTCCGGGGGTGACGGTCAGCACGCTGGCCGGCCAGGCCGGGAGCCCGGGCGGCACCGATGGCACCGGCTCCGGCGCCCGCTTCAGTTCTCCGGCGGATCTTGCGGCCGACGGTGCGGGCAATCTCTACGTCGCCGACACCTTCAATAATTCCATTCGGAAAATCACGTCCGCGGGCGTCGTCACGACCGTCGCCACCGGCTTCAGCCATCCCGCCGGCATCGCCCTCGACGGATCCGGCAACCTCTATGTCGCCGACACCGACAACAACCAGGTCCGGAAGATCAGCGCCGCCGGTGCGGTCACGACCGTCGCCGCCGGCTTCAGCGGGCCTTCGGGTATTGCGGCGGATACCGCCGCCAACCTCTACGTCGCGGATACCCTGAGCCACACCATCCGGAAGGTAACGCCTGCCGGCGTGGTCAGCGTCGTGGCTGGCGTGGCCGGCGTCAGCGGTAGCGCAGACGGCATCGGCTCGGCCGCCCGTTTTCACGGCCCGCAGGGCTTGGCTCTCGACGGCGCCGGCAACCTCTACGTGGCGGACACCAACAACAGCGCGATCCGCAAAATCGCCCTCGCCAGCGGCACCGTGACGACGTCAGCGGGCCTGGCCGGCGTCAATGGCGGCACGGACGGCACGGGCAGCCAGGCGCGCTTCTTCTTCCCCTCCGGGGTGGCGCTGGACGCATCGGGCAACCTGTACATCGCCGATACGGACAACAGCACGGTTCGGGCAATGTCCGCATCGGGCGTGGTCACCACGCTCGCCGGGCAGATGGGGACCAACGGCAGCGCGGACGGCGTGGATGGCGCTGCCCGCTTCTATTTTCCTGCCGGCATCGCAGCCGACAGCGCGGGCAATCTCTATGTGGCCGACACCAACAATAGCGCCATTCGGGAGGTGCTGCCGCCAGTCGCACCCAGCATCACCACGCAGCCGCAAAGCCAGACCGTTACGGTGGGAGCCAGCGTCCAGTTTTCGGTGACGGCCGCCGGCCGGCCGGCACCCAACTACCAGTGGAACTTCAACGGCACGGCGATCAGCGGCGCCACCGCCAGTTCCTTCAGCCTGGCGAGCGCGCAGCTCTCCAACGCGGGCGATTACACGGTGATGGTCTCCAACAATTCCGGTAGCGTGACGAGCGCCCGGGCGACATTGACGGTGAACTCGGCCGGCACGGGTTCGTCGGGCGGCGGCGGAGGCGGCGGTGGCGGAGGCGCCACGGAGAATTGGCTCGTGGCTGCGATGGCGCTGCTGGCGGCGGCGCGCCGGGCGACGATTCGGTGCC
>Ga0335081_10007164_pt1 | contig 17811 bp, 13 predicted proteins | sample Lox_Sample_35_FD_206713 | JGI IMG/M metagenome (GOLD analysis project Ga0335081, IMG submission 206713) | Soil microbial communities from Loxahatchee National Wildlife Refuge, Florida, United States - Lox_Sample_3.5 | ecosystem: Environmental > Terrestrial > Soil > Wetlands | place: USA... | reverse complement strand
GCCAATAGCCATGCCTATTGGCAAGACGGGCGGGGGCAAAATGGCCGGAAATCGGCCGCCAGCGCCCGAGTAGCCCGGCGATACAAAACGTACTTTGATTGAACCAGCCAGAAATGATGTGCATACAGAGACTCGTTTGATTGGGGGCGTCTTCATGAAATATCCGGGTTAGTTTCGGAGCGCGCCGGCGGGGACGCCGGGGAACGCCTTGCTTGATTTCTCGTACTCGCGCCTGATCGCACCGATCAGGTGGCTGCGGGTGATCGGAGTGCCCGCCGCGGCTGCGAGGAAGCCCGCTGCCACCGAGGCGTTGCGGATGAGCCCGCCGACGATCGGGTAGAGCACGGCGAGCTCCCTGAGATTGACGTCTTCGGCCAGCGGGGCGGCGGGCGGCAGATGACAGCGCCATAGCGCCTCGCGCTCGGCGGCCGCAGGCTCGTCGAACTCGATCACGAACTCGAGCCGCCGCAGAAACGCCGGGTCGATGTTCTGCTTGAGGTTGGTGGACAGCATCGCCAGGCCTTCGAAGCGCTCGAGGCGGGAGAGCAGATACGCGGTCTCCAGATTGGCGTAGCGGTCGTGCGCGTCGGAGACTTCGGTGCGCTTGCCGAACAGTGCGTCGGCCTCGTCGAACAGCAGCACCGCCTGCGCGCGCTCGGCCGCGTCGAACACTTCCGCGAGATGCTTCTCCGTCTCGCCGATCCACTTCGAGACCAGGCGCGCGATGTCCACCACCAGCAGGTCGACGCCGAGCGCCTGCGCCATCACCTCGGCGGAGAGCGTCTTGCCGGTGCCGGGCGGGCCGGAGAGCAGCAGGCGCACCCCGCGCGCGCCGGGCCGCCCTTCGAGAAAGCGCCACTGATCGAGCACGGTGGCTTGATGCGTCAGCCGTTGCAGCGCCTCGGTGAGCTGCGCCTTGCGCTCCGGAGGCAGGACGAGCTGCTCCCAGCGGGCCGTCGGGCGGACCACTTTGAGGCCGGGTGTGAGATGGAAATTGGAGCGCGCGCGCACGCTCTCCGACACGCCGTCCAGATCCGGCGCGCCGCCGCCGAGCGCCGCCAGGGCGCGCACATCGGTTGCGATCTGTGCCGCGGCCGAGGGCTCGACCAGATAGCGCACCGCGAGCGTGGGCGCCTGATCGGCAAGCTCGGGCAGCGCGTCCCGCCACAGGCGCTGGCGTGCGCGCGCCGGCAGCGGGTCGGCCGGGATGCTCATCACGGGGCGCTCGGTGAGCGCCAGGCTCGTGCCGCGGCGAGCGCAGACGATCACGGCACCGGGAAAACCGGCAACGTTGGGCACAGGCGTCGGCGCAGCGCCGTCGGCGGCGGAGATGCGGAAGATCGGCACCGCGCCGCGCGCAAGCGCGTGGACCAGCGCGAGCCGGTCGGTGCCCGGCGAGGCGCCGGCCGAGAGCTCGAACGCGACGCAGCGCACGCCGGCGCGAGCAGCCAGAGCCGCGGCGCGATGGGTCGCGATCGACTCCGAGTCCGCGCAGATCAAGACGACGCGTGTCTCGGAGCGCGCCAGCGCACGCGCCGCCTGTTGCACCGCCGGCGCCCCGAGCCAATCCTCCAGCCCGGCGCTGGCGGCGCTCACGGCGAGTGGAGCGACCCCGGCCGGCCAGACCTCCAGCCCGCCCAGCACCGGCCACAGCTCGGCGGCAAGAGTCAGGCTCTTCTCGTAGAACCCGCACTCCCCGTTGAGCGCGAAGAGCCCGCTCCGGACGGCTGCGCCGGTGTGAAGCGCGTCGCGCAGCTCGACGCGCTCGCGCCAGTCGCGGCAGAACAGTTGCGCGGCAAGCCCTGCGGCCGCCCGGCCCTCGCCGCGGGGGTTGAGCGAGCGCAGGACGCTGGCATAGCCCTCGTGCTCCTCGGGCATCGCGGCGAGCAGCAGCACGTCCACTTCGAGCGCAGTCAGAGCCAGGCTTGCCGCCAGCCGGTCGAGCGGGTGCGGCGATCCGACCGGCCCGCGCTCCAATGCGCTGCCGGCGAACTCCGCCACCGGTTTTCCCTCGGCCCACGCGTCGAACATGGAGGCGAGGAACGCCTGGCCGCCGGCGAGCGCGCTGTCCTGGGCGATGGAGAGCCGCGCCAGCAGATCCGCGAGCCGCCCGCTCAGGATCGCCACCTCACGGCTGAGCCGCTGGGCCGGGGCGAGGTCGCGCGCTTCTGCGGCGAGCCGGAGGATGGTCGCGGCTTCAGGCATAGACGAACTGGATCACGATGGCGAGCCACGGCACCCAGCCCGGGTCCAGATCGAGCCCCGCGCTGCGGATCTCGGTGCGCACCTCGTCGAGCGACAGCCGCACTTCCAGCCAGCCCGGGTCGGCGACGATCTCTGCCGTCCGGCGGCAGACGAAGTCGATCAGCTCCGCTTCGGGGTCCAGCGGGCGATCGAGCAGCTCGCGCAACTCCTGCAACAGGGTTTCGCGCAGCTGTGCGATCGCGGCCTGCTCGGGTTCGCTGGGCGGAGCCTCGTCGCGATTGGGCGGCACGCTCTCGGGCATCAGGCCGGTGAAGGCGAGCGCGGCGGGATCGGACGCGCTTACCGGTACGAGCGCCAGTGCGATCTGGTGCAGGCTCCAGCGTGGACCGCGCTGCGCGAGCCGCGGCTCCTGCGCGATGCGCTCCGCCAGTTCGATTCGACTCGCGAGATTCACGAGATAGAGCAGGCCGCCGAACCGGGTGTGTGCGCGGCGCCGGACATCGGGGATCGGTCGCGCGCCCCATTGCGGCTGAACTAGGCCTGGAGCTGCCGGCTCACGCGACGCGCGCGGAGGCAACGGCGATGGAGGTGTGCCGCCTCGCGGCGGCACCGGCGAGTGCGCCGACTCGTCGACGTGGCGCCCGGCAACGCGAGTGCGGTCCGATCCGCTCTCCCGCTCCGGTCGATGCTGCTGCGCAGCGTCTGGCGTCGCCTCGCGGGCATTGCGTGCGAGCGTCGTGCGCGCGCGGGAGCGTTCCTGCGCCGGCGTTCCCCGCGCGCGGGCGAGCTCGAGCAGCTCGGCGGAGACGGCGTCGATCCGCTCTCGAACCCGGTCCGCCGGCCCGTGCAGCAGCACGGGCTCGGTCTCCGACAAGATCAGCGCCGCCAGCGCGCGGCTTGGCGAGTCCGCCTTCCATTCGGTTTCGCGCGACGCCGCCGCCGCTCGCCCGATCGCGGACCGCAGCACCAGCGTGCGGACCGATTCCGCAAGCCGCGTTGCATCCTGAGTTGGCGGCGGCTCACCGGTGTCGGCCATGACATCGTGATTGCACCCGGACGACTCGAGCACCGCCCGCGCCAAGGCGACGAGCTGAGGCGGCGAGGCATGGCGCAGGAAGCGATCGAAGAGCGCGGCGTCGCCGGCGAGCGCCGCCACCGCAGCGGCTGCATACCGGGACTCTGCGGTCAGCGCGCGCAGCACCAGACGCACGGCGTCCGGGCGCGAGACCGTCGGCTCGGCGCTCCAGATCGCCAGCCTGCGCCAGGCCCAGGCGCGTGTGAAGTCGCCGGCCACCGCTGCGACCGTGAGATCGATCAGCGCGTGCGCGCGCGATCCATAGCGCACCACGTCCGCACTCGCGTCCCCCATCCCGGCTTCGATCGCGCCGGCGATGGCGAGCGCGAGCTTCGCCGCGAGCGCGGAATCGGATTCGTTCGGATCCAGCCGGGCGATCGCGTTCACCTCGCGCAGGCACAGCTCGCCGGAGGCGTCGATGCCGCTGCGCTGCACGGCCGCTTCCAGGCCGCTGTCGAGGACGTCCGAGAGGATGCGCTGCATGCGCTCCCGCTGGCTTTCGGTGCCGGAGCCGAGCCGGTAGCGGGCATGCAGGCGGTGGATCGCGATCGTGCTCATCGGGCTATCCCACGATCGTGTTCTGGCCGAGCGTGCTCGAGGCCAGCCGGCCGCCGGCTCCGGGACGGCCGATGATCGTCCCGCGGCCGAGCGCCGAGCCGCCAAGCTGAATCGGGGAGAAGCCGCCGGTCGGACCGATCACCGAGGAGATCTCGAGCAGCAGCGCGCGTCCCACGCGCATGCCCGCTCCTACGGTGCACACGTCGAAGATGGTGTGGGCGGGGCGGTGCACCAGGATGATGTTGTTGACCACGTCGAGCTGCTCGGTGGTGAGCGCCGCCGGGATGATGGCGGTGAAGCGGTGAGCATGCGTTCGGAATGCGTCCGCGAGCGTCCCCGAGACCGGCGTGGGCGTGTCGGTCGCCACCGCGCCGCCCACGCGGAAGCCATATCCGACCACCGAGCTGGAAGAGGCCGTGCCGGTGTCGCCGAGCACCGCCGCACCCAGCCCGCGCAGGCGGAAATGCTCGATGATGACCACCGGGATGCCGGTATACAGTTCGATGAAGCGCTTCAGTCCCGGCAGCGTGCCCCGATAGCGGAACAGCCAGACCACCTCTTCGAGAATCTTGCGGCGCGCGTCTACCGGCGGCTGGCCGCGCGGCGCCGGTGCGGTTGCCCAGCGCTCGTCCATCACCAGCCCGACGAAGCTCGCCAGCCATGGCAACACCTCGTCCGGGGCCGAGCGCGCATCGAGCAGCAGATCGCGGTCCGCGGAGCGTGCTTCGACCTCGCCGAGGAAGCCTTCGAACATCGCGAGATAGCGCAGCAGGAACGAGGCCGCGTTCTCATCCCGCGAGAAGGTCTTGGGCAGCCGGCGCAGATAGTCGTGCGCAGGATGCTCGGCGCGCAGGCACTTGATCTTCGGCGACACGCGCGTGTTGCCGCGCAGCTCGAGCGTGACCCACAGGTAGCGTCCCGGCGGCGCGTTGATCGGCGCTTCGTAGGTGACGAAGTTGTCGCCGGCCGCCGGCTGCGTCCACGGCAGTTCGCGCCCGCTCTCGCGCCGGTGCAGCGCCTGCACCACTTCGCCGGCGCCGGGTGCGAGCTCGGCGGGCGGCATCGGCGGCGACAGGTCCGGGCGCAGGATCGTCGCCAGCGCGACGTTGGCCGGCGGTGCGCGCAGCATCTCCTGCTCGTCGTCGGCCTCGTCGAGCGCGATGTAGTGCACGCGCACCTCCGAGCCGTCCGGAATGCAGGCGTCGAGGAACAGCCGTCCCCAGACGGTCTGGAACGCGCCGCTGTCGAGCCGGAACGTGGTGACGCGGCCGAGGCGCTCGTACACCAAGCGCGCGAGCACCGCCGTGCGGAAGCCGTTCGCGGTCCAGTATCCGATGCGCCGTGACGATGAACCGTTCGCCGGCGGCACCGCGACGATGCCCAACCCGTCGTATCCGCGCGCGCGCAACGAAGGCAGCTCGTCCATCTCGCCCGCGGCGACCTCGTAGCGCAGGAAATCCGCTCCGGGCTGGCGTGCCACCACCAGCACCGAGTCGGATTCCCACTCGAGATCCGTGGCGAGCGCCACCGGAAAGTTCTTGTAGCCGGCGTCGGTGAACCAGACCGCCGCGCCGGTCGTGCCCGCCTGCTCCAGGATCGCGATGTGCCCCGCCGGCGAGACCGCGATGCGCGAAGGCTGCGTGCAGCCGGCGGGAAGCGTAAGCGGACTGGGCGTCGAGCGCGCGGTCAGGCGGACGACCTGCTTCGCGCCGGAGAGCACCGCGTACACGTCGCTGCCGTGCGCCGCCAGATCGGAGGGATAGGAGCCGGCGTGCAGATGCGTTCGCTCCAGCAAGCGCTCGCTCCACAGATCGAACACCAGGATGCAGTCCGTGGCGCTCTCGGCGATGAACAGGCGATCGTTGACGTCGACGGCCAGGCCACGCGGCGTGTCGAGCGGTGCGGCCGGGCTCGACGACGTGAACACGCCGACCTGCTGCGAGGACGCCGCTTGGAACAGATCGACGGGTGCAGGCTGCGTGGCGGCGGGCGCCGACGGGTCCAAAGCCGCCCACAGCAGGCGCTCGACACGGCCGGCGTCAGGCAGGCTGTGGTACAGGCGGCACTCATTGTCGAATGCGAGGCCTGCGCCGAGCGGGGCCGCCGGCGCGTCCGATTCGACCGTCGTGGTGGTCCAGGCCAGCTCGACGATCCCGTTGAACAGGTCGAGAAAGGTCGCGTCGAACGAGCAGCGGATCCACTGATCGCCGCTGCGGACCAACGCGAAGGGCCTGAGCTCCGACATCAGCATTCGTCCGGAATGGTCGGGATCGGGATCGGCACGAGCGGCGGCGTCACCGCACCGACCGCATCGCCGGGCTTGAGCGCCGGACCCTGCACCACCGTCATCTCGACGACCTCGGGCACTTCCCAGGGCTGCAGATCGATGCGCTCGCGCGGCAGACAGCCGTCCGCGCCGGTGGAGTCGGCGCTCGCCTCCGCCCATTGGTTCGTGGTTGCGTCCCACTGTGCGATGCGCAGGCATTCCACGTAGAGCACGCCTTCCACCTGCAGCGCCGCGGCCTCCAGCTCGGGACCATACACCGCGCGTCCCAGCGGCCAGCCGCCGCCGTCGGGACCGTATGGCGGCAGCGGCGCCAGGTATTGGCGGATCACGAGCTCCACCCATCGGCGCACGGCCTCGATGCCGTACCCGGGTTTGGCCTGCACGCCCACCGAGACGGCGATCTGCTTGTATGTCGGCGGGATGACGTACAGCTCGGTCGTGACCAGGCGCCGTGCGTCGAGCCAGGAGCACACCTGGCGCAGCAGCGCGCGGTCCGGCGCGGGCGCATTCGGATGCTTCAGGTCCTCGGCCGGCCATACCACGACGCTCACCACGCCGGCCGCATCCTGGCTCTTGGTCTTGGGATCGAACAGCGGGATGCAGTCCGCGCGTCCCACGTTGGCGCCGGGCGTGGCGAGAGCCAGCTCCTGGAAATCGCTCTGCGTCACGGCGCGGTCGTGGCGCCGGAATTCGCCGGGAACGCGCTCCAGCGCTGCGGCGATCGACTCGCTTTCGGCGCCGCCGCTGGCCGGCAGCGGGTTGGAGGCCTTGACCGTGCCGATGTCGGCGACCTTGGAGATCGCCTTCGCGCCGACGTTGCCCGCTATGCCGCCGCCATAGCTGTACTCCAGCGCACGGATGCGCTCGCCGATTTGCGGCGCGCGCCCGCGCACGCCGTTGCCGAAGCGCACGCTCCCGGCTTCCAGGTCCAGCACATAGTGGCGCGAGTCCTCGGTGCTCGCCTCGAAACCGTCGACCGCCTGCCAGTCGGTCCAGGCGCCGGATTCCTCGACTTGAATGCGCGCGGTTCCCTGCAGCACCGGCTTGTGCACCAGCGTGAAGGTCTGGTCGGCCTGCGCGTTTCCGGTGCCGAGGAATTCGGGCTGCGCCTTGATGCTCTGCACGACCTCGGTGGCGTTGATGCCGATGAACAGCACCTTGCCCAACGGCCGCGCCGGATCGCTGCGCGAAACGCGCAGCCAGAACAGCACGTCCGCGGCAAGCTGCGCGTCCTCGATCTGCGGTGGGAAGGCGTCGGTGCCCTGCAGGTCCGGATCGGTGAGCGTGTACACGCCCAGCGTGGTGATGTCCTTGGGCAGCCGCACCTGGAGCGTGCCCTGCTGCGCGAGGCTTAGCGTGGTATCGCCTTCGAGCTTCAGCGTGAGATACGTGGGCTTCCCGTTGCTGTCGAGAGCTCCGGTGGAGGCTTCCCAGACCAGCTGGGACCCGTTGTCGGCGGGCGCCAGGCCGGGGCAGGCATCGACCTCGTCGATCGACGGCACCTCGAGGTCGGGGATGAAGCCGATGCTGAGCAGCGCCGCGCCGAGCTGGTTCACGTCGGTGCTCTTGGTCTTGCGCACCGCGATCCAGATCGTCCCGTCGACGGACTTCTGGAAATCCACCGGCCCGGCCGCCGTCTCGAAGTCCACCGGCATAGCACCCGCCGCCGTGGGATCGCCTGGCACCGTTTGATTCAGGTAATAGGCGGCCTGCTCTCCCTGCTGAATTCCGCCGCGCGCGTCGATTGCCGCGTTGGCGAACTCCTGCGCGTCCTGCGTCTGCGGCGCCTGCGTGACGATCTTGCCGATCGCCGTGATCTCGAGCGGCCAGGCGGAGACCTCCGTGAGCGTCTGGAACGGCACCGAGCCCGCCGCGACTTGGGTGCCGATTGGGATCAGGACCGATGTGCCGGCGGTGTCGGTGCGCGCGAGCGTGATCAGCGCACGCGCGGCCGCGGCCGGGCGCAGCGGCAGCTGCAGCATGCGCAGGAATGCGAGCTTGGTCGCATCGGGGATCTGGTTGAACCGGTACAGCAGGTTCTCCCCGAGGAACGCGAACAGCTCGATCAACGTGATGCCCGGATCGCTGGCGTTGTGGTCGGTCCACTCCGGCGCGTACACCGGAATGCGGCGGACCAGCTCGTCGCGCAACTGCTGGTACGACCGGTCGTCGAGTATGGGAGCTGGCAGGGGCACGGCTCACTCCAGATAGAACGGGTACACCAGGTTGCCCGGGAGGTTGTTGCGCACGTTGACGTACGCGATCCGGATCAGCACCAGCGCGGGATCGTCGCCCGGGTCCACCTGCAGATCCGTGACCTGGATGCGCGGCTCGAAGTTGGCGAGCGCGATCTCGACGTCGTGCTTGATCAGCGCCCGAATGGCGCTGGTGTTCGGCTTCATCAGATAGCGGCGCAGGCCGCAGCCGAAGGTGGGGCGCATGATGCGCTCGCCCGGATCGGTATCCAGGATGATCCAGATCGATTGCGCGACCTTGTCGGCGCCGGCCGCGTATTCGATATTGCCCGCTGCTACCGGCACCAGCGGGTAGGCCCAGCCTTGTCCGAGGAACCCCGGTGCGCTGCTCATGCGTGCGTCACCTCGTTCTCGTAATCGAGATTGGCCACTGCCGAGGGCGAGTCGGTGCGCGTGGTGTCTCCCGCCTGAGTGACCTGCAGCTCGAGGTTGGCGAGCGCGATGGGCGAATACGTGTCGTGGAGCTGCTGGGCCGCGTCCGGACCGAAGCGGCCTTTCAGGCTCAAGTCGGGCTGGCCGGCCGCGGGCGGCGCTTGCAGCAGCGGATCTAGCTTCACCTCGAGGGTCGCATCGACATTCAAATCGACGTCGATGCCGAAGCTCGCACCGCCGCCGGAGGCTGCCAGCTCGGCATTGATGCCGGCCGCAATATCCAGCTCCGGTGGAATGCAGAATTTCAGCGCCAGCATCCACCAGAGCTGGAACAGAAACATGATGATGGGCAGGAACAGCTCGAACACGAAGGTGGCGACGATCGTGATGAGCGGGATCGGGATGAAGCAGATCTCGAAGCCTGCCGAGGGAGGCTTCGGCTGCGGGTTGCCATCCTTGTCGACCGAGAACATCAGCGACCCTTTGGGCTTGGCGAACCCGACGCCAAGACTGGGCTTGGCCTGCGCGGCAAGGGTGTTGAGATCCGGGAGCTGGATGGTGACCGGGTGATGGCTCGTGCCGGTGAGGTCGAAGTGATCCGCGAGCCTGTACGGCCGTGTGGGCAGGCTCCAGAACATCCCGTCGGGGCAGGGGCAGGGCTGATCGGGATCGTGCGGCACCAGGTGGCGTTGCACCCAGCAGCGCACCTCGTAGTACTCCTGATCGTCGAAGCGCGGGCGCCCGGATCGATCGCAGTCGTGCGACGAGGTGGGCAGCACGCCGAAATAGAGGGTCCCGAATTGACCCGCATGGGTCGGGTCGTTGCGGTCCGGGATCAGCGGATACAGCGGGAAGGTCGATTCCAGGCCCAGGTCTGTGGGCATCTCGTCCACCTGCGCCCAGCAGCCGATCTTGTCGAACCCCTGCGGCGAAGTGAACCATCCCTGGAGCTGCGGCACCACGCCGAAGCGCGCAACCCAATCGTCGAAGCGCGCCTTCTCTGCGGTCACCAGCGCCTGCAGAGAAGCGCGCGTTTTCAGCAGCGACTGGAGCTTCGGGCTCGTGGGCGCGGCGTCATCGCCGGCACCGGTCGCAGCGGTGAGCGCGATGCTCTCGAGCTGCGTGAGCTGATTCACGCGCGTCAGCTTGGCGCGGCCCGCCTGCAGGCTCTTGAGAATGGGCTTGACCTCGTTCACGCCGCAGCTGGGCGCCGTCGTCGTGCGTCGGCGGATCACGAACCCCGCCTTGCACACCTTCTCGCGCGCGACCTTCGGAAAGCCCGGCCCGTCGCAATGGATCTCGCACGCGACGAGATAGAAGCGCTTGTGCGTGTTGAGGAACAGCTTGCGGGTGTTGGTGCCGTCGGGGATGTACTGCTTGCCGGTGGCCGTGTTGGGATCGGTCTTGGTCGCATTCAGGCGGAAGAGCTTTTTTGCCTTGCTCAGCAAGGGCTGCGGCAAGTCCTGCAGCGCGTGGACCAGATCGTCGTCCACAAACTTGAGGCAGTGTTGCGGGTCGGCGATGAAGTCGTTCACGAGCTTGGGCGAGTCGTACTTCTGGAATACCGGCTGCGTGAGGCGGCCCTTCTGCGGATCCGGCGTCACCGGCTGGCCTGCCGGGACCGTGCTCGGATCGGTCCACTGCCACCAGGGTGCCACCACCATCCAATCGCGCTCGGGCGGGTGCTTCATCGCGCTCACCAGATGTTGCCCGCGCCGGGCGTGTAGGAGGAGGACACCACGCTGTTGGTGATGAGCGTCTGACACTGGATCAGCCCGTCGAAGATCGCCGTGCCGCTGTGCACGTTGACCGCCGAGGCGGTGACCTCGACCGTGGCGTTGGCGTTGATGCTCACCTGGCCCGCCGCGTTCATCTTGACCATGCTGCCGTTGGAGTGCGTGAGCTTGACCTCCTGCGCGCTGTCGTCCAGCACCAGCGTGTGTCCGCTTTGCATCGACACGGTCACCTTGGCGGCCCCGTCCGTATCGTCGAACTCGAGCAGGCTGCCGGAGCGGGTGCGGATCAGCCGCTTGTTGTTCGGTTGGTCGGGGTTCTGCGGCAGCGTTTCCTTGCCGTTCCAGCACGCGCCGATCACATAAGGGCGGCGCAGGTCGCCGGCTTCGAACGCGACCACCACCTGCGAGTCCACGGCGGGGATCATCTCGAAGCCCTGGTTGTCGTCGGCATATGGCGTGCACAGCGTCGCGAGCGCGCGCACATCGGCGCCGTCGGCGCCGAGCCAGGGAAACTTGACCTCGATGCGGCCCAGGCTCTCGTCGTCCTTGACGATCGAGGTGACGATGGCCGGATATACGCCGAAGTAGCGCGGCGCGTCGCCGTCGGGGCGGAAAGCGTCGATTCTCACGATGTGGCCTGATTGATGGTGGCGCGCTGCGCCTCGAAGTGAGTGCGGTGGCCGCTGTTCAGATCGTAGGTGTGGCACACCCGCACCGCGTAATAGCCGTCGCCGTTGAAAGGTGCGCCGACGCGGTCGAGATTGAGCTTGCTGCCTACCATCATGTCCGGCGTGCCGTTGGTCGTGCCCACCACGGTGACGAAGCCGCGGCAGCGGCGCAGCATCTCCGCCTTGGCCCAGGCATTCGCTTCGCCGGAGACGAGCGGGTTCTCGCGCACGCGGTAGGACACGCGCTCGCCGAACGCCTGCTGCAGGACCGCGGGACCGGTGCGCCCGCCCGAGATCTCGGATTGGATCGCGTCGGGACCGGCTTCTTCGTCGATCTGGTCGCGCGCGGCTGCGTCGAAGCCGCTCGTTTTGACCTTGGTCCGCTGGTGCGCGAGATCCGCGCGCAACTGCACGTCGATCAGATCGCGGCCCTGCACCAGCGTGATCGAAGTCGCGCTGCGGTTGCCGCGCGACTTGAAGCACAGCTTGTCGTTCTCCAGCCAGACCTCGGCTTGAATCAGGCGCGCGCGCTCGCGCAGGAACGCGAGGTCGCTCTGGTTCCATTGCTGCACGACCTTGTAGGTCGGGCCGGGCGCGGCGGTGTCGGCGTTGAGTCCGTTCTCCGAGGCGATCGCCGAAGCGATGTCGGCGTCGCTCATGTTCTCCCAGGTCTTCAGGCGCCGGGTCATGCGCAGCTGCATGAGCTTGTCCTCGGCGTAGACCACGACATGCGGCTCGGCGCCCTCGGCGAAGATCGCCTCGATCCCGCTCACGAGCCCGCTGAAGATGATGCGCGCGTCATCGGAGGCGCCGACGGACACCTCCAGCGTCTTGCCGAAGTCGAGGATCTGGCCGTCGAGGTAGAGCTGCTGCTCCTCGGGCGCGTTCCCCTGCGGGCCCTGCGCGATCAGCCGCAGCGTCAGGGTCCGGAGCCCATCGGTGCCTTCCTCGATCTCGAGCAGCGAGACGTCGCGGGCGAGCTCGCCGCGCGTCTGTCCGTCGACTTTGAAGACCGGGGCGGTGGCGACGAACAGATCAGTCATCGTAGCCTTCCGCCGATGTGCGCCGATCGAGCTGCGCCGCTGCGGCCAGCGCGAACCGGATCTTCGCCAGCTCGTCCAGCCGATCCGTCGCGGGCATCGCAGCCGCGCCGGCGAGCTGCTGCTGGGGTTCGGTGATGACTTCGGTCGTCATTTGATCGATGGTCACCGGCATGGGTCGCTCCTTCTCACTTGCACCCGCCGCCGCAGTCGCACGGACGCACCGGCGCTCGTTGCGCCTGTGCCTGGTCCGCGGCGCTGCGGCTCGCGTCGGGCGGCAGCCGTGTCCACGGCGGCGCCGAAGGGTCCGTGGAGTTGAGAACGTCGGTCACTTGTGCGCGCGGGCGCAGCGGCACGCGCCCCGCGCTCAGGTCGGCGCGCAGATCCGCTGCGCTTCCCACGCGCGGGCGCAGCGGCACGCCGAGCCCGAACGAAGTAGCGCGGGCGTCGGCGAGCGGTGGCGGTGGTGCGCTCGGTGCCGCTGCCTGCTGCGCGGGAGAAGGCATGCCCGATAGCTGCAACGGCGTGCGCGATTGGTCCGGCAGGCTCGGCTTGGGCGTCACCGACGGCGGTGGAACATCCGGTCCTGCGCTGATGGCGGCGGTGCTCGCAGCGGGAATCGAAGCCGACCCCACCGCAGTCGCGCCTGCAGCGACGTTGACCGCGGGCGGCCGAGACGGCGGCGTGGACGGGACGGCGGATCCGAACGAGCGGCGCGCGTCCGCAGCCGCCGCTTCCGTCTTTACGATCGCGACGGTCTCGAGCGCGGCGCCGAGTCCGCCCGCGGCCGAGAGCGCAAACCCCGCGGACGCGTCCGCGCTGGCGGATACCCCGACGCTCACGCTCGCGCTCGCATCGAGACCGAACGAAGCCTCGAGCGACGCGCTGGCGCCGATGTCCACGCCCGCGGAAATTCCGATCCCGCCCCCGGCGGACAGGCTCGAGTTGAAATCGATCGACACTCCGGCCTGGAGCGACAGCGAGCTCGCCGCGCCCAGCTGTGCTGCGATCCCGCGCCAGGCGCTGGGGTCCAATCCCATGCGCGCGGCGAAGTCGGCTGCCGATTCTCCATCCAGCGCTTGCGCGCTGCTGTCGGTGGGACCGCCGCCGGTGCTGCCGGGCCCGGTGCCCGGCTGGCCGGGCGGCGTTGCGCTGCTGGCCGTATTCGCGCCCGGACCGGACTGCAGCAGCTCGTACTTCGCGTCCTGCTCTTTGATCGAGACGCCCATCTTGGCGCGCAGCGGCGTGCCGTTCGCGGAGAACAGCTCGAAATCGATCGAGACGTCCTCGATGATGCCGTCGAGCACCAGCTCGTCCCAATGGAAGCGGCACTTGGGCGGCGCCTGCTTGTCGTTGCCTTTGCCCTTCGGCAGCACGAAGCGCTCGACCATCGCCGTCTGCGTGCGCACCGAGACCGGCGCATCGGTGGTGCCCAGATCGGCGGTGTCGAAATGCAGATCGAAAGTGAGCGTGGTGGAGGTCTTGCCCAGATATTGACGGTTCTGCCGGGCCCGGGTGTCGCCGCCTTCGACCCGGTTCGACAGGGCAAGCTTGAGCGATTGCGGATTGAACTGCACTTCGATCTCGGTCCCCGGCACCGGCGTGGCGCTGCTGTCGGCGGAGATCTCTTGCAGGGTGGCTTTCTTGAGCGCGGGCATGGTGCGTTCGTCTCAGATCTGCAGGCGCAGCCCTTCGTGCGCGATGGTGAGCTCCTCGATCGCGATCTCGCCCGTCTTCGCGTTGAGCTGCGGGCCGGCGATCTTGGACGGCAGGCCGCGGTCGAACGTCCACGTGGCCACGGTGTCGTTGCGGTCGGGCGACAGCACCTCGATGATCCCGTTATAGCGGGCCACCGGGCGCACACCGGAGAGGATGCCCTGCAGCCAGCCCCACAGCTCGCTGTTGACGGTCCCGTCGTCGGGGAACAGCATTCCGCGCTTGAGGACGATGTTGCTGAACTTGCCGCGGCCCACTAACCGCACGGTGCTGTCGTTGCGCCCGCCTTCGATCAGCTCCTGCACGTCCATCTCGATGTCCAGTCCCGTGCATTCCTGGAAGCCGCCGTCGCCGAGCGGGCGGGAGCTGCCGTCGCTGCGGTTGAGTGTGATGCGGAAGTTGAAGGTCGTAGCCAGTCCGCCAGCGGCCATCGCATCACCCCTGGACCGTGAGCGTGGAATCGGCCGAGCGCGCGATGTTCAACACGATGAACTCGAGCGGCTCGGCGGGAGCGATCCCGACCTGCGCCAATAACTGGCCCTGGTCGGCGACCGCGGGAGGATTCAGCTCGTCGTCGCACTTGACGAAGAACGCCTCGGCCTCCGTGGCGCCGGTGAACGCGTTGGCGAGATAGAGCTGGCGCAGATACGCTTCCAGCATGCGCGTGATCTGCGTACGCAGCACGCGGTTGTTCGGCTCGAACACCGCCCATTGCATCTGCCGGTCCAGCGTGCGGCGGATCATCGTCACCAGACGCCGCACGCTCAACTGCCGCCACGTCTGGTCGAGCGCCAGCGTGCGCGCCGCGGTCAGCAGGATCCCGTCGCGCTCGGGGAGGTAGACGTTGATGGCATGCTGGTGCAGCTCGTCGTGACGAGACGCAGACACGCGGTCGTCGACGCTCACCGCTCCGGTGGCGATCGCGTTGGCGGGGCCGAACGCGACACCGAACTGGTTCTCGCGCTGTGCGACGATGCCCGCGGCCACGGCGGAGGGATTCACGGCGATCAGGCGATCGCGCGGATCGTCCGGCGGCGCCATGTTCACCCAGGGGTAATACCCGGCGCAGTACGCCGAGCCGAACTTGCCGCGCCAGTACAGCAGCTTGCGCTGGCTCAACCCGGGCGGGGCGTCGAGCAGGACGATGAACGACTCCAGCTCGTCCGCAAGATCGGTCAGGCGGCGCTGCAATCCGGCGATGGTGTCCAGATCCTGCATCGGGTCGAGGCGCAGGCCGTACAGGTCCTCCGGCGGATTGCCTTGGGTGGCAGCAGGCGGCGCTTCGACGCATTCTGCGAACTGCGCGCCGGCGAAGCTCTGCGGATCGACGATGGCCTCGACCGGCGCCAGCGGGCCGGGCGAGTAGAGGTCCGGCACGACGAGCAAGGAGACCTCGCCGGCATCGACGAGCGAGTGCACTCCGCTGCCGGGACATTCGTCGCCGAGCACCCATTCGTCATCGAAGAAATCCTCCGGCACGATGTCGGCATAGCGGTTGGCGCCGCCGGAGAATCCGTCGGTGGCGTACGCGTTCAGGCCGGCATCCGGCTCCAGATCCGAGTCCAGCCAGCTTGCGAGAGGATCGCCGGATGTGAGCGTGGGGTCGTCGGAGGGATTCAGCAGCGCGGACTCGTTGACGAGCACCGAGGCCAGCCAGCGCGGATGGTTCGACGACAGCCCGAGCGCGTCCAGGACCTCGGTCGGGTTGACGCCGTCATCGATCGCAAGCGATCCTTCGACCAGCTCCGCGGACTGCGCGGCGGCCGCAGTGGGTGCGTCGAGCGAGGCCCACAGCTCGCGCGTGCCGTCCGAGACGTTCCACTCCTCCGTGAGCGTCTCGATCCGCCGCAGCACCTTGATCCCGCTGCCCAGCGACAGTCTGAGCGTGGCGCCTGCATCGATCTGAAAGCCGGCCGGCAGGCGCACGCGTGTGGTCGAGAAGTCGGCGGGACCCAGCGCGAGCGGCCGCGCGGTGAACGACAGCGTCGCGCGCAGGTTATTCCCCCAGTCGCCTTCGTTGCGCGCCGCGAGCCATACCTTGCGGCCGCCGGCCGCACTCAAGCCCTGCAGCGTCCCGCGGGCGATCCCCTCGTTGTTCTTCGCATCGTCGGGCGTGCCGTCCGGCTTGAAGTATTGATGCACGATGCGCACGATGTAGGCGCGCCGGCCTCCGTTCTGGAAGAAGGCGGACACCGCGTAGGGCAGAAGACTCGGCCCCTCGTAACTGCCGAATAGCCGCACGTATGCATCCCAGCTTTCGATCGCCGTGGGAACCGCGAGCCGCACGGTCTCGCCCGGCGTGCACGGCTGCGGCGCCCAGCTTTCGTCGAAGTACGGCTGGCGCGCCGGCCCGCGCGGAGCCACGCCGACGAAAGCGCACACGTCCATGCGCACGCCAGTCAGCGCGCGCAGCGGCTCGTCGGCGACGCGGTAGATGCCGGGCGCGCCCAGCGTCAGGCCGGGGATCACAGCGAAAGCCTCATTGATACTCGATGCCTTCGTGCACCAGGTGCAGCTCTTCCATGGCGACCTCGCCGCCCCCCTTGGCGGCCAGCGTGGGGCCGGTCCATTTCTTGGGCTGGGCTTTGAGCAGCTTGAAGATCACGACCGGATTGCGCGCCTCGTCGAGGAGCGTGATGGTGACGCTGCGCGGATCGGCCGTGCCGTCGCGCACGCCTTTGAGCCATGCGAACAGATCGTCCGATCCTACGAGGCCGCGCTTGAGCGTGATCTCGTCGTTCTTGAACGTGTTGGGCACGTGCCGCACCGTGTTCACGCGCTCGTTGCCGTTGCGGTAGTCCGAATAGTTCACCTCGAACCCTAGCCCGGAGACGTCGGAGAAGCCGCCGACGATAGTCCCTTCGGAACCGTCGCCCTGCGCTCCGCCCAGCGCTACGAGATAGTTGAATGCACCGTAGGGGTTGTCGCGTTGCGTTGCCATTGCGTTCTCCTTCAGCTACCTTGCGCGTCGGCGGTCCACTGACCGATGCGGAAGATGACGAATTCCGCCGGCTTCGTCGGTGCCACGCCGATCAGGACGATCAGCCGTCCGTTGTCCAAGTCGTTCTGGGTCATCGTGGTGCGGTCGCAGCGGACGAAGTAGGCCTCTTCGGGCTTGGAGCCCATGAGCGCGCCGGTCTTCCAGGTGACGAGCAGGAAGTCTTCGACGGTGTTGCGGATGTTCGCCCACAGCCGCTCGTTGTTCGGCTCGAACACCGCCCACTGCGTGCCCTTGTCGATCGAATGCTCCAGATAGATGAAGAGCCGGCGCACGTTGATGTACATCCACTCGGGGTCGGAGCTGATCGTGCGCGCGCCCCACACCCGGTTGCCGCGGCCTTCGAAGAAGCGCAGCGCATTGATGTTCTCGGGGTTGAGCACATCCTGGCGCGCCTTGTTGATGTTGTTCTCGAGCTTGATCAGGCCCAGCACCTCCTCGTTGGCGGGCGCCTTGAACACGCCGCGCTCGATGTCGGTGCGTGCATAGATCCCGGTCACGAATCCGCTCGGCGGCAACTGCAGGCGCTTGGGCGGCGCGCCCTGGGCCGGGCGCTCGGTGGGATCGAAGATCTCGAGCCAGGGGTGATACACCGCCGCGTAGGTGCTGTCGAACTGGCCGCGGAAGTTGCGGATCTGCGTCATCGAGCAGTTGAACGGCGGATCGATCACCGCGAAGCGGTAGCGCAGCGATTCGGCGTGCTCGATCAGCGCATCGCCGGCCGCGACGCAGACATCGAAATCGTCGTACGCGCCTCCGTCGGGCAGCGCGACGATCGCGATGTCGTCGATCTCGCCCAGCGCTGCGAGGCCCGTGGCTTTCTTGGTAACGTCGTCCGGGTCTGCTTCCTGTCCGGCGAGGTCATCGGGCGTGGCCACTATGCCGTCGTGTCCGCCGGTCA
>Ga0335081_10007163_pt1 | contig 17812 bp, 18 predicted proteins | sample Lox_Sample_35_FD_206713 | JGI IMG/M metagenome (GOLD analysis project Ga0335081, IMG submission 206713) | Soil microbial communities from Loxahatchee National Wildlife Refuge, Florida, United States - Lox_Sample_3.5 | ecosystem: Environmental > Terrestrial > Soil > Wetlands | place: USA... | reverse complement strand
TGATGATGACTCGCTTTCCAAAAACAGTCTGGAACGTCTTCACCTGGGTTACGCTGTGAACGATTGCGAGCTTCGACAAATCCTCGATCACTGCCGCCGCATCATCCGTTACTTCGATCTCGAGATAAGTCTGCCGTTCCTCGATGATGTCGACAGAGGTGATGTTGGCACCGTGCTGCGCAATCACGCCCGTCAGCTTGTGCAGAATCCCCGGTCCCGGATCCGCTTCGACCAACAAACCAATCTTTTCGTTCATGCCACTCGCTTCCGATCCCTAATGCTGCCACAACTCAGTCATGTAGTCGAATCGATGAGGCAAAACGCCGAGACGCAGTTCCAGTAACTTCTTAGGGCGCTGGCTGGGGGCTCGCGCCGACGGTTGCATCAAGATAAGCCAAGTACGCTACCAAAAGATTGCAGGAGTCCAGGCACTCTTTCATCTTTAAAGCTGGAAATGCGTGGTTCGAGCTGTGCAGGATACGAAACGTCTCTTGTGTGAGGGAATGGAAGTCGATCACGGGAATTCGCGCATCGAGGAACGGCCGGGAATCGGATTCGCCCACGCGCTCCACATCCACGACGCTAACCGGTGGATTCGTGGCGTGCGCGACCGCCGCAGCCGCATTTGCCAGATGCTTATCGGCGCGTGAGAGCCAGATCTTGGTGTCGGAGAGCCCCAGAGAATCGATGTTGACTATGGCGAGAATCTTGGTTTGGTCCTCCTTGGTCAAATGGCCGACGTAATATCGCGAGCCGACCAAACCTTTTTCCTCGTCAGTGAAACCGATGAACACGAAGGTCAGGCGGCGCGGCTTGCCATGCAGGCCTTCAAACAAGCTGGGGAGCAGGGAAGCGCCAGACCAATTGTCGATGACGCCATGGCCAGTCGCAACCTTATCGTAGTGCGCGCCCACCACGACGCGGCGTTCGTCGGTTCCCGCGAGAGTGCAGACGATGTTCGGAGTACGAGCGTGCTTCACCGGTTGTTCATCAAGGGAACTCTGTTTGCATCCGGCGCTTTCGAATAATTCGTGCAGCGTCTGCTCGCGATCCGAGGTTTTGTCGGTTACGCCGCGCAGGCGTTCTTCAAGGACCGACGGGGGGACTTTGACGTACTGAACTTGTTGTGCGGCTGAATGGAAAGCGCAGGTTAGCAGGACGAGAGCGGCGCGGAGGCGGAGTTGGGGCGAGACGTGGCTAGGTCCTGCACAGCTCCCAACGGGTGACGCGTGGGCGTTGTCAAAAGCCGCGGGTCTTCCGCAAACAGCGCGGTAGCCCCGCGCTACAGAAGGCGATGCGATGCCGTTGATGGCGCCTTCAAGCCAGTCCGACCTGCCGGGACCACTAGTTCTTGCCCGGGCTTGCACTTTTCACGAGTTGCTGGAATGCGGCCGCGATGCGTGGGGCGGCTTCGGGGCCGACGGAGTTTTCTTCGCCGTACCAGGGCTTCTCGGCGCCATTCAGATAGGGCGGCTTCTCATCCCATTCCGCCTTGGGAATGATGTACCCGATCTCGTCGTCCGCCAAGCCCACGAGCATCTTGAATTCCGTGGTCAACATGTTCTTGATGGGGGGCTCGATGGGGGTGTCGGGATAATCGGCGCCGGGGTAGCGCACAACGCCGCCCACGCTGAGTTCGGGATACATTTCACCGGGGATGAGAGCGATTTCGAGAAATGCAGCGCCGCGCGCGGACAGGCACACCAGACCGATGGGGGTGGTAGTGCCACCATCCGCGGTCATCTTTTTGCGGCCCTTGTAAAGGTCGGCCTGCGCCGCCAGTTCGAAGCCGTGGTTGGAAACCGGGATCTGAATGAGCTGTTCGCGGAACGCGACCTGGTCGGCGTCAAATGGTTTCGCATTCCTGACGGCGAAGCCGGCACTTTCCGCCACACCCCGGCCGATGATCTCTGCCTTTTGAAAGGTATTTTCGGGAGCGGGCTTGCCGCTAGCCTTATCGATAACGGCGGCACCAAGCGGTGATTGCATGCCTCCTACCGCGCCATTGAGGAACACGGCCACGCCTTCAAATCTTTGCTCCAGCTCACTGCATAGATAGAACGGGTAGTCCGCCGTGATGAGTGTATTCTTCGATCCCAGAGTCTCCGGGTGGTTGGCCCAGTTGACCAGCGTGGCGATCGGCTTTCCGCGCGCGGTGGTCGCATGCAGCACGATGACGCCTGCGTCCAGCACCTCGGGCGGCCGGTCGTCATGGATGAATGCGTCGAGGTCCGAACGATGCGCTTCACCCACCTTGATGAGCGCCGGCTGCATGGTACGTACCGCCGTTACGGCAGACTGCGCGACGCGCTCGACCACAAGGTTCATATAGGCGTCGTTGATGCCCGAGTGCCCTCGGTCCGGACCCCACAAACCCATCGTGTCGGGCCCTTCGTGATCGTGGGTTGCCGCTACCACCACGTTCACGTCGCCGAATGCCTGAGCCTTCTTGCCGCCAGTGAGCTGTCTTTTGACCTCGGCGCGAATCCGCTCGACGTCATCCAGAAACAACCCAATGGAGTCGACGCCGCACAGCACCACGGTTTCCCCAGCACTGAGCGCCAGGCAGCGCGCATAGAGGTTGTCGTGCATGCCGGTGGCGACGCGGTTGTTGCCGAAACCGGCCATGTACACGGGGCCGTGCTTCTTGAGGTCCGGCGTGAGAGACACGCGGGCAGCGCCGGCGCGAATGTGCGGGCCCAGAACCACCGGTTGCGCGGACAACGAAACAGCGCAGGCGGCAAAAAATAGAAAACGCACGCGCGTCAGACCCACCAGGCGGCCGCGGGCTGCTCCTTCACCACGATCTGGTCGAGGAAACGAATGGCCTTGGTGAGCCCCTCGGTGGGAGAGAGAATGCTGTCCTCGTGCTCGATGGAGAGCACGTAATCGTAGCCGTACATGCGCAGCGTGGAGATGAATTCGCTCCACCACTCGGCTCCATGCCCATATCCCACGGTCCGGAAGATCCAGGAACGATTGCGCTCGTCGGTGTACTTCTTGGTGTCAAGGACGCCTGTCAGGGGGAGGTTGCGGTCGTAAATCTGGGTGTCTTTGGCATGCACATGGAAAATGGCATTGCCGAGCACGCGGACCGCGGCGATGGGATCGATGCCCTGCCAGAACATGTGGCTGGGGTCGTAGTTGACGCCGATGGCCTTGCCCGCGGCCGAGCGCAGCCGCAGCATGGTTTCCGGGCTGTACGCCACAAACCCGGGATGCATCTCAATGGCGATCTTCACGCCGTGATCCTCGGCGAACTTGGCGCGCTTGGTCCAGTAAGGGATCACTTTCTTCTCCCATTGCCACTCGAGCACGTCCAGGTACTCCGGCGGCCATGGGCACGTCACCCAGTTCGGATATTTCGCTTTGTCGCTGTCGCCGGGACACCCGGCGAAATCGATCACCACCGGAACACCCAGTTTCGCCGCCAGCATAATCGTCTTGCGATTGGTTTCCTGGTTCGCCTTGGCGATCGCCGGATTCGGGTGCAGCGGATTGCCATGGCAGCTCAGCGCGCTGATGCTGAAACCGTAGTCTGAGAGCTTCTGCTTGAACGCGGTGAGGTCCGCCTTGTTCTCAAGCATCGAAAGTTTGCAATGCGGATCACCCGGATAGTTGCCGGTTCCCAGCTCGACGGTTGCGATGTTGAGGCTCTTGAGTTTCTTGAGTACCTCTTCCAGCGGAAGCTGCGCCAGCAAGGCGGTGAATACGCCGACTCTCACGTGGATATCTCCTTTGACGAAGTGGAAAAGCCTTGGCTTTGACGGATAAGCGACCAGAATATCACACAAAACGAAACCGCCCTCCCCGGCCAGTTGGAGGCGCGAAGAGGGCGGTTGCGGGGTCGGACGCGGAGATCTAGTGTTGCAGGCGGCGCCGGAAATACGCGCACGCGGCGAGGCCGGAAGCCAAAAGCAGCAGGCTGCCAGGCTCGGGGACGGCGGGCGGCGGCGTGGATCCTCCCAAGGTCCCGTAGGTCATGTCGTCCAGGGTGTAAGAGCAAGCCTGGTCGCCACATCCGGGATCGGCGAGCGACATGATGGTAATGCTGGTGAAATCGGACGTGGTGACTAAACCTGCAAACTCACCGGTGCGGAAACCCGGGAACACATCCAGGCCGCTGAAAGCAGTACTCCCCGTGTTGGTGCTTAGCTCGTAACCTGCGCCGGTCGCGAAGGTGTTGAAGTTGATGCCGAAGACATTGATCGGCGCGGGGAACATAAAGGTCATGGACTCGCCGGCGTCGAAGAATCTTGCGATGTTTGCGCCCAGGGTGTTTGGCGACGAGAGAAAAAGGAATGCTCCCGTAACCAGAGCCTCATCCCCGGGAGTGCCCGGCGTGTACGTAACGCCGTTCAAACTGGGAATCAACTCGCCAGCGGCAATCTCGTCCCACGTCTCCAGCGTTGTCGTGCCCCCGGCAATGGCGGTCGCAAAAGCGGTCCTGTCTGTGAATGTGCTGTCCGCCCACGCGGCGCTGCCTGCAAGGAGCAACCCGGCCAGCGCCAAATGTAGTTTTCGTCCCATAGTCCCCGTTTTCTTGTAGCTAGCAGATTAATGCAGTTTTCCTGCCAGATACGCAGATTTGTGATATCAATCACTTACGCGGCGGCCCAGGCGAAACTTAAGGATTTGTTGACGATTTTCAGCACTCCTTTGATTTGGTACTAAAATAAGCCGCATGACAGCACATCCTGGAATCGGCCGCCGGCGCTTCGTCAGTTCCGCTGCAGCCGCGCTGGGCGCTGGCTTCTGGGCGGACCAGACCCTCGATGCCGCGGTACAGAACGGGAATCGCAACTCGCGTCCCTCGGATCTCAAGATTACGGACCTGCGGGTTGCCGTCGTGAGGGGTGCGCCCTTCACGTGCCCCCTGATTCGTATTGATACCAATCAGGATATCTACGGCCTGGGCGAGGTTCGCGACGGCGCCAGCAAAACCTATGCTCTGTTCCTCAAGAGCCGCATCTTGGGTGAAAACCCCTGCAACGTCGACAAGATCTTCCGGAAAATCAAACAATTCGGCGGCGACGCACGGCAGGCTGGCGGCGTCTGCGGCATCGAGATGGCGCTTTGGGATCTGGCCGGCAAAGCTTACGGGGTGCCGGTTTATCAGATGCTCGGCGGCAAGTTTCGCGACAAAATCCGGTGCTACGCCGACACCACCGAATCCAACGACCCAAAGGTCTACGGCCAGCGCTTGAAGGCGCGCAAAGACCAGGGGTTCACATGGCTGAAGATGGACCTGGGAATCGACCTGTTGGGCGACGAGGCGGGCACGGTGACGCATCCTCTGGGCACCAAGTTTCACGCCGGAGACACCGTCCAGCACATGTTCACGGGATTTGAGCTGACCGAAAAGGGAATCGCGCGCATGGCGGAGTTCGTCGCCACCGTACGTGAGCACGTAGGCATGGAGATTCCGCTCTCCGCCGACCATTTCGGGCACATCGGCGTGAACTCTTGCATCCGGCTGGGCAAAGCGCTGGAAAAGTACAATCTGGCCTGGCTCGAAGACATGATTCCGTGGCAATACACCGATCTCTGGAAGAAGATCACCGACGCGGTGGATATTCCCACGCTGACCGGCGAGGACATTTATCTCAAGGAGCACTTCATCGAGCTGGCGCGCAATCACGCAGTGGATATTCTGCACCCGGATCTCGCGACCTCAGGCGGCATCCTGGAGACCCACAAGATCGGCGACGCGATTGGGGAGCTGGGCGTGCCTATGGCCATGCATTTTGCCGGAACGCCGGTTTCCTGCATGGCGAACGTGCACTGCGCCGCGGCGACGGAGAATTTCCTGGTGCTGGAGAACCACTCGGTGGATGTGCCCTGGTGGGGCGATCTGGTGGAGGGCGTCGAGAAGCCCATTATCAACCGGGGCTTCATCACGGTTCCGGAAAAACCCGGATTGGGAGTGACGCTGAACGAGGCCGTGGTCAAGGAGCACCTGCTCGAACCCGGTTACTTCGAGCCCACGCCGGAGTGGGATAAAGAGCGGTCGCACGACCGGACGTGGAGCTAGAGTGTATATATATGCTATGATGCATATATGAAGCGGACGACACTCTTTCTCCCCGACGAACTGCATGAGCAACTGCGGCAAGAGGCGTTTCGCTCCCGCATGAGCATGGCCCAGATTATTCGCATGCGTCTCGAGAATCCCGTGTCCCGCCAAAAAAAGCCCAGGGTTGACCCTCTGTTGAAGGTTGCCGGAATCTGCCGGGGTCCGGTATTGAGCGAACGGATTGATGAAGAGCTCTACGGCGATTGAGCCGCTCTTCATCGATACCTGGGGCTGGCTGGTGCTGGCGAATGACGGTGATCCCGCTTTCGCTGCCGTTGCGGCATTGCGGCGGCGGTATGCGGAGAGTGGCGGCCTATGGATCACTACCGACTACGTGCTCGATGAAACCATCACCCGGCTCTTTATGACGACACCTTTTCGGCATGCGGAGGTATTCTGCAAAGGCATCTTCGAATCCCAGAAAGCGGGAGTGCTCGTGATTGAGCCCGTGCACACGCAGAGGTTCGAGCAAGCCTACCGGCTGAGACTCCGTTACCGAGACAAGCCGCGGATTTCCTTCACCGATCTGACCAGCTTCACCGTGATGCGGGAGCTGGGCATCCGCCAGGTGCTGACCGCGGATGCCCACTTCACTCAAGTCGGCCTGGGGTTTCACCAGGTTCCGTAGGCTACCGGGCCCGGCGCGCCGTGGTCGCGACTGGCGCTGGCGGATCGCCCGAATCGTCAGGCTGTGCCGGCTGCTCCTGTGCCGGCTGGGTGGCCGCGGGGGCTGCCTTCAGCACGTCGTTGGCGAAAAAGAACTTGCCGTCGGTCGGCACCATCATGACTTGTACCTTGTCCGAAAGCCGCTCGGCGATGATTTTCTGAATCAGCAGCGGATTCTGCTTTAGTGCCGCCGCTTCGGTTTTGAGCCGCTCGGAGTCGGCGGCTGCCGTCACGCGGATGCGATTAGCTTCAGCATCCGCCATCAGCTTCCGTTTCTCCAATTCCGCCTTGCTATCGATCACCTTGGCCTCCGCCATCGCCTCGGCATTCTTCACTGTGGCTTCCTTCCGCGCCTCGGATTCGAGCCGCGTCTGCTCGATCTGCTTCTGTTTCAGCGGCAGCGTGTGCTGCATCGCGTCGGCCTGCGCCTTGGCATTGAGAACCACAATCTGCGCGTCGGCTTCGGCGGCCTTCACTCGGCGCGCCTTCTCGGCTTCCGCCTCCAGTTCGGCCGTGCGCACCATCTTCTGCTTAATGTCCACTTCGACGCCCATGCGGTCGCTCTCCTGCTCCTTGAGCAGCAGGCCCTCCAGCCCCTTGGCATATTCGGGCGGAAGCTGGATATCGCGCAGGATGACTTCCTTCACCAGAATTCCATCGGCCGCCAGTTTCTGTTGGATGGCATCAGCCGCCAGCTTGCGGACCTCCTCGCGGCGCGTGGCAAAGACGTCGCGCACCAGGTAGTTGGGAATCACCTGCCGGAAAACGCCGGCCACCACCGGCGGCACGATCTCTTCTTCAATGGGTTGGGGCAGGTTGGCGTGGATGTAGTCCAGGCGGCGCGGGTCAAGCCGGTAGCGTACGGCGATGGCCAGGCCCATGGGCAGTCCTTCCTTGCTTTGCACCTGCAGCGTTTCACCTTTCTTCTTCTCCTCGCCGAGTGTCGTGGTGAAGACACGCTCGCGGGTATCGTAAAGTGTCACGCTTTCGATGAGTGGCGTAATCCAATGGACTCCCGGATAGAGCGCTCCGGGCTGCGTTCCCGAGATCTGGCTCACCAGCACGCCCGCGCGACCCGCCGGCACCACGACGATACTTAATCCCAGCAGCAATGGAGCGATCGACAGCAGCGCCAGCCGCCCCGAGTCCCGCCACCGGATGTTGGGTGTTTCAGGCGTTCCAGCCGACTCCGCTCGCCACGATTCGCGCGTCCGGTAGATGTCATAAAGCACGATAGCCAAGGCGCCGCCCAATAGGCCGGCACCCGCGAACAGCAACAGATACTTCAACAGCAACATACGGTTTGTCTCCTGTAGAACAGGCATTCCTGCCTGTTCAGGGGTGCAGGAGCAATGGAGGGACCGATGCAATTTGCGGGCGATTCGGCCCGGCAAAACGAAGGACGCCGTGTGCCGGCACACACGGCGTGGAAGAAGCGACGCATTTCTTGATCGCCGACCCGCTTCCGAGTGCCAGACATCTGCGTGCTCGCAGGCGGGAAACCCGCCCAGCAGATCTTCACCAGACCGCCTCTGCTTTGCATTGAGATTCTGTCGCCCGAAGACACCATGTCCCGTATGCAGGAACGCATCAGCGACTACCTGACATTTGGTGTGAGCCACGTCTGGGTACTCGATCCGCGTACCCGGCGCGCCTACGATTACACTTCTACCAGCATGCGGGAGGCGAAGGACGGCGTCCTGCGCACCGAAGATCCGCAAATCGACGTCCCGCTGGCGGAGATCTTCAGTTAACCGGCGGCGCACCCGGTTTCGGCTCGAGCGCCAGATCCATCACTTCCTCCACCGTCTGGACAAAGTGCAGCTTCATGTCGCCGATCTGTTCGCTTTTGAGATCCTCCTTCACATTGACCTCATTTTCGAACGGCAGAATCACTTCGCGCACACCGCTGCGCTTGGCGGCCAGCACCTTCTCTTTGATACCGCCGATGGGCAGCACCTGACCGGTGAGCGTGATCTCTCCGGTCATCGCCAGATTCGGCTGGATGCGCCGCTCAGTGAGCATGGAGACCAGAGCCGCCGCCATGGTGATGCCGGCCGACGGGCCGTCCTTCGGGATGGCACCGGCAGGAACGTGGACGTGGATGTCACTGGACTTGAAGATATCCGGATCAATGCCGTAGCGTTCCGCATTCGCCCGCACCCAGGTGAGCGCCGCCTGCACGGACTCCTGCATCACCGAACCCAACTGTCCGGTCATGATGAGGCCCTTGCTGCCTCCCGGCATGCGGCCCGCTTCGATGAACAGCACATCGCCGCCCACCGGCGTCCAGGCCAGGCCGACGGCCACCCCGGGACGCCGCGTGCGCTCCGCGACTTCAACGTCCGGCCGAAATCGGGGCGCGCCGAGCAGCTCTTCCACGCGTTCGGGCGTGATTTCACCGGTCTCTGGTTTGCCCTCTGCAATGCGCCGCGCGCGTTTGCGGCAGATCGTGCCGATTTCCCGCTCGAGGCTGCGCACGCCCGCCTCGCGGGTGTAACGCCGGATGATGTGGCGGACGGCTTCATCCGTGAACGAGATTCCCGTTTCGGCATCGAGGCCGTTCTCCTTCGTCTGCCGCGGAATGAGATACCGGAAGGCGATGACTACTTTCTCGTGCTCCGTGTACCCCTGAAGCTCGATGATTTCCATGCGGTCCCGCAGGGCCTCGGGAATCGTATCGAGGACATTGGCCGTGGTGATAAACAGCACTTTCGACAGATCGAAAGGCACGTCCAGATAGTTGTCGCGGAACGTCGAGTTCTGTTCCGGATCCAGAACCTCCAGCAGCGCCGAGGCCGGGTCGCCGCGGAAATCGCGTCCTAATTTGTCGACCTCATCCAGCATGAACACAGGGTCTCGCGTGCCCACGCGCCGGATTCCTTGAATAATTTGCCCCGGTAATGCCCCAATATACGTGCGCCGGTGGCCACGAATTTCCGCCTCGTCGTGCATGCCGCCCATCGAAATACGGGCGAATTTCCGTCCTACGGCGCGCGCGATGGATTTTCCGAGGGAGGTCTTGCCCACTCCGGGCGGACCGACGAAGCACAGGATGGGGCCCTTGAGCACGGGTTTGAGTTGCAGAACCGCCAGGTAGTCCAGTATGCGTTCCTTCACCTTCTCCAGATCGTAGTGATCCTCGTCCAGAATCTCGGCGGCGCGCTGCACATTCACTTTTTCCGCCGAGCTGACTGCCCAAGGCAGGCTCGCCATCCACTCCAGGTAGGTGCGCGTGACGCCATATTCCGGCGAAGCCGGCGAGATGCGGGTCAGCCGGTTCAGTTCTTTCATGGCCTCGGCTTTCACTTCCTCGGTCATGCCGGCGGCCTCGATTTTCTTGCGTAGCTCTTCCGCGTCGCGCCCGCCCTCTTCGCCCTCGCCCAACTCTTTTTGAATCGCCTTCAACTGCTCCCGGAGATAAAATTCCCGCTGGGTTTGAGAAAGCTGTCCCTGCACCTGCGATTGGATCTTCGTGCGTAGCTCGATCAGCTCCATTTCGCGCGCCAGGTGCTTATGGACGTAGACCAGCCTTGCGCGCACATCCAGTTGTTCCAGCACCGCCTGGCGCTCGGGATGGCTCAGGCCAGGCAGAACGCCCGCTACGAGGTCCGCCAGACGGCCGAACTCATTTGTATTCCCGACGGCGGTCGCCAGGTCATCGGAAAGGTTGGGAGACGCCGTCACGATCTGCTGAAAAATGCCGACCACGTCGCGGCGCAGCGCCTCCAGCTCCGGAGTGGGCTCGGGTTCCAACTCCGGCAGCCTTTCCACCTGCGCGCGCAGGTACGGATCGGTGCTGGTATAGGCGAGAGTATGCATGCGCGAGACGCCTTCGCAAAACAGCAGGATCCCTTCCTTCATGCGCACGATCTTGTGAATCATCGCCACGGTCCCCACCTCGTAGAGGTCCTTGGGGCCGGGGGAATCCTCACGTGGGTCGATCTGCGACACCATCCCCAAAAGCCGGTTTTCTCCCAACGAGGAAATGAGCGCCATAGAACTCGGACGTCCGACGTTGATGGGGAGGAGCGCGTGGGGAAACAGGACCGTGTCACGCACCGTCAGGATCGGCAGTTCTTCAATCGGTTCCGCAATCTGCGTTTCAAGACCTTGCTCTTCAACTTTTTCTTCCACAGGCATACCCATATAGATGCTTACAGGATTCAGTAGGGTACTTCATTGCGCGACCAGGCTTTAATCGCCCCGGGGGTAACAGCCGAGAACCCGCAACAGATCGGCGAGTTCTCGCAAATGGCCCAGAGCGTTCCGGCACACCGGGTCATCCACCTGTCCGATAAAGTCCAAATAAAAAAGATACTCCCACGGCTTACCGCGCAGAGGGCGCGACTCGATCTTGGCAAGATTCAGATCGCGCAGGGCAAATGCGCTCAGGGAACGGAATAGCGATCCGGGGACGTTGCGCGTCGAGAAGACCACCGAGGTCTTCCACTGGGCGCCTTTGCGGGCGCGCACCACGGGCCGCCGGGCATCCGCCGGACGCCGCAGCGCGAAAAAGCGCGTGAAGTTCTGCCGGTCGTCTTCGATCGAGCGGCGCAGAATTCTGGCTCCATAGATCTCCGCCGCCACCGACGACGCTATCGACGCCGCATCCTTCAGGCCCTCGGCCATCATCATTTTGACGCTGCCGGCAGTGTCGTAGAACGGGACCCTTTCCAGTTGCGGGTGCGCGGCGAAGAAATCCAGGCACTGGTTCAGCGCCACGGGATGCGAAAACACGCGCCGGATTTTTCCGAACGTCACCCCCGGCGGCGCGATCAAGTTGTGCACGATCCGGACGCTGGTCTCGCCTACGATCGGCAGATCGAAGTGCAGCAGGTGATCGTAATTCTCGTGCACGGAACCGTGCAGCGTATTTTCGATGGGAATGACTGCGGCTTGCACTTTTCTCTGACCCAGCGCAACGAAGACATCTTCGAAGCGGGGATAAGGCCGCACGTCGATCGCGGGTCCCAGCAGTTTTCGCGCGGCTTCTTCGCTGAATGCGCCGCGCTCCCCTTGGAACGCCACGCGCAGACGGCGCCGCCCAGGTTTGCGTTTCACTCGTGCACCGCCGCGCCATCCCACCGCTTCGCCGTCTCGCTCGGAAGGCCCAGCAGATCCAGCACGCGATCGACGCTATGGTCCACCAGGTCCAGAATGGTCTCCGGGTTGTGATAGAAGCCCGGAACTGGAGGGGCGATGATCGCGCCCATTTCGGCCAGTGCGACCATGGTCCGCAGATGGCCCAGATGCAGGGGGCTCTCCCGCACCATGAGGATGAGCGGCCGGCGTTCCTTGAGAGCGACATCCGCCGCGCGGCTCAGCAGGTTCGCCGTGACCCCGTGGGCAATCGCCGACATGGTGTGGATCGAGCAAGGGGCGATCACCATGCCGTCCGTCCGGAACGAACCACTGGCCAGCCGGCCGGAGATATCCTCGAGTGGATAACTAAAGTGCGCCAGGGATTTTAATTCCGCTGCTTTCTTTCCCAATTCGAGAAATAGGGTCTTTTCGCCGGAACGGCTGAGGATCAAATGCGTCTCCACACCTGGGTGAAGCCGGAGCTTTTCGAGCAGCCGCAGGCCGTATATCGCCCCGCTGGCGCCGGAGACGCCTACGACAATTTTCAAATTTGGCCTCTCTGCTGAAATCATGTTCTGAATTCAGAACAGAATCGTTGACCGGAGGTTGCCCCTGGGGCTTACCGTCGATATAATTCCCCCAATGGATCCATGATCGATGAGGAGCATCGAGCCCCGGCGTCCAGAGACGGAATCATAGCATGGAAGAGGCCGGACAAAAGCTGAAGCGGGCGCGCGAGCGTCTGAATCTTCGCTATCGCGACGTGGAGGACGCCAGCAACCAGATTGCGACGCGTCACAACAACGACGAGTTCGTCATCGCTCTGAGCCGGCTTTCTGACATCGAGAATAAAGGTACGGTCCCCACCATCTACCGCCTGTATTCCCTTTGCACCATTTACCGGCTCGATATCAACGAAGTGCTGGACTGGTATGGGGTCAACGTGTCGACGTTGGCGGCGGACTCGGCAGCCATCGAACTGCAGCGGACGCACCTGATCGGGTTTGGCGCCAATGGCTTCGGGGAAACCCAGATGCCGCTGTCGCTCGATCCAGGCATCGATTTGCGGCGAACGACCTTCCTCAGCCGCATGATTCAACGCTGGGGCAAGCTGCCGCTGGCGCTGCTCAATACCGTCGATATCAAGAACTTCCGCTACGCCTTCATCGGGTCAGAGGACTGGACGATGTACCCCCTCATCCAACCCGGCTCGCTCGTGCTGATCGATGACACCCACCGCAAGGTCGTGAATACCGGATGGGCCAACGAATACGAACGGCCTATCTATTTCTTCGAGCACCGTAAGGGTTTCGCGTGCGCCTGGTGCACGCTGCAGGAAAACCAACTCGTGCTGCAGCCCCATCCCGCTTCCATGTGTTATCCGGAAATATTCAGCTATCCCAACGACATTGACGTTCTGGGACAGGTGGTGGGAGTGGCTATGCGTCTGGATCAGGGGAAGCGACGGCGTAATCGTACCTGAGAAGTTCCAGCACGGTCTCCAGGTCCGTCATGAACAGGTTCCGCTCCACTTCGCGGGCATTGGCGGGAACGAAATTGCGGTAGGGCGAAAGGCGGATCCAGGTGGCCAGGATCGTCTTCTTATCTTCGTTTAGCTCGTCTAAATAGTCTTCCAAATCCGTTTTCTGCTGCTCCAAATTGAAGCAAAGCCACTCGGAAAACGTCTGGCCATGGCTTTGGCGCAGGGTGTGGTCGGTTTCCTCCGAGCCAAACAGCTGCTCCAGACCATGATGATGATAAGCCCCTGTGTTTTGATCGCGGAGAGAGGCCAGGTAGATCAGGCGTCCGAACGTGGTGGGGATCTGAGACAACGTATTGCGCCAGAGATCCGCAGCGGCGCTGCGATCGAATTTCATTTCGGCTTGGTCTCGCTCCGAAGTTCTAAGTTTTCTTGATTGTACAACAAACTGTATGAACCGCCGCGGATTCCGTACTCGTTTGGCACCAGGAACAAGAGCCAGGAGCTTGTTCTGTTGTCGTAAAAAATGCGAGAACCGGCGCTATTCGGTTCGCTTATCCCCTAGGATAACGTTTACCAGGCAGCATAACCGTTCACCAAGGAGAGAAAGCAGCTCATGATAAAGAAGATTTTGTACATTACGGTACTCGCAATTTCGTTTTTCGCCGCATCGACGCAAAGCCGCGCCCACGACCCATGGCCGGAGTGCTGGCCGTGCCCCTTTGTCAGGTAGCGGCACGCCGCCTTAAGCTATTCAAGCACAGGCACTTAAGGACACGCCGGGCTTCCTCCCCGGCCCGCATGATCGAAACCTAGCAACCCCTCGCAGTACGGTCGTTATATTACTGCGTTTACAGCGCAAAATTCGATTGCATTTCGCTCAAAATTCAGGTATTCTCGACTCGACGTGTTGGAGCACGTTCAGGCATGAACGTCATACTGATATCTGCTGCCGGTATTGGGGTTCTTCTCGCATTGGCATTTCTGTTCCTGTTCAGAACAGCGATGTCCGGCACACGGAGAGAGGCATTACCAGGAGATTTGGAGAACATCTTCGCGCCTTCCCGTTACAAGCCCATGGAGCGCCTTCTGGATCCGGCGGATCATGAGTTTCTGGCTGCGCAGCCGTCGTATAGCCGTCGTATGGGCCGGCGGTTCCGTGCGAATCGGATCGCAGTGTTCCGCGGTTACGCGCGTTGCCTGGGAAAAGATTTCTCCCGCGTATCCGGCGCGTTGAAAGCACTGATGATCCACGCTTCGGTGGACCGCTCGGCGTTGGCCGGCCTACTGCTGAAGCAGCGCATGCTGTTCAGCTATACGATGATGTCGCTCGAGGTCAAACTGGCGTTGCATAGCTTCGGCTTTAGCGCTCCGGCAGTGGATGTGCGCGAGCTGGTCGGCGCACTGGATGCGATGTGCGCGCAACTTCGAGCTTTGGCCGTCGTAGCCGAGCCAAGCGTCGCGTAAGAGCTTTTCCCTTCTCTTCTCGGGGCAGGCGCTGGCCTGCCCTTTCGTTTTATCCATCCCGCTAGAGCCGTTTCAGGATCTCTTTGGCTTCGCGAAATTGTGGGAATCGCTTCTCCGCGTCGCGAAATTCCCGCGTGTGCACTCTTCTGCGGGCTCCGCGATGGTCCACCGGATACCGCAAATGCAGCATCTCGTGAAATAAAACATATTCCAATGCCAGTTTTGGAATGTGATTTGTATCGAAAATGCGGCTGATGATGATGGCGTTATGGGACGGATCGAAATGGCCCAGCATGGAGCGCGAGGGCCGGCGGCTCCAGCCGAGCAGAGGCCTTCCCATCAAGCCGTCGAAGAAGCGGGCGTTCAGATCCTCGAAGATCTGCTCCAGGTGGTGATGCGTACCCGCCGGGCCGGAAACGAACTTGCGGCCGCGAATCTGCCGGACCACGTGCATGCGCTGCCGGACATCGCGCCGGTTGAGGTACAGGCGGTAGCGATGCGTGTAGGTACGGGCAATCGGGCGCCGGAAGAGCTTACCCAATAAGATGTGGGCCAGCGCCTCGGTGACCGGAGCGGGCGCGCCTTCGAAGAGGTCCGCGACGCGGACATGCAAACCGGCGTCGGTCATGCGCAGGAAACTATCGGCGTTGGCGAACGGACGGAACTCGACGCGGATGTCGGGCAGCTTGGTTCGCGGCTTCAGTTCGCGGAACACACGGGCATAGATCTCGGCTGGCGACTCGAAGAACAGGGTGGTTTGCAGGCCGGAAAGAACCGGGGTGTCCGCAAGGCCCTCCTGGCGCGCTTGCATTTCTCTCGAATTTAACATATCAAGGTCATTTGCACCTTCATCATTTGTTCGTGAGGATCTGTGCGTAAAGTCAAAATCAGCGCGCTCGGTTGTTACGTGCCCGAGCGGGTGCTCACCAATCAAGATCTGGAGAAGATGGTCGAGACTTCGGATGAGTGGATACTCACGCGCACCGGGATTGTGGAGCGTCACATTGCCGCACCTGAGGTCGCCACTTCCGATCTGGCGGTGGAGGCGGCCAAGCGGGCGCTGGAGCAGCGCGGCCTCAATGCGGCGGAACTGAACGCCATCCTGGTTTGCACGGTTACGCCGGACATGTTCTTCCCCTCAACCGCCTGCCTGGTGCAGGACCGGCTGGGCGCCAAGGGTGCGTGGGGATTCGACCTGATCGCGGCCTGCTCGGGCTTCATCTACGGCCTGACCACAGCGGCGCACCTGGTCGGCGCCGGCACTCATGAAAAGGTGCTGGTGGTCGGCTCCGATACCATGAGCCGCATTATCGATTACACAGATCGCAATACCTGCATCCTGTTTGGCGACGGCGCGGGCGCCATGCTGGTGGAGCCGCTTGAACCCCACGAGGACCAGCGGCTGGGGTTCATCGATTTTCTGGGCGAGATCGATGGATCGGGCGGCGACTACCTAAAGATGCCCGCAGGCGGCAGCCGCATGCCCGCCTCGGTTGAAAGCGTGGAGAAGCGGCTGCACTACGTGCATCAAGATGGCCAGCAGGTATTCAAGTATGCGGTTCGCAAGATGTACGATGTCTGCAGCCAGTTATTGGAACGTAATGGGTTTTCGGCCAAGGATGTTGCCGTGCTCATCCCGCACCAGGCCAATCGGCGCATCATCACCGCCACGGCGGAGCGATTAGGCCTGGCTTGCGACCAGGTGATCATCAATATCGACCGCTACGGCAACACCACGGCAGGCACCATTCCCCTGGCCACTCGCGACGCGATCGAAAGCGGCAAGTTGAAGAAAGGCGATCTTGTGCTCTTCTCAGTGGTGGGCGCGGGTTACACGGTGGGCGCGAGCCTCTGGCGCTGGGCATATTGAAGCGCTCGGCTCCTACTGTGCCTGAATCGAGACCGGAGCCGACCTCTCGCTCTCATTCGGAATCTGATCGAACGCCGAGACAGCGTACCGGTAAGTCTTTCCCGGGACAACGCCGTGATCGCTGTAACTGGGCCCTTCCCGCATCTCTCCGATTTTCATGAGCGGCCCTTGGCCCTCGACGCGGTAGATGTTGTAGCCTGCCAGATCGGGAGCAACGCTCGGATCCCACGCGAGTTCGACTCTTCCGGGCGACGCAATGGCGGCAAGGCCCGTGGGAACCGGCGGCGGCCAGACGTCTTTTGGTGTGATACCCGCTTCCGGCGTCCGCTCGCTGGAGGCGCGAACGTCACCGGCGGCGCGAAATGCCTCCACGGAGTAGTGATAGGTCTTCAGGTACTCGATGGTTGTGTCAGTGTAAGTGCGACGATCGGTTTCGGCAAGAGTGGCGGCGTTTTCATCGCCATCCACCCGGCGGAAGATACGATACATGGGAGCAGCGCCTTGCCAGGTGAGGCGAATGCCTTCGGGAACGGCCTGCGGATCGAGACCGGCCGGCGGCGCCAGGGGAGTAATCACTGACAAAGTAACCTGGTTGGACCACCCCGCAGTGCGGTCCTTGTCGCTGAGGATCCGGACCGCGATCACGACATCCTTACCGATCCAGGCGGCGGCCGGGACTTCGTACTTCACAGCAGGCTTCGCGGTGGGAATGTCGGTGAACCGCTTCGCGTTAGCCTCCCATAAATCGAAGGGAGTGCTGGCAGGGCCGATTCCCAGTTCCGCGGTTACCGGTTTTTGGATCAACAGGTTCTCGGTCGTGCGGGTGGGCAGGGTAAACTGCACCAGGATCTTATCCCCATGCTCGGCGGCCGAAAGATCCAGGACGCGCTGCGGGGTGTGGAGCGCGGGCGGAAGCGGCTGGCCGATGGATCCACAACCGGCTGAAAGCAGTGCGGCGGCTACTGCAAACCAAGCTCGCCACATCAGGGGAGAGCGCACCTCTCGTGGGAAGCTAGGGCCGGCACGCCCTTAGGCTAGCATGCCTCGCGGTTCGCATCTGCTGTAGTACAATAGCCTTTATCACCAGTTCCACGATTGGACCTGTAACACAATCGAGTGCCGCAATAGTGGGTTAAGTTTGGACGGGTGGCCGAGCGGCTAATGGCAG
>Ga0335081_10007161_pt1 | contig 17813 bp, 19 predicted proteins | sample Lox_Sample_35_FD_206713 | JGI IMG/M metagenome (GOLD analysis project Ga0335081, IMG submission 206713) | Soil microbial communities from Loxahatchee National Wildlife Refuge, Florida, United States - Lox_Sample_3.5 | ecosystem: Environmental > Terrestrial > Soil > Wetlands | place: USA... | reverse complement strand
GATCTGCGTATCGAGCGGAAGCTGCGATTTGTACAGGTCCGCGAAGGCGAACGACGTGATGCCGGTCGTCGCGTTGAGCGAGTAGACGAGGTAGATCACCGCGGCCAGCATCACGATGCTGCCGAACGCGGTGTAGAGAACGAACTTGAGGGTGGCGTAGATTCGCCGCTCGCCGCCCCAGATGCCGATGATCAGGAACAGGGGGATGAGCATCGTCTCCCAGAAGAGGTAGAACAGGAACAGGTCCTGGGCGACGAACGTGCCGATCATCGCGAACTGCAGCGCGAAGATGAGCCCGTAGAAGAGCTTGACGTCGCGGGTGATGGCGGTGAATGCGCCGGCGACCACGAGCGGACCGAGGAACGCGGTGAGCAGCACGAGCAGGACGTTGTAGCCGTCGAGCCCGATCTGGTAATACACACCCCAGTCGGCGATCCACGGCAGCCGCGTCTCGAACTGCAAGCCGGGCAGCGTCGGGTCGAACTGCAGGTACAGCCACGCGGCCGCGGCGAGCTGCAGGAGCATCGCGCCGAGCGAGAGGCGGCGCACGGCCTCGTCGCGTCCCGCCGGCAAGGCGAGGATGCCGGCGATAGCGGCGACCGGCAGGTAGAGGACCGCGTTGAGGATCAGCGCGTCAGCCATGGCGGGCGCTCCAGACAAGCGCGGCGACCAGCCCCGCGAAGACGAGCAGCGCGTAGCGCTGCAGGTTGCCGTTCTGCACGCGGGAGAGGCCTGCGGCGGTGCGCCGGCCCAGGTTCGCCAGGCCGTGCAGCGAGCCATCGATCAACGCCCGGTCGCCGAGCCTCAGGAAGACACGATCGGAGATCCAGAGCAGCGGACGACCGATCAGCGCGTCGTAGGCCTCGTCGACGAAGTATTTGCCGGACAGCACGTGGTGCAGGCGCGGGAAGCGGTCCTTGAGCCGCTCGCCGCGCCGGCCGTCGCCGCCGTAGACGAACGCGGCGAGCGCGAGACCGACGAAGGCGACCACCACCGAGCCGACGACCAGCGGCGTCTCGAGATGCTCGAGCGCCGGCGCGACCTCGGGCAGCGGCAGGAGCGTGCCGAGGAAATGCGGGATCGAGAGGAAGCCGCCGACCGCGGAGAGGACCGCGAGCACGATCAGCACGCCGGTCATCGACGCCGGCGACTCGTGCACGTGGTGCTCGACCTCGGCGCTCATCCGCGAGCGGCCGAAGAAGGTGAGCCAGAGCAGGCGGAACATGTAGAAGGCGGTCAGGAGAGACGTGGTCACCGCCACCGCGAAGAGCAGCGGCGAGCCGCCATGCTCGCTCGCCAGGGCGTACCACACGATCTCGTCCTTGGAGAAGAATCCGGCCAGCGGCGGAATGCCGGCGATGGCCGCAGTGGCGATCGCGAAGGTCGCGAAGGTCAGGGGGATCCGGCGCGCGAGCCCGCCCATCTTGCGAATGTCCTGCTCGCCGCCGAGCGCGTGGATGACGCTGCCCGCGCCTAGGAAGAGGCAGGCCTTGAAGAAGGCGTGGGTGTAGAGATGGAACACCGCGACCCCGTAGGCCCCCACGCCGGCGGCGACGAACATGAACCCGAGCTGCGAGATCGTCGAGTAGGCGAGCACCTTCTTGATGTCGGTCTGCGTCACCGCGATCGTCGCCGCGAAGAACGCGGTCGCGACGCCTATCGTGGCGATGACGGCGCTCGCCTCCGGCGCGTGCAGGTAGAGGCCCGAGAGGCGCGCCACGAGGTACACGCCGGCAGTGACCATGGTGGCCGCGTGGATCAGCGCCGAGACCGGCGTAGGCCCCGCCATGGCGTCGGGCAGCCACACGTGCAGCGGGATCTGCGCCGACTTGCCCGTCGCGCCGATGAACAGCAGGATGCCCACCAGGCTCGCGGACACCGCCGGCGGCACGGGCGCCATGAACGCGGCGTTGATGCGGTCGGCGTCGAGCGTGCCGAGGGTCTGGTAGAGCAGGAACATGCCCAGCAGGAACCCGGCGTCGCCGACGCGGTTGGTGATGAACGCCTTCTTGCCGGCGGCCGCCTTCGCCGGATCCTCGAACCAGAAGCCGATCAGGAGATAGGAGGCGAGCCCCACGCCTTCCCAGCCCACGAAGAGCACGAGCAGCGAGCGGCCGAGCACCAAGAGCAGCATGAAGAACAGGAACAGGTTCAGGTAGGCGAAGTAGCGCGCGTAGCTCGCGTCCTCCTTCATGTAGCCGATGGAATAGACGTGGATGAGCGAGCCTACGCCGGTGACGATCAACGCCATCACCGCGGTCAAGTCGTCGTAGTAGAACGACACCTCAAAGGCGCTGCCGCCGATCACCGCCCATGTGTACGGAGTGTCGAGGAGCGGCGATCCCGCCGCGCGCAAGAGGAACAAGCACTTCACCGCCGCCACGAAGGCCAGGATCGGCAGGCCGCAGCCCACGACCGAGACGAAGCTCTTGCCGAGGCGATTGCCGGCCATCCCGTTGGCGAGGAAGCCCAGGAGCGGCAGGACGACGATGAGGGTCAGCGGATGGCTCACGGCTCTAGCCCTTGAGGTCGGCGTACGCGTCGAGGTCGAGCGCGTCCTTGCGCCGCACCAGCAGCAGCACGATCGGAATGGCGATCGCGATCTCCGCGGTGGCGACCACGAAGACCAGCAGCACCAGCACTGCGCCGGCTGCCGAGGCGGTCTCGCGCGCGAAGGTGACGAGGCTCAGGTTGACGCCGTTGAGCATGAGCTCCATGCACATGAGCATGACCAGCACGTTCCGGCGCACGATCACGCCCAGAAGCCCGAGCGCGAAGAGCGCGGCCGAGGTCGCGAGCAGCATGTGGACGTTATCCACGACGCCTCCGTCCCGCCTGCAGCACCGCCAGAGCGGCGACCACCGCCGCGACCAGCAGCACCGAGACCAGCTCGAAGTGCAGCCAGTAGTCGTTGAGGAAGGCCACCGAGAAGCGCTTCAGACCGAACGGGCTCGCGCCGGCGGTGACGAGGGAATTGTCGGGGGCGTGCCACGCGGCGTAGGCGAAGACCGCGACGAAGAGGGCGGCGGCGGCCACGCCCGGGATCGCGAGCCGCGAGAAGCTCCGCCGCGCCGGCCCTTCGCGCAGCTCGAGCAGCATGATCGCGTACACCATGAACACCATCACGGCACCGACGTAGATCAGGATCTGGAACACCGCGATCACGTGCACGCCGAGCAGCCCGTAGACGCCGCCGAGGGAGATCATCGTGGCAGTCAGCGCCAGCGCGACGCGCATCGGGTGCCGGAGCACGAGCATCAGCACCGCGCCGGCAAGCGCAGTCGCGGCGAAAAGCCAGAGCAGGACGGTCTCGATCATGGGTTCGCCTTCGATTCGGCGACGCCCTTCGCCGGATACGGCTTGGCGACGTCGCGCTGGGGATTCCAGGTGAGGAGCTCGTCGAGCGAGAGCCACATGCGCTCGCGGTCGTGCGAGGGCAGCCCGGGCACTTCCTTCACCATGCGGATCGCGTCTTCGGGGCAGGCCTCCACGCAGAGGCCGCAGAAGATGCAGCGCGAGTAGTCGATCTCGAAGCGCGTCGGATATTTCGGATGGGCCGGATCGTCGGGATCGAAGGCGGCCTCGATCTCGATCACCTTGGCGGGGCAGACGGTCGCGCACATGTTGCAGGCGACGCATTGCGGCCGTCCGTCGGGACGCTGCGTCAGCACGTGCTTGCCGCGGTTGTGGCGCGCGTAGTCGGCCCGCATCTCCTCGGGGTAGTAGGTCGTGAGCGCGCCTTTGCGGAAGGTGAGCCACCGGGCCATGTTCTTAAGGAACACGCCGCCGGTGATCGCCAGGCCGCGGACGATCTCGGGCAGGTACGCCTTCTCCCACCAGCCCATGGCGGGACGGTTCCAGTACTGGCGGCGTTTGTAGGGCTGGCTAGTCATCGCTTCAGCCCTGCACTGCCCACAGCCACACGGCCGTGACAGCGAGATTGACGAGCGCCAGCGGGAACATGAACTTCCAGGCGAAGACCAGGAGCTGGTCCCAGCGGAAGCGCGGCAGCGTCCAGCGGATCAAGATCTGGAAGCTCGCCATGAACAGCACCTTGCCGAGGAAGGTCAGGAGCTGGATGACGACAATCGCCGTGTGACCCAGCGGCACGGCATGGCCTCCGGGCAGGACGAAACCGTCATCGTTCATGAACGGCAGGTTGTAGCCGCCGAGGAACAGCGTGGTGAAGAGCGCGGCGACGATGGCGATCTCGATGAACTCCGCGAACATGAACAGCCCCATCTTCATCGCGCTGTACTCGGTGAAGTAGCCGGCGATGAGCTCGGATTCCGCCTCGGGCAGGTCGAACGGAATGCGCTTGTTCTCGGCCATCGCGGCGGTCAGGAACAGCGTCGCGGCGAACGGCTGCAGGAAGATGCCCCAGGCGGGAAGGAAGCCGAAGAGCACGCCGGATTGCTGGCGCGCGATGTCGTTCAGGTTGACCGTTCCGTAGATGAGGATCAGGCCGAGGATCGAGAGCCCCATGATCAGCTCGTAGGAGATCATCTGCGACCCGGCGCGCAGGGCGCCCAGGAGCGAGAACTTGTTCGACGACGACCAGCCGGCGAGCATCGCGCCGATGATGGTCAGCCCGGCGAAGGCGAATACCACCAGCAGCCCGGCGTCGAGCGGCGCGATCTGCATCGGATACGCGCGATCGCCGAACCACGCGGCGGCCTCCGGTACGCCGTGCAGCAGCTTGCCCGGCATCAGCGTGCCGCCGAACGGAATGACGGCGAAGACCAGCAGCACCGGCGAGAACACCACCCACGGCGCGAGCGCGTAGGCGAAGCGGTCGTAGGCGTTGGGTCGCCAATCTTCCTTGAGCATCATCTTCAGCCCGTCGGCGAGACCGTGGAACAGGCCCCACCAGACCAGCTTTACCTGGGTGAAGGGAATGCGCACGTAGGCGCGGTTGGCGCCGATGCGATCGGACATGATCGCGGCCTGCTTGCGCTCCACCCAGGTGAGCACCGTGCCGAAGAGCAGCAGCACGGCCACGGCGTAGCCGATGAACACCAGGTAGACGACCAGATCCTGCATCATGCGATCGCCTCCGCCCGCACGGTCAGCGCGGCGAACACCGCCTCCGCGTCGACGACGCCGGGCTTCTTCGCGAAGCACGGCTCGAAGGCGCTCACAACGCCTTCGCAATTCGTGTAGTGGCCGGCTCTCTCGGTCTGGGTGCTGATCGGCAGGAAGACGTCGGCGTGCCCGTTCTCGGGCTGCAGGTAGGAATTGAGAAAGATGATTCGTGCTTGCCTCGGCAGCCGCGCGAAGTCGAAGCCCTCGCCCCAGACGAGAACGAGATCGGCGTCGGCCGGCAGCGCATTCGCGCCGTCGTCGGCGTGCGCAAAGAGCGCCAGCGCCGCCTTGGCGTTCGGATTCTTGTCCGGGCGGATGAGGAGCTCGTCCTGCAGCCGTTCGCCGGGCTGCGGCGCGTGGTCGCGCTTGACCCGCACGGTGAAGCGCCGGCCGAGCGCTTGCGCAAACGCGTCGAGCTCCTCGTTCGAAGCCCAGCTCGAGACCAGCGCCAGCGGGTGCCGGGACTCGTCGATCAGGCGCCGCGCCGCATCGATCGCGGCGTCGGTCGTCGCCGGCCTGCCCTTGAGCATCGCGTTGTCGGCGCGCGGGCGCTCGAAGATCTGCGCCAGGTCACGGCCCTTGTTGCAGATCCAGGGCCCGTTCACGCGCGGGTTGTCGAGCGGCGTCACGCGCTCGATGCGGGTGTTGAGCCGCGGGTCCAGCGCGTTCAACTTCCACTCCGGCTTGCGATGCCAGATCTCAACCGTACAGCCGCGCTCGCACCCCGGGCAGACGGACGGCGTGGCCCTGGTGTACCAGACCCGCGCCTTGTACAGGTTGGGCCGCGACAGCAGCGCCCCGACGGGGCAGAGGTCGATCACGTTGTCCGAGTACGGGTCGGCGTCGAACGGGTGATCCTCGGCCTCTCGCACCAGCGACGTGTCGCCGCGCTGCACGACGCCCAGCGCATTGGACTTCGAGACCTGGCGGGTGAAGCGCACGCAGCGCGTGCACAGGATGCAGCGCTCGTTGTCGAGCACGATGCGCTCGGAGAGCGGATGGAACTTGGTCAGCTGCACCTTGGGGTCGCGCGACTGCGACGGCTCGCCGTTGTGCGCATAGTGGTAATCCTGGAGCTTGCACTCGCCCGCCTTGTCGCAGATGCCGCAGTCGACCGGATGATTGAGCGTCAGGAGCTGGAGGATCGACTTGCGGTACTCCTTGACGATGTCGGAGTCGGTCAGAACCTTCAGGTCCTCGGTGACCGGCATGTTGCAGGCAATCTCCGCCCAGGACCGGCCTTCGACCTGCACCGCGCAGATGCGGCAGTTGCCGGCGATCGAGAGCTGCGGGTGCCAGCAGAAGTACGGGATGTAGAAGCCGTTTGCCAGCGCCGCCTCCAGCACCGACTGCTCCTTCGTCGCCTCGACCGGCTGGCCGTTTATGTAGATGCGAGGCATTCCAGCCTTCCCTCGAAGCGCGAGCGCTTGTGCTCGATGAAGTACTCGAACTCGTCGCGGAACTTGTTGAGGATCCCGACCGTGGCGTAGCCCGCGGCGTCGCCCATGCCGCAGATGGTCGTGCCGTCGTTCCAGCCGGAGACGCGGTAGAGCTGATCGACGTCTTCCCGCCGTCCCTGGCCGGCGACGATGCGGTCGATGATCCGGTGCATCCAGCCCATGCCTTCGCGGCACGGCGTGCACTGTCCGCAGGACTCGTGATGGTAGAAGCGCAGCAGCACCTGCAGGAGCCGCACCATGCATGTGCCCTCGGCGATCGCGACCATGCCCCCAGAGCCCATCGAGCTGCCGGCGGCATTGAGCGATGGGTTGTCCAATGTGAGCGGCTCGATCTCGGCTCCGGTGAGCACCTTGGTCGAGATGCCGCCGGGGATGACGCACTTCAGCGCCTTGCCGTCCGGGACGCCGCCGCAGTCTTCGTAGATGAACTTGCGCCACGGATAGCCATTCTCGATCTCGTACACGCCCGGACGCTCGATGTGGCCGGAGATGGAGATCAGCCGCGTGCCGGGATCCTTCTCGATGCCCACTTTCTTGAACGCCTCGCCGCCGTGGCGGATGATCCAGGCGATGTTCGAGAGCGTCTCGACGTTGTTCACCACGGTGGGCCGCTGGTAGAGGCCGCGCACGGTGAGCCGCGGCGGGCGGTTGCGCGGATAGCCGCGCTTGCCCTCGATCGAGGACAGGAGCGCCGAGGCTTCGCCGCACACATACGAGCCCGCGCCGCGATGGATGACGATGTCGGAGGAGAATTCGGTGCCGAGGATGCGCTCGCCGCAGAGACCCGCCGAATAGGCTTCCTCGAGCGCGCCGGCGAGCCGTCGGTACGGGCCGTCGAATTCGCCGCGGATATAGACGAAGGCGTGGCGCACCTGGAGCGCGTAGGAGGCGATCAGCATCGACTCGATGAGCAGATGCGGCGCGTACTCGAGGATCCAGCGGTCCTTGAACGTTCCGGGCTCGCCTTCGTCGGCGTTGGCGCAGAGGTAGTGCGGCTGGCCGTCGTTCAGGTGCACGACCGACCATTTGCGTCCCATGGGAAACGCGGCGCCGCCGCGGCCCTGGATGCCCGAGGCCGTGACTTCGCGCGAGACGGCCTGGGGCTGCATCGTGGTGAGCGCCTTGTGGAGCGATCCGTACCCGCCGCGCTCGCGATACTCGGCCAGCGTGTGCGACGTCGCCGTCACCGGGAAGGTCATGAGGAGCTTCGTGCTCATGCTTTGCTTAAGGTCGCGAGCAGGGCGTCGACCTTCTGCGGCGTCATGCCCTCGTGGTAGGTTTCCCCGACGCAGATCACCGGCGCCGTTCCGCACGCCGCCAGACATTCAACCGTGGAAAGCGTGAAGCGTCCGTCCGCCGTCGTCTCGCCCGGCGCAATGCCGAGGCGCTTCTCGAGGTGATCGAGGATGCGCTCCGACCCGCGCAGGCTGCAGGCGACGTTGCGGCACGCCTGGATGTGGAAGCGGCCGACGGGCGCGCGCCGGTACTGGCCGTAGAAGCTCAACACTTCTTCGACCTGGATCCGCGGCACGCTCAAGTACGCGGCAAGCTCCGCGATGTCGCTGTCGGCGACGAAGCCGCGGTCCTCCTGGATGCGGCGCAGGCACGGCATCACCAGCGACGACTCGAAGCCGGCGGGATAGCGCGCGCGCAGCTTCTCGAATTCGGGAATGAGGTGCTTCATCGTCCTGTCAGCGATCGCACTCGCCGCCGATCATGTTCACCGAGCCGAAGGTGGGCACGATGTCGGCGAGCTGGTAGCCCTCGAGGAGACGGTGGATGCCGCCCATGTGCACGAAGCTGGGCGAGCGCACGTGCAGCTTGTACGGTGTTCCGCCGCCGTCGCTCACCAGGTAGAACCCGAGCTCGCCGTTGGGCGCCTCGTGCGCGACGTAGACATCGCCCGCGGGGACTTCCGGGCCGTCCATGATCAGCTTGAAGTGGTTGATGAGCGATTCGATCTCGGTGTAGACGAGCTGCTTGTCGGGGAGCGTGCAGCGGCGGTCGTCGACGCTGACTGGCCCGTCCGGCAGCATCTTGACGAGTTGCCGGATCATGTGCACCGACTCGTCCATCTCGCGCATGCGCACGTAGTAACGGTCGTAGTTGTCGCCCTTGATGCCGACCGGTACCTCGAAGTCGAGCTCGGCGTAGGCGAGGTACGGCGTGTCCTTGCGCAGATCGATGGCCGCCCCCGTCGAACGCAGCATCGGTCCGGTGAATCCCCAGTCGAGCGCGGCGGCCGTGGAAAGAACGCCGACATCGCGCATGCGATCGATGAAGATGCGGTTGCGGTCCAGCAGCCCGTGGATGCGGCCCACGAACTCGTCGTACTGGCCGAGGATCCAGTCCAGCCGCTCGAGCCAGCCGTCGGGCAGGTCGCGCGCGAGGCCGCCGATACGGCCATAGGTGTAGGTGAGCCGCGCGCCAGTCAGGTCGGCGAGGTGCTCGTAGATCCAGTCGCGCAGCATCACGAGGTACAGGAACGCGGTCATCGCGCCCAGCTCCATGAGCGATGCCGCCACGCAGGTCAGGTGGTCCGCGATGCGGGAGTACTCGGAGAGCAGCGTGCGCAGGTACTGGCAGCGCGGCGTGATCTCGATGCCCATCAGGGTCTCGACCGCGTCGCAGTAGGCGAAGTCGTTGATCAGCCCCGAGCAGTAGTTGAGCCGGTCGACGTAGGGCATCAGGTTGTGCCAGGTGTGGTCCTCGCACTCCTTCTCGAAGCCGCGGTGGAGGTAGCCGCAGTGGCAGTCGACCCGCGCCACCTTCTCGCCGTCGAGGGCCACGATGAGCTGGATCGTGCCGTGCGTGGCCGGGTGCGACGGGCCGATGCTCACCACGACCTGGTCGTCCCGATCCCCGCGCACGAACGCGGGCCGGATGGGGTTCGGCAGCAAGCTGTCGACGCGGGCTTCCACGAGCGGTCCCGTTACTTGCGATAGGCCACGAGCGGCTGCTCGCGAGTCTTCGGGTAGTCCTTGCGCAGCGGGTGCCCCTCGAAGCCTTCGTAGAGCAGGATCGGGCGCAAGTCGGGATGGCCGCGGAAGACGATGCCGTACATGTCGTGGCACTCGCGCTCCATGAACCCGGCCGAGCCGTAGAGCGGCACGAGCGAGTCGACCGCCGCGTCGGCCTCCGATACGCGGGTCTTCACGCGCACGCGCACCTTGTGCTGCGTCGAGTAGAAGTGGTAGACGACCTCGTAGCGCGGCGTCCGGCCGAGCCAGTCGACCGCGGTGACGTCGAGACAGAGATCGCATGCGAACTCGGTCTTCAGGCGCCGCGCCGTGGCGAACACCGCCTCCGGCGCAACGTTCAGCACCAGCGTCCGATGCGACACGGAGGCCTCGCCGGCCGAGGCCAGCTGCTCCCGCATGAGGTCGAGGATGGGAGGATGCATGATCAGAAGCTCTCCGTGATGATGGGATGATGATCGCGGGCAATCTTGTCCTGCAGCTTCATGATGGCGTCGATCACCGTCTCGGGCCGCGGGGGGCACCCGGGAACGTAGATGTCGACCGGGATGATCTTGTCGATGCCGGGCACGGCGGCGTAGTTCTGGTAGAACCCGCCGCTGGTCGCGCAGGCGCCGAACGCCATCACCCACTTCGGCTCGCACATCTGCTCGTACACCTTGAGCAGCACCGGGGCCTGCTTGTGAGTGATCGTGCCGACCACCATGAGCAGGTCCGACTGCCGCGGCGAGAAGCGCGGCAGCGCCGCCCCGAAGCGATCGGTGTCGTACGGCGTGGAGCTCACCGCCATGAACTCCATCGCGCAGCAGGCGGTGACGAATGGATAGGGGAAGAGCGAGAACTTCCGCGCCCAGCCGACGAGCTCATCCTTCTTGGTCGAGAGGTACTCGAACGCCGGATGGCGGGAATTCGCGGCGCGGATCGGAATCTCGGCCCGGTTCATCGTCACTCGGCGACCATGTCGATCAGCCGCGATCGATACACGTAGAGGAGGATCAGGATCAGCAGCACGCCGAAGATGAAGAACGTGAATAGCATGAAGCCGGTGAGCGGTTGCGCCGCGAGCGCCCAGATGAACAGGAACACCGTCTCCAAATCGAACAGCATGAAGGCGATCGCCACGCCGTAGTACTTGATCGGGACCGCGCGCGTGTTGCGCGTGTCGACGGGGGTCGCGCCGCACTCGAAAGGCTCCAGCTTCAGGGGCGACGCGCTCGGCTTCGGGCCGAGATAGCGGTTCATCACCAGCGTGACGAACACGAAGCCAAGGATCGCGAGCAGGTAGAGCAGGAAGGTGACGTACGGGTTCATGGCGCTGTTTCTCTGCCCGTTACAGTAAGGGGCCAGGGCAGCGCTCTATTGACCCAAGTCAACGCCGCCGCAATTGGAGAATCATCGGGTCGGTTGACCACTCGGCCCGTGAGGGCTTTGACCTGGATCAAACCCGTTCGGCCGGGCGGTGGTAGACAGAACCCCTGGGGATGGAAGAGGGCGCTTCGGGGACGGGGATGTTCGATCGGCTGGTCAAGGAAGTGATGCAGAAGAGCAAGGTGCTCAAGGCTCCACCGGAGACGCTGGTGAGCAAGGCCGCGAAGCTGATGGCCAAGAAGAACGTCGGCGCCGTGATGGTCGTCGTCGGCGAGCGGCTGGTGGGCATCTTCACGGAGCGCGACGTCGTGTTCCGCGTCGTCGCGCAAAGTCGCGATGCGAACGCGACCCGGCTCGCGGACGTGATGACGCCCTCACCGGAAGTCGTCGCGCCGAACAAGCCGCTGGGCTACGCGCTGTCGATCATGCACGAGAAGGGGTTTCGGCACCTGCCGGTTATCGAACACGGCAGGATCCTCGGCATCGTCTCCGCGCGCAGCGCGATGGATCCCGAGCTGGAGGACTTCGTGTCCGAAGCGCGGCGGCGCGAGCATTTCCGGCAATTAGGTTAGCGCATGATGCGCGGTCCCCGTCATCGGCTCGTGGTTACAATGCAGCGGCTCGTCGTGCTCTGAGACCCTGATGAGGCGAGGCGGACGAACCGGGGTCGCTCTGATTTCCGCGCTGGTGACAGGCGCGGTGGCGGGCGCCTACGCGCTATGCGTAGCGGCGCAGGCCGCGAAGGTCGAGGCCGCAAAGGGCGGCGATCTGCGCCCGCTGCGTGCCAATGCGGCCGACGTCGCGGACGGCAGGCGAGTCGCCGATACGGCGTGTGCCGGCTGCCATGGCGCCAACGGCATCAGCAGCATGAAAGACGTGCCGAACCTGGCCGGCCAGCGCCCGGTATACCTTTACCTCGAGCTCAAGGCCTATCGCTCGGGGACCCGCGGTACGAGCGAGATGCGCGCCGTCGCCAAGCCTCTGAACGACCAGGCTCTCGTCCAGCTTGCGGCTTACTATGCGAGCCTGGAGCCGGCGCAGCCCGGCGCCGCGCCGCCCGGGAAAGCCGCGCCTGCGAAACCGGACCCTGTCCAGTCCGGCAAGACCGCAGCCGCGGCATGCGCCGGCTGTCACGGCGAAACCGGCGTCAGCAAGATGAGCGGTACCCCCAGCCTCGTGGGGTTCGATCCGCAGTATCTCGTCGCCGCAATGACCGCCTATAAGAACGGTCAGCGCAAGAACGACACGATGAAGTCGATGCTCGCAGGCGTCAGCGAGACGGATATGGGCGACATTGCCCTCTATTACGCCCTGCAGAAGCCCGCCCGTGCGCAAACTCCGTCGGCCGGTGACGAGGTGGCGGGCAAGGCCAAAGCTGCTCCATGCGCTCTGTGCCATGGCGACAAGGGGATCAGCACCAACCCGACGATTCCGGGCCTTGCCGGTCAGGATGCGCAGTATCTCGTAGACGCCCTTCTCGCGTATAAAGAAGGCTCGCGTGCCGACGAAACGATGAAAACCGCTGCGGCGTCGATCGATGACAAGGCCGCCAAGGACATGGCTGCCTTCTACGCGAGCCAGCAGCCCCAGCCGACCAAGGTACGCAAGCCGCTGAGTATCGCGGATTGGGTCCAGCGCTGCGACCGTTGTCATGGGACCAACGGCAACAGCATGGAGCCGGACTTACCCGCGTTGGCAGCGCAGCGCCAGGACTATCTTGAGAAGGTCCTCCACGCCTATCGGACTGGCGCGCGCAAGAACACCGAGATGGCCGCGATGTCGGAAGGACTGACCGAGGCCGACGTCGAGAGCTTGGCGGCGTATTATTCGCGCCAGAAGGCACGCTCGGTGGTGTACGTTCTGGTCCCGGGGAAGTGATCTTACGGAGCCGTGCACGGAATTCGCAGCGGCGCGGTGCAGCGTCACCGGCCGTCGTTTCGACAAAGGCCAACCTAAACCAAGGAGCTCGAGCATGAAGCGCACCCTTTTGGCGATAAGCATCCTCGCGTCATTTGGCTTGGCCGCGGCGGCGCAAGCCGCAGGCGACGCCCAGGCGGGCAAGGCCAAGGCTGGCGCATGCGCCGGCTGCCATGGCGCCAACGGCGAAGGGAAAGGCAGCTTCCCGGCGCTGGCCGGCAAGTCCGAACCGGCGCTGGAGCAGGCGATGCACGATTACAAATCGGGCAAGCGAAGCAACGCCATGATGAAGGGTTTCGTCGACAAGCTGAGCGATCAGGACATCGCGAATCTCGCGGCGTATTACGCTTCGCTCAAGGGCAAGTGATCGTGTCCCACGACCCCGATCCCGAACCCGGCTGCGGTGTGAGGCCCCGAGGGGGGCCACAGGTCGGGCGCAAACGCGCTCCGTCATTCGGCCGGAGACGCCGACCATGACCGACGCACCGCTGCACCGCCTGTATCGCCATTACTCGGAGCTGCCCTACAGCCTGAGGGTGCTCTACACCGGCGCGCTGTTGGTGCTCGGCCTGGGCTTCGCCTTCGCCGCCTTGTACCTCTACCACAACTACGCCGGCAGGGCGGGCGGCAACCCGTACCTCGTGTCGTACAAGGACATCATGGTGGCGTACGCGGGCACTGGCACGGGGTCGCGACTCGAATCCGCGCTGCGCGGTCCGATGTCGACCATGCTGCCCGCCGATCAGGCCGATGTCCTCGTCAACTGGGCTCGCGCCGGGGCCGATCAGGCGAAGTACGAGTCCGAAATCAAGCCGATACTCGATCAGCGCTGCATGATGTGCCACGACGGCAGCAACCCGCACATCCCCAGCCTGAACGGCTACGACAATCTCAAGAAGGTCACGGAACAGGACACCGGCACCAACACCTTTACGCTGGTTCGCGTGTCGCACATTCACCTGTTCGGGCTCACGTTCATTTTCTTCATCATGGGAACGATGTACAGCCATGCCTACGTGCGGCCGATCTGGTTCAAGTGCACGATCATCGCGCTGCCCTTTCTCGCCGTGATCATGGACGTTTTCTCCTGGTACCTCACGAAGGTGTATCGTCCGTTCGCGGTCATGGTTTTGTTTTCAGGCGGTCTGTTCGGTTTGTGCTTCGCCATCATGTGGGTGACGACCCTCTACCAGCTCTGGTTCTCCAAGCCGCCGCAAGCGGTCCTGGAGCGCGGGGGCGGTGATCTCTACAACGTGGGCTGATCCAGTGCGCCCATCCAGCTCGGACCGACGGTCAACATCGAAGGCGGTTTGGCGATGACCACCGACAGCGGAACCAGAGGATGCGAATGATTCGAGGCCGGGTACGACGACCTGGGGAGTCGGGCACGGCGCCGAAGCGAACCGTGCTCGTTCTCCTCGCCCCGACCATTGGGATCCTGGCTGGCGCGGGCTACGCGCAGGGCACCGAGCGCACTGGCAAGGAAGTGGTCGACTCGGTGTGCATTGCCTGCCACGGCACCGGCGCCAACGGTGCTCCGAAGATCGGCGACAAAAAGGCCTGGTCGAAGCTCGCCGGGCGCGGCCTGACGGGTCTCTCCGAGAGCGCGCTCAACGGCATCCGCAACATGCCTCCGCACGGCGGCAACATGGCGCTCACCGACACGGAGATCGAGCGCGCGATCACTTACATGGTGAACCAGTCCGGCGGACGCTGGACGGAACCGGTGAGCCGCAGCGCACCGGTGGCCGAACGCACAGGCGAGCAGGTGGTCCGCGCGCAGTGCAGCAAGTGCCACCAGAACGGCATCGGCGGCGCTCCGAAGATCGGCGACCGGGCGGCCTGGGTGCCGCGATTGAAGCAGGGCATTGATCCACTGGTGCGCTCGGCGATCAACGGCCACGGCGGCATGCCGCCGCGCGGCGGGCTGGCCAGCCTGACCGATCTCGAGATTCGCAACGCGATCGTGTACATGTTCAATCCGAAGCTTGTCGTCACCGCCCCGAGGGTTGCCGCCGGCACGGCGGTTGCCGGGCAGGATTTCGCGGTCGCCGGCGACACGACCGTGTACTTCGGCGTGATCGCGGGAGACACGATCCGGGCCCATCCCAAGGAGTATCCGCCAACGACGTACGGGGTCCCGCCGTCGGCGCCTGATCAATACTACGTCACGGTCGCCGTATTCGATTCTGGGAGCGGACAACGGATCGAGGCCGCCGCGGTCAGGGCGCGCGTCGCGACGGCGAGCGGAAGCGGGCCGGAGAAGACGTTGCAGCCGATCACGATCGCCGGCTCGCGAAGCTATGGGAACTACTTCGCGATGGGCGGCTCAGGCCCATTCAAGATCGCGGTCAGCGTCAAGAGGTCGGATTCCGCCGACACGGTGCAGGCGCAGTTCGACTACGCGCGTTGACGAGCACTACCCGCGAGCGCGTCAGCGTACCCTGCCTGGGACCTGAGGGCGTATCGCCTCGCGGAAGATCTGACGGAGAGCGTTTCCCAGGCGGGCGGTCGCCATGTCGGACCGGCGCGATCCGCGAGTTGACCTAAGTCAACGCTCCCGACGTGGACATACCCTATCGTGAGAGACCCTATCCCGGATGCACGGATACGGGGAAAGTCTGTGCAGGCGATTGGCATTCTCCATGCCGAGCACCGCTCGTTGACGGCGGTGATGCACGGCATGTTGTACCTCGTCCGCGAAACGCGCCTTCGAGGCTCGCCCCCGAGGTTCGACGTGCTGACCGCGATGGTCGAATACATCAAGGCTGTTCCGGAGCGCCTGCACCACCCCAAGGAAGAGGCTTATCTCTTCGAGCGCCTTGCCCTGCGCTGCCCGCGCGCCGCTCCGCTGATCGAAACGCTTGAAAGGGAGCATCGGCTCGGTGCGGCGATGGTGGAGGTGCTGGAGCAGGCCCTCGAGCGCTACCGGGACGAAGGCGCAGCGCAATTCCAGGCGTTCGCGGAAGCGGCGGCGAAGTACGCCGCGCTGCACTGGCGCCACATGCGCGCCGAGGAGGACGAGTTGATTCCGCTGGCGCGCGAGCACCTGACGGCGCAGGACTGGAAGGAGATTGACGCGGCCCTTGCCGTTCACACCGACCCGCTCTCCGCTGTCGAAGGCGGGCGCGAATACGAAGAACTGTTTCGGCGAATCGTCAAGCTGTCGCCGCCGCCACTCGGACTCGGCGCCGCCTGAGCCGCGCGGGTCAGCGAGCCGCTGACACACTGCGCGTCGGGCGCCTTAAGGGATCGCCGCGCGCCGCCGATCGCTCGTACGAGGACTTGCCGGAGCAAGTCGACGGCTCGCGGCGTGACGCCGTCGACGCTACATCGACAATATCCACTTCACCAGCTTGGTCGCGTCGTCCGCGCTGGCCTTGGTCTTCGGGTGGCCCTTGCCTTCGGAGATTTCGGAGACGAGCTTGGCTTCGGCGCCGGCGTCGCCCTTGTACTTCTTCGCGACGTCCTTGAACGCCGGCCCGACTTTTTTGGTGTCGACCGCGTGGCAACCCAGGCACCCGCTCGACTTGGCCAGGTCTTCCTGCGCGCTTGCCACGCCTGCGAGCGCGAGCAGCGCCGCGCCAGCGACCGCAATCAACATCGATCTCATCTTGGCTCCCTTCACAAAAAGCCCACGTCCCGTGGGCGTCACAGTATACGACCGCCGCTTAGCGGCGCGCGGCCCCCGCAACCAACGTTCGCCGCCGCCGCCCGGTTGACGGTAGCCCGGAAAATGCCCGATCAGCCTTTCGCCGGCGGCTTTGCGGCCGGCTTCGGTTCCGCGTTGAGGTCGAGCGCCGGCCAGGTGCGGCCGTGGCAGGCCGGGTTGGAGCAGAAGCCGCCGCCGTCCTGCCCGTACTCCGTCTTGCCGTGGCACGCCGCGCAGGACGCATCGACCGACAGCCGATGATCGCGCATCCAATTCGGTGCCTCGTGGCTCTCGGGCGGCGAAACGCCGGCGACAATCGTCGAGGGCACCGAGCCCTTCCCCTTCTCGCGCGTGACCTGGGGCAGATCGTGACACAGCGTGCACTGCAGCCGGATCGCGTCGCCCTGCTCGTCGAAGTGCTTGCCGTCGTGGCAGCGGAAGCAGCCTGGAAAGTCCTTGTGACCAGTGTGATTCGGAAACGACTTCCAGGTGATGCCTTTGGCCTCGAAGGTGCTCGCAAGCAGGATGTCTTCCATCGTCCGGTCGAACTTGGTTTCGGCCTCCTTCTGGTCCGGCTTCATCGCGCTTTTCGCGGCGTTGTCGGCGATGAGCTTGTCGAACGTCTTCGCGCGCTCCTCAAGTGGGCCGGACACGTTCTCGGCGGCGGCGATCAGCTCGACCGCTCGCGCCTTGGTCGACGGGAGGCTGCGGTCGATGCGGCCGGTCGCGATCGCATTGTCGACGGCGTCGGCCGGGTTCGGGAAGGGATGGCCGACGGCGTTGTGGCAGTCGAAGCACTCGATCCGGCGCGCGTTCTCGGCCTTGAACCCTCCGGGCGGCGCCTTGGCGGTCGCATCGACGTAGGTCTTAGTCTTGCCGTCGGCCGTTTTCACTTGGACCCACGGGATCGTTCGCCGCTGCGGATCGGTGGCGATGAAGGACACGTCGCTCGTAATGTGCCAGTGAATGCCCTTGAACTCGGTCGGCTTCTCGCGGATCGTGCCCACGCCGGTGTGCAGGATCAGCCGCGTCGCCGACTCGTTGCTCGCCGGGTCGGCGTCGTAGTGCTTGCGCACGACGATGGTGTCGAAGTGCACCACCGTGGGATTGTGGCAGCCTTCGCAGTTCTGCCGCGCCGGACGCAGGGTGGTCGAGACGAGCGGCCGCTCGTACCCGACGATCATTCCCCACAGCTCCTTCACGTGCTCCGGCTTGAGCGCTATCGCGTGCAGCGTCGATATCCGCCCGATGTGGCACTCCACGCAGTGAACTTGACCGTGGAACGAGACCTGGTGCGCGCGCGATTCCTCGGGATGGACCGAGTGGCACACGTTGCCGCAGAAGGCGTCGCTG
>Ga0335081_10007160_pt1 | contig 17814 bp, 19 predicted proteins | sample Lox_Sample_35_FD_206713 | JGI IMG/M metagenome (GOLD analysis project Ga0335081, IMG submission 206713) | Soil microbial communities from Loxahatchee National Wildlife Refuge, Florida, United States - Lox_Sample_3.5 | ecosystem: Environmental > Terrestrial > Soil > Wetlands | place: USA... | reverse complement strand
CGTTCGAGCTCTGCCGCGAGAACCTCCTCGACGTCCTCCGCGCGGCGGCCGGCTACGACAACTTCGTCCGCATCGACATGGAGGACTCGACGACGACGGACGACACGCTCCGTCTCTACCGCGAGCTGCGGGAGGACGGGCACGAGAACCTCGGCGTCGTCCTCCAGTCGCGGCTGCGACGGACGCTCGACGATGTCCGCTCGCTCGCCGACCTCCGCCCGAGCGTGCGGCTCTGCAAGGGGATCTACCTCGAGCCCCCGGCGATCGCCTTCTCCCACGACGAGGCGGTGCGCGCGAGCTTCCTCCGCTGTCTCGACGAGCTGCTCGACGCGGGCTGCTACGTCGGCGTGGCGACGCACGACGAGTGGCTGATCGGCGAGTCGCTCGCGCGGCTCTCCCGGCACGGGCTCGACGCGTCGCAGTACGAGCTGCAGATGCTGCTCGGCGTGCGGGAGGAGCGCCGCGACGAGCTCGTCGCCGATGGGCACCGGCTGCGCGTCTACGTGCCGTTCGGCGAGGAGTGGTACGCATACTCGCTGCGCCGTCTGCAGGAGAATCCTGCGATGGCGGGGACGATCGCGCGCGCGACGGCGGAGAGGGTGCTGCGCCTCGGCTAGAGCCGAACGTTCGCGAAGGGGAGCTTTCCGGTCATCTCTTCGAACCTTCGGCCGATAGCGACTTCCAGCTCGTGAGGGCTGGGATGTTCCTCGGTCGTCTTCCACGCCAGCTGGAAGTCTTCCCAGTCCTTGCACTGCCAGACCCGCTCGCCGCCCGCGTGAGCTCCGTTGGCGGAGACACGTCCTGCGCCGTGTCGGAGGAGGTCACTCATTCGCTTTCGCAACGGTCGAGATGACTTCGTGGCGACATCTTCGACCCATTTCGCCTCGAGTTGCGCCTGCGTCCACGCGTGCTGTCCTGAAGACGTACGCGAATGACTTCAGCCATCGCCAGAGTTCGCGTTGTCGTACCGATTTGCCGAGCGGAACGAAGCCGAGGAAACCCTGACGGCGGAACTCGTCCCTTCGTCGCGGATCCCAACCGACCATCCCGCTAGTCCGCTCGCCGTCCGTAGAGCAGGAAGGTCGCCGGGATGCGACGGTCGTGGCGGCGCCGCGACGTGCCGCCGGGGTACTCCTCGAGGGCGGCGACGTGCATCCCCGCGCGAACGAGCGCGCTGACGACCTGTCCGATCCGCCACAGCCGGTCGGGATCGGAGGGATCGCGGAAGTAGTCGTCGCGCCAGCGCAGCAGCCCGTCCACGCAGTCCGCGACAGGATGGTCGTCGAACACGAGCAGCTCACCGTGCGGACGAAGCGCCGCGACGACGCCGACCGCCCAGGCGTCGAGATCGGTCAGCCGTCCGACGACGCCCTCGCCCGAGTAGACGAGGTCGAAGCGGCCGCGCCGCAGCTCCCTCGGCAGCGACTGCGCCTCCCCCTGCACCCAGAGGATCGTGGGCCACCGCTCGCGGGCGGCCTCGAGCGCATCCTCGCGCGGATCGACGCCCGTCGCGACCGCGCCGAGCTCCGCGAGCGCCGCCGTCGCCTCGCCCGTCGCGCACTGGAGATGGAGGACGCGCTTCTCGGCCAGGTCGCCGAGCGCCCGCTCGACGAGCGGCGGCAGCGCCACGGGCTCGGGGCGGACACGGTGCGCCTCTTCCCAGGCGCGCAGGTTCTGGTCTGTCGGCTCCATCGCTATGCGGGCAGCGAGAACCCGCCGTCGACGACGAGGGTCTGGCCGCAGATCATCGCTGCATCGGGCGAGACGAGGAACGAGACCGCCGCAGCGATGTCCTCCGGCTCGACGAGGCGCCCGGCCGGCGTCCGCTCGACCGAGCGCAGCATCTCCTCCCTGTTCGGGAAGTGCTCGAGCGCGTCGGTGTCGACGATGCCGCCCGAGACGCCGTTCACGCGGATCCCGCGCGGCGCGAGCTCGACTCCGAGATAGCGGACGACCGACTCGAGGGCAGCTTTCGACGTGCCGACGAGGACGTAGTTCTCGAGCACGCGCTGCGCGCCGAGGCTCGAGATCGCGACGATCGAGCTGCCGGTCTCCATCGCAGGCGCCGTTGCGCGCGCGAGCGCGAGGAGCGCCCGGGCGTTCGCGTTCAGCGTCCAGTCCCAGTGCTTGTCCTCGGTCTCGAGCGCGGAGCGGATGACGCCGGTCGCCGCATTGTGGACGACCGCGCGGTACGGCCCCGCCGCCGCGAGCTCCTGGACGACGCGCTCGGACGCGACGTTCCCGCGCACGAGGACCGGCTCTGCGCCCGTCTCCGCGACGAGCGCCGCGGCCTCCTCGGCCGCGGCGTCGTTCCGCATGTAGCCGAGGACGGCCCGGCTCGCGCCGTCGGCAACGAGCCGGAGCGCGATCGCCCGCCCGATTCCCCGCGTGCCCCCGGTGACGAGCACCGAGGCTCCTCGCAGGCTCATTCCATCCGCGGCAGCGGCTCGTCGACGGGCGCGGAGCTCGGCAGCTCGCTCCAGCCCGGCCGCGTCCGCGGCTCCCGCGCGCCGTCCTGCGCCTTGGAGGAGGCGTGTCCGAGCCGATCGAGCAGCTCGATCTTCTCCTCGGCGTAGCGGCGCACCGGATGCTCGTCCGGGAGGTCGAGCACGAGCTCGCGGACGCGCGCCCGGAGCTGGTACGCGAAGTGCGGAGTCGCGGGACCGACGAGCTCGTCGACGTCGGCGAAGGTCGGCTCGGCCATCGCGGAAACCCTAGACGAATGTAGCTTCGCCATCGTGCGCCGCATTTCTCCCGTCGATGCGATGTTGCTCGGGACGGTGCTGCTCTGGGCGCTCAACATCACCGTCACGAAGTACATGTTCGACCAAGGCTGGCAGCCGCTCGCGTACGGGACGATCCGCTACTTCGCGGCGATCTCCCTCTTCTGGATCTTCACGTACCGGCGAGAGCGCTCGTTCCGGATCGACCGGAAGGATCTCCGCCTCGTCCTGCTCGCGGCGCTCTTCATCTTCGGCAACCAGGTCTGCTTCGTCTACGGCGTGAAGCTCGCCCACGCCTCGACCGTTGCGCTGCTGCTCGGTGCGACGCCGGTGTTCATCGGGCTGATCACGGTGACGCTCCGCCTCGAGACGCTCGCGCGGTCGTTCTGGATCGGCGCCGCCGTGACGTTCGCGGGCGTGGGGGTGATCGCGGGTAGCGCGAGCGGCGGCCTCGGCAGCTCGCTCGGCGGCGACCTGATCTCGATCGCGACCGCCGCGACATGGGCCGCGTACACCGTCTCGATCGCGCCGCTCATGCGCCGCTACTCGCCGTACCGGATCAGCGCGCTCGTGCTTGCGATCGGCTGGGTGCCGCTCGCGCTCGTCGCCATCCCGCAGGTCGCGAGCGAGACGTTCTCGTTCGGCTGGAAGGTCTGGCTCGGCTTCGGCTACGCGGTCGTCGGCCCGCTCTTCCTCACGAACATCCTCTGGTTCACCGCGATCGACCGCGTCGGCCCGTCCCGCGCCTCGCTGTTCGGGAACCTGCAGCCGTTCTTCGCCGTCTTCTTCGCCCTCGTGCTGCTCGGGGAGAGCCTGCGTGGGCTCGAGATCGTCGGCGGCGTCCTCATCTTCGCGGGGATCGCCTACGAGCGGCTCGCGCGGAGGTGGTCCCTTCCCGTGCCCTCGCAACCCGAGTGAGCCGGCCGCGCGTCTCGGTCATCGTCCCCGTCCGCGACGAGGAGGCGTTCGTCGGCGAGGCGCTCGACTCGCTCGCCGCTCAGACGCTCGAGGACCACGAGGTGGTCGTCGTCGACGACGGCTCGACCGACGGGACGGCGGCGCTCGCGGGCGCGTACGCGCGGCGCGATTCGCGCGTCCGCGTGGTCCGGCAGCCGCCGCTCGGGATGATCGCCGCGTCCGAGCGCGCCCGCGCCGAGGCACGGGCGCCTCTGCTCGCACGGCTCGACGGCGACGACGTCGCGCTCCCGGACCGGCTCGAGCTCCAGGTCGCGGCGCTCGAGGAGGAAGGGCTCGCCGCGGTCGGCGGGCAGGTCGAGTACTTCCCCGACCCGAGCGGCGGGCTCCGCGAATACGCGGCCTGGCTCAACTCCCTCGTCACGGTCGAGGCGGCGCTGCGCGACGTCTGGGTCGAGTGCCCGCTGCCCGGGCCCGCGATGACGATGCGCGCCGACCTCGTCTCCTATCGCGAGCGAGGCTGGCCCGAGGACTACGACATCGTCCTCCGGCTGCTCGAGGGCGGCCACCGCTTCCGCAACCTCGACCGCCTCGTCCTCCGCTGGCGCGACCACCCGGAGCGGCTGACACGCACGCATCCCGAGTACTCGCTCGACGCGTTCCGCCGCTGCAAGGCGCACTTCCTCCGGCGGACGCTCCTCGCCGGCGGGCGGGCGGCCGTCGTCTGGGGAGCGGGCCCGACGGGCAAGGCGTTCGCCCGCGCGCTGCTCGAGGCGGGGACGCCGCTGGCGGCGTTCGTCGAGGTCGATCCGCGCAAGCTCGGCAAGCGCATCCACGGCGCTCGGGTCGTGCCGGTGGAGGAGGCGGCGTCCTTCCCGGGCGCGCTCTCCTGCGGCGCGGTCGCCGGCGTGGAGGGACGGAGGCGGGTGCGCGAGCTCGCCGCCGAGCTCGGGCTCGTCGAGGGACGGGACTTCATCGCGGTTGCCTAGTCGCGGTGTCAGGGCATAATCGACTCATGGCCGAAGACTTCATGCCGCTGCTGGGCTGGGACCACGTCGAGCTCTGGGTCGGGAACGCGAAGCAGGCGGCGTACTTCTACGAGCACGCGATGGGCTTCGCCCGGACGGCGTACGCGGGACCCGAGACAGGCGTCCGCGACCGCGCGTCCTACGTGCTCGAGCAGGGGGACATCCGCTTCGTCCTCACCTCGGCGCTGCGCGAGGAGCACGAGATCACCCGCCACCACGCGAAGCACGGCGACGGCGTCCGCGACATCGCGCTCACCGTTCCCGACGCGACCGAGGCGTATCGCCAGGCCGTGTCGCGGGGCGCTCGCGGCGTCGCCGAGCCGCACCGCGACGAGGACGAGTTCGGCGCGATCGAGCGGGCCGCGATCGCGACGTACGGCGACACGATCCACACGTTCGTCAACCGGAGCGACTACGCGGGCCCGTTTCTCCCCGGCTACGTCTCCGTCTCGGAGAACGGCCATGCCGGACCGGGCGTCGGCCTCCTGAACGTCGACCACATCGTCGGCAACGTCGAGCTCGGCCGCATGGACTTCTGGGTCGAGTTCTACGAGCGCGTCTTCGGGATGACGAACATCCTCCACTTCGGGGACGACCAGATCCAGACCGAGTACTCGGCGCTCATGTCGAAGGTGATGGCGGACGGCTCCGGGAAGATCAAGTTCCCGATCAACGAGCCCGCCGAGGGCAAGCGCAAGAGCCAGATCGAGGAGTACGTCGAGTTCTACGGCGGCGCGGGCGCGCAGCACATTGCGCTCGCCACGACCGACATCGTCGGCACCGTCGAGACGATGAAGGAGCGAGGCTTCATGTTCCTCGAGACGCCCGACTCGTACTACGAGGAGGCGCCGGGCCGCGTCGGCGAGATCGCCGAGGACTACGAGGTGCTCCAACGGCACAAGATCCTCGTCGACCGCGACGACGACGGCTACCTGCTCCAGATCTTCACGAAGACGGCGCAGGACCGGCCGACGATGTTCTTCGAGGTGATCGAGCGGCACGGCGCGACGACCTTCGGCGAGGGGAACTTCAAGGCCCTGTTCGAGGCGATCGAGCGCGAGCAGGCGCTGCGCGGGAACCTCTAGGGGCGCGATTGTTCGACGATGCGAGGGCGGCGGCCCGGCAGGCGCGGTCGCTGCGCCATGTCGGCCACCGTCCGTTTCCGCTTCCGGGCAGCACCTGGACGCTGGGGCAGACCTGGGAGCAGACGCTGTGGGCGCACTGGCCGGTCGAGGCATCGGAGCTTCGCGCTCGCGTTCCCGACGAGCTCGAGCTCGAGGAGCACGACGGCAGCGCGTGGCTCGGGATTCTCTTCTTCCGCGTGCGCGCGCTGCGGGCGCGCGGGGCGCTGCCGGTGCCGGGCATCTCGTCCTTCCTGCAGCTCAACGTCCGTACGTACGTCCGCGGCCCCGACGGGCTCCCCGGCGTCTGGTTCTTCAGCATCGACGTCTCGAGCCGGCTGGCCGCGGTCGGCGTGCGACGGATCTACCACGTGCCCGCGTACCACGCGAGCATGACCCTCGATCCGGTGCGCGGCTGGCAGGAGGCCGAGTGCGTCCGGCTCGGGGAGCCCGGCCGCGTGTTCTCGGGCCGCTACCGGGCCACGGGCGAGCCTCGCCACGCCGATCCGGGATCGCTCGAGTGGTTCCTGACCGAGCGCTACCGGCTCTTCACGACGGACGGGAGAGCCGAGATGCACCACGACCGCTGGCTGCTCAGCGCGGCCGAGGCGGAGATCGAGCTCGCCTCGATCGCCCCGGTCGCGCTCGCCGGCCCGCCCCAGTGCCACTTCGCGTTCCGCCAGGACGCGCTCATCTGGCCGCCCGAGCCGGTTCGCGCCTGATCGCTGCGTACGCTTTCCGCGTGACCCCGCAGCGCCGGACAGCGCTCCTCTCCGTCTTCGCGGCCGTCGCCCTGATCGCGCTCAAGCTCGCGACGGGACTGGCCACGCACAGCCTCGGGCTCGTCTCCGAGGCGATCCACTCCGGCACCGACCTCGTCGCGGCGCTCCTGACGTTCCTCGCCGTCGGCGTCGCCATCCGGCCGGCCGACCTCGGGCACCCGTACGGCCACGGGAAGGCGGAGCATCTCGCTGCGCTCGCCGAGGCGGCGTTCCTCGTCCTCGCCAGCCTCTTCATCGCCTGGCGCGCGGGGCACCGACTCGCGGAGAGCTCGCCGCAGCCCGTGCACGCGGTCTGGTGGTCGCTACTCGTCGTCGGCGTGGTGATCCTCGTCGACCTCGCGCGCACGACTGCGTCGTGGCGCGCCGCTCGCCGGTACGAGAGCGCCGCGCTCTCCTCGAACGCGATCCATTTCGCGAGCGACCTCGCGGGATCCGCCGCGGTCCTCGCCGGGCTGCTGCTCGCACGCGCCGGCCAGCCGAAGGGGGACGCGGCCGCTGCGCTCTTCGTCGCCGTCCTCGTCCTCGCCGCCGCGTTCCGGCTGATGCGGCGGAACGTCGACGTCCTGATGGACCGCGCGCCCGACGCCGCGACTGCGGCGGCGCGCCGCGCGATCGCCGGGATCGTGCCGCCGGTCGAGCTGCGCCGGCTGCGCATGCGCTCGGCGGCGGGACGGCACTTCGCCGACGTCGTGATCGGCGTCTCGGTCGACTCCGCCGTGCGGCAGGGGCATGCGGCCGCGGATGCGGTCGAGCAGGCGGTGCAGGCCGCGCTTCCCGAGGCGGACGTCGTCGTCCACGTCGAGCCGGAGGAAGCCGGCGCCGCCGTCCGCGAGCGAGCGCACGCCGCCGCGCTCGGCGTGCCGCGCGTCCGCGAGGTGCACAACGTGACCGCGGTCGCCGTCGAGTCGGGCACCGAGCTCTCCCTCCACCTGAAGCTGCCTTCCGACCTCTCGCTCGAGGAGGCGCACGCGATCGCCGAGCAGGTCGAGCGCGCGATCCGCGCGGAGGTTCCCGAGGTCGCCTCGGTGCAGACGCACATCGAGCCCCTCGCCGAGGAGGCGGCCGGCGCGTGGCCTCGGGCGTCGGACACCGCACTCGAGCGAGGCCTCGTGACGCGGATCGTGCTCGAGGAAACCGGACGGGAGCCCCGGGCGCTCCGATTCCTCGACACGGACGACGGCCTCGTCGCGTATCTCACGCTCGCCGTCGACGGCTCGACACCGCTCGGAGAGGCGCACGCCCACGCGAGCCGGATCGAGGAGCGGATCCGGCGCGAGCGTCCCGACATCGCCGACGTGATCGTTCACACGGAGCCATGAGGCTGGTCATGTTCTCGCCGATCGAGCTGGACCTCGAGCGCGGCTGGCCGGGCCGGATCGAGGGCGACGCCGTGATCCAGCTCGCGGCGCAGACGCTCCAGTCGTTCCTCGCGGGCGGCGGCCACGCGCGGGAGCACGCGAAGTACGCGCTCGCCGGCGTCTCCCTGCGCGCGCCGGTGCTCCATCCGCCGTCGGTGCGGATCTTCGAGGGGGAGGACTTCCGCTTCGCGAACCCGGCGGCGATCGTCGGGCCGGACGCCGAGATTCCGGTCGCCGGTGCGGTGCCCGTACGGCGGCACGCGGCGATCGTCGGCGCCGAGGGTGCGATCGGCGGCTTCGCCGACTTCGTCGAGTGGACGGCGCCGGAGCTGCCGGGCGAGAAGTCTCGCGACTTCGCGCTCGCGCTCGGGCCCGTCGTCACGACGCCCGACGAGGGCGCCCCCGCCGGTGTCGACTGGGAGCGGCTCGTCGCGCACGCCGCCGCGAATACGCGGCTCTATCCAGGTGACGTGATCGCCGCATGACGCGGGTCGCCGTCGTGGGAGCCGGGATCATGGGCAGCGCCGCCGCCTGGCAGCTCGCGCGCCGCGGCGCCGAGGTCGTCGTCCACGACCAGTTCGAGCTCGACCATGTGCGCGGCTCGAGCCACGGACGCTCGCGGATCGTTCGGCTCGCTTACCCGGAACCGTCGTGGGTGCGGCTCGCCGAGGAGGCGCGGGGAGGCTGGGCCGAGCTCGAGGCCGAGACCGGACGGACGCTGCTCGAGCTCTACGGGCTCGTGGAGGTCGCGCCGACGGAAGCGCTGACCTCGACGGCCGGGCTGGCGGCCCAGCGCGTGGAGCACCGGCTCCTGAGCCCGGAAGAAGCGGCGGAGCTGGGCGTCGCCGTTCCCGCCGGCTGGATCGCGCTCCACGAGCCAACGGGAGGCATCGCGCGCGCCGACCTCGCGCGTGCGGCCTTCCTCGACGGCGCCCGCGCCCACGGCGCCCACGTGCTCGAGCGCTCGCGGGTCGACGATCCGGAAGCGCTCGACGCCGACGTCGTCGTCGTCACGGCCGGCGCCTGGATCGGCGGCTTCTTCCCCGACCTGCCGCTGCGCGTGACGCGCGAGACCGTCGCCTACTTCCGCTACGAGGGGCCGCCGCATCCGTCCGTCGTCGAGCTGAACGAGCGGAGCGCGCACGCGTTCTTCTCCCTCCACGATCCCGTGCACGGCCTGAAGGCGGGCGCTCACCACGCGGGCGCCGAGGCCGATCCCGACGAGGTCGCCGATCCCGATCCGGAGCTCGTCGCGCGGATCGCCGCCTGGGTGGGAGAGAGGCTCCCCCGCGTCGACCCGACGCCGGCCGGCGCCGAGACGTGCCTGTACACGACCACGCCCGACGAGCGCTTCGTGCTCGAGCGGCGCGGGCGGCTCGTCGTCGGCTCGGCCTGCTCCGGCCACGGCTTCAAGTTCGCGCCGGCCGTCGGCGCGAGGCTCGCCGAGCTCGCGCTCGACCAATAGCAGCATCGGGGACAGGTCGCCGTCGTATCGCTTTTGAGCAACCTGTCCCCGATACAGTTTCCGTATGCCCTTTTATCAGCGCCTCGGCGACGTCCCGCGCAAGCGCCACGTCCAGTTCCGCGACAACGGGACGCTCCTCACCGAGGAGGTCATGGGCCTCGAGGGCTTCACGGGGAACGAGTCGATCCTCTACCACCTCCACTCACCGTGCCGCGTGATGGAGCTCGCCGGCTTCGAGCCGGTCGAGCGCGAGGAGTGGGTGCCCGAGCAGCACGCGCACCGGCACTTCAAGACGTACGAGACCGCCCCCGCCGGCGACGAGATCACCGGCCGGCGCGTCCTGATGTGGAACGACGACGTCGAGATCTCGCTCTGCCGGCCGTCCGCCTCGATGGACTACTTCTTCCGGAACGGCGAGGGCGACGAGGTGATCTTCGTCCACGAGGGCTCGGGCACGCTCGAGACGATCTTCGGCGAGCTGCCGTACACCGAGGGCGACTACGTCGTCGTCCCCCGCGGCACGACCTACCGCTTCAAGCCGGCCGGGCGGCCGCCGGAGGCGGACGCGGTCTCTTCGCCGGGCGCCGGCGGCGCTTCCAGCGTCAGCGAGCAGCGATACCTCGTCTTCGAAACGCCGGGGCTGATCGAGATCCCGCGCCGCTACCGGAACCAGTACGGGCAGCTCGTGGAGGGCGCGCCGTACTACCACCGCGACATCCATCCGCCGACCGAGCTGCACACGGTGCGCGAGCGCGGCGAGTTCCCGGTCAAGGTGCGCGTCCGCGGCGGCTACCAGACCTACGTCGTCGACTACCACCCGTTCGACGTCGTCGGCTGGGACGGCTACCTCTATCCGTGGACGTTCTCGGTCCACGACTTCGAGCCGATCACCGGCCGGATCCACCAGCCGCCGCCCTCGCACCAGACCTTCCAGGGGCGGAACTTCGTGATCTGCTCGTTCTGTCCGCGCAAGCTCGACTTCGACCCGCTCGCGGTGCCGATCCCATACCACCACTCGAACCTGCAGTCAGAGGAGATGATCTATTACGTCTCCGGCAACTTCGGCTCGAGGAAGGGCGTCGAGGTCGGCTCGATCACCCTCCATCCTTCGGGCCTGCCGCACGGGCCGCAGCCCGGCCTGGCCGAGAAGGCGATCGGGATGCACGAGACGCACGAGCTCGCCGTCATGTGCGACACGTTCCACCCGCTCAAGCTGTCGGCCTTCGCACGCGACCTCGACGACGGCCGCTACGCGTACTCGTGGTACGAGAACGCGCAGAACGGGGACACGCCGGCCGAAGGGTCCGACGCCTCCGGCGCCGGCCTCACGTCACACCTCTAGACGGGGGCGGGACCGCTTTCGGCTTCGGCGGCGACGTCGTGCCGCGCACGCGCACCTGCGGGCGGAAGTACGAGTTCGGCACCGGCCGCTCGGGGTCGGCGATCAGCGACTGGAGCGTCTCGACCGCCGTCTCGGCAATCTCCGCGATCGGCTGCTCGAGGACGACTACCGCCTGCCTGACGGGAGCGACCCGGCGCCGGCGACGTTCCTCGTACGTCATGCGCGGCGCGCCGGTCGTAATGTACGGGGACGAGGTCGGGATGATCGGCACGGGCGCGAGTACCTCGTCCTCACGAACGGCTCGACCTCGGCCAAGTCGGTCACGGTGCAGACGGCGACGCCCTCGTCGTCCTGGAGCGTCCTCTTCGGCAGCGCCGCCGCGCCGGCGAGCAACGCGAAGGGACAGCTGCCCGTGACGGTCGCGTTCGCGTACCGGCCCGCCGGCTCGAAGACGTGGCGCCGGCTCGACGTCGACGACTCGCCGCCGTACCGAGCCTTCCTCGATCCCGCGAAGTTCAGGAAGAACGAGCGCCTGCAGCTCGTCGCGATCGCCCGTTCCCTCCACGGCGGCACGGCGACCTCCGCGGTCGTCGGCTTCCGCGTGCACGGGCGTTGAGCGGATCGCGGGGCGGCGCACTCCGACCGCCGCCCCGCCTCCGGCTCTGCGAAGTAGCGTCTCGCCGTGACTCTGCTCCGGGTGAACGGCCCATTCGACCTTGCGCTCACGACGGCCCGCTTCCGCGCCTTCGGCGTCGACCGCGCCAGCCTCTGGCACGAGGGTGGCGTCCATCGCGTGGTCGGCGGACGCGAGGTGCGGATCGAGGCCGCCGAGGGCGGCGTCGACGTCGAGCCGCTCGACGATGCGACGGAGCCGGTCGTGCGGAAGCTGCTCGGGCTCGAGTTCGAGCTGGAGCCGTTCTACGCGTGGGCTGCCCGCAGGCCGGAGCTCGCGGAGCTGCCGGGCCGCTTCCGCGGCTTCCGCCCGACGCTCGCGCCCGACCCGTTCGAGATGCTCGTCGGCGCGGTCACGGCGCAGCAGGTGTCGCTCTTCGCGGCCGTCGCGATCCGCAACCGGCTGATCGAGCGCTTCGGCGTCCGCGTCGGAGTGGCGTGGACGTTCCCGACGCGCGAGCGGCTGGCGGGGGCGGCGGAGGAGGATCTCGTCGCGGTCGGCTTCTCGCGCCGCAAGGCGGAGTACGTGATCGGCCTCGCCCGTTCGGACCTCGACCTCGACGGGCTCGCGGCGCTTTCCGACGAGGAGGTGAAGGCGCGCCTGGTCGCCGTCCGCGGCCTCGGCGAGTGGACGGCCGACTGGTTCCTCGCCCGCCACCTCGGCCGCCCGCGGGCGTGGCCGGCGGGCGACCTGGCCGTGCGCCGGGCGGTGACGGCGCTCTATGGTGAGACCGACGTTCGCGCCGTGGGCGAGCGCTACGAGCCGTTCCAGAACCTGACCGCGCACTATCTCCTGGCCCAGTACCTGACACCGTGATCCGCGAAGCGACAAGAGCCGACCGCGAGGTGCTCCACCAGCTCTGGCGTGAGTTCGGTGAGGAGGTCAAGGACGCGCCCTGGCGCGATCCGGACGAAGACGAGGAGCTGGCCGAGATCGACGAGCTGGTCGGCAAGGGCGTCGTGCTCGTCGCGGAGAGCGAGGACGCTGCGACCGGCATCGCCTTCGGCGGCATGACCGGGACTCGCGTCGCGGAGCTGCGCGGTCTCTACGTGCGGCCTCGGGCCCGCGGGGCGGGAATCGCGGCCGAGCTCGTGCGGGAGTTCGCGTCGCGTGTCCGGGAGAGCGGCGCCGAGGCGATCGAGCTCGACGTCGTCGCCTCGAACGAGGATGCCCGCGCCGTCTACACCCGCTGGGGATTCGAGGCCTTCGAGCTGCGCCTCGCCGTCCAGGTCGCCGATCTCGAGCAGCGGCTCGAGGCGCCCACCGGGCCGACGTTCGGTGCGGTCCACGTGCAGACGGACGACGCGGAGAAGGTGCGGCGGGACGCGACGAAGTTCTTGCGCACCGAGCCCGACGTCGAGACCGCGGGCGACTGGGTCCGCGTCCGCTCGGACGTCACCGACGCCGAGCCGGAGCGGCTGAAGGCGCTCGCGAAGGAGCTCTCCTACACGACCGGTGGAGTCGTCCTCTCGCTCGGCGTCGAGCGCGGCGCGGTCGTCCGCTACGACCTCTTCGACCGCGGCTCCGACGTCGACGAGTACCTGTCCGTCCCGGAGTTCTACGGGCCGCTGCCGCCGGGCGACGCGTACGCGCTCGGCTCGAATCCGACGGTCGTGGCGCGGCTCACCGGCGCCGACGCGCGGCGCGTGCGGGAGACGGCGCGGACCGCGGCTTCTGCGGCCGAGCTGCCGCCGGCGCAGGAGCTGTACGAGCAGATCGCCCGCGTGATGGGAGTGGAGCCGTGAGCCTCGTCCTCTACGACGCGGCGCGCTGCCCCTACTGCTCCCGCGTGCGCATCGTGCTCGCCGAGAAGGCGGTCGACGTCGAGGTGGTCGAGATCGATCTCTCCGACCGGCCGCCGTGGCTGTACGAGAAGAACGCGACCGGCCGTGTCCCGGTGCTCGAGGAGGACGGGCGGCCGCTGCCGGAGTCGGCCGTGATCATGGAGTTTCTCGAGGAGCGCTACCCGGATCCCCCGCTGCTCCCGCCCGATCCGGCGGATCGCGCCGCAGTCCGATTGCTGATCTTCCGCGCGGACGAGCTGACCGATCCGTACTACGCGCTCAGGCGCGGCGAGGACGGCGCCGGAGAGCAGCTCGACGCCGCGCTCGGGCGGCTCGACGCTGCCCTCGAGCAGGCCCCGTATCTCGGCGGCGCCGAGTACGGGCTCGCCGACATCGCGTACATCCCGTGGCTGCTTCGCGCGCGCGACGTGCTGGACGTCTCCTTCGACGGCTTCCCGGCGCTCGCGGCGTGGGTCGCGCGGCTGGAGGAGCGGCCTGCGGTCGCGGCGGAAGCCGATATCGTCGCGGCGCTGTGAAGGCCGTCGTCGACTCCACCTGGCTCGCCGAGCATCTCGACGACGAGGATCTCGTCGTCGGCGACGTGCGCGGCCCGAACGCCCACATGCGGGGGCACATCCGCGGCTCTCGGCCGCTCGTGCTCGGCTCGCCGCCGCCCGCAGCCGACGAGGAATCGGCGCGGGCGCTTGCGCGGGAAGTCGCGCTGCGGTTGCGCCGGCACGGGATCACCGGCCGCGAGCGGCTCGTCCTCGTCGACCGCGGCGACGGAGTCGGCGCGATGCCGGCGGCGCAGATGGCCGAGCTCGCAGGGCATCCGCGGGTCGCGGTCCTGCTCGGCGGGATCGCCGGCTGGCAAGGCGACCTCGCCGAGGGCGCGGTCGAGCTCGACCACGTGCGCGAGGCCGACCTCGAGCCGAATCCGCGCGCACTGCCGACACGCGAGGAGCTGCTGCGGCGGCTCGGCGACGACGGCTTCCATCTCCTCGACGTGCGCACGCCGGAGGAGTACAGCGGCCGTCGCGGCAGCCGGTGCGATCCGCGCCAGGGTCACATCCCGGGCGCGCGGAACCTCGAGGTGGGGGAGCTGTTCGAGGCGCCGGGGCGTCCGGCGGCTGCCGAGCGGATCCGGGAGCTCGTCGGCCTGCCGGAGGATGCGGAGATCGTCGCGTACTGCCACGTCGGTTCCCGTTCGGCGCTCGCGACGCTCGCGCTCCGCTCGGCCGGCTACGAGGCGCGCAACTATGCGGGCTCGTGGCACGAGTGGAGCCGCCACGACGAGCTCCCGCTCGAGCGCTAGCCGCCGCTCGCGCGAAAGGGCCGTCGCGCAAGCGAGGATGGTCGCTAGACGAGTGGCGGTCGGCCGGTGTCATCACCGTCGCCGCGCGGGGCCGTAGACCTCCAGCGGTGATCCACTGACTGGATCGATCTCGGGGGCCAGGCGGCGCTCGAAGTTGGAACCCGACGAGGCCGGATTCCATCCGCCGAGCCACACCAACGTCTCGCGATCCCCAGGCCTGGTCAAGGCGAACAGCGAGAAGATGCTTCGTCGCGCATGAGCCTCGGCCGCGAGCCGGCTGACCCCTTGGTACGACCTCCATCAGCGCCCAGTCTGCCACGGCGCTCAGCGGTCATTCCGGAACCCCGGCCGCCAGACGAGCGAGCTAGGGCTTGTGCGAAGGTGGCTCGGTGTCGAAGCCGGTCGCGAGCGCGCTCTTTGTCGTCGCCATGGCAGCTGTTGTGGTCGCCGTGGACGTCCTGTTCTTCCGAGGCCACTTCTGGGAACGGCTGGCGGCGAACGTAGGCATCGTCCTGGTGTTCGTTGCGTTCTACTTCAGGTTCCTGCATCACCCGTAGGCGATTCGAACGGCGGTGATGCGAGGATGAGCCGGTGATCGTCAGGGGGCAGCGGGCCGACGACTACGAGGCGATTCGGCACGTCTACGCCGAGGCGTTTCGGCGGCCGCGGTTTCGCCCGCCCCAGGAGGCTGATGTCGTCGCACCCGAGGTCGGTCTGTTCGAAGCGCTGTGGGAGGCGGGCGACGCCATTCCCGAGCTCTCGTTCACGGCACTGAGCGACGGCGGGGTCGTCGGTCACGTTACGGCGAGCCGGGCGACCGTCGCCGCCTGCCCGGTCGTCGCCGTGGGGCCGATCGGCGTCCTTCCGGATCATCAAGGAGCCGGGATCGGGAGCGCCCTGATGGACGCGCTTCTCGCCGCCGCCGACGCCGCCGAAGTGCCGTTGATCGTTCTGCTCGGCGCGCCGCAGTACTACAGCCGCTTCGGGTTCCGTCCGGCCGAGGAGCTGGGTGTGATGCCTCCGGAGCCGGAATGGGGAGATGCCTTCCAGGCCCGGCCCCTGACCGCGTACGCGGCATCCGTGGCGGGACGCTTTCAGTACGCGGCGGCCTTCTCGTCGTAGTCGCCGAAGGTTCGGGGACTGTGGCCCACTGTCGACTCGACCTCGTCGGCGCCGATCGCGGGATGGCCGGGGGCGGCGAGTAGTAGTTCCCACGGATTCCGGCTGCAGGCGCAGCCGGATGCCCGTCGAACCGCGCTGCGACAGACTACGAAGCGGCTCGGCCCGGCGGGCCTATTAGCGATGCTTGGATCGAGCGAATCGGAGCGGGGATGGGAGCGCGTGGCGACGACTGCGCGCCGCCGCGGCGTGCACGTTGCGCTGTCGGCGGTGCTCGCCGTCGGCGCGGTCGCGCTACTGGCGGCGTCGCAGGCTCTCGGCGACGTGAGCTCGACGCCGGTGACGACCGAGGTGACGAACGGCGCCGTCTACGCGATCGCAAGCACCTCCTCGACCACGTACATCGCCGGCAACTTCACGCAGGTCGGCCCGCGCACCGGGCCGGGCGTGGGCATCGGCGCCGCGAGCGGCCTGAGCCTCGGCTGGGCCCAGGTCAGCGGCGGCGCCGCGTCGATCCTCGCCGTCGTCCCCGACGGCTCCGGCGGCTTCTACATCGGGGGCAACTTCACGCACGCCGGAGGGCTGGCTCGCGAGGACATCGCGCACATCCGCGCGGACGGCAGCGTCGATCCGAGCTTCGCTCCCGACGCCGACGACGTCGTCTCCGCGCTGGCGGTCTCCGGCCCGACGGTCTACGCGGGCGGCCAGTTCACCTCGATCGGAGGCCAGACCCGCAACCACCTCGCCGCGCTCAGCGCGTCGACCGGCAGCGCGACAGGCTGGAACCCGGACGCCAACGGCCCCGTCGACGCGCTCGCTGTCTCCGGCTCGACGGTCTACGCGGGCGGCAGCTTCACCCAGATCGGGGGCCAGAGCCGCAGCCGCATCGCGGCCCTCGACGCGAGCGGCGACGCGACGAGCTGGAATCCCGACGCGAACGGAACGGTCGACGCGCTCGCGGTCTCCGGCTCGACCGTCTACGCCGGGGGTGAGTTCTCCTCGATCGGCGGTCAGGCCCGCAACTACGTCGCCGCGCTCGACGCAAGCGGCAACGCGACCTCGTGGAACCCGAATCCGAATCACGACGTACTAGCGCTCGTGGTCTCCGGCTCGACCGTGTACGCCGGCGGCGGCTTCTCCACGATCGGCGGCCAGAGCCGCAGCCACGTGGCTGCCCTCGACGCGTCGAGTGGCAGCGCGACCAGCTGGAACCCGAGCGTCAACGGCACGAAGACGGTCTCGGCGCTCGCGGTCTCCGGTTCGACCGTCTACGCCGGCGGCGACTTCGTCGAGGTCGGCGGCCAGAGCCGCAACTATGTCGTTGCGATCGACGCGTCGACCGGGGCCGTGACGGGCTGGAATCCGAACGCGAACAGCCCCGTCTCCACGCTCGCGGTCTCGGGCTCGACGGTCTACGCAGGCGGGGTCTTCTCCTCGATCGGCGGCGTGACGCGCAACAACATCGCGGCGATCGACAACGCGACAGGCGACGTCACGAGCTGGGACCCGGACGCCAACAGCTACCTCTGGACGCTGGCGGTCTCGGGCTCGACCGTCTATGCCGGCGGCAGCTTCACGCAGATCGGCGGCCAGAGCCGCGACCGCATCGCCGCGCTCGACGCGACCGGCGACGCGACGGCCTGGAACCCGGACGCCGACAGCACCGTGTGGGCGCTGGCGGTCTCGGGCTCGACGGTCTACGCCGGCGGTCAGTTCTCCACGATCGGCGGCCAGAGCCGCAACGGCGTCGCCGCGCTCGACGCGAGCGGCGACGCGACCGGCTGGAACCCGGGCGCCGACGGCACCGTGCGCGCGCTGGCGGTTTCCGGCTCCACGATCTACCTCGGCGGCGACGGGATCACCACGGTCGGCGGCCAGTCGCGCATCGACCTCGCGGCGATCGATGCGAACGGCAGCGTCGCCGGCTGGGACCCCCACCCGAACGGTGACGTCTGGGCGCTCGCGGTTGCCGGCTCGACGGTCTACGCCGGCGGCGAGTTCACCCAGGTCGGCGGTCAGACCCGCAACTACGTCGCCGCACTCGACGCGAGCGGCAAGGCCACGAGCTGGAACCCGGACGCATCGGGCGATGTCCACGCGCTCGCCGTCTCCGGCTCGACGGTCTATGCCGGCGGCGACTTCACCTCCATCGGCGGCCAGAGCCGGAACTACCTCGCGGCGCTCGACGA
>Ga0335081_10007159_pt1 | contig 17815 bp, 14 predicted proteins | sample Lox_Sample_35_FD_206713 | JGI IMG/M metagenome (GOLD analysis project Ga0335081, IMG submission 206713) | Soil microbial communities from Loxahatchee National Wildlife Refuge, Florida, United States - Lox_Sample_3.5 | ecosystem: Environmental > Terrestrial > Soil > Wetlands | place: USA... | reverse complement strand
CGGACCTGGAGGCGCTCTATCACTGCTACAAAGACCAGGGATTCGTGATCCTGGCCATTTCCGAGGATGAAGAAGCCGGCAAGGTCCCACCCTTCATCGCCGAGCGCAGGATCAGCTATCCCATCCTGCTCGATCCTGGACGAAAAGTGAATGACCTGTTCCAGATCGAAGGCATTCCCAAGAGCTTTGTCTATGATCGCAAGGGAAAGCTGGTGACCGAGTCCATCGATATGCGGACCCGGCGCCAGTTCCAGGAGATGCTGGCGCAGGCCGGATTGCGGTAAGGGCGCGATTACTTCAGCTTCGCCCCGGCCGGAACGTCTTCCAGAAAGCCCGCCAGTACCGGCAGGCCGTCGTCACCAACCGATGCCGCCACGATCATGCCGTTCGACTCCAGGCCGCGAAGTTTGCGCGGTTGCAGATTGGTCACGATGACCACCTTGCGGCCGACGAGCTTTTCCGGCTCGTAGGCCTTGGCGATTCCGGCGACAATCTGGCGCGTTTCGCTGCCGATGTCCACCTCCATGCGCAGCAGCTTGTCGGCGCCCTTCACCTTCTCGGCGACCTTCACTTCGCCCACGCGCATCTCGACCTTGAGAAAATCGTCGATGCTGATCTTCGCGCCCGCCGCTTCGCCCGGCACGGCTGGCGCCGCTGCTGGCGGTCCCGCTGCCGCCTGCGTCGCGGGCTCTCCAGCTTTTGCTGCGCTGCCGGCGGGTTGCGGCTGTTCGGCCGGCGCTTTCACTTCGCCTGCTGCCGAGCGTTGCTGTTCCATCCGTTGCATCCTTTCAATCATGCTCCTGTCGGCGCGCGGAAACACGGCTTCGACCTTGCCCAGCCTGGTGCCCATCGGAATTTGTCCCCATGCCAGCTCGCGCAGCTTCAGTTTCCGGATCTCGCCCAGACCAATCTGCGTCCATATACGCTCCGTGGCCTCCGGAATCACCGGATGCACCAGGGCGGTCACGATGCGCAATGCCTCGACCGAGGTATGCAGGATGGTCGCCAGCCGCGGCCGCGAGTCCTTGTCCTCGCGCTCCGCCAAGGCCCACGGCTCGTTTTCCACGATGTATTTGTTGACTGCGGCCACCAGTGCCCATGCGGTTTCCAGCGCGCGCGAGAACTGGAACAGCTCGAATTGCGCGTGGAACTCCGCGATCGTCCGCTGCGCCAGACGCCTGACCGCCTCGTCCGCGGGAGTTTGCTCCATTGCCGACGGATAGGGGATCTCGCCGCCAAAGTAACGCGCAATCATGCTCAGCGTGCGGCTCGACAGGTTGCCGAGATCGTTCGCCAGATCGGCGTTGAAGCGCTGCACCAGCGCGTCGAAGCTGAACGAGCCATCCTGGCCGAAAACGATCTCCCGCAGCAGGAAATAACGCAGCGCATCCTGGCCCAGCGTGTCGAGGATGGTTTCGCTGCGCACGATGTTGCCGCGCGACTTCGACATCTTGCTCTCTTCAAACAGCAGCCAGCCATGCGCGATGATCGATCGCGGCAGCGGCAGATCGGCCGCCAGCAGGAACGCCGGCCAATAGACGCAGTGGAAGCGCACGATCTCCTTGCCGATCATGTGAACGTCGGCGGGCCAGTAGCGCTCCAGTTTCTGTTTGTCCTTCGCATCGTCGGAGCCGAAGCCGATCGCCGTCATGTAGTTTGCCAGCGCATCCAGCCACACGTAGACAACGTGTTTGGGATCGCCCGGTACCGGAATGCCCCATTTGAATGACGTGCGGCTGACCGAGAGATCGCGCAGTCCGCTGCGCACAAACGTGATGACTTCGTTACGCCGTGTCTCCGGGCGAATGAAGTCCGGATGCTCCGCGTAGTATTTCAGCAACCGCCCTTCCATGGCCGAGAGCTTGAAGAAGTAGTTCTCTTCGTGAACCGTTTCCGTAGGACGGCCGCACTCGGGACAGGGCGCGCCGGGACCGGCGGCATCGACGTAGAGCTCGTCGGAGACGCAATATTGCCCGCTATATGAGCCCTTGTAGATGTAGCCGCGCTCCTCGAGGCGCGTGAACATGGCCTGCACGCCGCGCACGTGCCGTGGCTCGGTGGTGCGGATGAAATCGTTGTAGGTAATCTTCATCCGGTCCCAGAGAGCCCGAAACTCGCCCGACATCCTGTCCGCGAACTCCCTAGGCGAGCAGCCCGCGGCGGCGGCTGAGCGCTCGATCTTCTGTCCGTGCTCGTCGGTGCCGGTGAGGAAGAAGGTGTCCAGGCCCATCATGCGCTGGCGCCGGGCAATGGCATCGCACACCACCGTGGTGTACGTGTGCCCGATGTGCGGCCGCGCATTCACGTAATAGATGGGCGTGGTGATGTAGAACCTGTCACCCATTCCTGCGCTCCAGATAGAGCCGGATGGCTTCCTGCATCACGTGCTTCAATGCGACGTGATGTTCGGCGGCGATGCGCCGGCAGTCTTCATATTCGGGCGCGTACTGCGAAACTGTGCCGTTCAGGTTCGCGACCTTCATGCGCACTTCACCCCACGCAGTGGCCACGACTTCATGATGGCGCGGAAGCGTGTAACGTTTCTCGTGCCGCGTCCGGACACCCAGCGTGCTGCTTTCGCGAAACAGCAGGGCCAGGAGGCGATCTTCCAGCCCAGGCGGCGCAAGAATGGTCAGCACCGTGCCCGGACGGTTCTTCTTCATCTGCACCGGCGTGGTGAAGACATCCAGAGCGCCTTCGGCCAGCGCCTGCTCGACGATATAGCCGATGAGCTGCGGATTCAGGTCGTCGAGGTTTGCCTCCAGAATTGCAATGTCCTCCTCCGCAGCCGGGCTCCCGGCATTCGCATGCGCCGTTTGCGTCTCGCCGATGCTGACGCGCAGAACGTTGGCATGACCGGGAAAATCGCGCGTGCCGGCGCCATAGCCAATTGTCTCGGCCGTCATCAGCGGACGTGGCCCGAAACTGGCAGCCAGCACCTTCACGATGGCTGCGCCCGTGGGCGTGACCAACTCCTTCGCGATATCACCGGAGTAGATGGGTATCCCTTTCAGCAGCTCCAGCGTGACCGGGGCCGGAACCGGCATTACTCCATGCGCGCAGGCCACCGTGCCGCTGCCGACGTTCAGCGGCGAACTGATGAACTGCTCCACCCCAACCGCCTCCGCGCCGACGGCGGCGCAGACGACGTCCACGATGGCGTCCGCTGCGCCCACCTCGTGAAAGTGGATGTCATCCATTCCGGTGTTGTGCACCCTGGCTTCGGCCGTGGCCAGGGCAAGAAAGATTTCGTTGGCGATCTGCTGTGCGCGCTCGCTGATCGGTGCGCCGGAAATGGCCTTCAGGATCTCGCTGAGGCTGCGGCCGAGTGAGTGGTCAGTGGCCGGTGGCCACTGGCCAGTCTGCCCGGCACGACAATGACTCTCATCCCGCAGTTCGCGGGCAGTGCTTTGATCACCGGCTACTGGCAACTGGCTACTGGCAACTGAACTCTGGCCACTGCGTTGCGCCCAGAATTCCTCGCGCGGCATGTCCTTTTCGCCATTCACGAAGACGTCCAGCTTGACGGCAGCGATCCCGGCGCGTTCCACGCGCGAGCGCTCCAGCCGCGCCCCGACCTTCAGATCGGCAACCGTTTTCTCGAAGAGCTCGAACGGAACTCCGCCGTCGAGCAGCGCGCCGAGGAACATGTCGCCGCTGATACCGGAGAAGCAGTCGAGATAGGCTACACGCATGGGAGACGCTCGACAGCAGCAGAGATTTCATCATAGGTAAGCCGCGATAGAGCGTCAAACGTGTGGATCCCGCTGTTCGCGCTTCGCTCTTCGCCCTTCTGAGACCGACAAACCTGCCTTTGCTATTCTGTTAATTGGCACACGCTTCCCCGCAACCTGGCGGAGTTTTGTATCACGGCACGAGCTTGCTCGCGCCGCACGTGATGCTTCTGATCCCGGGCTTTAGCCCCTGCACGACGGACAGCGAATAGCCAAAAGCGAAGAACGGCTCATGTACCTCCAGCAACAACAGAAACTCGCCGCATCGGTCCGCGCCTTTCTGCGCGAAAAATACAGCCTCGATCTGGCCAACATTGTCATCGATCAGCCGCCGAACATCGAGATGGGCGAATTCGCGCTGCCGCTCTCGTTCGAGCTGGCGAAGCGGCTGCGCAAGCCGCCGCGCAAGATCGCGGAGGAGATCGTCGCCGGGCTGCCGCTGCCCGAGGGCTTCGAGAAGCTCGGGGTCGCCGGCGCCGGCTATATCAACGCGCGATTGAAGCGCGATGTCGCCGCCCGTGCGCTGGCCGGCGATACGCTCATTGCTCCCCTGAGTCATGCCGGTGAAGGCGCAGCCGACGTCAGCGGCAAAATTCTGGTCGAGCACACCAGCATCAATCCCAACAAGGCCGCGCACATTGGTCATCTGCGCAATGCGATTCTTGGCGATAGCTTCGTGCGGCTGCTGCGTGCCGCCGGGCACGCGGTCGACGTTCAGAACTACATCGACAACACCGGCGTACAGGTGGCGGATGTCGTGGTCGGGTTCGTGCTCCTGGAGAAGAAATCGCAGCCGGAGATCGCTGCACTGATACCTGCCATGCCGCGCTTCGATTACTACTGCTGGGACCTCTACGCGCGCGTCTCACAGTGGTATGGGGAGGATAAAGACCACCTGAAAGCACGCTCGCACGCGCTGCACGCCATCGAGCAGGGCGGTAACGAGCTGGCGGAGATCGCAGAGCTCATCTCGACTGCGGTGTTGCGGCGGCATCTGGAGACAATGGACCGGCTCGACATCGAATACGACTTCCTGCCGCGCGAGAGCGAAATCCTGCACCTGTACTTCTGGGAATCGGCCTTCGAGCTGCTCAAGCAGAAGGGCGTCCTGTACTTCGAGACCGAGGGGAAGAACAAAGGATGCTGGGTGATGAAGCGACCCAAAACCCAGAGTCTTTCCAATGCGACGAAAACACCCGCCCCAGCAAAAGAAGCTTCGACGGGCCACCCGGCGGAGACAACAGATGACGATGAACTGGACGACCTGTTGACTTCCGCCGGCACGAACGAAGGCCTCGATGTTCGACCCACACCCACCGGCCCCGACGAGGACGCCAAGGTCATCGTGCGCTCCAACGGCACCGTCGGCTACGTGGGCAAGGACATTGCCTATCATCTCTGGAAGTTCGGCCTGCTGGGGCGCGACTTCGGCTATCGGCGTTTCTACCGCTATCCCAACCAGCACGAGGTCTGGATTTCCGCCGCGCACGGCGAGCCCGGGCATCCACACTTCGGCGGCGTCGAGGCCATCTACAACGTCATCGACTCGCGGCAGTCCGATCCCCAGAACACGGTCATTGAGGCCATCCGCCTGTTGGGATACACCGGGCAGGCGGAGCACTATACGCATTTTTCCTACGAAATGGTCGCCCTGACGCCGCGCTGCGCATTGGATCTGGGTTATGAAATCAGCGAGGAAGATCGCGGCAAATCCTATATTGAGGTCTCTGGCCGCAGGGGCTTCGGCGTCAAAGCCGATGATCTTCTCGACGCACTGATCGCCGCAGCGAAAAGGGAAGTGGACAGCCGGCACGCGGAGCTCAGCGACGAAGAACGCAGTCGCATTGCCACCCAGATCGCCATCGGTGCGCTGCGCTATTTCATGCTGAAGTTCACCAAGCAGTCGGTGATCGCCTTCGACTTCAAGGAAGCGCTTGCCTTTGAAGGCGAAACTGGCCCATACGCGCAATACGCGGTGGTGCGCGCCACCAACATCTTCAGGAAGGCCGGGGTCGATCCCGAGCAGGCGCTGGCAGCCGAGGTCGACTATGCCCGCCACTTCGCCGATGCCAGCGGAACCGAGATTTGGGAGCTGTGGTTGCTCGCCGGAAAGACGTCATACGTCATCGAGCAGTGCATTGCCACGACGGAGCCGGCCTTCGCCGCCAAGCATGCATTTCAACTGGCGCAGCAGTTCAATAACTTCTATCACCGGCATCACATCCTCACCGAGAGCGACGAGGACCGCAAACGCTTTCTGCTGGCAACCGCCGCCGTGGTGCGTCGCGAGTTGATGCGCGTGCTGGCGGTAATGGGGATCAGCGTTCCGTCGGTCATGTAGCGGCAAGACCGCAAACACCTTACCGCTCGGGTAGCAGCCGTTTGTGGTTCCTTTGCGTCGCTTCTCGTAACCGGAAATTCACACTTAATTTAATCTGCCGTTATAAAATGCAACACCATGCAGGAAAAGCCGCTGCAAATAGAAAAAATCGTGCATTCCTCCGGGGCCACGGTGCTTCGTCTGCACGGGCCACTGCTGCTGGGTAATTTTTTCCCGCTGCAGAGCACGGTTCGTTCTGACAGTTCGAGTCTGCTGATCATCGACCTCTCTGACATGCCTTACATTGATTCCGCGGGGATCGGTTGTCTGGTGGGGGCGCACGTCTCGCGCGAGAACTCGGGACGCCGGCTGATCCTGGTGGGAGCCAATGAGCGGCTGGTGACTTCGCTGCAGGTCACCAAAGTCGATCAGCTCTTCACCCTGATGTCCACCCTGGAGCAGGCGCTTGCGCTGGCCAGCGGCGTATAACGTCATCTGCGAACTTGCCCGCAGCGCTGCACGCGTACTCTCGTCCTCTGATAGACTCTCCGGCTAGGCGTGGGACCGGCCCAAACGGCCAGCGGTGCGAGTAGCGCATCCCGAGACCGCTGGCTCTGGTTGTGTGCCGCTCCGCATGAGGAGGTTCTTATGTCCGCTACAGCAACCGCACCGCAACTTCATACCCGGGTTCAGGAGTTCATCGCCAGGCCGCGCAAGATGTTCGTCAACGGCAAGTGGGTGGACTCGGCCTCCGGAAAGACATTTCCTACCTACAATCCCGCTACGGGCGAGGTGATGGCACGGGTTGCCGAAGGTGACCGCGAAGACATCGACCGCGCCGTGAAGGCGGCGCGAAGGGCATTTGAAAGTGGCCCATGGCCGGAGATGACGGCCTCCGAGCGCGGCCGCCTCATCTGGAAACTGGGCGACCTGGTCGAGCAGCATCTGGAGGAGTTTGCGCAGATCGAGAGCCTCGATAATGGCAAGCCGCTTGCCGTGGCGCGCGTAGCTGACGTGCCCCTGGCAGTCGATCTGTTCCGCTACATGGCAGGCTGGGCCACCAAGATCGAGGGCAACACAATCCCCATCTCGGCGACCGCGAAGCACGTGAAGTATTTCGCCTACACGCGGCGCGAGCCTGTGGGCGTCGTCGGACAGATCATCCCCTGGAACTTCCCGCTGCTGATGGCGGCGTGGAAGCTGGGCCCCGCTCTGGCCACCGGCTGCACGGTCGTGCTCAAGCCGGCGGAACAGACGCCGTTGAGTGCGCTGCTGCTGGCGGAGCTGATTGCCGAGGCCGGTTTCCCGGAAGGCGTGGTCAATGTGGTGCCTGGTTACGGCGAAACGGCGGGAGCGGCCCTGGCTGCCCATCCCGATGTGGACAAGGTCGCCTTCACCGGTTCTACTGAAGTCGGCAAGCTCATCCTGCAGGCGGCGGCCGGGAATCTGAAGAAGGTTTCGCTGGAGTTGGGTGGCAAGTCGCCAAACCTGGTCTTCGCCGATGCCGAATTGAATGCCACAATCCCGGGCGCGGCGAATGCCATTTTCTTCAACCACGGCCAGTGCTGCTGCGCCGGTTCGCGGCTCTACGTCGAGCAGCCCATCTTCGACAAGGTGGTCGAAGGCGTCGCCGAGCGCGCAAAGGACATCAAGCTGGGCCACGGCTTCGATCCTGATACCGCCATGGGGCCGCTGGTTTCCGCAGAGCAGTTGAACCGCGTGTGCAGCTATCTGGAAGCCGGCTTCAGTGAGGGTGCTGAGGCCGTCGTCGGCGGCAAGCGCAGGCCCGGAGCCGGATACTTCGTTGAGCCAACCGTAATGGTGAAGACCAAACCGGAGATGAAAGTGGTGCGCGAGGAAATCTTCGGGCCGGTGGTGTGCGCCATGCCGTTCCGGGACATCGACAAGCTCGTGGCCGAAGCCAATCAGAGCGAGTATGGTCTGGCGGCTGCGGTCTGGACGCGCGACGTGAGCAAGGCGCATCGCCTCGCCGAGAAGCTGCGCGCCGGCACGGTGTGGATCAACTGCTACAACATCTTCGACGCGGCGCTGCCCTTCGGCGGATACAAGCAGTCGGGCTGGGGCCGCGAGATGGGCCACGAGGTGCTGGAGATGTACACCGAGGTGAAGGCCGTCTGCGTGGCTGTCTAGCTCCCATCCTCAGGAACGGCACGGGCGTAGCCAGGGCTGCGCCCGTTTCTGTTTTCAGCCGCCTATAATCCTTCCATGCCGTTCCGGCGCGCGACGAAAACGTACGATGAAGAGTTGCTTTACGAATACGCGATCGGCGCGCTCGGCCGGCGGATGAGGACGGTGGCGGAAATCAAACGCCTGATGCGCAATCGTGTCGCGGCGCAGGCCGATGGCGCCAGGCTCATCGAGAACGTGGTGGCCCGTCTGAAGGCGCAGCGATACCTGAACGATATCAGCTACGCGGAGAGCTACTCACGGTTCCGCAAAGAGAACGAGAAGTTCGGCCGGCTGCGCGTGGTGCAGGACCTGAGGACGAAGGGCGTTCACAGCGACGTCATCGAGGCCGCGGTAAGCACCGTCTATGGCGACATCAACGAGGAGCGGCTGGCGCGCGAGTTTCTGCAGCGCAAGCGTATCGCCAGGCCCGCTGACCGGAAGCAGGCTGCCCGCGTTTTCCGTACCCTTGTCCGCGGAGGCTTTGCAAGCCGTACCATCTTTCGCATACTGAAGAAGTGGGACGTTGACGACGAAACAATCGCGGCCCTGGAAGAGGAGAGCTGCAGGCAGTAGGGCTCAATGGTTTCTGTAAAGGGCAGCCTTCAGAAGCGGCTCGGGTAGAGCTGGCCTTTGGGCCAGCGTCCAGGCCCTTTAATTTTGTCATCCCGAGCGGGCTTCAGCCCGCGAGGGGTTGCTTTCTGGAGTTTTTCAGCAGCCTGTGAAGCCGTGCCCTGATACCAGGCTGGGTGATGCAGGAGATGACTTCGCTCGTCAATAGCCAGATGAGTTCTGTTGCTGGCCGGCTGAGCCCGGAGAACCTTCACTGGTTACTGACTAGTGACAACCGGATTTCGATGCCCAGAAAACTTGACCACACCGCCGCCTGCGAACACCTCTCGCGTGTCGACCGCCAACTGGCGCGCGTCATCGAGCGCTTCGGTACCTGCCGCCTGCAGCAGGAGACGACGCAAAGCATCTTTGCCGCCCTGCTGGAGTCGATCATCTATCAGCAGCTCAACGGCAAAGTTGCGGCCACCATCACCGCGCGGGTGAAGGCGCTGTTTCCGGAGAACACCAAGCGCATCCGCACCCGCCGTGGTCTGGTGAACGGCTTCCCTACCCCGGAGCAGATATTGGCGGCTTCGGAGCAGCAGTTGCGCTCGGCAGGATTGTCGCAGGCGAAGATGCTGGCCATCCGCGACCTCGCGGCCAAAACTCTCGACGGCACGGTGCCAACGGCGAAGCAGGCACATCGGATGAGCGACGAGGAACTCATCGAACGCCTTGATACGGTGCGCGGCGTAGGCCGCTGGACGGTCGAGATGCTGCTCATCTTCCGGCTGGGCCGCGCCGACGTTCTGCCGGTGGACGACTACGGGGTACGCAAGGGCTTCGCACGCCTGCGCAGGATGGCCGAGCTTCCCAGGCCGAAAGAGCTGATGGCATTGGGCGAACGCTGGCGCCCCTATCGTAGTGTCGCGAGCTGGTATCTATGGCGCGTCGCGGAAATGAAAGACCTGCCGCTGGCAGGCGGGCGGACCGAAAGATCGGCGGCCGCCGGCAAGAAAGCGGGTCGTGGCGCGAAGCCATCGCAGGGCGGGAAATTCGCGGCAGCCCGAAATTCGGCCGGCAGGAAAGCCGTCGCTGGCGCCAGGCCGTGAATCCTTGTGGCGCTAGGGTGTCTTCTGCAGGAAATCCTGGAACATCTGGGCAGCCTCCCGCTGACTGCCGCTGATCTGGGGCGGAATAATGGCGGGCACCTCGGCGGGGCATGCCTTCACTCCGGCACAGACGTTGACCGCGTGAGCTGCGGCGATCTCCACAGCCGGGCTGGCTTTAGCGTCATCGGGCGCATCCAGAATGATCAGGTCAACATTCTGGCTGCTGCTGGTCTGCTTCTGCAGCATGTCGCGGTAGTCGCCGGTCTGGCTCTGTATGACGATTGGCTGGCCGGATTGCAGCCGGGGATTGCTGCCCTGGAAATCCAGAATCCGCCGGTCGAGTTCGCTTCCATAAATTGAACGAAGATCGCGCAGCAGGTGCACTACAACGGGCGAGGATTTCGACCGCGGCTTGCAGCCACAAAGCAGCAGCAGGAGAAGCAGCAGGATTGCACCGGCAAACCTCAGTTGTTGCGCCATTTTGACATCATATCCGGAGCACCGCGCTTCGCCTAGGGCGTGAGCAGTGACGGCGGGAACTCCCGGGCGGCATGATTCAGGAGCTCGCGAGCGCCTGAACTCCCTCTGGCGCAGGTTGCCCGACAGCCGAGCCAAATTTGCATTCTCCGAAAATTAATCTGCGGGCAGCAAAACAGCCTTTTTCAATTCCGCAACTTCATACATAATGCAAGCAACGAAGTTCTTGCTGTGGACGAGTTATGCGGTTCTGGGCGGTAGTCGGGGTTTCTCTGGGATTAGGCTGCTGCCCGCTTGCTGCCCAACAGGCGCTGCTGGCTTCCACTCAGCCCTCCGGCTCGCTGCACAACGCGACTGTGGCGTCGCGGTTGCCGCGCAATGCCGCGCTCGCGGCGGAAACCGTGGCTTCACCCCTGGCAGCCGGACTGCCGGCGAGCAGCCCGCTTTTCGGCGTAGCTGTCCCGCAGCTTTCCAATGCGGTGTGCAGCCAGGCGGTTCTTCCCGTCCGGCCGGCGGAGAGCGACTACGCCTTCAGCCACCTTCAGTTCAGTGCCGCGGCTCTGAAGAGCGCCTTCCGCCATGACAACATGGTGAAAATGGCGCGCAACTTTGTTCCTGGCCAGCCGCTGCCCGATGCTCCTTCCTATGTTCCCCTGACCAAACAGGAAAAATTCGACATGTTTATCCGCGGCAGCCACTCGGGTGATTTTGCCTTGAGCCTGCTGACCGACTCGCTGACGGCGCAGGCTACCGGGACGTATCCCCGGTTCGGCGGCGGCATGCAAGGCTATGGCAAGCGGCTGGGAGCGACCGTGGCTGGCGAGGAGAGCGCCGCGTTCTTCGGGGGCTTCCTCTTCCCCACCCTGCTTCACCAGGATCCGCGATACTTCCGCTCCCGGCAGAACGCGATTTCTGACCGCCTGGCCTATGCCGCCAGCCGGGTGCTCATCGGGCGCAGCGACAGCGGCCGGAGCGTCATCAACTTCTCGGCGATTCTCAGCCAGTTTGCCGAAGCTGGGTTCGCGAACGCGTATCTCCCCTATCGCAACAAGAGCGTGTCCGGCACCATGGAAAATGCCCTTGCCGGTCTCGGGGCAGCCGCAGAAACCGACATCCTCAATGAATTCTGGCCCGACATCAAGGAATTCTTCTCCCGTCACACGCCGGAGACGATCCGCAGGAAAATGAACGTCTTCGATCCAGTTTTCGCGAGGTAGCATGCGGGCGCGGCCGGTCTCAACAGAGTGAATGACAATTGTCACTCGGCAGTGCTGACAATCCACACTACTCCTCCGATTGAAAAGCTTTCACAATTTTCCTGGTCAGCAATACTGGTGAAGGGGTCATACCCCGGTATCCCCGGCCTGAGCCTGGCCCTTTCAAAGTTGCAGCAAGGATGCGATGCTATTCCTGTTCCCCGGAGAAACTGCGGATTCGGTTATGAGGGAATTGAAGGACGAGCTGGCATCGCTGCGTATCGACCGGGAGACTCCCCGCCGGCGCCGATGGCAACTTCCCGTCCTGTTGCTGATACTTCTGGGCGTTGCCGTTCTGGCGGGCTTCTACTACGCGAGGGCACGGCCGCTCTTTGGCGCGGTCGAGGTGGAAACGGTGCAGCCCAGGGTTGAAACTTCCAGCGGTGCCAATGCGGGCACGCCAATGCTGACCGCCTCCGGTTATCTGGTGGCGCGCCGGCAGTCGGTGGTCTCCTCGAAGATCCAGGGTCGCATCGCGGAATTGCGGGTGGAAGAAGGCAGCGTGGTGAAAGCGGGCGATGTGCTCGCGACCCTGGATAATGCCGATGTTCTGGCTGCGATAACAAAAGCAAAAGCCGACATCGAGTACGCGAAGGCCGATCTCGCCGAGGCCCAGCGGCAGGAGAGATTACAGGAAGATCTCTACCGCAGCCGGGTGGTTTCGCAGGACGCGCTCGACGCCTCGAAGGCCAAGGTGAATCTGGCTGTGGCGGCCATAGAGCAGGACAAGGCCAACCTGCAGGTGCAGGAGGCATACCTGGATTTCACCACCGTTCGCGCGCCGTTCGCCGGCATCGTGGTGAAGAAGATGACCGAGGCAGGCGAGAGCGTCGCCCCCATTCCCCCGGGCGTGAACATCTCCACCTCCTCCGGCGCCATTGTGGCCATCGCCGACATGAACTCTCTGGAGGCGGAGGTGGACGTGAACGAGTCCAACGTGTCGCAGCTGCTGCCGAACCAGCCCGCCGAGATTCAGGTCCAGGCAATTCCCAACCACACCTACAGGGGAGTATTGCGACAGGTGATTCCGACCGCCGACCGCACCAAGGCGACGGTGACGGTGAAGGTCTCGATACTCGACAAGGACAAATACCTGCGTCCTGAGATGAGCTGCAACGTGACCTTCCTCGAACCGCAGAAGCGCGCGCAGGCTGCGAATGCGGGTCCGAGGCGCATCATCACCGTACCCAAAGACGCCGTCATCACGCGCGATGGCAAGCCGGCGGTTTTCGAGATCGAGGGCAACCGGGCCCACGCGATGCCGATCACCACCGGCGCGGAACTGCACGGGCAGTTGATTGTGAAGCAGGGATTGGCGGGCGGAGAGACCATCGTCAATAATCCGCCGCAGAAGCTGAAGGATGGCGATGCGGTCAGGGTGAAGGGGTAGAAGGCGGCGGTGTCGCCGCGAACGGTTGGTGACAGAGCGTAGCTCTGGGACGTTGAGGATGTCTCGCAACGCCCTTCCGCGGCACGGTGCATGTCGTTCCGTGTCGGATGCTTTGTATCAGGGCACGACTTTAGTCGTGCCGAACAGGTTTGCAGGAATTGGCCTCTGGCTCTTGGCTATGTCTAAGCCTCTTCGCAACGCGAGTTGCAGTCACAGCGTGGGGAAGCTCGCTGGCCTGTTCCTGCTGGCTTCTGCGCTGTCGCACACCGCAGTGGGACAGCAGATTATTACCCTGCGCTTTGTGGACTACCAGACCGGAAAGCCGATTTCCAACATCCGGGTTACTGGCTTTTTGTGGAACGGCGCTTCGATGAAAAGCGCCGCACGGCACCAGGGAGTAATGTCGAAAGTATCGACCAGAACGACGGCGGATGGGACCATCACGATCCCGATTCCATCGTCGACTCCAGAACATTTGACTATTTCGTCCATTGATACGATTGATCAGTTGTCGACAGACTTGTTGGTCTCGCAGGTTCTCACGACCGGTCTGGCCGTTCAGGCCGATGCCGACAACACCGTGGACTGGAAGTTGATGCCGGCGGTGTCGCCGGGAGAGGTCGTAATTATCACCCGGAAGCTCACCGCTCGAGATCGGACCCCGTAGTAGCTTTGGCGATTTGCCCGCGAGATTGCACTTCCATTGGGGCTGAAGGAGATTTCATGACTGGAACCCAGTCGGCGGCTACGACCACCGCCGTCAGCGTGCAGAACGTCTGCAAGGTATATCAGCGCGACAGCCTGCAGATCAATGTCCTCGATGGACTGAACCTTGAGGTGCCGCAGGGAGAGTTTGTGGCGTTGATGGGCCCTTCTGGCTCAGGCAAGACGACGCTGCTGAATCTGATCGCCGGCATCGATCGTGTTACCTCGGGGCGGGTCACGGTCGCGGGTACCGATCTCGGGCCGCTGTCGGAAGGCGAACTCGCCAGATGGCGCAGCCGTCATATCGGCTTCATCTTCCAGTTCTACAATCTCATCCCGGTGCTCAACGCTCTGGAAAATGTCGAGCTGCCTCTGCTGTTGAGCTCGCTCTCCCGGCGTGAGCGCCGCGAGCGAGCCCTGACCGCGCTGCGCATCGTCGGACTTTCAGACCGCGCGAAGCATTATCCGCGCCAGCTCTCCGGCGGGCAGGAGCAGCGTGTCGCCATTGCCCGCGCCGTGGTAACCGACCCGACCGTGCTGGTGGCCGACGAGCCCACCGGCGATCTCGATCATCAGAGCGCGGAGGAAATCCTCACTCTGATGGAAACCTTCAACCAGGAATTTCACAAGACCATCGTCATGGTGACGCACGATCCGCGCGCCGCCACCCGCGCGCACATCCAGCACCATCTGGACAAGGGAGTATTGAGCGATTGATATGAGTGCCCAGCGGTCAGTGGCGAGTGATCAGAAAACGCGAATGCTGCTGTGGCCACTAGCCGCCGGCCACTTCGCAGGGACCTGACGACATGAAATTCACCCCTCTCATCCTGAAGCATCTGCGCCGCAACTGGATCCGCACGCTGAGCACCGTGCTGGCGATGTCGGTCTGCATACTTCTGTTCTGCACCCTCCATACGGTAGTGGAGGCGGTCAACTTTGGCCTGCACGCCGGCAACGCCGGCCGCCTGGTGACCCGGCACTACGTCAGCCTGGTGTTCAACCTGCCGATCAACTACAAGCAACGGGTGGCCGCCGTTCCGGGAGTGACAGAGGTCGTAGCCAATGCGTGGTTTGGGGGCATCTACCGCGATCCCAAGAACTTCTTTGCCAACTTCGCCACCGAACCGGAAAAATTCCTCGAGCTCTATCCCGAGATCATGCTGCCCGAGGACCAGAAGCAGGCCTGGTTCCATGACCGGCGCGGCTGCATCATCGGCCGCAAGCTGGCGCAGCGCTTCGGCTGGAAAATCGGCGACACCTTCGAGCTGGAAAGCAGCATTCCGCCCTACCGCGTAGGCCATCCCTTCGATTTTGTGGTGGACGGGATTTACGACACGGACGAGGCGAAGTATCCCGGCACCGACCTCAATTCCATGTACTTTGACTACAAGTATCTTTACGAGGCAACGAGCCAGCGAATCGGCATCGGCTGGCTGACAGAGAAGATCGACGATCCCAAACACGCGGGCGCAATCAGCAAGGCCATCGACGCCGAATTCGAAAACAGCGACACGCCGACGAAGACCGAGACCGAACAGGCCTTCCTGGCCGGCTTTGTCGCCATGGCCGGCAATCTGGCATTGCTGCTGAACGGCATCGGGCTGGCGGTGGCGTTCACCATCCTGCTGGTTACCGCCAACACCATGAGCATCGCCGTGCGCGAACGGCAGCAGGAAATTGGGGTGCTCAAGACGCTGGGCTTCTCCAGCGGCCTGGTGATGACGCTCATTCTGAGCGAGGCGCTGCTGATCGGCGTGCTCGGCGGCCTGCTGGGAATCTTCATCAGCGTGGGAATTCTGAAGGTCCTGCCCCAGATACCGATGATCGGCGATGTGCTGGCCGGATACCCGAACTTCGGCCTTTCGCCGGCGACGACTGCGATAGGGGTTGGCATCGCATTGCTGCTGGGCCTGGCCGCGGGATTTTTCCCGGCGATGACCGGCTATCGCGCGCGCATAACGGAAACGTTGAGGCAGGTGTGAAGCAAGCAGTCAGCAGTCAGCCCTTGTTGCTGTGACGATGAGGTAGCGACCCGGTTTGGCTGAGCGCTGACTGCTGATTGCTGACCGCTAACTGGCAGGAATTACCGAATGGCATTACCCCTTACCTACAACGTGCGCAATCTCGGCCAGCGCTGGAAGGTGACGCTGCTGGCCATCGGCGGCATCGGACTGGTGGTGGCGGTCTTCGTCACCCTGCTCTCGATGGAGAACGGCTTTCGCATCGCCCTGCGTTCCACCGGATCGCCGCTGAACGGCATCGTCACGCAGCGTGGCTCCATGTCGGAGCTGACCTCATGGATCAACATCGGCGACGCTAACGTCATCATGGTCGATCCCCGCGTCGCGCGCGACAGCGACGGCAAAGCGATGGCGTCATGCGAGGTCGTCGTGCTTACCAACCGTCCGCGCAGGGCCGATAACCAGCCGGCCAACATCACCTTCCGCGGTGTCTCGCCGATGGCGCTCAAGGTGCGCAACAACGTGAAAATCGTCGCCGGCCGCAACTTCACGCCCGGGCTCTATGAGGTCATTGCCGGCAAAAAGATCGCCGATCGCGTGAAAGGCCTAGACATCGGCGACACCATCAACGTGCAGAAAAGGGACTTTAAGGTCGTGGGCCTGTTCACCGCCGACGGTAGCTCCTTCGAAAGCGAGATTTGGGGCGACTACGACGCTATGGCGCCCGCCATCGGCCGCAACGGTGGCTGCGAATCCCTCACGCTGCGGCTGAGCGACCCGGCGACGCTGGCGGCCTTCGACCGCGAGGTGCGCGCCAATCCGCGCGTGCAACTGCAGATCGACTCCGAGCCCAAGTACTACGAAAACCTGGCCGGCCCGACGGCGGGAGCGCTGCTGGGGCTGGCGGCATTTGTCGCCCTGGTCATGGGCATCGGTGCGGTCTTCGGCGCGATGAACACCATGTACGCCATCGTCGCACAGCGCACTCGGGAAGTGGGTACGCTGCGCGCGCTGGGCTTCTCCCGCTTCAGTATCCTGTTTTCGTTCGTGCTCGAGTCGGTGCTGCTGGCCATCGTCGGCGGCGTTCTCGGGTGTGTGCTGGCGTTCAGCATGAACGGCTACACGGCGGGAACGGGACAGACCCAGAGCTTCAGCGAGATGGCCTTCGCCTTCAGGATCACACCAATCGTCCTGATCTTTGGAATGGCCTTCGCCGTGCTGATGGGCCTGGTTGGCGGACTGCTGCCCGCCTTCCGCGCCGCGCGCATGCCGATTACACGGGCGCTGCGGGAAGCGTAATGCGGTTTTCCCGGTGCTGAACGTAAGGTTCGGCTTCAGTCTGAATGTCCGCAGAGAGAGTGCCCTCGCCTATGAAATTGCGACTTGCGAAAATTGCATTGCTGGCGGGATTTGTACTGGGCTCAGGAGCTGTTCTGGCCGCCCAGTTTCAGGGAACCACAACGTCGTACGGCAAAGAGCAGTGCTTTGTTCTGAACCGCTTTGCCGCCGATTCGGGCGCAAAGTATCGTGATAAGGATTCCGATCGCGAGAAAGACCTTTGCAGCATCGATTTCAATTCCCCGGAGATCGGGTTGTGCCCCAAGACCTGGAGCACGAGCCCGGGGACCGAGATCTATGACATCGGCAATTCCCAATATAAGCAGAGAGCAGGCGCATTTGAGTCTGAATATTGTCCGCAGCAGAGAGCGTCGAAGGGGAAGGTGAAAGGCGTCGACAAGCTTGCCACCTATAAGCAGTCGGTCAACGGCCAGTTCAGACAGAGTACGAGTGCGACCTTCTCGCAGGCATCACCCCTGTATTACCACTTCTCGCGATACCTGGGCACCACTGTTGATGTGCCGGTGGCGGTCATGAGAACCATGGACGCGCAGGTCCATCTGCATAGAGTCGCTACCAGAGGACTCGCGCTGGCCAAAGCAAGGATGATTCTGGCCGGATGGAACGTCGTAAGCTCGGCCGAAAAGGATCCATCCGGATACATACCCGTGAATGAGTTCTACTATGGCGATCCGAAGAACGATCTGCTCTACGGGACCATGCTCAAGGGGCCGGGAACCAGATATGGGCCCGAATTCAACGGCAACATTGCGGGGAAGG
>Ga0335081_10007158_pt1 | contig 17816 bp, 15 predicted proteins | sample Lox_Sample_35_FD_206713 | JGI IMG/M metagenome (GOLD analysis project Ga0335081, IMG submission 206713) | Soil microbial communities from Loxahatchee National Wildlife Refuge, Florida, United States - Lox_Sample_3.5 | ecosystem: Environmental > Terrestrial > Soil > Wetlands | place: USA... | reverse complement strand
TGCCCGCATCGAGGAAGCGCAAAAGTTCCTGACGGATGCGCGGCAGGCCTTGAACGCCGCCGGCTTTGAAGGTGCGGGCGGCCGCATCACTACCCAGCCATTTCCCGTCTACACCAAGGGAATGAGCCGCGAAGACGCGCTCGCGTTCATCCGCAAGCTGCGCGAGGCGGCCTCGAAGGGGCGCACCGGCTTGAACATCGGCGCCGCCATGTTAAATGACGATGACAGCACCGTGCCGGTTGCCTTGCTGGCGGACGTCCTGTCGGAGATCAGCGTCAATGCCAACCTGGTCACCGCCGACGAGCGCGGCATCCATTGGCGCGCGGTGCACGAAGCGGCCAAGCTGATCAAGACGGTCTCTGAACGCAGCCCGCACGGCGACGGCAACTTCAATTTCGGCGCGATCGCCATGATGAAACCGTACGGGCCTTACTACCCGGGATCGTATCATCTGGGCAAAGGGCACGCGTTTGCGCTGGCAATGGAAGGGGCGAACGTAGTGGCCGACGTTTTCGCGCGCGATCGCGATCCGCAACAGGCCGGGCAGCACCTGGCTGAGGCGCTCACCAGGTACACCAAAGAAGCCGAGGCCGTAGCCATGCGGCTGGCCTCCGAAACCGGCTGGGCCTACGAAGGCATTGACGCCACCCCCGCGCCGCTCGGCAACAGCTCCATTGCCGGCGCCATCGAGGCGTTCCTCGGCGCGCCCTTTGGCTCCAGCGGCACCCTGACCGCCGCCGGAATCATCACTCGCGCCGTGCAATCCACTCCGGTCAAGCACACCGGCTATTCCGGCCTGATGATCCCGGTGATGGAAGACAACCTCCTGGCCCGCCGTTGGGCCGAAGGGACGTTCAACCTCGATTCGATCCTGGCTTATTCCGCGGTCTGCGCCGGCGGAGTGGACACCGTGCCGTTACCCGGCGATGTCACCGAAGAACAGATTGCCAACATTCTCAGCGACGTGGCGTGGCTGGCGTACCGCTGGAACAAGCCGCTGGCGGCGCGGCTGCTTCCCGCGCCCGGCAAGGGGCCGGGCGATGCGACGGTCTTCACCGGCGGAGCACTGACCAACACCACCGTTCAACCCCTCCCGGGAAGCAAACGCTGATTTCAGTTATACTACTCCTAAATCCACATGATCGTGCCGAATACCCTTGCGGCCGACTACGACACCGTCGAACTGCGTACCGGACGCCTCCACAAGATTCGCCGTTCCGAGGCTCGAACCCTGGGCGAGGAAGACCGCATGGTTCCCGTCGTCAAGTGCTATTGCCGCTCCCATGACGTGCTCACCACCGCCGACGCGGAACTGCAAAAGCGTCCCACTTTCGTGTTTCCGGAACCGCACTTCAAAAACCTCGAAGGCCTGATCGGCAAAGAGCTCGAAGGCCGCATTTATACCGATACCGAGCAGCGGCGCGTAAAGTTCTACCTCGATCTGAAAGAACACGCCGGATTCCAGATGGAAGAAGGCGAACTGAATCTGCACAGCCCCTGGTACGACGACAGCGTGCTCAAGGAATAGGGCCCCCGACCCTTGCGGTGGCCGGCAACGCACGCTATGGGTTAGGCATGCGGTCGTCCCAAGACGATTTCTCGATCCGCTTCATCGAACCAAGCATGACCGGGCCGCCGAAGACACCTTGAGCCGTCATCAGGATGATTTCATCCCGATTCTCGAAGGCCACGAACTGATCGCTGCCTTGTCCGGGTAAGGGCTGGTTCGATCCGAGCGGGACGATCCGGTATTCCATGATGCCCGTGCAATCCGGTTTAATCTGAATTGTGGCGTTTGCCAAGGTTACGTTTTCGATCGTTCCGCCGACGGAGTAAGTTCCGCCACCAGTCAACTTGCCTTTAGAGTCCACCGTGGCGTTTCCGACGTAGCTGATCGGCACGGGGACGGGCTGTGATTGGCCAGGAACGGCGGTCATGGCGTATCCCTGGTAAGTAACTCCGAATGTTCCTACCACGGCATTGTTGAAGCAATACGCTTCGCCCAATGAAATACGACGGAGCGTTTCCACCCCCACACTCGGCCCAAGGGGATCTTTCGTCGGCATGGACCACATCTCATTGCCGTGATCCAGGATGACCATGGTCTCCACGCCAGGTGTTGGTGGGAGCATGCCCGGCACCTCCATGGTGAACGTGGCCTTGGCGGTGCAGTCGGGACTGACCTGGATGGTCCCTGCGACCTTCCCCGCCGCAATTTGCCCGGCAACACTCCCTGTCGACACAGCAGTGAAGTCGCCATGGGAGTCGATGCTGAAAATACCGAGCCCACCCATCGGCGCGGGAACCGGCTGGGAACTGCCAGGGACATTGATAAAGAAGAATCCCTGGACGGAGTCCACCCATGTCCCACGGATCATCTCTTGCGTGCATACGGGCTGTGCGGCGATTGGTAAGGACATCACCAACACCACCGCGCACAGCAAAACGAAATGGCCATAACGCATAGTCTCTTCCTCCGGGTCAACGGTAAGATCAGTCCGCTTTCCCTGCAAGCGGTGGATTCGGTCAGACCGTGCGGTGACGCTGGTTGACGCGGAATGCCGCTTCGGCTAAAAAAGAGATAGCAGAATCCGGTTCATCGTCTGGGAGGAACGCCATGAATCCTTACACCGTTCCCGGGCAGGTAACCACGGACACCGGACCCCCAGGCGATGTCCTCGACTCCTGGAAAGCCATCGCGCAGTACCTCAACAGGGACATCCGGACGTTGCAGCGATGGGAGTCCGGTCGAAACCTCCCGGTCCATCGGCTACCCGGCGGAGACCGGCCGAGCGTCTACGCTCTAAAGTCTGAACTGGACGCATGGCGCCGCGGGCGCGACATTGCCACCACCGAGGATGATCGGCCGGTTCGAGACACTGGAGTGCCGACCGTAGCGGTCCTCCCGTTTTTGGATCTCGCCGGAGACAAGGAGAACGAATATTTCGCGGACGGTCTCGCCGACGAGATCATTACCGCTCTCGCCCGTATTGACGGCCTCCGCGTGATCGCGCGGACTTCGTCGTTCGCCTTTCGGGGCAAAGATCAGGACATTCGCAAGATCGGGAGCAGCCTTGGGGCCAACGCCATTCTGGAGGGCAGCGTCCGACGGTCGGGAAACCGTATTCGCGTGACTGCCCAGTTGGTCAGCGCAGCGGACGGTTGCCACCTGTGGGGCGAATGCTTTGAGCGCGAACTCACCGAAGTGTTCACGATCCAGGAGGGAGTCTCGCGAGCGGTAATTCAGGCGCTGCGGCTCCAACTTGGCGCGAGTGGCCCTCTGGCGAAACTTGGTACCGCGAATCCCGAGGCTTATCAGCTCTGGCTCAAAGGAAGATATCATACGCAACGCCAGACGCTGAACCAGATGCTTCGCAGCCGGAGTTACTTCGAGCAAGCTGCGGCGCTCGATCCCGATTTTCCCCAGGCGCACGTGGGAATCGCGCAAAGCTGGTGGGAGTGCGCGGTGTTTGGCCTGGAGAGCCCGAGAGAAGCCGTTGCCATTGGACGGTATGCGGTTTCGAGGGCGCTCGAGCTGGACCCTTCTTTAGGCGATGCGGTTTCGATGCTCGGTATCTATGGCGGCGTGCACGATTTCGACTGGGCGGCGTCTGAGCGCCACTTCCAGCGAGCGTTGCAGTTGGACCCAGGCTCGCCGGATATCCGCCGACGATACGCCGCATACCTGCTCGAGCCGATGAACCGCCTCAGCGAAGCGCGCGCCCAACACGAAGCCGCGCTCGAGCTCGATCCTCTATCCCCGGTGGTGTTAACTTACCTGGGTCACTGCAACCTGCTCGAACAGCGATTCGATCAGGCATTGGAGCGGCTGTCCGAGGCTGTGGAAATCGATCCCGCCTACTCGATGGCCCAGGCTGTGCTGTTTGGGGTGTATGTGTTTCAAGGGCAGCTTGAGAAAGCGGCGGCCCTGGGAGAAGCGATTCTCCGCGAGTTCGGCTCGAACCCGATCGCCCTCGGAGCGACCGGCGGAATGTACGGCTTCCTGGGTCAAAGCGCCCGGGCCGAAGAGTGCCTGCACCGCCTGGAGACTGCGGGCGAGATTCGATACGTTTCGCCCCTGAGCATCGCGTGGGTCCATTTGGGCCTGGGCGATTTCGAGAGCGGCCTCGACTGGCTGGAGAGGGCTCTTGAGGAACGGGACCCACAGATCATCCATTTCCTGGTGAAGCCGCCTTTGTATGGCCCCCTGCGCGATCATCCGCGATTCCAGGCGCTGGTCGAGAGAATGCGCCTGAAATAGCCTCCCCATCGCGACCCGACGGCTACAGCTTCCCTATCACCTTCTGCAACGCCTCGGCGTTTGGCACGCTGCCCTGCGCGACCCGCGCCGTCCCGCCGCCGCGCCCGCCGGCCTCTGCCAACGCCGCCTTCAGCCGCTGGCCGGCATCCACTCCCGCGTCCTCCGACGCCGCCAGCAGGACCGATGGCGGCTCCGCCAGCGCGGCCATGAAAACTGCTTTCGACTGTGCCGTGAAACTCTGGGCAACCGCGCGCAACTCCTCCAGGCTGCCGCGGTCCGCATGCCGCACGACGCGCCGAATCCCATCTGGTCCCGGCGGCGTGTTCTCGTACAGTTCCTTGCCTTGGTATCCCGCCAGCTCCAGCTCGATCTTGCGCCTCGCCTTGTCGGCCGTCCGCGCCGTTTCCAGTTGCGCCGCCACCATGCCTGGCGCTTCGTCCAGAGAGGCCGAAAAAAGCTGGGCCACCTTGTTGAGCCCCTCGTAGTCCGCGCGCGCCCGCTGCACCGCCCGTCTGCCGCACAGAAATTCAACTCGCGCCGTCTGCCGCACTCGTTCCACCTTGCGGATCAAGACTGTCCCAATCTCGCCCGTAGCCCGCACATGCGTGCCTCCACAGGCGCTCCGGTCCAGCCCCTCGATCGAGACAATGCGCAGCGTCCCTTCCCGCTCCGAAGCTTTGCGCAGACCCTGTGCCTCGCCCGCGTGTTCGTAGGTTATGCCGACCGGCCGGTTTTCCCAGACCAGCTCATTCGCCCGGAGCTCGACTCGCGCGGCCGTGCTCACATCCACCGCGCCGCCCTCCAGGTCGATCGTCGAACTCTCTGCGCCCAGATGAAAGCTGACGGTCCGCAGCCCGAACATCTCCTCGAAAACCGCCGACAGCAGATGTTGCCCGGTGTGCTGCTGCATGTGGTCGAAACGCCGGTTCCAGTCAATGGCGCACTCCACTGGTCCCGGCGCCATCGGCTCCGCCACCACATGCGCGACGCGCTCCTCCTCGTCCACTACGTCCCGCACCGCCACACCGCCGATGTCGCCGAGGTCAAATGGCTGGCCCCCCGAGGTAGGGTAGAACGCGGTCCGATCCAGGTAGACCGTTCGCCCGTCGCCGGCGGACTCAATGATCATGGCGTTGAACTTTCTTAGATAACTATCGGAGTAGTAAAGTCGTTCCGTCGCGGCTGTCATGTGAATACTGTTCATTTTGACATCACTTTGCGGATACCCAAAGAGAGTCCGGAAAACAGGGGGGATATGCCGATAATCCCTAATCTGTGGGTGGATTCGCTGGTACTGCCATAGTACTAGCTACATCTTTGTCAGTATGTTAAACCACGTCAGACTGGAGTTGCGTCCGCTGATTCCGATGCTTCGAGCCCTTTCCTTATTCGCGATGGCCGGTGGTTTTCTCGTGATTTCTCCCTCGTTGCGGGGCACGGTGATGCACGGCTTTGCCGACGTTGTGAACACACTCAACGCCTACAGCCCGTATTCATACGTCTTCTTGGGGTTAGCACTGCTGTTCAGCCTTCTGTCCTCAATCAGGGCGCCCAAGCCGCAATAGCATCTTGAGTGGGGCAGGCCATCGAATTGTGTCGCCCGCCAATTGGCCGCCAGTTCCACCGCCTTCGCCCAAAAGAGCACGGCCCCTGTCGCGTCTTCAGTAGTCTTGCTCTGCGTCTCCGCGTATCCGCGGTGAATCTTCCGCCGCCACCCTGGGATCGCAAAACCTCGGCTTCCAACCCAGTTCCTCCATCGCCTTCCGCGACGTCACCATCTGGTCCAGCACCAGCCCGTCTGCCAGCCCGCCCATCGTCCGTCGCGCTTCTTCCAGCGGAATCGATTCGATGCGCGCTCCCGCTGCTGCAATGCGCGCCGCTTCGCGAACCTCCAACGATGGTCCGGCGCTCGCCAGGTACAGCGACCCGCTGCGCGCGTCCAGCGCCAGCAGATACAGGTCAGCCAGGTCCTCCACGTGCACGAACGGCCACCGGTTTTCGCCGGATCCGACATACCGCACCACGCCATCTTTCTTGGCAGCCCTTGCGAACTCGGCCACCATTCCCCCGCCGCGTCCCCAAACGTGGGATGGACGAATGACGATCCCGCGCATCCCCTCTGCACGGAGCACCATCTGCTCGTGCGCCGGCCGCCAGGCCACCATCGCGACGGGGTTGAGCGGCGTGCTCTCATCGGCTGCGCGTCCGCCCGTATGGCCGATCACGAAGTTGCCGCTGGTATAGATGAAGGGCCGGCCCGAGTGCCGCAAAGCCGCCAGCACCGCATCCACCGCCGTGCGATCCAGGTCCGGCGCTTCCGCCGAGCGCTCCATGGCCACGTGAATCGCCGCGTCCGCGCCGCGCACTGCCTCCGTTATCGTGGCCCCGTCGCGCAGATCGCCGCGCACCGCCTCCGCCCCCATGCCGGCGAGCTTGCGCGCCGATTCTCCCGACCGCGCCAACCCGGCCACCGCGTGTCCCGCCGCCAGCAACTTCTCAGCGACAACCGCGCCGATATATCCCGTTCCACCCGTGATGAAAACTCTCATACGCCGTTGATCCGCCGAAAAAAACACAAATCACCACACCTCTTACCTCTGTATGTTGTGCTGATCCGTGCCCGGCTCCTGCCGGACTCTACACCGCGCGCGCTTTGCGCCCCGTGCCCGCGGTCTCCGACCTGGCCGGCTTGCGATCCGCCGGCGAGTTCAGCCGCTTCACCTGGTCGCTCACGCAAACCAGAAACATGGGCTGGTGCGCGTTCTTCAGCAGGTCGATGATGCGGTTGGGCGCCTCTTCCAGGAAGATCGTTTTGCCGTCTGTGAGCAAGTGCACATCGCCGGCGGCCGACAACGCCTCACTCAGGCGCTTTCCCATGTCCTTCTGCAGAAAGCGCAACACCCGCCGGATTTTTTGCAGCGAGAAGCCCTTGCGTCGCAACTCCGCGATTACCGAAATCTCCACTACTTCCTGGGGCATGTAGACGCGCTTGTGGCCGTCCTGGCGCGGTGAGACGACATTCCGCTCGTCCCACCACTGCAACTGCCGCAGACTCACGCCGCAGATCCGGGCCACATCACTGCTGGTAAAGCCCTGTTCCTCGGGCGAAGCCGTGGGCTTGGGTTTCCTCGCTCTAAGCATTTTGCGCCACTCTTCCGTCTCCGCAGATAAAAGTGCTACCTAATGGATTGTACATGCGCCCGCGCCGGTGTCAATAGGCTCATTCGTCAACGAAAATCGCATCTGAGAATCCGCAATCGCGCCGGCGACGGTCATTCGCTAACATAGCACGTACCAGGGGTTCCGAGACATCGTGGTACACCCATAACCAACATGAACCGGTACCTTTGTTGTGGAACCTCGACCCCTGAGAGTAGCATGAGGTTGACAACCTCCGCTCCCTCAGAGCCGCAACTCTCAGAGCCGCGACCGCAAGGGAGCGGAGAGTACGGAAATACTTAACTGTATTTCCGAACCGTCGGCTTTGAAGTGATTGTGAAAGATCTGGAGTTTCCGAGTAACGTACCAATCGAGGGTGAGCTCCTGGCGGACCGGCTCGCTGAAGGCGTCCTTCCGCCCGAAGAAGCCCTTCGATACGCCATCGATATCGGCGCGGTTCTCACCATCGCTCACGTCCGCGGAATCGTGCACGGCCGGCTCTCCTCCCACGCCATCCTGCTGACCGCCGGCGGCGCCCGCATCCTTCAGCCGGAGCGCTGCCCCCTCGAGCACGCCCCGCCTTACCGGTCGCCCGAACAGATCTCGGGCGCTGCCGCGGACTGGCGCAGCGACATCTTCGCCTTCGGCGTCCTGCTCTTCGAACTCGCCAACGGACGCCGTCCATTCTCCGGCGACGGCCCCGAGTTGGAGCATGCCATCCTCCACGAGCCGCCAGCCCCCACCACGTGGACGTCGGCGATCCATGCCGCCCTGGAGGAAGTGATCACCGGCTGCCTCGAGAAAGATCCGGCGCGGCGGCGCCAGCGCATCCAGAACGCGGTGATTGAATTGAAGCTGGCGCGCCAGGCCGTGTCACGCCTGGCGGCGACCGTCCATCCGCGCCCGCTCCCCGAACCCGTCCCGCCGCCGTTGTCCAACGGCGTCGCTCCCGCGCACTCGCAACCGCCGCCATCCGGCGAGACCGCGCCGCCGCCCACCATGGCGGGCCGCCCCATCATGGCAGAGGCCATCGAACCCCGCCCGGCGCCCAGTGAATTCCTGCCGCTGGCTGTCGACGACCTTCCGCAGCTTCGCGCCCGTGGCATTCGCAGGCGGCTCGCCTTCCTCGGCCCGGTCTTCCTGGCCTTGGCTGCCACGGCTGTGGCCGCGGTTCTGTATCTGCACCAGAAGCCCGCCCCGGTCTACAACTTCGCGGTCGTGCCCCCCGAGCGCACCACCTATCGCATGCCGGCCGTATCTCCCGACGGCCGCTCGCTCATCGTCTCGGCGCAAGGCCTGGAGGGCAAACCGATGCTCTGGCTGCGCCGCCTCGACGAGATGCAGCCTTCTCCGATTCCTGGAACAGAGGCCGGAGTCGCGCCCTTCTGGTCGCCCGACAGCCGCTACGTGGCCTTCTTCGCGGACCGGTCCCTGAAGAAAGTGCGCATCAACGGCGGACCGGTGCAAACCATCTGTGCCGCCCAGGCCATGCCCGGCGGCGGTGCCTGGAATCGCAGCGGCATCATCTTGTTTGCCCCCTCCCAGGGAGACACGCTGTACCGCGTCTCCGCGGCCGGGGGCCGGCCCCAGCCGTCGCTCCAGCTCAACACCGCCCGGTTTGAGCGCGCCCATCTCTGGCCGCAGTTTCTGCCGGACGGAAAACATTTCATCTTCTTCGTGTTGTCCGACCTCGCCGACCTCAGCGGCGTCTATGCCGGTTCCCTGGATTCGCCCGAATACCGGATGCTGTTTCCTTCCGACACCAACGCCGTGTATTCCACCGTGGCCGGCGCCGGTTCCGCCGCCAAAGGCTACCTGTTGTTCATCCGGAACCGCAGCCTGCTGGCGCAGCCCTTCAACGCCGCGCGCCTCGCGTTGGATGGAGACGCTGTCCCCCTGGCGGACGATATTGGCGCGGTCCAAAGCCTTTCTCTCGCCCCCATTTCGGTCTCCGGCAACGACGTGCTGGCCTACCAGAGCGTCGGACGTCCGTCCTGGCAATTGACCTGGATGGACCGCTCCGGCAATCAGCTCGCGACGGTCGGCGAAGCCGGCGCTTGGGGGACGCCCCGCATCTCCCCCGATGGAAGCCGCGGCGCGGCGGCCAGAATCGGGCCCGATGGCGTGCACGCCAATCTCTGGATTGCCGATCAGGCCGGCCACGCCACTCAGTTCACCGATACTCCCGCGCACGAGGGCTCGCCCGTCTGGTCGCCCGACAGTTCCCACATCGCTTACTTCAGTAATCAGGAAGTCACCTACGATATCTACACCAGCCCGGTGGACGGCAGCGGCAAACCGCAGTTGGTTTTCCGGAACACGCTCCCCAAGGATCCCACCGACTGGTCGCGCGACGGCAGGTACATCCTGTTCGACATGCTCGGCGAAGGAACCGGATTGGACGTGTGGGCTGTCTCTCTCGCCGATCGCCGCGCCGCCCCACTTGTCGACACCGTCTACTCCGAAAGCCACGCCGCCTTGTCACCCGACGGAAAGTGGTTGGCCTTTCAATCTGATGAATCCCGCCGGAACGAGGTCTACGTCCAGCCGTTCGACGGCCTCGCCGGTGGCACCCGGCGGCGCTGGCAGGTTTCCTCTAGTGGCGGCGCTCTTCCGCACTGGCGCGCCGACGGCAAGGAACTCTTCTACATGACCACCAGCGGCCAACTGATGGCCGTCCCCCTGCATCCGCAGGACGACGAGTTTGCGTTCGATCCGCCGCAGCTGCTTTTTCAGGTGCGCCCCCTTCCCAATAACTGGAACCTCTACGACGCCACCCCGGACGGAATGCGGTTCCTCATCAACGTTCCCGTGGAGTGGTCCAATTCCCCCATCAACATCTGGACTGCGTGGACCGAGAAACTCAAGGGATGAACCGTCTCTAGCGCCGGTATAACTTGTTTTATATCATAATCTTGCAAGCAGCCTGGGCGCGCCGTCAAAACTGCTAAAATAAAGTTGTAGTCCTTCCTGTCCGAATCAATCTGGTAGGCGCTTATGAAATCACCCAAGTTTTGGCCTCTCGACATCGACCCCGAAGGTGAAATCTACGATAACGTGGCTTGGGATCTCCCCGGCTACCGCATCAAGCGCCCGGCCAGGCGGAAATCCCCAAAACGTTCCGCAAGCCGCAACAACCTCCGCTGACCACAAACCGCCGCGGCAATGATCCGCACGCTGCGGCTTCCATCCCTCGTCGCTTCCTGGTGGATAATCATCTGATATGTCCACCACGCCGCCACCGCAACCCGCCTGGACCAATGACTTGCTCGATCGCATGCGCGGGCAGGCCGATCCCTTGGCCGATCAAGCCGTCGGGCAAGTGTTTGCGGATGGAGAAATCCAAGCCGTCAACAGTTTGATGCAACGCCTCGTGGAGAACGACGGCATCCCCCCGGACGGCCTTCCCGATGTGATTCACGCCTATTTGGATCAGAGTGACCAGCTTCCCGAGTGGGCTGACGCGGCGCTCATCAAGACCGGTGAAGACGTCTTTTGGAAGTACGGACCCCAGGTGATCGCGACCCTGTTTTGCTATTCCCTGCCGTTCTGTTATGCCGCCAGAAAAGGCGTGCAGGTGCTGTGGCTGACCAGCCGGCTGTACTCCAACCCGACGCGGCGCATTATTGAGACCGCCCAGATGGTGGTTGACGTCATGCGGCCCGGCGGTCTGGCCGCCGGCGGCGCCGGCGTGCGAACCGCGCAAAAAGTCCGGTTGATGCACGCGGGTGTCCGCCGCCAGATTCACGCTTACCAAGGATGGAATCCGGACTTCGGCGAGCCGATCAACCAGGAAGACATGGCCGGCACGCTGCTTTCTTTCTCCTGGGTAGTCGTGGATGGCCTGCGCCGCTTGGGCATTCCGGTTGAAGACGGTGAGGCGGAAGCTTACCTGCACTCATGGAGAGTGGTGGGGCACATTTTGGGAATCCGGCCGGAGCTGATGCCCACTAACATGGCCGGCGCCGCCACCCTGGCCCACACCATCCAGCAGCGGCAGTACGCCGCGTGTCCCGAAGGTCAGGGAATGACGGCCGCGCTGATCGGCATGATGCAGCAATACATTCCCGGGAATATCTTCGATTCCATTCCGGCGGCGCTGATCCGCTACCTGTTGGGCGACGCGAACGCCGACCTGCTGGCCGTGGAGCACAAGCCTCCCGCCGACGTGTTGATCGAGCCGTTGCGATTGATTGACGCCGTCGTTGGCAAGGACCTGAATGCCTCGGCCCCCTTCGCCCGGATCAGCGAGGTATTCAGCCGCAAGCTGATCGACGGCATCGTGTGGGCCGGCCGCGGCGGCAAGCGGATTCCGTTTACGATTCCCACCGAGCTGCGCCAAGCCTGGGGAGTGAATTGGACCGCGTGATTCCCGAACCTGGATCGCAGCCGGTGGGGTACCTAAGCACCACTCACCTCCGGAGGTTGGCTAACAGGCCGATGCCATACTGTAAGGGTGAATGAGTTTGACGACTTCTTGGCACAACTGGAGTCAGGCGCCCCTCTGCCTCAAGTCAGTGCCGACGATTTGAGACGTGTCTGGCATCTGACACGCACGCTCAAAGCAGAAGCATGCCAGGCAACCGGGAAAGAGGCCTCGTCCGTAGGCATCGATGCGCGCCTGATCGCCGGACAGTGCCAGCCCGGAGCGGATTTTCAGGCAGTTTTCTTTCGAGGCTCGGTGCTCCAGTATATGGTTCAGGAAGGATTGCTCGACGAGTGGACCGAAGGCGATACGTTGAAGGATTCTGTTTTCGAGGTAGCCGCGAGCTTCCAGATGAAGCTGGGCGATCAAGGATTCGACCCCGAGGCTTTCATCGGCCGCTTACGTGACCTGTAAGGTAAGCCGCGCTACTGCTTGCGGGTTGCCGACGGTGTTCCCGTCGTGGTCGGCAACTCCCCGGTCAACTGCATCAACCGCTGGATGTGCCGCTTGACAGTGGGAGCTTCCGGACCGTCGGGCGCCAGTTGCAGATAGCTCCTCATCTGCTGGAGAGCTTCCGGGTATTTCTTCTGCTGCGCCAATGCCAGCGCCAACACGTAGACGCCCTCGGGGTACTTGTGCCCCGGGTCCAACTTCACAAGCTCTCGGGCGTTCTTTTCCGCCGCCGCCGGCTGCGTCATTTGGAGGTACGCCATGCCGGCAACATAGTAGGCGATGGGGTAGCTGTAGGGATCCAGCTTCGTCACGCGATCCCCGTAAGCCGCCGCATCCTGCCACGTCGATTCCCGGAACGACAGCATCGCCAGCTCGAGCGCGGGGCTCACATACCTCGGATCCACATTCAGCGCGGCCGTGAAGTTTTTCCTTGCCTCTTCGTTCTTGTTGGCCGCGGTCTGCGTGCGTCCCAGTTCGTAGTAGGCGGCAGCGAAACGAGGATACACCGCGGTAGCCTTCTTGAACTGCACCTCTGCATCCGCGCCCCTGTTCTTCCTGCGAAGTTCAAGGCCCTTCTCGAAAGCCTTCCTCGCGTCCTTGGGAGCGTCCGCCGAAGTAACCGAGTAAGTAAATCCGCTGACGTCGGCCAACCGGTGCAGAATCATCGTGCCGACATCGGTGTACTCCAACGCCCGCGGCCCGCTCAACTTCACACTGGCGGGAGAGAACCCTCCCAGGACCGCGCGCAATTCGCAATTCATGAGGTCGCGTTCGGACGAGGACTGTCCGACTGGCGAACCCAGGCTGGGCGAAGTAGGCACGGCGCGGTTGTAGCTGGCAACCGCATTGCTGACCGGCTCGCCGATGTTCCCGTAAGATGCGTCCAGGGTTTCGGTCTGATCCTGGCCGATCGTGACGCTGAACCGGCCCTTGGCATCCGTGTGACCTTGGGGTCTGGCGCCGCCGCCGCAATCCAGCTCCAGGATCACGGCGTCCGGCGGAACCGTGCCGTCCTCGAGCATCACTTTCCCCGACAAAACGATGGGCCGGATCAGCTCCGTTGGATTGCTGTTCATCCTCGAAGCATTGCCCTGTTCGCGCTCTACGCCTGTTGCTCCTGCGCCAGTGGATTGCGCTACCGCGGGAGCCACAGCAAGCGCGAGGGAGATCAGCGTGGACGCCAGGATGCGCCGGCTGTAGCGGACCATCGACACCCCCTTGGTTCTGCGGAGGGCAACCGACGGCATAATAGCACACCTGGCTCGATTCGGGCGGCCACCGGCTGTGGTTCCGCCAGGGCTATTGGGCCATCGCCTGGCCGGGAAATCATGATGACGCCCGTTGCGGCTCAACCGCAAGCGCCTGGAACCAAGCTGCTCGCGCGGCGGACGCTACCGCATCTCTTTGTCGGTGTCTTTCGTTCCCGGTTTCGCTTCTTCCTTGTCGTCAACGGGCTTGGAGAGATGGAGCTTGCTCATCTCTTTGGCTCCGACCTTGGGATCCACGGGCGCGACCTTAATCGCCGTTCCCATGGGTGCGGCGGTCCATTTGAAGTAATAGGTTTTGCCCGCCTCCGCCTCAAACCGGGCCCGCTCGTTTTCTTTCTGCAAGGCTTGATTGAGGGCCGCCCCGGCGGACATGATGATGCTTCCGTAGTACATCTTGTTCAATCCGGAGATGACAACAGTCCCCGGCGGCACTTCCAGGAACGCGTATTCGCTGTTCAAGAGTCTGGCGAGATGCGTGGTGTTGACATACAGATCGTCGTGCGAGGCCGAGCCGGTAAATCGGTACACGCGGTAGATACAGACGATGGCTTTGCCGCTGGATGGCTCGGGCAGTACGGCGGGAGTCTTGGAATCCTGGGCGACGGCGACGGGCCCGAAGAAGAGAACCGCCACCGCACAGAATGCGAGCAGAAGGCTTGCGAGTGAACTGCAAGCTCCCCTGGGGCAAAACGCTGCGACGCCGCTAAAAACGGTATTACGCATAGGATCGCTCCTTTCTCAAGGTTCAGAATCTGGCGAGCAGTGTAGCAGGTTGCGCCCACCCCGGCCACGACCACCTCGCAACGACGGGGCCGAACCGGCATGGTTCCGGAAACGTCAGTGCGGTTAGGCGGCAAAACACTTATCTTCGATTCCCCCGCGGCACTGGCCGAGGCGATTCGGAAGACCGCTGGAAAGCGCTAGTTGTCCGGGGGCGACCCGGCGAATACGATTTCATGACCGAGAGCGCCCGTTCTCGCGAGGTGGTAGCCTTTCGGTTACGATGAAGGTCGATGCGGCAGCCACAGTTCTTTGGCTGGTATTCGCGCAACTACTCCTCGCGCAGGACCCAGCCGCAGTCGAGAAGGCAGCAGCGAAATATGTTCCCGGCATTACTTGGCAAGCTCGGTCTGTTGTCTCCGGCAACTTCACTTGCCGTGGGCGGAAAGAACAGGCCATCTTGGGCGTCAGCGCATCCGAGATTCTGGTCGCCGTTTTCGTCACTGGCACCAATGCGCCGCCTGAACTCTTGCGGTATTCCGCAAAGGCCCGAAACCCCAAGACCGCTGAGCTAGCCGTTGAGGACCTGGACTACGACCCCAAGCAGGACATCGGCTATGAACCAGATGGCTTTCAGCGGTCGAAATCGTGCAAGGGCCTGAATCTTGGCGATGGGTTAACCGATTCCGCGCATATTTACTGGAACCGCAAGTCGCACCGGTTCGAGGACTGGACGCTTTAATCGGCGGCCTGTTCAATAAGGTGGCTTTTGGGCAGACCGACGGGCCAGATAGGGCCCAACCGGCACGGTTCCGGAAACGTCTTTCAGCCCCTAGCCGTACACGAAACGGAACCTGGAACTTCCCGCCGAGCTTTGGTTTCTATTTAAGAGTGACGATTAGTAGATCAGCGTCCGCAAATCGCTGCGTCGTTCGCCAATTGAGATCGTCTTGCCACCTCCTGATATCGATTGCAGTGCTAGTCGGGTCGGCGTGTAACAGGATTTCCTTTCCCGATGGCGGTTGGGACGGCGGGTCTGCAACGTTCACTTGGCGGGCGGGTTCCGTAAGACTGCCGCCCGGCTTCACTTACCGCCCCGGCTGGGGTGGAGACAGTTTCGAAGGGCGCTTCACCTCCCCAGACCGCAAGCTCGTTGTGGATCACGACATCGGCGCCTGCTACATTTCAGGGGCGTACGCATCGAGAGAGAAATCCCTCGTATTTGATGAGAGGATTGTGGACGGTGCTAGAGTCTGGACTGCCACTAAAGAGCAAGAACTACCGAACGGTGGCCATACCTTTCTTTTCGCAGTCACGTTCCCTGATCACGAGTGCGCCAATTTTTTCTACATTCCTCCAAGCCCGAAGATGCCGTGATTATCGACTCCATAGCGCGCAGTTTTCAGCCCCGCCGCCGCAGGAATCTTGATTCAGGTACGAATCACTGAGGGTCAACGCCGGACCTCCTCACGGGGTGCCAGTGCGCCCCTGGCCGATACGCGGCGCTCCCGGAAACTGGCCGTTCTAAGCTGGACCGGCCCGGTGCACTTTCTGTGTCCCCGTTCTTCGGCGGTTATCGGAAACATCGAAGACGTCCGAAGGCGGCAGTTCCGAACTGCATCTCAAATCTGTTCCACACTTAAGCCGGACTCAGTCGTCAAATAAGCGAAAGGCGGCCCGGGATGACGTCCAGTATGACCGTTGTTCCAGGGTCATTCCCGCCCGCAATGCCAATGCAGATGAAAAGAACCGGCTTACTTCCCTTTCTCGCAATCGCGGCCCTTGCCCAATCACCTCCGAAAATGGGCCCCACATCAGCCGATCTGATGACCGGCAGCGATATTCTCGATTCCGGGGTTTATGTGAGCTTTCGGATCAGCTACGAGGAGGGGATTCCGGTTGCTCATCCGAGTCCCGGTCTGAAGCCGCGTTTAGCCCATTTGACCCGCCGTCGTGGACCCTGGCGATTCACTTGCCCGTAAACGCCGGTTGCCGTCCCCAGAGCCCCGACCAAGGCGCCAGTTGTTATACTGCCGCCGGATATGCCTTCTGAACCCCATCCTCTGATGGACTTCATTGACAGCGTAAAGAGCCAAGGAGCTTCCGACGAATTCGTGGTAGCTCTGCTGCGGCAGAACGGCTGGTCGGAGAAGCGCGTGTACCAGGCTTTCGGTGCGTGGTACGAGGCCCGCACGGGGCGAACGGTCCCGAACGGCGGCGGCCGGATCGAGGCTGCGAAGGATGCCTTCCTTTATCTGCTCGCCTTTCTGACGTTGGGAACGTGGGCCATTCAGCTGGGCGCGCTTTTGTTCGCGGCAATCGAACGCACCTTCCCCAACCCGGCTCTGGACTCCTCAAACGCCACTTGGGTAATGAGAAGCATGGCGGACGAGCTGGCCAGCATCATAGTGGGCTTTCCCGTGTTTCTGCTTGTAACCTGGAGGATCGTTCGCGGCGTGAGGCAGCAACCGGAGCGCCTGGAAAGCTCGGTTCGAAAGTGGCTCACCTATATCGCGCTGGTAATCACGGCCAGCACCGTGATCGGAGACGTGGTGACATTCCTTGCGTACCTCCTTCGCGGCGATCTGGACACGCGATTTGTCCTGAAGGTCGCGACGGTCCTGGTTATCGCGGGTGGAGTGTTTGCCTACTATTTGGATTCACTGCACCGCGATTGGGTATCGTCAGCCCGAAACTGGTTATTTACCATTGCCGCCCTGGCCGTGGTTGGCCTAGGCATTGTGGTTGGATTTGTTCAGATCGGGTCACCAGGCGCACAACGGGCCTCTTCAGAAGACGCGCGCCGTCTGTTTGATTTGTCTTCTGTGGCTCAAGCCTTACACCGCCGATGGCTCGCCCGTGGCCAGAAGGAATTCCTATTGCCGACTACGATTCAGGACCTGCAAAGAACGGGGCTGGCGGGCGGAGCCATTGATGATCCCGTAAGCCGTCAGCCGTATGAGTACACTCCGTTGCCGGGCACCACTTATCGCCTCTGCGCCAGTTTTTCTGGTCCCAGCCAGTCCGACGTTCCAGGCCAATGGCGTCACGAAGCTGGACATTCCTGCTTTTCGCTGGACGCGAGCGAACAGGTTGAGTTCGTACAACGGCCATGGTGATTGAGCCCCATGCCGTAGCTGGGCGTGAACAGCGAGGTTCGTGCTCTCCGACAAAAAGCGTCTTGCCCCATTGACCCGCCGTTGTGGATCTTGGCGATCCACTTTTCCGCAGACGCTGTTTACCACCCGCTAACCACCGATCAGAGGCTGGGGCTCCCACATTACCGCTAGTGGCGTCGGGCTTTCTCTTGCTCCACCTGACGCACAATTTCCGGCACGAGTCCCGACAACTCTTCAGGAAGCCGCACTGAGAGGATGATCAGATCGGGCGGGGTACCATTCAGTATCGCCACCCCTTCGATGGGGCGACCGTTCCTCTTTAGTGAGGAGTGCGTCCCAGCCCTTCCGTTTCTGGTGGAGTCCTGTACTCGACTATCGCCTGACCTTTGCAAGTCAGTTGGTCTGTTGGG
>Ga0335081_10007157_pt1 | contig 17816 bp, 15 predicted proteins | sample Lox_Sample_35_FD_206713 | JGI IMG/M metagenome (GOLD analysis project Ga0335081, IMG submission 206713) | Soil microbial communities from Loxahatchee National Wildlife Refuge, Florida, United States - Lox_Sample_3.5 | ecosystem: Environmental > Terrestrial > Soil > Wetlands | place: USA... | reverse complement strand
GGTAAAGCAGCAATTGCCGTGCCGTGGATTTCAGCAGATCCGCTCCGCGAACCACTTCAGTGATCTTCATCTCCACATCGTCGACAACCACCGCCAGCTGATATGCCGGAACGTCGTCCCGTCGCCAAACCACAAAATCGCCAAAATCTCGGCCCGCAGCGAATTTCTGAGGTCCGAGATTCAAGTCCGTGAAGCCAACCAACTCGCCGTCCGGCACGCGAAAACGCCAGTTCACTCCCGCAGGCCGGTCAAAATCGCCCGCATCCGTGCGAGATCGGCACTTTCCCGGATAAATCGGCTCATCATCCAAATCATTCGGCGCGCTCGCCGATTGCGCCAGATCCTTGCGCGAGCAACTGCACGGGTAGATGAAACCGCCATCGCGCAGCGCCCGCCACGCAGTCAGATAGTGGTCCCGTCGCTCGCTTTGCGAGTATGGCCCGTAAGGTCCGCCGCAGTCCGGGCCTTCCTGCCAGTGAATCCCCAGCCAGCGCAAATCTTCAATCATGGCTTGCACGAATTCCGATTTGCTCCGTTGCGGGTCGAGATCTTCGTTGCGAAGTATGAGCGTGCCATTGTGCTGGGCCGCTCGCTGGGCCGCGATCCAGAACGTCCGCGCATGCCCAAGGTGCAACAAACCGGTTGGGGACGGCGCCAGCCGACCGCGATAGGAGTTCGTGGTCACATGCTTGCTCGTTACACCGCCCGATTATCTCAAACCGCTGCACACTGAACCGTAGCGACGGTTTGAAAAAAAAGAAAAGCCGGATAGCCCCGGCCACCGTCTACATCTTTTGAAGCACATCCCGAATTCGGCTAAAGGCCTCTGGGACAGCTGTGGTAAACCAATCAGCTGTGTGCTCATGCGAAGATAGGTCTCGAATACTTGCGAACCGCGGAGCACATGCAAGAGTCAACCCTGGGCCGAGTCTTCAAGGCCTTCCAATATCGCGATTTCCGGCTGATGTGGTTCGGCGCCTGCATGTCTAGCATTGGCACCTGGATGCAGATCGTCGCTCAGGGCTGGCTGATCTATCGCCTAAGCCATTCGGCATTCCTGCTCGCCCTCGATCAGTTTCTGGGCGGCATTCCTATCTTCCTTTTTTCCCTGATTGGCGGGGTCGTGGCTGATCGCTCCGAACGGCGCAAAATCCTGCTCGGATCGCAGTATGTGCAAATGACCTGTGCCACAGTCCTGACCGTCCTCATCGTTACCCATCACATCCACGTCTGGCACATGCTCTTCCTGTCATTCATAGCCGGATTGGCTCAGGCCTTCGGCGGGCCCGCCTACCAGGCTCTGATCCCGATGTTGGTGGACCGGGAAGATATGCCGAACGCCATCGCGCTGAATTCCATTCAATTCAATACCGCGGTGACGATTGGGCCCGCGCTGGCAGGTCAAGCGCTGGCAAAACTGGGCGAATCCTGGTGCTTCGGTCTCAACGCCCTTTCGTTTCTGGCTCCGATCGTCTCGCTTTCCATCATCACGGCCCGTTATTTGCCGGAGAAAACCGGTGAGTCGATCTTCGCCAGCCTGAAACAAGGCATCAGGTTTGTTCGCCAGCAGGGATCGATGGAAGCCTTGATTGTCCTTGCGTTCTGCATGACTGCCTTGAGCATGCCATTACGCACCTACATTCCCGTGTTCGTGAAAGATATCTTTCACCGCGGCCCGGAAACCTTCGGCAACTTGCTTTCACTGATGGGGGTTGGGTCAATCTGCGGTTCCCTGACCGTCGCCAGCATGGGAAATATGAAAAACAAAGGGCGCTTCGCTCTTACCACCCTGATCACATTGGGAGCGGGAATCGGGGTGTTTTCGCTATCCAAAAGGCTGCCGCTGAGCTTTGCCATGCTGGTGCTGGTCGGCGCTTCCATGATGGCGGTCTTCGCAACCGTGACTTCGCTAGTGCAATTGATTACCACCAACGAAATGCGCGGCCGCGTGATGAGCGTCTACAACTGCGCTTTCCGCGGTGGTATGCCGATGGGCAATCTTGTATCGGGCTGGCTGGTTCCTATGTTCACCGCTCCCGTCGTTTTGGGCGTCAATGGCGTCCTGCTGGTCAGTCTGGCTCTGTACTTCCTGCTGGTGCAACGCCGCGTCGCCGCGCTGTGACTGCCCTTCGTGTAACTTCGTGCCCTTCGTGGTTACCTAAATGAACTCCAGCATCACAATCTCCGGCTTCGATCCCAAACGCAGCGGCGGCCCCCATGTTCCTGCGCCGCTCGAGGTAAATACCTGCATTTTGCCGATGCGGCTGAGTCCATACACAAACTGCCGGTAGATTCGCCGTGCCATCCAACTCCAAGGGATGAATTGACCAACGTGCGTGTGTCCGGAAAGCTGAAGCGAAACCCCGGCCGCCTCCGCTACCTCGGGATGATCCGGAGCATGCGTCAACAGAATGCTGGCACGATCGCGGTCGACACCGATGTTCTGCAACGCAGACGCCAGATGTCCATTTCGCGAGGCGTTGCGGTACGGTACGCCGATGATCTGCAAGCCGTCTGCTTCCACTTTTTCGTTGTTGAGCACTCGTACGCCAGCCGCGGCGATCGCATGCAGGTACTTGCTGTCATCTCCAAATTGCTCGTGGTTCCCGGCAACAAAATACACGCCGTGCGGCGCGGTAAGCCGGCTCAACGGCTCGGCCGCTCGTTTGGCATCGATGGCTGTTCCGTCATACAAATCTCCGGCGATAAATATCGCGTGTGGCTGCTCCTGCAAAATCTTGGCGACCACCCGCCTTAAAAAGCTTCCATTTCGCACCGGGCCAAGATGCACATCGCTGATCAACGCCGCTGTACGACCTCGCCAGGTTTCTGGCAGGTTATTGAGTCGCACCGTGATCCGCGTGATTCGCGTCCAACCGGCATTCACCACTCCGTACGCCCCGGCAAACAGCGCCAGGCCGAACAGCACTTGCACAATGCGATGAAAGCTTGCATGAATGCCAGCAAGCTCGCTAATTGCAAAAACAAACCAGGAAGATACCGCCGCCAGGAAAAGGAAACTGAACAATCCAAGCCACACCGCCGCCACGCGGTAAAACACTCTCACCACGACATTGGTGTAGCGGAACGCCAGAAATGACGCCACGACAAAGCTTACGGACGACAACCCCACCACCAACTTCAGCCACGTCTCCGGGCGCGTTATTCCCGCAAGCGTCCAGGTTTCGTAAAGCAGATAATGTCCCAACAGAAGGACGACCTGCACAACTGCAATAAACCCCACCAGACTTCCTCTTCGGCGCATAAAAATTAGATTCACATGCCCTTAATTTGTATGCAGGATCTGGGGCCTAAGCCCTTGCCAGATCGCCAGCCAGCTTGCAAGCTACTGATATGCCGGAGCTACCGGACATCGCCGCTTACATCACAGCTCTTCAATTCAGAATTGTTGGGCAACCCATCGAGCACATCCGCCTAGCGAGTCCATTCCTGCTCCGCACTGTGAAACCAGCTATTGCTGACGTCGAAGGGCGAAAGGTGCGCGAACTGCGCCGCATCGGCAAGCGAATCGCGATCGGCGTCGAAGGCGATCTCTGGCTGGTACTTCATCTCATGATTGCCGGCCGGTTGCACTGGAAGGCGCGCGGCGCCAAGCTTGGCGGACGCCAAAATCTTGCGGCCTTCGATTTTCCCGATGGGTCTCTCGTGCTGACCGAAGCTGGCTCCAAACATCGCGCCTCGCTGTACGTCTTGGCCACTGAGCACAATCTGCAATCCGTCGATCCCGGCGGCATCGATGTCTTTACCAGCGATCTCGAATCATTTCGCGCCGCGCTCACAACCGAAAATCGCACACTGAAACGCGCCTTGACCGATCCACGAATTCTCAGCGGCATCGGCAACGCATATTCAGACGAAATTCTGCACGCAGCCCAACTTTCTCCCATCGCGCTTACTCAAAAACTGAAACCTGACGAATGGCAACGGCTTTACTCTGCCACGCGCGATACGCTCTCGGTTTGGATCAATCGCCTGCGTGAAGAAGCAAAAAACAGCTTTCCCGAGAAAGTTACTGCCTTTCGCAAAGAAATGGCCGTGCACGGAAAGTATGGACAATCTTGTCCACGATGCGGCGAGAAAATTCTACGTATTCGCTACGCTGACAACGAAACCAACTACTGCGCTCGCTGCCAGACAGGTGAAAAACTTCTTGCCGATCGAAGCCTCTCGCGACTGTTGAAATCCGATTGGCCTCGCACCTTGGATGAGCTCGAAGCCCTCAAACGAAAGTGAGCCTCACCCAACTTCGACGTTCGTGGCCGAGCCATTGCATTCAAGAAAGGACAACAGTTCTTCCCTGAATATCTTCCAGGCCGGTTCTTCCGCCAACAGAATATGGTTTGCCGTCGGCAGGGGTACGAATTTCGCGCCGGGAATTTCTGCCGCCAGAATCCGACCTTCCTGCGGCGGCGCGATCCGGTCACGAACGCTGTGAAACACAAGCGTCGGCACAGATATGGAAGGTAGCAGCGGACGCACATTGATCTCATCACAGGCCCGCATGATCTTCACCAGATTGTCGGTCGAGCAGGAAATCAGCTGCAGATCTTTGAACCACTGCTGGTCTTCCGGCGAAGCTTTTTCCGGAATATACAGGTCGGTCACCACCTGAAAAAATGCAGGGTTGGTCTTTCCCCAATTCAGCTGCACCAGAGTTTCCAGCGCGCGTCGCACCTGTACCGCATCCGCCTGGTTCCGGTGAAAGGCGCCTCGCGAGTACCCGCCGCACAGAACCAGATGGCTGACCCTTTCCGGATGTCGCACCGCGTAGGCGATGGCCACCGCCCCACCCTGCGAGTGCCCCATAAGCGCGAATTTGTCCAAGCTCACGGCATCTACCACCGTCTCCAAATCCCGCACCCAGGCTTCGAACGAGATATCTTCGACTTCCCAGTCGGAGAGGCCGTTGCCTCTTCCGTCATAGCGCACAATACTGTGACCTTTGGCCAGGTCCCTCACCCAATGCCTCCAGATCGGGCTCTCCCATTCAAAATCAAGGTGATTGAAACAATTCGCCACCCTGACGAACGGATGTCCACTCCCAATCGTGGAACACGCCAGCCGAACTTTGTCGGTTGTGACGCAAAACCGAATTTCGTGCCGGGCCGCTGGCTCCTCCGGCAGCTCTTTGGCCTCCTGCCCCCTCGGCATGTTTTCTAAAACTGGTGCGACGAAGCGATAGCCGACCCGCGGCACAGTCTCGATAAATGGCTGCCCATCCGCCTGATCTCCCAAAGCCTTACGCAAGGTCGAGATATTGCGATCAAGGTTGTTTTCCTCAACTGTGATGTCAGGCCACACCGCGCTCATCAGTTCCTGCTTAGAGACCAGCGTTCCGTGCCGCTCGACTAGCGCAAGCAGGGTGTTGAATGCCTTACGGGTGAGAGGAATAGAGCAATCGTCACGCAGCAGGCGGTATTCTGCGGGTTCCAGCCGGAACGGGCCGAACTCGTAGGCGACGTTTGTCACTTCCGGAGACATTTTTCAGAAAAATTGCAGGAAAAAATCAGTCCCCCCAAAGGACTAAGACGCCCCAGATGCGAGTTAATGAAGAGCAATGTGGGGCCGTCTCTCTTGGTTCAGATTGTAGCCCACCGCGGCCCAGAGGAGAAACTATGTTTAAGAGAATTCTGGCGTTCGTCTATGGTGTCGTTTGCTACCTGGCGTTCTTTGCAAGCTTCCTGTATGCAATCGGTTTCATCGGAAACTTCGGCGTACCAAAGTCGATTGACTCGGGACGACAGTTGCCACTCACGACTGCCTTGGCAATTGATATCGGTCTGCTGGGAATTTTTGCTCTCCAGCACAGCATTATGGCGCGGCAGTGGTTCAAGAAGGCATGGACCCGCATCGTGCCGGAACCCGTCGAGCGCAGTACCTATGTGCTTTTCTCCAGCCTCGCCCTGATCCTGCTCTTTTGGCAATGGCAGCCGCTCGGCGGGATAATTTGGAGTGTAGACGGAATCATGGAGCGCCTGGCGCTGAACACTCTCTATGCGCTGGGCTGGATCACCGTCCTGGTCGCTACTTTTCTCATCAACCACTTTGACCTGTTCGGACTCCGCCAGGTGTGGCTGTATCTCTCGGGCAAGCCCTACACTTCTTTGAAATTTGGGACTCCTGGACTCTACCGCTACATTCGCCACCCACTTTACGTGGGCTGGTTTCTAGTGTTCTGGTCGGCGCCACTCATGACCTCAACCCATCTGTTCTTCGCTATCGCGACGACGGCCTACATTCTCATCGCCATTCAGTTCGAGGAGCGTGATCTGGTTCGCCTTCACCCTGAATACGCTGAGTATCGCCGCCGGGTACCCATGATTCTGCCTACCGGGTCACGGCAGGCGCGGGAAACCGTTGAAGTGCAGCGGCAATCTGCGTAACCTCCAGGTAACCGAGCAGGAAAGCGCCGGAAATTTTCTCCGGCGCTTCTCTTTTCCCGTGTGCCGTTCTTCACAGCGTGTCTCGCCGCCTACACTCCTCCGCCCATGAGTCCTGCCTAAGTGACCGTTCTTCAACTCTTTCCTGCGTGGCCCCTGCCTTGCCTTATCTCTCTGCGACTGGGGGAACCAGCAAAGGAGGCAGTTTATGTCGCAGTTCACACAACTCGGAATTTCAGGAAAACCAGAAAACAAGTCAGAAAAGAAAACACAGATTACAGAGGGTGCAAAGCAGCCGGTCGAAAAGCAGGCGGTCGCCGTTTTCGCCGGCGCGTTGATCTTCACCGGCCTGGTCGGAGGCTTGCTGCTCGAAACCAGCGGCTGCTCCCGGACGCAAAGCAAGTCCGACATTCAGGCGCCGCAGGTCCAAGTCGCTTCGCAGAGCATTCCGGCTCCCGCAGTCGCGCAGCCTTCTACCGTGGCCTCGACTCAAGCGCCAGCAGTAAAGAAAGTTGTCACACCGCGTAAGCCCACAACTGTTCTTTACAGCGATTCGGTATCCGGCGTGTCGTTCCAGTATCCAAAGAAATATGCTTTGAAGACCCTGAACGACGCGAAGCCGGAACCGGCGAAGCAAGACGCCACCAAGCAGGGGAGCACGAAACAGGACGCCGCCTTGCCTCCGTTTGACATGAACTTCGTGCAAGCGGGAGGTGTTGAGCTTGCCTCCGTCAGTCTGCCCAAGAGTTTCTATCCCGGCACTGACCTTGCGTCCGCCTCTTTCAAAGTCAGCATCAACAAGAGCCTCACCGCCGAGCAATGTGGGCAGTTCACCTTGTTGCAGCTGGCCTCAACCGACGACCTGGCAGTCCAGCCGACTCGCATGAAATTGGCCGGAATGGATCTGGTCGAGATGGAAGCCATCAGCGGTTCGGATGCTCAGCAGTCCGACGCGAAGTATTACCATCGCTTCGAGAACGGCACTTGTTATGAATTCGCACTCGGCCTTGAAATGCAGTCCGGCACGGCTGATGACGAAGTCGTTCCCGTGGATCGGGACAGCGTATTCCGCCGCTTGGAGCGGATCCTTGCGACGGTGAAAATTACGCCAGTGCCAGCCAGCGCCACCGATGAAGCCGCTGCCACAGTCCGCCCGGCTCCGCCGGTCGCGAACGCGGCTCCTTCTGCGCCATCCTCTTCCCAGGATGTCGCTGTCAAATGAACCATCAACCCACTTGAACCCACTCTTCACGCGCCGTCGTGAGGGGTGGGTTTTGTCTTGCGGCTCACATTAAGCATTGTCTATACAATGTTTTCGTGCCTAACCTTGTTCTGGACGACATCGAAGTTCGCGTTCTCGGCGCGCTGATCGAGAAAGACATAACAACTCCTGACTACTATCCCCTTTCCCTGAACGCCCTGGTCAATGCCTGTAATCAGAAAAATAATCGCGATCCAGTGATGACGTTGTACGAAGACGCGGTGCGCCAGGCCCTTTCAAGTTTGCAGGAAAAGCGCCTTGCCGGCCCAGCGAGCGGCGCGGATAGCCGCGTCACCAAGTACGAACACCGGTTGCAGGAAGTCTTCAACTTCGATCGCCGTGAGACAGCCATCCTCTGTGTTTTGCTGTTGCGAGGTCCGCAAACCCCGGGAGAACTGCGCGGCCGCACCGAGCGCATGCACCGCTTCGAAGCGCTGGATGAGGTCCTCACTACCCTTCAGAAGTTGGCTCAATACGATCCGCCGCTGGTCAAAATGCTGCTCCGCCAGCCCGGCACAAAAGAAACGCGCTACGCTCACCTGCTGGCCGGCGATTCGCCGAACTGGGAAGCGCCCGCGCCCGTCGCAACCCATAGCTCTCCTCAGGAAGCCGGGCGGCTTCAGCAACTCGAAGATCAAGTATCCGGCTTGCGCAAGGACGTCGAGGATCTCAAGCAGCAATTTGCCACTTTCCGAAAACAGTTTGAATAAAGACACGACGGTTATCCGCGCGCAACCACTACCCAGCAAGGCTTTCTGGTAGACAGCGTCCTCATCCTGCGATATAGTTCCGGGGAACCGCGGGTCTTGTGTAGCGCCGCTCCCCGCACAAGTCACCGATTCGGCGGGACCAAATCTCCGGTGGAAGGCATTCCTATGCAGCCAACGTCTCGTAGTTCCCGGCTCTATTCCTGTGTTCTGATCCTGTCAACGATAGTAGTTCTTCTGCTCTCGGTTTTATCGGCACAAGCGCAATTCACGCTGGTGCAGGTCAGTGTCGATAAGCTTCAGAATCCCGACAGCGCACACCGAAGCGAAGTCGAACCCGCGTCCTACGCCTGGGGCTCAACCATTGTGTATACCTATCACGTGGCGCGCCGGCCCGGAAACATTGGTTGGGGTAGTGGAGCCATCGGCTTTTCTACCTCGCTTGACGGTGGCAAAACCTGGCATGCCGGCTATCTGCCCGATCTCACCGTCAACTATAAAGACGGTGCTTACGGCGCGGTGGCGGATCCCTCCGTTGCCTACGATGCAAAACACAACACGTGGATGATCTCGACCCTGCCGCTCGCTGGCCTGAATCAGAACTCTGGCAAAATCGGCGACGTTGCGGTCTCTCTCTCTTCCGACGCCCTGCATTGGAGTAAACCCGTCCTCATCGACAAAACTCATCTTGATGACAAGAACTGGACCGTCTGTGACAACACTCCCACCAGTCCGTTCTACGGCAATTGCTATACCGAATGGGACCAGGCGTTCGGTAACTTCGAAGTCCTGATGAGCGTTTCGAGCGACGGCGGAAAAACCTGGGGTCCGGGGAAGCCTACTGCCGATGGCGCCATCGGGCTTGGAGGCGAACCCCTCGTGCAGCCTAATGGCACGGTGATCGTGCCTTTCCAGGGCTCTGGCATCAATGCCTTTACCTCCACCGACGGTGGGAAAACCTGGGGAAAGAGCATAACCATCGCCAGCATTGACAGTCACCTTGATGCCGGCAACATTCGCACTGGATTTGATCTTCCCGCTGCTGCCATGGATGGCGCCGGTAACGTGTACGTGGTCTGGTTCGACTGCCGTTTTCGCAGCGGTTGCCCGGCCAATGACATCGTGATGAGCACTTCCTCCGACGGCACTCACTGGTCGAGTCCCGCCCGTATTCCGATCGATCCAGTGAATAGTAAGATTGACCACTTCCTGCCCGGGATCGGAGCGGACCCCGCCACGGGGGGTACAACGGCTCACCTCACCATCGTCTTCTATGCGTACTCCGACACAAATTGCAACACTAACACCTGCAAGCTCTACGTCGGCTTTGTTTCTTCCGATGACGGTGGCAACACCTGGAGCAAGGGAGCACCACTGGCCGGGCCCATGCAGGTGACCTGGTTGCCCAATTCCGATGCCGGTTACATGGTCGCCGACTACATCGGAGTTTCCTACAGCAACGGCAATCCCTATGGCGTGTTTGCGGTTGCCAAGCCGCCCAACGGGGCTGTGCTCAACGAAGCCATGTACACCACGAAAGAACCGCTGCTGCCGGCGCCTGACGCTCCCCGTTTGAGTTCCAAGGGCGAAGAGCCGGTGCCCAATGCTAAATCGGATCACGTCATGATCTTTTACGCTGATGACGAAGGCAAGCGTCCGAGGCCCGCGTCTCGTACAGAAGGTGCGCCATCGAACCAGCACTAATCCTCAAGGGCGGACGTTGTCGCGTCCGCCCATCGCCATTCCGGCACGCCTCGTCACCAAAGGCCGATTACCATCGTGATGTCGCCTCGCTGCGGAGGGCGGCTCATACTCGGTTCATGGATTTAAGTCGGGTTATGCTGGAGTTTCTTCAGCCTGTCGCTGTGGGCGTCAGCGCCGTGATGCTGCTACTGGCTATCGTAGGTGTCCGCATTCCTCGGCGCACGACCGTCCTGGCCTCCCGCCGCACAAAGCAGTAGTTTGCTGCTGCAATCCGTCCGCTCCTTGTCATTGACTGCCTTCTCCGCCGCGTGAGATAGTGGCTCGCTCCGGCGTTTCTTAATGCAACGAGCATTGTAGAGAGGCAATCACTTCGCCCCATGGTTCGGCTCATTCCGCGGGATCACAGCTTTTTCGACATGTTCGCCAAAATGTCGAGCAACTTGATCGCCGGGGCCCGCACCATGGTAGATCTCCTGGAGAATGGTGGCGATATCAAAAGCAAGATCGAAGAGATCCGCCGCATAGAGCACGTCGGCGACGACCTGACCCACGCCATCCTGACCCGGCTTAATCAGACCTTCATAACTCCGCTTGATCGGGAGGACATTCACCGTCTGGCTTCCTCGCTCGATGACGTCCTGGATTTCATCAATGCCTCTGGCGCGCGCATTGCGATGTACCGCATCACCAGTTTTCCTCCGGCGGCGGCGCAACTCGCCCGGATCATCCTGCAGCAGAGCCAAGAACTGGAAAAAGCGGTTGCGCTCATGCAGAAAAGCGGCGAAATGATCGTGCACTGTGTCGAAATTAACCGCCTGGAGAACGAAGCCGACCAGATATCACGCGCCGCCATCGCTGAACTTTTCGACCGCGAGAAAGACCCCATTGCGCTAATCAAGAATAAGGAGTTGCTGGAATTCTTAGAGCTTGCCACCGATAAAGCGGAAGACGTCGCCGACGTGCTGGAAACTGTAATGCTGAAGAATGCTTGAAGTTTCCATCGTTTTGACAGAGAACTGGTGAGAACTGACCTTATTCTTCTGATCATCACCGTCCTGATGGCGTTGAGCTTCGATTTTCTCAACGGCTTTCACGATGCCGCCAACAGCATTGCCACAGTGGTGTCGACCCGCGTGTTGTCCCCGAAACTCGCCGTTCTGTGGGCCGCATTCTTCAATTTCGTGGCAGCCTTTTTTTTGGGGACGGCCGTTGCCCACACCATCGGCAAAGGCATGATCCAGATCAACTACGTCACGCCCTATGTCGTAATCGCTGGCCTGCTGGGCGCTATCGTGTGGGACCTGCTGACCTGGTGGTGGGGCCTGCCCACCTCCTCTTCTCACGCCCTGATCGGAGGTTATGCCGGCGCAGCAGTCTTACGCTCCGGCTGGCAGGTGATTATTGCTCCCGGCTGGTACAAAACTTTGGCCTTCATTGTAATCGCTCCCATCATGGGCCTCATTCTCGGCCTCTTCTTCATGGTGGCCGTATTCTGGCTGCTGCAAAACAAGGCCCCGCGGCATATTGACAGCTGGTTCCGCAAACTCCAACTTCTCTCTGCCGCCGCTTACAGCCTGGGGCATGGCGGCAACGACGCGCAGAAAACCATGGGAATCGTGGCGGGCGCTCTCTACGGCGCCAAAATTCTCTCCGCCTCTGAACTGGCCACTGATTGGGGAAAATTCCACTGGCCCATCATCCTTGCGGCTCACGCCGCCATCGCATTAGGAACTTACTTAGGAGGCTGGCGCATCGTCCACACCATGGGGTCTCGCATCACCAAGCTGAAGCCGGTCGGCGGTTTTTGTGCTGAGACCGCAGGAGCAATCACCCTATTTTCGACAGCGCTCGCGGGAATTCCAGTGAGCACAACTCACACCATCACCGGCGCGATCGTGGGCGTGGGAGCTACACATCGCCTTTCGGCCGTACGTTGGGGAGTCGCGGCTCGCATCGTTTGGGCTTGGGTTTTGACCATTCCCGCCTCCGCCCTGGTCGCTGCAACCGTTTTTTGGCTGCTCCGTCTGATTCATCCCGGGGCTTAAGCTTACGTTGGTTTTGCCGCTTTCGCTTCGATCCTCTCGAACACTGCTTCTGCCCGGCGCAACGCTTCCTGGACGTTAGGGCAGATATTCTCGCGGCCCACCACTTCCTCAAATTCCGCCTGCTGCATCACCTGTGCAGGTTGTTCCCGGGCGCCACACAATATCAGCGTGCGTCCGGTGGCGTGCAGTTGCTTGGCTACTTCTTCAATCGCGAATAATCCGGTTGCGTCAATCGCGGTCATGTTCCGCAAACGGATGATCACAATGGGCGGCAATTGATGCATCTTCCCGGTGATGATTGAAATCTTTTCGGTTGCTCCGAACAAGAACGGTCCATGAATGCGGAAGATGGTCGCATAGTAAGGAATATCCTTGTCCTGCAAAATATGTACGCGCCCGTCTTCGACGTAGTCGTCGGTAACTTGCGAGACAGTCGTCGTGCTGGCCACCCGCGCGATGAACAGCAACGCCGCCAGAATCATGCCCGCCTCGACCGCAACCGTGAGGTCGGCAAACACTGTCAAGGCGAAGGTCACCAGCCACACGCTGATGTCCGTCTTGGTAAGCTTCAAAAGCTGTGGGATCTCCCGCCACTCGCCCATGTTGTAGGCGACGATCATCAGGATTCCCGCCAGCGCGGCCATGGGAATGTAGCTCGCCAGCGGCGCGGCAAAAAGCATGATGCACAGCAGCGTAAGCGCGTGAATCATTCCCGCCACCGGAGACCGCGCTCCCGCACGAATGTTCGTGGCCGTGCGGGCGATCGCGCCGGTGGCGGGCAACCCGCCGAACATTGGTGAAATGATGTTCGCCACCCCTTGGCCAATCAACTCAACATTCGGATTATGGCGGTCGTTGCTCATGCGGTCCGACACCACTGCCGACATCAACGATTCGATCGCGCCCAGCATGGCCACGGTGAATGCCGGCCCCAGCAACCCATGAATCAGATCTGCGCGAAAGTGCGGAATGGCGAGATGCGGCAAGCCGCTGGGAATTCCGCCAAAGCGGGTGCCGATGGTCGCTACCGGAAGCTTCAGCAGATATGCCGCGATCGTGGCACCCAGCATGGCAACGATCGGACCCGGTATGCGATTGGAAATAGCGCGGCAAACCAGCATCACCCCTACTGTGGCTGCGGCCAGGATCGTTGCCTTCGGCGACCAGGTAGGAGAATCGGCAACAATGGCCTTCATGCGCTGCCAGAATTCGCCCGGCACCTTTTCCATCCGCAGGCCGAAAAAGTCCTTGATCTGCGTGCTGGCAATGAGCACCGCGATTCCATTGGTAAAGCCAATCACCACCGGCCGTGGAATGAACTTGACTGCAGTGCCCATCCCGGTCACCCCGAGAATTACCAGCAGAATTCCCGCCATGACCGTGCACATGAACAAACCGTCCACTCCATGCAAGGCGACGATGCCGGCGACCACCACCACGAATGCTCCGGTTGGCCCGCCAATTTGCGTCTTTGACCCTCCCAGCGCGGAAATCAGGAATCCGGTCACGATGGCGCAGTAGATCCCGGCTTGAGGAGACAATCCGCTCGCGATCGAGAATGCCATCGCTAGGGGCAGTGCAACCAATCCAACTGTGATCCCGGCGATTACGTCGTGCACAAACAGGTTAAAGTTGTAATCGCGCAGGCACAGAATCGACTTCGGCAGCCAACGATCGTCAATGCGTAGAGAAATAAATGACCACATTACCATTCAGTATCGCAGACGCGCCGACGGTGATGCAGTGATCTGTCGAGTACCGGTAATGTCTCTGCGCGAAATCCTGGGCAGGTGCAAAGCGGAACCCTTTTCAGCCTGCTCTCTAGCTCTATCATTTGCCGATTTCCGCGGCACTCGCTATCATCCTGCACCATGAACTGGACCAAGTTCCTAGTCGCTGCCTCGCTCACGGCTGCCGCTTGCGCCCAAACTGCTGCCACGTCCCGCGAAGTTGATGCTGTTTACCCGGAAGCTCACGCCCTCTATCTCGATCTCCATCAGCATCCCGAACTTTCTTCTCATGAAGTTCAGACGGCGGCCAAGCTGGCGGATCGCTTGCGCGCTCTCGGCTACGAGGTCACCGAGCACGTGGGCGGCACAGGAATTGTGGCAATCCTCAAGAATGGCTCCGGCCCGACTGTGATGCTGCGCACCGAACTGGACGCGCTTCCCGTAGAAGAGCGAACCGGCCTGCCTTACGCTAGCAAGGTACGCACCAAGGATGATTCCGGTCGCGAGGTCCCCGTCATGCACGCCTGCGGTCACGACCTTCACATGTCGTCATTCATCGGCACCGCCGCTGTCATGGCGCACAGCAAGGATGCGTGGCACGGAACTCTCATGCTGATTGGCCAGCCTGCGGAAGAAACCATCTCAGGGGCGAAGCGCATGATTGACGATGGACTGCTGCAACGGTTCCCCAAGCCCGACGTGGGTGTCGCCCTCCACGTCAGCAATGAATTCCCCGCCGGCATGATCGGCATTGCACCCGAATACCGCTACGCGAACGCCGATTCTCTTCGCATCACGATCTATGGAAAGGGCGGACACGGCGCTCGACCTGAGGCCACGATCGACCCCGTTGTGATCGCCGCTCGCACCGTGGTTGCCCTCCAGACCATCACCGCCCGCGAAGTCAAGCCCGGAGAGACCGCCGTTGTCACCGTTGGTTATATCCAGGCGGGGACCAAGAACAATATCATTCCCGATCAGGCCGAACTCGGACTTACCGTGCGGACCTACAAACCCGAAGTCCGCAAACAGGTCCTGGCTGCCATCGCCCGCATCGCCAAAGCGGAAGCCGAAGCTGCCGCAGCCCCGCGTGAGCCTGAAATCCAGATCTATGAGCAAACCGATGCGGTTCGTAACGACCCGGCGCTCGCCGCGCGTTTGCGCCCGCAACTAGAAGCGGCGTTGGGAAAAAATAACGTCGAAACCGCCGAACCAATCACGGTTTCAGAAGACTACTCCTACTTCATTCAGGCTGGAATCCCGTCGTTCTACTTTGCCCTGGGTGGCGCGGACCGACAAAAGTTTGCCCAAGCCCAGGCTTCGGGACAGCCTTTGCCTTCCAATCACTCTTCACTCTTTGCTCCCGATGTCGATCCCGCGCTGCATACTGGGATAACCGCCGAGGTGACGGTTCTTCGTTTTCTGCTGAACTAATCCGCCGCCGAGCTTCACAGTTCCGGGAACCCCACCGGAGGAGAAAGGTAGTTACCTGCCCCCGGGTCATCCTTCTCCTGAAAAATTATTGCCACTCAGGTACACTAAGAAACTTTCACCCTAGGAGGAGAGTTATGCCCGAAGCCGCTCTGAGTGGCTCCGAATTCAAGAACCAGCTACGCGCTGGGAATCCCAAGATGGGACTGTTTCTCAACGCGCACAGCCCGACGGTGGCCGAGCAACTTGCTCACAGCGGTTACGATTGGCTACTCGTCGACACGCAGCACGGCCCCATGCAATATGAAAAGCTCTCTGCCATGCTGAGCGGTATCGCCAATGGCAGCGCGAAGTCATTCGTTCGCGTTGGGGGATACGACGACCGCCCCGGCATCCAGCAGGCCCTCGATCTCGGCGCTGACGGCATCCTTGTCCCATACATCAACACTGCCGACGAAGCTCGCCAAGCCGTCAGTTGCACAAAATACCCGACCGTCGGAACCCGCTCCGTGTACTTCCCCCAACGCAGCATGAATAAGGCCGGACTGCTCGGCTATGCCGGCAACTACAACAACGACGGGATGGTCGCTCTGCAAGTGGAGACCGCCTCCTGCATCGAAAACATCGCCGAAATTGCCGCCGTGCCGGGCGTGGACATTCTTTTTCTCGGGCAGAACGATCTCTGCATGTCCATGGGCCTCTACAACAAGTACGAGTTCCCGCATATGTACACTTCGCCTGAACTCGATGCCGCGACGAAGAGCCTGATCGAGAATGCGCGTAAGAACAACGTCATTCTCGGATTATTTCTGTTCGGCACCGCGCGCGTCGGTGAATTTCTGCAAAAAGGCTTCACCTTTATCAGCGTCGGCAACGATCTGCACCACATTCTGACCCAGACGGCTGCCTACGTGGCCGATATGGAAAGGACTGCGAAAGAACTGGGCAAAAACTGGACGCACCGCCCAACGGCGCTCTTCTAACCCCTGCAGCGTCTTCGAGACCCAGGATCGTCCGAGACAATGATCCTGGGAATCTCTACTCTTTGGTAACTGGAATCTGCCAACTGGCCGTGATTTCATCACCTAAGGCGGGTGAACCACCTATCGCCATCAGGAGAACCTATGAACCGGCACCTTGTTTCTCTGGCCGCTGTACTTGCATTCACCACATGCGCCCCGTCCCAATCCTCAGCGCCGGTTGAGTTGAAACACTTCGCTCTGGACAGCCTGGACGGCGTACGCGCCGTCACCGGCGTAGCTTTCGATCCTCAAATTTCAGTGGACGGCAAAGGCTCCCTGCGGATCGACACGCAGAAACCGATGACCATCCCGCTGTTCGAGGTCACGGACGTCAGTATCGACAACGCCGCACTCATTTACCAGGCCAGTGTGCAATCAGAGAAACTCGACGGGCAAGCGTTTCTCGAGATGTGGGTGCGCATTCCGGGTAAAGGTGAATTTTTCTCTCGCGGCCTCGATCGTCCCATCACCGGTACCGCGAGCTGGATGACCGTCGCCACTCCCTTCTTGCTGCAGGCCGGTCAAAAGCCTGACCTGATTCGCCTCAACCTTGTCGTGCAGGGCAAAGGACGCGTCTGGATCGACGACATTCATCTATCGCGTGTTCCGCTCACCACGCGTTAGCGGGCAAAGCGGCTTTCTAGTGTTGCCCTTGCCCTCAGCCTCAACTCTTCTCAGGGACTCCGGCTTCGGTCTCCCATCGTGTTCGCGCTACATTCAGCTTGTAGCGGGCAATATTAAGGTTGTTGTTTGCAGCTGCTCGCATTTCTTTCCAGGTCTCTGCCTGGGCCGGGATCTGTGTCCGCAGAGTTTCCAGATTCGCTTCTGCTTTGCCCGCGTACAGTGACGCCGCTCCCATGTTCTCGGCGACAATCTGGTCGATGGTGTTGGCTCTCTGAATCGCCAGGCTGAAATCGGCGGGCAGTATCCGAATCTCCTCCGGCAACTGCGGGAACCCCTCGCCCCCGATCCGCTTGAGCCAATCGTCAATGGTGTGGGTTGCGACTTTAATCTGCAGGCTGACAGTTGCAAGGTCCGCCGTGCGCTGCACATCCATCTGTTTGCGCAGAAGGGACAGACTTTGTTCGGCGATTTCCGCCTGCCGGTTTGAGGCCTCCACCTGCTCCCGGGTCGCGTCCGCCTGACGCTTTGAGTGCCAGGCATAGTAGATGTTCACCCCCGCAAGCACCACCACCAGCAGCACATTGGCCACCGCCGCATAAGCCATTACTTCATTGACACTTAGTCCGAAAACCCTCTCGCCCATGATGTTGCCGTCTGCGGAAGTATAAAACGTCACGCTCTGCGATGAACACTCGCAACTTTACAGGTCATCCCTGTCCGGGCTTATCACCCAGCAAGACGGCCTTCGCCATGCGGCACAGAAAATCGGCTCCCATCAGCGTTGTCACGAAATTAAACAAACATTCACCGTCCTGTAGCGCGACATTAATCTTGCCGCGAAACTATAAGCGGTTCCAAAAAATAATAAGGAGATCCGACTGTGAAAGTCTG
>Ga0335081_10007156_pt1 | contig 17818 bp, 16 predicted proteins | sample Lox_Sample_35_FD_206713 | JGI IMG/M metagenome (GOLD analysis project Ga0335081, IMG submission 206713) | Soil microbial communities from Loxahatchee National Wildlife Refuge, Florida, United States - Lox_Sample_3.5 | ecosystem: Environmental > Terrestrial > Soil > Wetlands | place: USA... | reverse complement strand
TGCCGCCTCCAAGGGAGACTGGGGCCATTATCGCCTGGCGCTCTCCCGCACAGACACCGACGGCCAGTTCGATCACGACCGGTTCGGAGCCACCACCGTGGCCGCGCAGCTCCGGGTCAATCTGACCCCGGACAGCTATGTAATGATCACGCCGAGATACCAATTGAGCGAGAAGGAGCTGGCACTGACGCCGGTGGAGGTTCTCGATCCCCTGCCGGTGGTATGGGACAACAACAACACGTTCAAACAGCAGTTCGCCTCCGGGGTGTTGGAATATCGAAATGTGATCCGGCCCTGGTGGGATCTCGTGCTCCAGGCGTCGACCGTCATGTCCGACATCGATTGGGACAATCCCAATACCACCTCCTCGACCACGAGCGGCACGGTGGACTATGCCTATGGGGAAGAGTCCCGTGAACGCCAGTGGACGGTCAATTTGCAGCAGAACTTCACCTGGGCCGAGCGCCAGGTGCTGACGATCGGCCTGGAGCAGGGATGGGTGGACGTGCACAGCGACCAGTCCCTCGCATTCACGGTGACACCTCCTCCGCCTGATCCGCCCTACGGATCCAGCCTCAGCCCGGTCACCGACGGCCACCGGCGCACCCGGTCGTTGTACGTGCAGCAGCTGTTCGATTGGAGATCGCTGCTGGCGAAGCACGACCGGTTCAGACTGCAAGTGGGCGTACGGGCGGACGGCGACAGTCAGTTCGGCTCGACCGCCAATCCCAAGACGGCGCTCTCCTATCTCGTGCCGAAGACCGGAACGACGCTGCGAGCCGGCTGGGGGACGGGCTACCGCGCGCCGACGATCCAGGAACTGTCGTTTGTGGTGTTCGCCAACCCCGCACTCAAGCCGGAAACTGTGATGAGCTGGGAAGCAGGCGTGCGACAACCATGGTTTCACGAACGGCTCGTAATCGACGCGGCCTTCTTCCAGCTGGATTTCAGAGATCTGATCCAGAATTTTCCTCCGCCGGCCAGCAACATCGGCACCGCACGCTCCCGCGGCGTCGAAGCAATGGTCAAGGCGCGGCCGTTTGATCAGGTTGAACTGTCGGTCGCCTATACCTGGCTCGACACGTATCAAGGCGGAGGAGGCGCGCTGCCGTATACGTGGCGCCACCAGATCAACGTGGCAGTGGCCTATTCGCCGATGATGAATCTGCTGCTCCGGGCCGATTTGTACGGGAGGACTGCCGAGTCGTTGCCCGGAAGCGTGGAAATGGCAAATGAAACAATCGTGTCGGGAACAAATCCAGGGTACATCCGGGTGGATCTCGCCGCCAGCTACGATCTAATCCGCCCGATTTCGGCGATTCATCATGCAGTGCTCTTTGTCAAAATCGCCAACCTTTTCAATGAAAACTATCAAGATGTCCCAGGCTTCCCCGCCCCAGGTTTGAATGCGCTTGCCGGCATTCGGACCACGTTTTAGCGCACAGACACCAAAGTCAATATATTGACCATGACGGTCAATATATTGACCATCATGCCTGATTTATTCACACTATCAATGAATTGGGATCTTGCCTCACAGGTGCTTTTCGTCTAAGCCCGTATTCATTTCACTCCGGCGCTTATCGGCGGCACGCCCTTGGCGCCAAGGATGGCCAGCCTGATCGATTGATTGCATCGGGTCATTTGCGCGGGCCGATCTCCATTCATTATGTCAGACCACAATGACCAGGTGATCGTCGTGAAACTGGTCGTACGCTCGATTGAGCGCGCCGTCCATTCCCCGCGATTATCGCGTCTGTCCGGCGACTGTCACAGACCGTGTGTGGCTAACCAAACAACCTAGTAGATTTACTGGCATGCTGTTTGCGCTTTATCCACCCGGAACGATTCACACACCCAGATTCGCATAGGGGGGAGCATGAAACCATCCATCTTCAATGTGGTGACGCCCGCGTTGAGCGCCGACGATCTGCTGATCTTCAACACCTTCACGGACGCCCGCGTGGTCGTCAACCTGGAATTGAAATCCGTGATGGACAAGGCGGGCCGCGGAGAATCGTTGACAGAGGCTGAACAATCGTATCTCGATCAATTGCGCGAGGCCGGCGTCATGGTCGAGGACGGCGTTGATGAGGAACGCGAGCTGGAATATTGGTTCCAGCGGCTCAAGTATGACACGACGTCGCTGGATGTGACCGTACTGACGACGTCGGCCTGCAACCTGGGATGCACCTATTGCTTCGAGGATGGCATCAATCTCAAGGGCTTCATGACGGAGCCGGTCTGCCGGCAGGTAGGCGACTGGGTCACGGCGAAACTGGACGAGGTGCGTCCCCGCCTGCTCCACCTGACGCTGTTCGGCGGCGAACCGCTGCTGAATCCCAAGGCGGCGCTGGCCCTGAGCCGCCGGCTGCACGACGAAACGCAACGGCGGTCGATCACCCAGCAGATCAGCGTAATCACCAACGGCGTGCTGCTAACGGAGGAGATCGTCGAGGAGTTGCTTGCGGCCGGCCTGACCCGCGTGAAGGTGACGCTGGACGGAGATGAAAGGGCCCACGATTCGAAGCGGATGTATAAAAACGGCAAGGGCAGCTTTCGCGTCATCATGGACAACCTGCTCCGGCTCAAGGGCAGGGCGCCCATCTCGATCGGCGGCAACTTCGATGACACGACGAAAGATTCCATCCCGCGGTTGCTGGATCAGCTGGTCGCCCTCGGGTTTACGGCGGACGACATCATGGATATCACCTTCAAGCCGATTTTGAACCCCACCAACAGGATCGCGGTGCTGAACAACGCCATGGATTCCGGCCACAGTTGCACCTTCTCGGATGTCAGACCGCAGGATTTGCTCTGGCTCCGCGAGGAAGTCGAACAACGGGGGTTCAAGACCAAGGACGGGATCGCGATCGGGCCGTGCTGCGCGACGAAAGAGCAGACCTACACCATCGACCCCTGGGGGAAAATCTACAAATGTCCGGCGCTGGTCGGCCGGGAGTCCTTTATCATCGGCGACGTCGCCAACCACTCGCCGTCTCATCTGAATACGCAATTCATGACGGTTGATCTCTGGCGGGATCCCTTCTGCTCGGGCTGTAGTTATCGCCCCATCTGCGGCGGCGGGTGCCGGGGGAGCTCGGTCACACAGTCAAATGATTTTCAGGCCGTCGCCTGCGAGAAGCCTTATTTCGAGAATGTGGCGATCGAGCTTGTTAAGCGGGAGGTGATGAACAGCCTGCCAGCGGAAACCGTATCCGCATAACCTGCTTTACCTCATCCAAACCGAAGGGGGGTGATCAAATGAAGATGAAGATTGTGAAGAAGGGAGAGAGAAAGGCCAAAGCTCAGCTGCGATGCGCCTGGTTTGTGGGTTAACCATTTACCACATCACTCCATGTGACAAAAGGGGTTCCCTCAGGGAACCCCTTTTGTGTTGACATCCAGGCATAAAATTTCTAAGCTAACGCCGTGGTGCACGCTGAAAGAATTCGCATGACTATCGCCGTTGTTAGTTCTCTCGTCGTTCTCTCGTGTCAAAATCCTAGGCCAACTGATAGTTTTCTGAAAACCAAAACATTGACCATTCCCGAGTATCAGAAACTCTCGTCGCTCGATCCTCGGTTCGCCACGACGACATTGTCCTCACTGTTGACCGATGTCATTTTTGACAGCCTCACCGAATTCGATGACTCGTTACAGATCCAACCTCACTTAGCCAGCTCATGGGAACTCTCTCCGGATCAACTCACATGGACGTTGCATCTTAGGAAAGGGGTGCAGTTCCATGATGGAGTGGAGTTGACGGCCGACGACGTGAAATTCACGATTAATCAGCTCAGGGAGAACGCAGCAGGAAACGAATATTTATACACGGCCCAGGATATCAGTGACGTCATCGTGAAGGACAAATATACCGTTCAGGTGGTCCTGAAAAAGAAGATGTCCTCGTTTCTGAGCAGCCTGAACATTGGCATCCTTCCCCGGCATTTGCTGGACAAAAGAAGTGATCCAGATTTTCAGTTCAGCCAGTACCCAATAGGCACAGGGCCATTCAAGGTGGTGGACAGCAGAGAAAACGGGGTTGTCCTGGAAGCCAACACGGCTTACTTCCTCGGTCGTCCCGCATTGGATAGGATCATCGTAAAGGTTTATCCCGATAAAACATCGGTCTGGGCCGACCTCATTAGCGGCAATGTCGATTTTTTCCACATCGTGGATCCCGCCGACTACGATCGATTACGGCATGTCCCAACGTTCAAAACATACCGCGCGCCCAGATTTTACTACTATCTTTTATCCTTGAATTTGAGGACGCCATTTTTCGAGGACCGGCGAGTACGCCAGGCGCTCAATTATGCAATCAACAAGGAAGACATTATTGCTAAGACATTGAAGGGTTACGGGCATGCATCGACAGGCACCATTTATCCAAAATCCTGGGCGTATAATTCGGCAATGCACCCCTACGAATACAATCCTCGTAAAGCGCTTGCACTATTGGAAGAAGCGGGGTGGCGTGATCATGATGGCGACCATTTGCTGGACAAAAATGGGCGCCGTTTTGAGTTCACCGTTTTTACCAACCGGGGGGACGATCTGAAACTGCAGGTGCTGCTCATCGTCCAGCAACAACTCTTGGATCTGGGGATTAAAATGCGGGTAAAAGTGTTTGACGCGAACGATACGGATTTCTTATTTCGAAAGCAGTTTGATGCATTTTTCCCTGAAATCGATGCCGGCGGTGACCCGGATTTGAACTACAGATACTGGCATTCTTCTCAAATTAAAGTCGGGTTTAATGTGGGATCCTACCACAACCCCAGAGTCGATCAACTCCTGGACGTGGGGCGGATCGCGTTTGACCGCACAAAACGGAAGGCTATTTATGACGCGTTTCAACGAAACCTGTTCGATGATCCCCCCGGCATCTTCCTCTTCTGGATTGATTATCTTGTCGGTGTCAATAGGAGATTCACAGGGGTGAAGATCAGTTCAGCCGGACCATTCGCTCATCTTATCGGGTGGAGGGTGGAAGATTTGCCAAACCCGTCATGAAGCGTATCTCGACCAAGCTCATCGCCCTGCTCGTCGTCGCGGCGCTCCTGCCGTTGACGCTCTTCGGCATCCTGTCGATCTGGACGGCAAGAGCGGCGGCCTTGCGCGAGGTCCAGCAAGGCCATTTGGACGTGGCCCGTCGGGCGGCCGACCAGATTCAGGCCTACGTGGCTGACCGGACGGCCATTCTGGAGGCCTTGACTCAGCATCTGTCGCAGACCGACCTGCAGCCGTGGCAGAAGGAACGCGTGATTAAAAATTACGTCATCCGGTTTGACGAATATCGACAAATCGCACTCACCGATATCGGCGGGCGCGAGGTGGCCACCAGCCGGTTGGGCCAGCCGCCTGGCGACCGATCCTCAGATCCGGCATTTCAATTTGCCGCGAAGGGATCGCTGTACCGTTCGTCGGTGTTTCTCTCAGACAGTCTTACCCCCAGCATGACGATCGCCGTGCCGGTGGTGGAGCTGGGACGGGTGACCGGCGTCCTGATCGGTGAGCTGAACCTGATCGCGATGTGGGATCTGGTCGATTCGATCCGGATCGGCCGGGAAGGCTACGCCTTCGTGGTGTCGAAGGATGGACATTTGCTGGCCCATGGGCGAGGAGCGATGAAGCCGAAGGTGCTCCAGCGGGCCGATCTCTCCCCGCTGGCCATCGTCCAGGCGGCGCGCGAGGGTCGATCGGCCACGGTCGTCTATCAGGGCGCCACGAACGGCGAGCCGCCGGTCGAAATGGTCGGGGTCTCGGCGCCGATCCCGGAGCTGGGATGGGGATTGATCATCGAACAGCCCACCCGCGAAGCCTATGCCCAAGCCAGGACGATGACGTGGGAATTGGCCGGCCTGATCGGCCTTTTTCTCTTGTTGATGGTGGGAATCGGCTTTATCGGGGGGCGCCGGTATGTCGTCTCCCCAATCCGGCAACTGATCCAGGCCACCCGGCGGGTGGCGGCCGGGAATCTGTCTGAAACGGTCAATATCCTGACCCAGGATGAATTTCACGCCCTGGGCGAGGCGTTCAATGAGATGACGGTCCGGCTCTCCGGGCTCCAGGAACGGATCAGGCGGGACGAACGGACGGTCGTCTTCGGCAGGATCGCGGCCGGACTGGCTCATGATCTCAGGCACCCCCTCCTCAACATCGAAAATAACACCCGGCTGTTGCAGCGACGGTTCGATGAGCAAACCCGTGACCGGTATGTCGCCATCGTGCAACGCGAGCTCGCGGTGATGAAACGGTTTCTCGACGATCTCCGCGATCTGGCCCGGCCCACGCCGCTCACGATGATCGCTTTGGATCTCCGGCGCGAGCTGACCGAGCTGACGGAGTTGTTCAAGGAGGAGGCGTCGCGGCAGGAGGTGAAGATCGGGTGCATCGTGGCGGGCAATGGCGGGGCGCCCGTCATGACTCGAGCCGACAAATTCGCCATCGGCCGCATCTTCAAGAATTTGATCCGGAACGGCCTGGAGGCGATGCCCTCGGGCGGTTCGCTCGCGATCACGCTCACTCCCCAGGTCCACGGGCCGGTCGACGGACAAGATCTTGTCCTTGTCACCGTGACCGACACCGGCCATGGGATCCCGCCGGAAAGTCTCTCCGCGATATTTACCGATTATGGCACTACCAAACGAAAGGGACTGGGGCTTGGCCTGGCCGTTACGAAAAAAATCGTTGAAGAACTAGGGGGTACAATTTCCGTCAGCAGTGTCGTGGGACAAGGAACGACCTTCACCCTCTCCCTGAAAGCGGCCCTGAGCGCCGCCAGCGTATCCCATTCTGCCTGACGGCCATCGTCCGGCGCCGCGCTGGCACGTTCTTTGCCTCTCTTTTTTCCCGAATCACGACAGGAATCGGTTCACAACACCTGGGCGATGGGCGGGACCGACCCTCTCGGACGGCGCGGCGACAGGAGGTGCTCCATTTTTACGACCTTGGTTGAAGCAAAGTGGATAGCCTTCGACAACGACATGTATCTAGTGAATTTTTTCAAGCATCACAATGGGGACGGCCTGTCGACCTACAGTCTCGAGGTCAGGCTCGATCCTGACGACACATTGGTGATCGACGCCACCTCCCTTGAACAGCTTCGGCACAAACTCCACAAGATCCTCCCCGCCGCCCTCTATAGCCGGAGGGTCGTGGCCATGCATTAACGGCCATGATGATGTACTCATTTGCCACGTGCCTGATCGTCCTGCGGAACACGGTGTAGATGGTCACACCGCTTCGTTTGCTGTTGATCAATGACTCCGAGCAGGAGGCACAATTCATTGTCGACATGTTGAGTGGCCACGGCCTGACGGTCACGTATGAGCGCGTCGACACATGGGCCGGCATCGAGCAGACATTGCACGACAGCACATGGGATCTCGTCATCTCCAATTCCACGACGCGTCAGTTGACCGCGCTGTCCGTGCTCTTGCATTTGCGGGAGATGGGACTTGACCTGCCATTCATCATCCTGACGGACGCCATCGGCGAAACACTCGCGGCGGAAGCGATCAAATCGGGAACACACGCGTACATCGCCAAGGGAGACTTGGTGCGCCTCATTCCGACCATCGAGTCGGTGCTCTGCGCTCGCACGAGTCATCGAGAGCGCAATCGGATCAGAATTGGGCCGCCGCAACAGGAGAAGTATTTCCAATCACTGATCGAGAACTCCAGCGACGTGATCACCGTCGTCGATCTCATGGGCACGATTCTTTACGACAGCCCGTCCGTGGAGCGGGTCCTGGGTTACCGGCAAGGCCAATTGGCGGGAGATTCTGTGGTCAATTATATACACCCCGAGGACATTCCCCGTGTAACGACCATTCTGAAAAACGGCATCAAAGAGATCGGCAAATCACACGTGGTTGAGTTCCGGTTTCGCCGGATCGATGGTCTGTGGTGCCTGCTTGAATCACTGGGAAGGGGATACAGAGTCGACGGCGGTTCGATCGTCGGAATTTTCAACTCCCGTGACGTGACGGCACGCCGGCAAACGGAGGAGCGATTAAAACAGGCGATCAGTCGGCTGACCGAACGCGAGCAGGAGTTGCTTCGGGCGCTGGAGGCATTGAAGCATTCGCATGAAGCGTTAACCTCGACCCAATTGCAGCTCTTCCAGGCCGCAAAGCTGGAATCCGTCGGGCGGCTGGCCGCCGGCGTCGCGCACGAGGTCAGAAATCCGCTGGCCGTGATTTCCATGGGCACCCAGTATTTGGCCAAACGGGTCACCACAACCGATGACAAGATTCAGGAAGTCCTCCATGACATTGACGTGGCCATCAAGAGGGCGGATTCGATCATTATTGGATTATTGGACTTTTCCTCCTTGCAGGCGATCAATCCCGTCCTCCTCGATGTCAATTCGGTTGTGGAGCAGGCTCTCATGTTGCTGAAATACGAGCTGGACAGGCATCACATTACCGTCTCCAGATCGCTGGGAAGTTCACTCCCACCGCTCAAACTCGATAAACAGAAGATTGAGCAGGCCCTGATCAATCTCTTCCTGAATGCAATCCAAGCGATGCCCAACGGCGGAGCGCTGACCGTCACCACCTCCGTTGTGCCGGCGGAGCAATCTGTGCTCCCTCTGGGGCCGGATGTCATGAAACGATTTGCCGCCGGAGAGTCCGTGGTGCTGGTCGAAATCGAGGATACTGGATCGGGGATTCCCGAAGCCGATCTCCCAAGGATTTATGAACCGTTTTTCACCGGCCAACCGGCTGGGAAGGGCACCGGGTTGGGGCTCACCGTGACACGGAACCTGATTGACATGCACAAGGGGATGATCCATATCCAGAATCGGGAAAGCAGAGGGGTCAAAGTCGCCATCGCACTGGGTATTCATGAGGAGAAAAGTCATGGGGAAAAAAAGTCAGATTTTAATTGTTGATGATGAGATTCTGTTTTCAAAGTTACTCAAATTGCACCTGGAGGAAAACCCCGAATACGAGATCTATCTGGCCAACAACGGAAAGACGGCCATCGAGTTTGTGAAACAGAACAAGCCGGATCTTGTCCTGCTTGATATCATCATGCCGGACATGAACGGCCTGGAGTGTTTGAGGCAAATCAAGGCCCTGTCACCCAATCTGCCCGTGACGATGATCACCGCGGTCTATGACGAAGAGACGGGGAGGCGGGCATTTCACGCCGGCGCGTACGACTACATCACCAAGCCGGTGGACGCGGAATATTTGAAAATGGCGCTCCAAGTCAAATTGTGTCAATGAACAGCTGACCCTGTCTCGAACGCTCGATGCGGGCGAAGTCTTCTCATGACAGGGACCTTTCGATAGCGAACACAGGCTCGCCGTTGAGCACACCGCTTGAACCGGTTGACAAGAAGGTGGAAGCAGGTAAGGTTGAAGGGCCGGCCCCATCGACGTTCTCCCCATGACGAGCGACGTGAAAGAATTGCACGACCAGCGGCTGCAAAGGATTGAGCGGCACGAAGGGCAATTATGGCTGATGGCGGTCCTCGTCATCATCGCCTTCACCATCACGATGTTTGTCAAACACGCCGCCGAATTGATCGAATCCCCCGATTATTTCAGCCTGGAGTCGATGACCTATCTCCTGGGCCTCCCGCTCATCTCGTCCTTATTCTGCGCCTACGTTCTGCAAAGCAGCAATCGTCTTCGGACCATCAAGGGCCAGCTCTTTGTCACCATGCAGGAAAAGACCCAGATACAAACACTCCTCGAAGAGGTCAAGGCGCAATCGTCGGAACTTCTGGCATTGAACAAGCAACTCGAAACTGAAATATCAGATCGGGAGCAAGCCGAGGCGCGTTTGGTGCAAGCCAACGAGAAGCTGGTGAACCGCGAGTCAAAATTGCTGTACGTGCTGCAGCAGCTCAGGCAGTCACACGATGAGTTGAAAGCCGCTCAGCGGCAGTTAATCCAGGCCGCAAAGCTGGAATCCGTCGGGCGGCTGGCCGCCGGCGTCGCGCACGAGGTCAAAAATCCTCTGGCAACGATTCTCCTCGGCACCCAATATCTGACCAGTCAATTGGCCACAGACAATGTCACAATTCGTGATGTCTTGCAGGATATGAGCAAGGCCGTCAAGAAAGCTGATTCCGTGATTATCGCACTGATGGATTATTCTGTCTCCCAGGCGGTGACCTTTACCGCTCAGGATTTCAATCCAATCATAGAGCAAGCCCTTGTGCTGTTGAAATATGAGCTGGACAAATATCATATCGCGGTTAAGACATCGATGGACCTCTCACTCCCGCAGCTGAAACTCGACCGGAGGAAAATCGAACAGGCGCTGGTCAATCTCTTCCTCAACGCAATTCAGGCGATGACCAATGGCGGAACGCTGACCGTCACAACGTCCGTTGTGCCGGCGGATCGGACATTGCACGCTCTGGGGTCTGATGCCACGAAGCGTTTTGCCGCCGGAGATTCACTGGTCTTGGTTGAGATCGAGGACACAGGATCGGGCATTCCCGAAAATTATCTCCCCAGCATTTATGATCCGTTCTTCACCGGACGGCCGCCCGGGAAGGGGATCGGTATGGGATTAACCGTTACCCGGAACATTATTGAGCGGCATGGGGGCGTCATCCACATACAAAATCTAGATACGGCGGGCGCTCGAGTTGTCATCGCTTTAAGGATTTGAATCAGTCCCGCCATGGCGTAAATACGAGGGACATCGAAATGCAACTGCGGGATGAATCGATGACGAATAAGAAAGTGAAGGTTCGTGTGAATTTATCAGGATCTCGTTATGTCGGTTACGTATCGGTCTATGCTCCCACGCTGCGCGTGTCAGACGTCCTCAATGATGCAAAGCAGTTTATGACGCTTTCAGAGGTTGACTCGATTGATCCAATCGCCAAGGATATCAGTTTAGTTGTGAATAAATCGCTGATCGTCTATGTCCAAGTCATTGAGGAACCTAAGTGGACATCTCATGGAGGGCACACGGGCGACTTTATAAGGGTCAAAATCAGGACACGGGGCCATCACATTGAAGGCGACATTTACGTGGCGACCGACATGGTGGCCGAAGACCGGGCGGAGTTATTAAATCGCACCCCTCATTTCTTGAATGTCCGGAATGCGGAGATTATCGGGACCAAAGAACGGTATGACTTCCTGGCGATCTCAACAGGCCAGATCCGCTCGCTTGAAATCGGCATACAGTAAATCATCAACATTCGTTCAGTCGGAATACTCACGATATTGATTCAGCCAATGAAAAGAAGCCGGATCTTGGGGATGATGAGTTTCTTGCTGGCACGATGCCGATCTATTACCACCTTTATTTTCAGTGACCTGATGATCGCAGACAGGATCATGAATTAGCGACCCGAGCCCGGACATTCAGACAGTTGCATAATGAATTCAGGTCGGGTTTAAGTCAAATCATGGGATTTTGACCCATGAAGTGATCAGCAACGCGACAAACGACTCAACACGCCTCCATTTCATACACCCTTTACTCTTCCATGTGTGATTTCACTTTATCGCGAACTGTCTGGATCGGCCGGTCCAACAGATAGATCAACGCAGTCGATAGGATGGTGATCACGACCATGGAGATGATCAGGCTCAATATTCCCTGAGGCGAACCCCCTCTCAAAGGAGCACCAAACACAAGGAACGAAACCAACAACCCCACGCCCCAATGCATCAGATAGATCGGATAAGACAGGTCTCCGATGAATCGGTCGATGCGCGCTCCGATAAATGCCACCCTGCCCCCCATGATGATGCTGAAGATCAATCCGGAGCACAGGAGGAGATTGATATAGAACCCCAGCTGACCGTACCGCCACAACTTCGACACAACATGCATGTGTGCCATGGAGCCTTGATACAACGATATCCAGACAATTACATTTATGATCATGACCGCCAGGAGCAGGTTCGTGGAGAGCTTCGTCCTCATGTACAGAGACCGGATATCGGCGTTGTTTGAGAAGAAATACAGCAGCCCCCCGATTGAAAAAGGCAATGACGCGGCAGCAATCGGATAGTACCGATAGTCGACGGGTGCGTGAACATAATAGGTGAGACCGACATAGAAGAGTGAGAGCACAAACCACACCATGGTCCTGACGAAGGTTCTCGAGACGCCGATACAGATCAACACATAGAAGCACATCTCGACCGTCAATGACCAGGCCTGCGGAACGAGCCTGGGTTTGACGGTATTAGACAGCCATGACGGAAAAATGAACAGGGCGTTCTCAAACACACTTTTCACATCCGCAGGAGCATACATGTCCGGATTGAACTTGACGACCGATGCCGGGTCGATCAGATGAATCAGGATGAGCGTCAACACAGCCGCCGCCCAATACATGGGATATAATCTCAGGGCCCGGTTCATGGCAAATTTGATTCGGCCTCGCGTGTGAAATCCATACGTCTGATGCATGATTAACGTCATCAGATACCCGCTCAGGACATAGAACCCATACACGGCATAATTGCCAATTAAATTGGGATAACAAAGGTGGGAGACCATCACACAGACTGCCCAAAAGATTCTTACCACACCAAACATGGGTTGCTCCTATGGCCGAGGCGGAGATTATGTCGAGCTGACGAGAGTCCCAATTGCCCGTCACACTTCATTCGCACACAATATTTGCGCCTCACTATTGAACATCCGTCAACCGCGCCCTCAAGAGATATAGAGCGGGAACAGCCCGTCTCCGGCACGGTTACAGGAAGTGCATGCCATGATGACAACGATTCATCGGGCATGTCAGAACATGTTGTTTTGACCCCTCCAAAGAATAGGTCAAATTTCCCGAATAAATCAATAAGCGGGCCCTGTGTGTGATAGAGACAGGTATTTGAATTCGGTGCCAGAAGTGAAGCTTGAAGGATTTATCCCGCACACCAGGCTGACTCCATGATCGGTGGTCCTCCGGGCATTTTTGATCAAGCCTGCCGATGGCCGCGGCCATAACCGGCAACAAGGTGGCGGATCTATGGATGCCAGGAACCGGGCGCGGACACCAGATAAATTGCCATGGCCAGTCCGACCAGAGCCAGCAGCAGCGCGACAAGAATGGCCGACGCCGATGGACGGGCGGGTGCTGGCCCTCCCCGGTTCAGCTCCCGGACAAGACGAAAATGGTGCCAGGCGGAGAACACGTTCACCAGCACTCCCAGCACGATGAGCGCTGTGCCGAACCAGAGAGACCACCCATAAGGCGCAACCGAGGGAGCGTGTTGGAGGAACTGGATTTGCTCCAGGAACAGGCCGAATCGCGCCACGACGAAGCCGAATCCCATCATGGCCAGGCTGGTGCGAATCCAGGCGAGAAAGGTGCGTTCGGCGGCCAGGGAATCGCGCAGATCGGTCCTTGGCGTGGTTGCCGACGGAGCGATCATTCTACTGTCCCGTGCCGGGACGCGCGAATCAGTCCCACTCCCAAGCTGGGCACTGAAGCCGCCATCATGCAAGAAGCCTCGGGGTCAGGCGGGTTTTCCCCATTCAAGACCACCTTTGATCGACTAAAAATATACGCGTGGCTCCAGTTCATTCTGATCATTGTGTTTCTTCATCGTGTTGAAAGCCCGAACAAGAATAGGTCAAATCCTTCGAAAAAATCAATGAGTGTGCCTTGGAGAGTAGACGAAGTTGTTAAACAGTGCCTCACACCGATTCTTCACGAGGCAGACAGACGCGCCGGAAACAGATTTAGTTCCAGTCGCCGGGAAATCTCCCGGCCCTTGATTTTCATTTGTAAATTTTCTGTCCACGAAGCCTATTGGGCTTATAAGCCGTCTTTTCTGCCCCGCCCGTGCCTTGACGCCACCCAAATCGTTGGTATCCTTGCAATATCGTCAGTTTCCGGGGAGCCGACGCGATGGAAAGCACAAGCACCGATGAATTAAGAGAAATCGAGCGAAAGGAGTGGCACCTCTGGTTTTTGACGCTCGGACTGCTGGTACTCTACACCGGCATCATCATCGCCACCTACTTCGTCATTGTCAGCCAGACCTATGAAGACCTCGAGGGCCTGGAATCGACGGTGTACAAGGCCCTGGCCGGCCTCACCATCCTGACCGGCCTGTTCAGCGCCTACATCATTCACACCCGCTTCACCTTTCAACGGGTGAAGAACATCGTTCAAATCCATGCCATTCGTGACTCCCTGACCGGCCTCTACAACCGGTACTATTTCGAAGAACGGATCAAGGAGGAGATCCAACGGGTCGACAGAAGCCATCACTGCCTGTCGGTGCTGCTCTGCGACATTGACCGCTTCAAATGGGTGAACGACAACCGCGGCCACCAGACAGGAGATCAAATCCTGAAAAAGGTCTCGGAAGCGATCCAGGAGGCCACCCGCGGCATCGACCTAGCCTGCCGGTGGGGCGGGGACGAAATGGTCGTGGTGATTTCCAATGCCACCCGCGAGGGCGTCCTGATTGCCGCGGACCGGATCAGAAAACGGGTCCAGAAGGTCGGCGAGGACTTCGCGCTCCCCATCGACGTCAGCATCGGCGTGGCCTTGTATCCCGAGCACGGACGGGACGCCGATGAGCTTATCAAAATGGCCGACCGGGCGCTCTACATCTCCAAAAAAGGGGGCGACAAGGTCCATATCGGCGACGAGGAATACCGGCTGGATGACCACGCGGTCAAGATCGCCTTTCAACCCATCTTCGAAACGGGATCCGGCACCATTCTGGCCTACGAAGCCTTGAGCCGGGATCCGCAGGGCAAGTATCCCATCCTTGAATTGTTCAAGCGCTATCAGGCCGTCGGACAATTGAAGGAACTGAAAAACCTTTGCTTCGATCTGCAGCTTCGCAAGGCGAAAGCGCTCGGTTTGAAGACGGTCTTCATCAACGTCGATTTCGACGTGCTTCATGCCATAGAGACCGCCCCGTCCACCGACGGGGTGGAGGTCATCCTGGAGATCTCCGAGGCGGAGGCACTGCACGACGTGGAGCGGCTCCTGGAGACGACCAAGAAATGGCGCGCGTGGGGATTCAAGTTCGCCATCGACGATTTCGGCGCGGGCTTCATTTCACTGGCGTTTGTGGCCAAGCTCCTGCCCGACTACCTGAAGCTGGACCGGTCGGCGATTGTCCATGCGGTGGCATCCGAGCAGTTTAGAAAATTCCTGACGGAGCTCATTCTGGCCTTTAAGAACTACACCAGGGAAGGCATCATCGCCGAAGGCATCGAAACGGAGAAGGAGCTGCAGTTCGTCAAGGAAGCGGGCGCCTATCTGGTTCAGGGATATCTCATGGGCGAGCCGAAGGAGTTGGTGGCGGTTGCGGCGCCGCCGGCGGGATGACCCGCCGGGGACACGGGCCGCCTGATGTCTGATGCCGCTCAGCCCATCGCAGCCGAGGTCCGGAGGGATCTACGGTGTGGGATGATACAGGTTCTCCCGACCAACCTCCAGTTTCGCGGCAAGTTCCTTGCGCCGTTGGTTGAATTCACCCCAGGTGATCTTTCCGTTCAATAAATCCAGATAAACGTTGTCGACATCTCCTTGCAGTGAGACGATATAGTTCGCATATTGTGCGTCAATGTCGGTCCCATGCGCACGCAGCTCATTCGCGAGCGCTTTGTACAGGGCTTCCATCTCCGTCCGATAGCGGATCAGCAGTGGTCTCTGGTCTTGCGTAATCGAGGAGCCATCCGCCATCAATTGAAACGTGATCTCCTTGACCTGACATGGGGTTTTTGCAAACAACGCCGCAAACTCCGGTTGCGAGCAGAGCACGCGTTTCTTGTCGTCGAACGCCTTGAGGGCCGCCGGCAACACCGACTGCGCCTGTTGGAATTCCTCTGTGCTTTGCGCAAAGAGATCCTGCAGCGCGTCACGATCGTGCAAGCTCCAGCCTTTCGCCGTCATGCAGGACTGAAACACATCCCAGTTGGTGATCACCCGTTCCTTGGCAAACCCGCCGTGGTAATGGACCGCCGGCTCGCCGGATTCACGTTGCGCTTGTTGCAGACACTCGTACTCGTCCTTGTCCAGATCGCTGACGGTCGCGTGAGGTTTATACCACACCTTTGGAGCACACCCCGACAGGACGAACAACAACAGCACCGAGATGTGCACGCCTATGAGGAGTGGCCGTTTCATCGCATCCAGTGAAGGACGACGCAGACCTTCCTTGCCTCCTTGCCGCCCGGACCGCAACCGCAGCCGCGCGGACGGAGTTCTATTATAGTCCAAATTTTTCAAATCCGAACCAGATTCTTCCGTCCGCTTCGGCTGGATTCTCGGCGGGATCTCGGTCGCCGACTGGTGTGATGCCCCGCACCATCCCCTTCACCATTGCCTCGCCTTCGCGGGTGGAACCGAACCGCTGTCGACCCTCCCATCTTGCGCCTTGACGATTGAAGGCGGTAGACTTTCTTTACACACAACCTGGAGCCTCACATGACACCATCCCGATTCTGGATTGCAGTATGTCTCTGGTTGGGATTGGCGGCATTTGCCTCCTCCGCGGAGGCCGCCCGTCTCGCCACGATCAACGGCGCTCAGCTCGAGGCGATGCAGGCCGACGGCCGGCCGCTGGTCATCGTCGACGTGCGGGAACCGGAGCTCTTCGCCCAGGGCCACATCACAGGGGCGATCAATATCCCCTACGACGACGCCAGGCCCCGGATGTTGAAAGAACTCTCGCCGAAGGACCGGATCGTCTTCGTTTGCCACAGCGGCCCGATGGGTGACAAGCTCGGCCATGTGCTGGTCAACAAGGGATTTCCTACCGTCTTCAATCTGGCAGGCGGGATGAAGCAGTGGAAGGGGCCGGTGGTTCGGTAACGGACGGAAGGAGGAGGCGCAAGGAGCGAGGGGGCGGGATGACGATCACAGAGGTCAAGCGTGATCACTCCCCCCTTCTCACCGTGCTCCGGTCGAGCGCGTCGTTGATCGGGCAGTAACCCAGCGCCCAGGTGATGATGCCGCCCGCCGCCACCACGCCGAAGACGATCTTGAGCAGCAGTCGTCGGTTGCCACCACCACGGACAGGGCGGGAAAGCCGATGCCGATCCGGAATGCCCGGTCGATTCCGCCGACGTTGCGCTTCATTGCATCCTCTATATAATCCGATCACGGCGGGAAGTCAAATAGATGCCCCCGGGTGAGCCCGGGGTGCTTGACTGGATGCGCACTTCGTGCGCGGCAGCTGTATTCACCCCCGCCTCAAGGCGGGGTTCCCTGCCTCGCGCCGCCCGGGGGCGGCTATCCAGCGAGCACCGTGAGCGAGAGGAGGAGGCTCCACGGGCGGGGGCGACGCGAGCCCCTACATTGGAATTCTCCCGCTTACGTTCGTCGAAGGATGGCGCGTCGGCCTACTTCACCTCCACGGAAATCGGGAGGTCCTGCGTGGAGGCGACGGGACGGCCGTCCCTGAGAGCCGGGAAAAAGCGCCACCGGGACAGGGTTTCGATCAATACTCGATTCAATGTGGGGTTGCGGGTGGGCGTCACCAACTCCACGGTGGCGGTGCCGTCAGCGCCGACATGAAAGCGCGCCACGGCGGAGGCAGTCAACGCTTCCGCACGGAGATCTTCCGGAATGACCGGCGTCGGTTGATAAATGGCCCGGGCCCCCTGAACCGCTCCGGGTAGTGGATTCGGTGAGGGCATCGTGGGCACCAAAGCCGAAGAAGGCACCTCGGGCGCAACTGGCTGCGCTTCTGGCTCGTGCCTCTCCGGTTGCGGCATCGCCGGCGGGGCCGGTGTCGCCGGCTCCATCGGGTGAAGCTCCGGCGGCGCTTCGTGAGGGTGCACCGGCGACGTGTTTGCCGGTGACGGCTTGACCGGTGAGGGCTGGACGGGCACG
>Ga0335081_10007154_pt1 | contig 17820 bp, 16 predicted proteins | sample Lox_Sample_35_FD_206713 | JGI IMG/M metagenome (GOLD analysis project Ga0335081, IMG submission 206713) | Soil microbial communities from Loxahatchee National Wildlife Refuge, Florida, United States - Lox_Sample_3.5 | ecosystem: Environmental > Terrestrial > Soil > Wetlands | place: USA... | reverse complement strand
TCTTTGCGCCGCGTCTTTTCATTGCGCTCGCTGGAGACCACGATCAGATGTTCCGGGCAGGCCAGGGCGCACAGGTCGCAGGCGATGCACATCGTCTCGTTCGTATCCGGATTGACGTTCAGTCGCGGCGCGCCCCGGTACCTCTCGGCCACCTGCGGCCTTTCCAGCGGATACTGCTCGGTATAAATCTCCTTCGGGTCCTGGTATCGAAATGTGACTCGGAGCCCCTTTAGCAGGTCCACTAACAGAACTTTACGGAGCAGGCTCGGCATCCCCATAAGTTGTAAGAATACCATGCCGCTGGGCGGCCTTCCCGATACGCCCGTTACAATGTTCTCTCATGTGCAAAGCAGGGCAGACCGCCGACGAACTCTGGATGGAAGAGGCGATTCGGGCTGCGCGGCGGGCTCTCGAAATCGGCGAAGTGCCGGTCGGGGCGGTAGTCGTCTGCGGAGACGAGGTCGTTGGACGGGGCTGGAACCGCAATCTCGCCGACTCCGACCCGACAGCGCATGCGGAGGTTGTCGCCCTGCGTGAGGCAGGTCGAAACCTCGGTAACCATCGTCTGGGAGACTGCGAACTGTTTGCTACAATTGAACCGTGCGCCATGTGCGCGGGCGCGATGGTTCATGCGCGCCTGAAACGCCTGGTGTATGGCGCCGACGACCCCAAAGCAGGCGCCGTTCATTCAGTTTTGCAGGTGTTGAATCACCCGGGGTTGAATCATCGCATGGAGGTTCGCAGCGGCATTCTGGCGGGAAAGTGTGCCGAACTGCTACAGGAGTTTTTCAGGCAACGCCGTTAGATCTTACCCAGCTAATAGTACCTCGCTACTAGTCGCTGTTTTGTCGCGGAGAGGTGCGTGAGCGGTTGAAACGATCCGCCTCGAAAGCGGACATACCTTAACGGGTATCGGGGGTTCGAATCCCTCCCTCTCCGCCATGCAGTCTGGACTGCAGAGAAAATCTGCCTTTCTTTTTGCGGAAATACGCGAAACTTGCCCGTTTTTCGCAGAATTTGCATCCAAAGCGGACTGCAGAGAACGGACTAAGATAGCCGCGCTGACGTTTAATTTCGGCTTTTTCTCTGGACGGGCTTCACGCAGTCCCCTTTCGCAAATGTGCGCAGGCGAATCATCAGCGATCACGTGCCGAATGCATGGCGAATGCCGACTTGACTTCTTAGCAGCTCTTTCCGGATAGCTTCCGTATTGCCCGTCATCAGGGAGCAATCGCGATTACCTCCTACAAGCCGACATATCGGGAGTAATTTGGTATGGTGAGCGCATTGTGCACCACAAGAATGACAATGCTGATTCGCGCTTACTTAACGCGTATTGTCAGACTGGTTTTCCCTTGGTTCTCCCGATCCTGTCCAGCCACTGCTGAAGCTCTTCGATACGCCTCTCGGTCAGCCTCACTCGGGTTCTCATAGCATCAAGCTCTCCCTGATTTCCATTCATTTGGACTGAAGCGAAGAAGGCACCTTCGCGCCCAACATACGTATCCCACGCTTCTTCCATAGCGCAGAATGACTCTCGTTTCATTTTGAAATGCAGGTCCCTCGCAATTGTCTCCTCTAATGCTTTCAGATTACGCCGAAGTGCGTTCTCCTTCATGGATGTCGCCTTATATACATCCTCCCGCGTAGTCGGATCCGCTGGATTAAGAAAGCGGGCAACAGCATACTGGCACCCGCGAACAAACATATAACAGGAGTAGGACAGTTGTTTGACTTCCGAGTTTGGTATCGAGTGCATTCTGTGGCCCTCGTGGCAGATGATGTGGCGGAGTTCGAGGGCACGCTTCACATCTGCAATTACTTGACCAGAGTCTTTCAGTACCGGCACGCCTTGATGATCCGTCTCACGAGTTGTCTCCACTAGTCGAACAAAGTCAGTGCAGAGCACCTTCGTCATGAAACCTGCAACCTGTTCGAAGTTGCTGAAGCCGACAGTGTGAGCCACGAGTTCGCCGACTGTAAGCCGCTTTCCTATAAGAGCAACAGCAACGTCGTGGGTCAGCCTGATCGGGAGATCATCCAGCCGAATGTTGTTCAGAAATCGCGACGGGGACGTTTTGCGCTCAGAGCCAATAACTGTTCGCGAAGAGCTAGGTTTTCGAGAACGAGATCCTGGCGGGAGCGGACGAAGCCGAAGAACCAACCCATCAAGTGCCGGAGAAGACGGATCATGGCTCAAAATCTTACCGCAGGCTCTGGCAAGCTTTGGACGCAACTTCTTCATTTCCTGAGTGTATGAGGTTTTGATGAAACACAAGGGTAGGGAGTGATGTTAGACGGGCAATCAGTTTGAGGCGGGTTCCAAACTAGTGTCGCGTCCTTCATCCTTATATGGTGTGTGTGCGGGTGCCGGGAGTCTGTGCTGACTCCGGCTCCAGAGCCGGCTCCTAAATCGGAGAACTCCATCGTCAGAGAAGCCGAAAAATCCGCCCTTCCGTGTGGGTGCAGGTTCAAGGACCACGGGCCCCGAAGTTCCCACGGACCGGCTGCCGGGCTGATTGATAGTGGATAATCATTGATCACGCCGCTGTAGTGTGCGCGCTGCCAATCTTGCGCCGACGTGCCCATAGCTGCCGCCAAAATCATTCCTATCGCAATGCATACTGCCCAAAACGTCTTACGATTCATAAAAGCCTCCAGGTTTTCAGAATTGCCGATAAACCTAAGCAGGTGCTTTTTCATATTCCTCAGTTTCGATCAGCAATCTGAATTCGCCCCTCTTATCTATGTCAGCGCAAATTGGCAGCGAATTTGATCATTGCGGCCGAAAGAATTCTCACGGAGCACCATACGCCCGTAACACTTGCCCGAGCTCTACGCAGAAGTGCAAGGCTGGGTCCGAAACAGGTGTAGCCTCCCTTTCGCCAGGAAGGTTGCAGAAGGATGGGCAATTGATCCGCGGACGCTGAGGAGCTCGCTCAAAAGGTCCGGAGACCTTGACCGACTTCAAGCGTGCGCTGGGAAGCCGATCGCTCCTGAAGATCAGCAAAGATCGGCCCCGGAGTCAGAAGTTACAGGGAGACACTAAAGGAAAAGTGCCTTCGGGAACTACGAAGATATTAGCAGAAAGTAACTGATCGCGTTCAGATTGGGCCCGCAGATCAACTTTCCAATTATGAGAGTACGATCGGCATTGCAGACTAAAATGCCGTTCGATTTCTACATGCGGTAATTAAAATTATGACGATTCGAGATCTCATCGGTCGGATACGCACGAATGGGTGCTCCCAAGTTCCATCCCAAATAGTCTCAAAACCCCGCTCCCGGGCGAATAGATGGCGCAAGCTTACGAGAACGCCTGCTTTCATCAACGTGGAGCCTTCACTTCGCTTTGGCGGCTTCGGAAGCATGGAACGAGACTACTCGCCACGCTTGCTGTTGCCGGGTATACACCTTCGTGAATCGCCAGTCATCCGAAAGCTCCTGCCCATTGAGTGTGCGCGTGCGTTGTAAGCGACCGGTTACAATGGCAGCATCTCTATAGATTCGAATGTTTACGTCGGAAGTCGCGTAACGCAAGAACTTCATACGTCCCGAACGCGCAAAAGCCAGAACTTCTGTTTTGTTCATCGGGGGCATTTTCGGCACATCAACTTCAAGGTCATCTGCCCATAAACTCTCTAAAACACCCGCGTCTCCATGTTCGTGCGCATCATTCCAAACTTTTTCGAGTCTTTCCAATTCCCGCGTGTCATTCTCGCTCGTTGACTGAGCCGATATCTGTGGGGGGACGGCAAACCCAGTGATAGCGGTAACAGCAAGAACGATGGGTATGGCTATCGAGTAAAACCTCACAGAAGCACCTCCGAATCGAATCCCCGAAAGGTTAACACTCAGGGTAGTTGGTGAAAAATCCCGTGGGTGATGACATAAGAACGTCGGCCTCACAACGAGCCGAGTAAACTTTTTGTTCCAACCAAAAAGGCTCGGGACGAAGGAGGCCGAGATGAAAATTGTAGGCTGCGATCTGCACGCAAGACAACAAACCATAGCCATGGTGGACACCGAGAGCGGGGAGTTCACAGAGAAGACGCTTCATCATGAGGGGAATGCAGTGCAGGAGTTTTACGCATCCCTGAATGGTCCCGTAGTGGTGGGTATCGAGGCCACGGGATCGATGCAGTGGTTCTTGGAGCTCCTGGAAAAGTTGGGAATCGAAAGCCGAGTCGGCGATCCAGCTAAGATTCGGGCAGCCGAGACACGGAAACAAAAGCATGATCGGCGAGACGCTCGCCTGATTCTGGACCTATTACTGAGGGATCGCTTTCCTGCGATCTGGATGCCCTCAACGGAACAGCGGGACTTGCGAACCTTGCTGCGAGATCGCCATCAGTGGGTGAAGATGCGATCGCGATTGCAGCACACATTGCAGGCCATGGCACTGAATCACGCTTTGCGGAAAGGCAACGGGCTGTGGAGCCACGCAGGACAAACCGCCCTACAAGCTTTGCCTCTGCCTCCCTACACCAGTCAGAGGCGGGCCGCACTACTGAGCTTGTACGTAGAGTTGCAGAAGCGGATCCAAAGGCTGGACCAAGAGCTGGAAGGCCAGATGCAACAGCGAGCCCAAGCGCGCCGGCTGATGACACATCCAGGGGTGGGACCGGTGACAGCCTTGGCCACTGAGGTGTTCCTCGGTGATCCTGACCGTTTTGCCACCGGCAACCAAGTGGCAAGCTATATCGGGATGATCCCCTCGGAGCACAGCAGCGGCAAGCGACAACGATTAGGAAAGATGAGCAAGCAAGGCAACTCGCTGCTGCGTTATCTATGGACTGAAGCGGCGATGCATGCCGCACAGAAAGATCCGGAGCTGAAACGTTTCTATCGGCGCAAGCTCATCCAGAAAGGAATGGGCAAGGCGAGAATCGCGAGCGCACGCAAACTGGGGATCCGGTTGTGGATCATGATGCGCGACCAGATTGATTACCAAGAGTTCTGCCGCCGCGGAAAGTTGCGGCAGAGGGAGGGAGCCCATGCAGGCATGCCTGATTTCAACAGTGGTCCTGCCTCTGGCAGTGACCGGGTGGAGTGAATAGGCTACCTGCCTCCCCATAAGGGGAGTTCGCACAACTCATCCTGATCGAGCGTGACCGAAGAGATGTCTGGTGGCTAACTCCACCGTAGGATGAAGAAAACCGGCCGAGCCATGCGGTTGGAAACCAATCATCGAAGAAAGAGCGCCTACGCTCGCGGAGCGACACAGTGCTTTTGCGCTGACGGGAGACGTGTGATTCGAATTCATGAAATTAAAACAAAGCAAACCTTGACACCGGCCGACGTTCTTAGAGATGTTGAAAAAGTCACTGCGATTAGCAGGTGAGATTTAGCGAAAGCATGGTAGTTCTTTGTCATGCTGCACTGGATTTCGATCTGTGGAGGCCTGCTGATCATGATGGGACACCATGCCCGCTCAGAAGCACTGTTTCATTACTTTCGTCTGGAAGATCAAGTTCCTGAAAACCATCTGCTACGGCTGATCGACAAGCACATCAGTTTCGACAGGCCCGGAGAAAGGAACCAACGATGTTGATTATAGGAGTCGATTATCACCCGGGTTTCCAGCAAATAAAGAGCTGAAACCGATTGAAGGCGAGCCTTGGTTGGAAGCGGCACTTGTTCAGCTAGAGCGAAATGGCGCGCTCTTCGGAGTGCATGCGTCAGTACGCTCAAAAAGCGCTTGACACGGGCGACATTGTCAGAGACGCCTGTTTACATCCACCATGCGCGGAGCCGCGATCTGATGTAGAGTTCCACGTATAAAAACAAGCGGAACTCTTTCCCTTGTGAGTCTATATGCGGACCCGATAACAGTTTATAAGCAGCTCGCAGGCGCGTGTAGAGTCTTGCAAATTGCAGGAGGTTGAGTATGGCAACCCGCCGAAGCTTTCTTGAAAAGTCGACGCAATTGGCTGCTGGTGCGCTTGTCGCGGCGGTCGTGAAGAGTTAGGGGCGATCCTTGTTAGGGATGCTTTGTATGTTCATACCACGCCAGAAGAGGACCTGCTTGAAATCTGCTTCCCCTCAGCTTACGTAGTAGAACGTACTCGTTGACCGGACGGTCATCGTGCAGTGCCACTGCATTCGGGTCCGCCGCCACCATCTGTGCGATAGGGATTTCGTGGTGCAGGACGTGGTTTAGTTCCTCTTCGGCCGTAGGTTTAAATGGCCACTCCATGAGGTCGCGCACCGCGGCTTGGGGCATTCGCTCGATAAGCTGTGCGCCGCTCAGGTTGGGAATCGGTTGCCGGCTGGCGAGGAACTGAAAGCCGAAACCATAGTGCGGGAAGTATTGAAATACCCGGACGTATGGGAAAGATTCGGATAGAGCCCGAGCAACCGCACTGCGCACAATCGGGTCGCCTTCCCACAGCCACTGCTGCAAAATGCCGTCTGGCTGCAACCGCTGATTCACGATTCCATAGAACTCTTTGGAATAAAGCATACTCACTCCCGCGGCCTCGGTCGGCGGAGGAGGATCAACCGTGATCACATCAAACCGTTCCGAGGAACGCTCCAGGTAACGTCGCCCATCGTCGATCACGATTCGCGACAACGGTGACCGAAGCAGTTGGGCGCCGTCGGCATGGAAATAGGAGAACACCCGGGGAACGCTGGGCACTAACTCGACTGAGGTGGTAGGAACGCCCCAGGAAAGCAAGGATCTAAAGGTCGTGCCCATGCCGAAACAGATGTTCAACGCATTTTGCGGTGGGCGGTTCAGAAACGCCATCGGAACATGCGCCATCAACTTGGTGGTGGGAGATAGCCCCGTGATTCCCACGCCATTGACCAATAGTTGTTTACCTAAAGCCTGATCAGGATCAGTGTAGGCGACGATGGTAGCTGTGCTGTCACGGAGTACTTCGTAATTATTAAACTGACTTTCATACCCTTTGCTAACCCACGCCAATTGCAAAGCCAGCAGGCTCATCGCATAGCCAATCCAGCGTAGCTGTCCCCGCGCCGCTGTGGTTGTCCGCCATTGGGGATTCAATCCGATCGCAATCCAAGGGAAAGCAAGGATACAGATCACCCAGTGTTCACCGGTGAAAGGCAGCAGCAGAAAACCGGAGAGCAGCGGGCCGACAATACATCCCAGCACATTGGCCGCATAGGCTGTGCCCGCGCGATGTGGGTCTCCGCCTGACCATCGGTCGACCAGCATGGGTGTGAGGAAGCCCAGAACCATCGAGAACGGCACAATTCCGATAATGGGGCGCAGTATCAGAGTAATGCGGAACTGCGGGTCGCCCGCCGCCAACGATAAACATGCACAAAAGCCTAGCCCGAGCCATATCAGGGCTGGTTCTCCCATGCCTCTCTTGTTCGACGCGCGATAAATCTTCGACCCGATCAACGTGGACACAAGATAGAGAGCCAGAATCGTCGCGAACGCGTATACCATGGTGCCCAAGTACGGCGTGAACTGCCTGATCCACACCACTTCCAGCCCCATGCTTGTCAGACCAGTGGCAAATAAGAGAATCAGAGGCCGCCGACTGTGCACGAGTTGTTCGCTAGAAGTTTCTGGAAGCGAGTTTGCTGGACGGGAAACGGTGGCTTGCCGGATCCGTAGCCGCATGGAAAGAGCGAAGGCCGACATGGCCAGTGCGCAGTTGCATGCAGCCGCGATTTTGAGGGTTCCGCGGAAGCCATAAAGTTCAATCAGAAACAGCGGAATAATTGCGCCCGCTGCGGCTCCAACGACGTTCGCAAGGTACAGGAAGCTGAATGAACTGGACGATTTCTCGGTGAAGTTGCTCCTGATCGATGCCATCGCGAGGGGAATGGTTGCGCCCATCGACGCGCACCAGGGGACCAGCGTCAAGGCGATCCAAATGCCGGACGCAAAGTAGTAAGTTCCGGATGAAGGAAATCCGATCCGTTCCAGTAGTGCCCGTCCCCATCCCAGCTCGAGTGGCACGAGGAGTGCCGATATTGCGATGAGCAGTTCCGCCAGAGCATAGAGTCGCAAACCCACAGTTCCGGCCCGGTCTCGGTAGCGACGCGCCAGAAGGCCGCTTCCCCATGAGCCCAGACCCAATCCCGCCATGAACATGGAAAGTACAATCGACACAACAGCATTGGTGACTCCGAACTGGGCGATCGATAACCGGAGCCAAACGATTTCGTAGAGGATCCCGCAAAATCCTGAGACGAAAAAGAAAAGAAAATACCAAATCATGCGACCGCCTCCAGGTCACGTCGAAAACAGCAACACAACTGGCGATGGGTGATCCAGAAGCATCGATCACATCACAGGTTGCACCCGGTCACAACGACCAAACCCGGAGAGACAATAACTTTGGTAATTCATGAGTTCCGCTGAAGGGCGCGCATGGGTTATTGCCGTGTCTTGTTTTTGACCCGAAGGTTGGAGTTAGGACCGATGGTACACATGGGGAACTATCTCGCTTAATCCCTCTAATCTCGGGCAGACGATCGCACCCCTGGCGCGCGCATGGCTAAACTAGAAACTGACCCACTGCGGACGGGTGCAGGCCAGCACTGCCGTCCTAGGGCGTATCTCAGAGACCGGAGGCCAAAGGAATGGCGAGTGGGGATACTGCGGCACGAACATTGACAATCTAGGGGCGTGGCACTAGGCTTTTTCACGCAAATTGTGAAGATCAGATGTTTGATCACTGCGAATGGCAACGCAATCGCCGAAGAGAAAACCCTGAGCGTTTTAGGGAGTATTCTCGATCCTATTACCTAAGGCATAAAGATGATCCTGACTGGCGCAGACGAAGAACGCTGACGTTTAGGCGGCATTATCAGCTTCACAAGCAGAAACGCATCGGAACCGCGCGTGAATGGCATCGAAGTTTGAGAATTGCAGCTATTGAGCATTACGGCAAAACATGTGCCTGTTGTGGTGAGTCTACGTTCGAGTTCCTTTGTATTCACCACATCAACGGGGGTGGAAATAGGCACCGAGCGCAGTTGGGCTCCGTTCGTAATTTCTACAGTTGGCTCAAAAAGAATAATTACCCGGATGCCTTCCGTACACTATGTCATAACTGTAACCAATCTCTTGGCTATAACGGGTATTGCCCTCATCAAAGTTCCTTGGTGCGGTCACCATGAAACTCCGAGGCTTTATTGAAACTACATGGTTGTGCAATTCGTAAGAAAAAAAGGAGCAACGGATTGCTCCGTTGCTCCGGCTTGTACCCTCCCCCAGGTACTTCGCCAAACTGCGCTATTGCAAGGCTGTTAAGGCCGCGCAACCGGCAACGCTGCCAACCGCTGCGCCGGGGCTGTTGTAGCGGATAACGCCATCCGAGTTGGAGCAGAAGCCGCGCATACCGCTCTGTCCAACCGCCGCCGGAGTTCCTTCCACTTCATAGTCGACGTTGATGCCGCCAGCTGCTGCGACTACAGGATTGGTGAAGTAGTAGCCGCTCTTGGGCACAGTCTTCGAGTTCGACAACACCCAGTCGAGCAAGCAAGCATTGCCCGAGGTCGGGGTCGCGGTGCCGCAACCGGTGCTAGCTGCCGGCCCAAGGGCTGACAACGTGCCTGAATAACCAACCGTCGGGAACTGCGACTGATACGTCACCTGCGCGGTGTTGATGGTACGAACAGACTGCACCGCAGACGACTCATTGGCTGCGATACGTGCACGCAGCAAGTTCGGAATAGCAATGGCAGCGATGATTAAGATGATCGCCACCACAATCAAGAGCTCAATCAATGAAAAACCCTTTTGGCGCTTCAATTTCTTTTCCCCCTTTTTGCTCGCATTGAGCAGATATCCCTGCAACTTGCATGCCTATGGCCTTTTCGCTAAGTTGGCGTAACTGCAGGATTATCAATCGCAGGGCGCGAAGCATCCGACCAAAAGCTCTCTTCGCTTGACACGCATTGTTATTCGCCTGACGAATTCTGTCAGCTTACGAAAGTCACCTTGCTCGTTCGGCGACGTTTAAGTGAGAATAGCTTTAACTCTGATGACATGATACCCGCTGCTTTTGTTTTTGCATCTCGGGGCAGCGGGTGTGTTGTTTCCTGCCAAACACTCATTGTGACTGTTGAAATATCTCTCCATATCACTCAAATCTCCGATGATAAGAATTCTTGTAATGAAGACCAAATGGCTGAGAGGTTTTGAGGTGATTCGACGTAAAGTTCTGTCAAATGATGGTGGCCAGGGACGGAGTTGAACCGCCGACGCCAGCCTTTTCAGGGCGGGACACAGCCATTCTCATCCCATTGATTCCATTTGCCTTCACCATTCTTCGCACCGCTCTCGTACCCCACTTATTGGAACAGTTTGGAACAGCGTTCGACGCGAATCACTGCGTCAGCCGTAGCTGTTCCTGCTGACGAATCCGGTTCGCCACCGCTGCGCCCATCCGACGCACGGCTATCTGCTGAGATTCGGGCACGATCTGCGCGTAGATGTCCATCGTGGTTCCAAATCGCGAGTGCCGCATTTGTGCTTGTACGTCCTTTGGGTGTGCGCCCGAGTCCGCCATCCACGTCCCATACGAGGTGCGCAGACAGCGCCAGTTCACAAAGCCGATGCCAAGCTTTCGTGCGGCTGGCTTGATGAACCGGACCAAAATATTATTGTCTCTCATCGGCACGCCCTTCCACACGGATTGAAAGACCAAGTCCTCGGGATAGGCTGACTTGACCACCTTGAAATGCCGAACAGCGCGTCCAGCCCGGACCTGCACCGTAAGCGCCTTTAGGCGTTGAATACGTCCGATAACACAGGGTTCGACGCCGATAGTTGCGTTGCTGGCATCGCTCTTGGGAACATCCCAATCGCCTCGACAGTAACGCTCGTCAACCGTAATGGAATTTTCGTGAACATCTTCCCATCGCAGTCCGATCAACTCGCTCACTCGCAAGCCGGAGTAAATCGCCACATAAACCATCGTTGCGTAAGGCTCCTGTATCAGTTCAAGCAGGGCGATGAACTGTTCAGGAGTGATGAACGGTTTTGTCGTCTTTCCGCCGAGTTTTCTGTTGTGCTGACTTGATGTGCGAATCGGTGTATGGGGCAATTTGACACCGTCAACCGGATTTTTCACCAAGAACCCGTATTCGACGGCTGAACTAAGAATGCTCGACAGCACATCCTTGATCTTGTCCTTGGTTTCTTGAGCCATGGGAACTCTCTCTAGACGCCCATTGATCCGCTTCATCACGCTAGCCCCGACATGTACCCCTGAATTCTCAACGTCCCCAGGTTGCGAAGGCACTCCATCGAGAATTCTGGCTCAAGATAATTAGTGATGACGCTGCAGTAACGATCACGTGTTGTCTTAGCGAAGGTCGGCAGCACGATTGGGATGTAAGTCATTTTGACGTAATCACCGAACTTCTGCGCCGACCCGATGCTTTCGAGTCCCTGATTGAGAGGGCGCAAAAGCTCGGCAGCGATCTTCTTGACCTCGCGTTCGGCCATAGTGGCTGGCGCAAGGCGTTTGCGTTTACGTTTCCGGGTTCGATTACCATTTACGAACTCGTCTTGCCAGTGCAGCAGGTACCACCAGTTGCCTGAAATGAACGGCTCTGGGTCTTGAAATCTTCGGCGTGCCATCCGCTCGAACTCTCCGTTCTGCGGAACGCCGGGATTTGCCTCGGCCGAGACGATACCACAATCTTGGCAGTTCGAGTTGTGAGGATTGTGACGCTCGTGTGACGCGGGATCTGACAAAACCGACGACTTTGACGTCGTTGACTCGTGTATTGCAATGGAACCATGTAGATTGTTGACATGTAAAGGAGTCCCAGGCATGGTAGGCATGTCTGGACTCCCCTCAAGGCGATGAAAAGGAGTACCCGCAAGCTACACATAACAAGCGCTATGCCGCAGCCGGTGACTTGCTGAGAAGAGGTCCCTTGACCTGCGCTGCAACAAGGATTTTGCAGAGTGCAGGACCCCTGAAGCAGGGACCTATGTGATGGTTCGGCTTCCCAAGAATTGGGGGCTGTACGATTGCGCCGACGTTCGGCTTTATAGGCAGAGGACCGACACGGAAGCGCGGCAGTTGGTCGGTGAATACTGCTTGGTTGAAGAGAAATGACTGGCCAGTGCCTGTTGATTTCCATGGACTCTGCCGCTTGTTAACGGAGGGCGGCCATGTTTGACAGTTTGGATGAACAAATTATTACCACGGAGGGGACACCTCCCACGACCAGACAGCGCTTATTCCGGTTTTTGTGGATTGCGTTTGCTACGCTGCTGGTGTTTGGAGGGCTGTATCTCGGAATCGTGAGTTTAGAGTGACGCATTGGAACTGGTAAATCGAGACAAGTGGGGGATTCGTTTCTATGGCACCATCCTTGCGATGACCCGCTCGATAACCTCGGGGTCGTGGTAGCCGAAAGCACCTTCTAGCGTGTAATAACGCTGGAAGGTATCAGGCCCGCTGATTTTGATCTCCCATGCGTCACTCCTTTGAGAGCCCACAATCGTCACGTGCCATTCGCCTGGGTGGCTCACAAGGACATGCTCAATAGCGCTGCCGATTCGATCCTGCAGTTCCGGATAGCCGCCGAGAAGCATTTTAATGAACACCGCCACAAATAAGATCTACCGCCCCCAGGACAGGAAAGCAGTGACAAACGAATCGTGAGCGATCAATTCCATCGACGCCGGCACGATTGTTGAGGTGGCAATATTTGTGCCTTACATCACTGAATTGATCGTGTGGACGTGAGCTAATTTGTAACGAAGGTGCTGTTGAGGCCGATTTGGATTGCACTCCTCCACTGCAGATCGCTCATCTATCCTGGATGCACCAACCCGGGGGCGAATCATGCATAAAGAACTCGCCGATGCCCGAACGCAGATGGGAGGATATCCATAAAACAAAACCAGACCTCAAATCGGTCGTGCGGGGGTACGGTCATGACCAGCCATAGAGTAGAAAACCATGATTCCGTGTTCCGAGAACTAGACAAAGTATTTCCCGTTGCGGAGTGTGCTCTTTTCGTGGGAATCGTACTCGCAGCGGTGCTTTACCTGCTATTCGGAACGTGAGATACACAATTTCAGTAGTTGATTAAGGACGTGTCGCAGGCAAGAACCCGGCAGAACTTGTCATCGGGATCGAAGCGGGGCCTTGCACCAAATACCCGCTGCTCTGATCGAAGCGATAGACGTGGAGACTGCAATCACAGGCGAGCAGAGCATAGACGAGTGTGCCGTCCGGGCTGAAGGCAAACCCAGGCGTCTGCATGGTGAAGGGAATGAAATTGCCCGTGTCTGCTATCACCTCATTTGACATATTCATGCGCGCGATTCGGATTTTCTGCGATGCGGGGTCGGTAAGGAACAGGTAGTGTCCCGACGGGTGAATTTGAACGTCGGTTGCTGTCCCGCACGCCTGGAGCATGTCACTGCCACACTGGATCAGCTGGCGCGAGGGTTCAGGGTTGTTGGCGAATACCTTCAGATACCTCGGCTCGGAGCAGGTAAGGGCATTCTGATACTCGACAATGACTGTTCGACCCAACGCTACGGAATCCATAAAGGGCGAGGAAAAAAGAAGGATATCTGTGCCCAGCGTCCCGTCCTGCGGGTTTACTGCTCGCTGCCAATAGGCCGAACCATTTTCCTCTTCTGACCTGATGTAGAGTTGAGTCCCATCCCCGCTCAGCCCGTATAGAAGGGTCGGAACGACTGCCGGGCCATATACTCCCTGTGCGTGTGTGTCCATCTGTAAGGTTCCGGAGGCAGTCACATGGAACAAAAAAATTGTGGAAGTGTACATTCCTGCGGAACTCTCGATGTGAATCGCGTATGCTAACTCGCCGCTCGGATGAACACTTAGCTGGGAAAGTGAAGAGACATTGAGGACCTGAACAGGCGGCGCTTGGGGAATGCCCGCCGAGTCGGTGGCGTACGCGGACAGATGTTCCTGCTGGCCTGCATCGGACCAAAGCAAATATACAAAACGATCATTAGGGGAGGGAACAAGCTGAAGCAGAGACGAAGAGACATCTATAAGGTCGACCGGACCGCCGATCATAGCGAGGTTCAGAGTATTGGGATCAATGGAGTACGTTGTGACACGACCGTCGTCCACCAGGTATAGGAGTTGTGAGCTCGTGGGTGGTGACGGTAACGAACCGTTTTGCTGCTTTACGCTTTGACATCCCACGAATAGGAAGGCCGCGATAATGAAGCCGGGTATGGAGCGGTTAAGCCACATACCAATCCCTCCGTTGTTTGCCGGGCGCCTCTAACTAGGTCCGACGCACCCTCAATTATTGCTTCAGAAAACTCGGCCTGCAGTGATAGACCTCCCAAAGGCGTGTGACTGAGCTCAGATTGCGAGATTTCAAGGGATCAAAAAGACGCCTTAAGAGGCGGTCACAATCTCTTGATCTTGGTGCGAATTCTTTCGAATTCATATATTCCGAGACCCCGTTGATATGCCATGCGCAGGTAAGGCAGACCTGATACATCCAGGTTCCAGTAAGCTTTGGCCGCGTAGGCATCCAAGGCCACCGGATCGGTTCCGGCAATAACGGTCTTCTTCAGCACTACATCTTCGAGGTTGCCGCCTGTCGGCCCGTTTCGGATGAGAATCCGGTAGCAATCAATAATGGTTAGAGTCGGGCGCATGAAATCCGCTAAATCCACCAGACTTTCATTGATTCTCTGGTGCAATTGATGGCGTGGTCCGCCCAGGATGCCGTACCAGTTTTTCATCCCAAGAGTCGTGCCTGTGAGGCTGTGGTGCTTGGCGATGGGAACGTTGATGATTTTGTCGGCATTTAGGAAGCGCTCGAATACCGGCCATTCGTGGAGAACTTCGCCTTGTAGATCTACATCTTTGAACTGTGCAAGATTTGGCAGGATGACTTCTGCTCCTTCGCGCTGTGCCGCCTCGGCGATGCCGGACCTCTGAAAACACCGGCGTGGTTCGTTACAGCTTACGTCAGTGACGATGACTTTGTTTGCGCCAGCGCTCCAGCACTGCCGAACAATTTCTGCGACGATGAACGGGTTCGTATTGGCTGCCTGTTCCGGAGTACGGTCCCAGCCAATATTGGGTTTCACCACCACGATGTCACCACGAGAGACAAAACGTTGAATACCGCCGAGTTCATGAATGGCAGACCGTGCCAGTAGTGCGGGATCATCCCCTTGTATAACGGCCATTTCGGGTAGTGCGGGATCGGCAATCACCGTGTGGCTGCGCTTTACGTTGATTGCCATTGCTGGCTGAGGCCGCGCGTTGCGTTCGTTGAGCCAGAATCCAAGACCCGCGGTTCCAGCCGCAACGCCACCCAGGCGAAGCAATCTAATCAGGGCCTCGCGGCGGCTGAACTGCGCAGTGGTATCCGGCGAAATGGGTGCGTCATGGTTTTGCTTTTGCACCGCAACTAAATTCTAATTTTGCTTGATGGCAGAGCCTATGCAGTTCGTCACAGCTTGCTGTGCCAACCGACCCATGTCGACGCGGGTTGCCGTGGCTTTGGTTGGATTTAGTGCGGTCATCGCGCAGATTGCCCTCATGCGGGAACTGATTGTTGTCTTTAACGGAAATGAGATCTCGCTGGGAATCATGCTGGCGGTCTGGCTGTTGTGGACAGCCGCGGGAAGCAGCTTCGCTAGTCGCTTTTTGCGCCACAGCAACCCTCAAAGCACTGTTCCAGTATTCGAATGCCTGATCGCCATAAGTTTGTTGCCAACGATCTGGATCGTCCGGGCCTCCCGGGCGTTTTTTCAGGGGGTGCCGGGCGAGTTAGTGGGTCCGCTTCCGATGCTACTCACATCGTTCGTATGCCTGAGTGTCTTCTGCGTTTTATCGGGATGCCTTTTCGTCGTTGCAGCCCGCATGTATCAAGCAGAGTTTGCCGCTCCCGGGCGCATTGCCGTGAGTTACACGTACCTCCTCGAAGCTGCCGGTTCTGGCTTAGGTGGCATTCTGGCCAGCTTACTGCTACTACGTTTTCTTGAGTCCTTCCAGATTGCAATGCTGTTGGCCCTTGTCAACTTGTGTATGGCCGCGACTCTATGGTTTCGCCCAAACCGTACGGCTCTACTCGTCACTGCGTTGCTGGGCGCAGTTATTGCTATTCCGCTCGTTAGAAACGTTGCACCGTTTCTGGATCGGACTTCGCAGCAGCGCTTATGGCGCGGATTCAACCTGCTAAGTTCCCGCGATTCGATTTACGGCAATCTGGCAGTGATTGAAACCGGGAACATTCGCAGCATCTATGAAAATGGCGTGATTCTTGCCAGCGCGCCCGACGAGGCTGCTGCAGAGGAAGCCGTCCACTATGCGCTGTTGGAGCATCCTGCGCCAGCCAACGTTCTACTAATTGGCGGGGGAACGAATGGCAGCATTGCGCAGGTACTGAAGCATCCCACGCTCCGCCGACTCGATTACGTTGAACTCGATCCTGCGCTGGTTAAAATCACGCAGCAGTTCTTTCCTGAAACATCCATCGCGTTTTCCGATCCTCGAGTGCACCTTCACTACACAGATGGACGGTACTATCTCAAGGCGGTACGCGACACCTTTGACGTAATCATTCTTGATCTGCCCGATCCCCAGACTGCGCAGTTGAACCGCTTTTACACCGAGGAATTCTTTCGTTCCGCTCGAGACCGCATCAATGGCGGAGGACTGCTCGCATTACAACTGCGCTCATCGGAGGATTACGTCAGCCCTGACTTGGCAGAGCTGTTGCGGTGCGTTCAACACACATTGCGCCAGGTATTTCCCGATACCGTGGTTATCCCGGGTGAGACCATCCATTTCTTCGGTGCGGTGCACCCTGGTTTATTAACCGATGATCCGCAAATGTTGATTTCACGACTGCGCGACCGGAATATCAAGACGCAGTACGTTCGGGAATATTTCATGCGTTATCGCATGATGCCTGACCGAATGGAGCAAATACGGCAGCTCTTACAGCCTTTGCCCAGCACACCGGTCAATCGCGATTTCGCGCCCATCGCTTATTACTTCGAAGTTTTGTTGTGGAGCTCTCAGTTTCGGCTCGGATATTCAAGCTGGCTCCGGAACGCTGCGCGGTTCGGTTTCATGCCGATCGGGGAGGGTGCCGTGGCAATCCTTTTATTCCTCGCGGTTCTGGTGGTGTATTTACCCAAGCGGGAAGCCCACGCCCGTGTATCCGTATGCTATTGTGTCGCCGCCACAGGATTCACACTGATGGCCTTGCAGATTTTTATCTTGTTGGCATTCCAGTCCGTCTACGGTTACGTCTATCACCAGCTTGCCATTCTCATTGCCATGTTCATGGCGGGCATTTCATTCGGGAGTTGGTTGGGCCTTCGTCGAATCCTTTGCAATGGTGATTTATCATTGCGCACACTTACCATCACTCAATTCGTTCTCGTTACTTCAGCACCTGTGCTGATGGTCATCGTTAGCCTGCTTGCACAACATTCCACAATGACGATGGTCGCCCAGATTGCTTTTCCTGCGCTCGCTGCCTCCGCTGGAATGTTGGGTGGCTACCAGTTTCCGATTGCAACAGCGATTTACCTTCGCTATAAGAATGCAGGTCTGGGCGCCCTGTACGCGATCGATCTCCTAGGCGGATGTGCAGGAGCACTTCTGTTGAGCAGCTATCTGATTCCGGTTTTCGGGTTCTGGAAAATCGGTTGGCTCACTGCGGCGGTGAACCTGGTACCGGCACTCCTGGCCGCTCGCGTAAGCCTGGAGAGAACGGAGGCTCGGGCATAACTGCTTGCGGTCGGTTCTCACCGAATACCACCGCGGTAAACATGAAGATATCGGTATTCTCGTCTTTCCAGCAGCCCGCCCGCATGCCTGCCTTGGCACA
>Ga0335081_10007153_pt1 | contig 17821 bp, 9 predicted proteins | sample Lox_Sample_35_FD_206713 | JGI IMG/M metagenome (GOLD analysis project Ga0335081, IMG submission 206713) | Soil microbial communities from Loxahatchee National Wildlife Refuge, Florida, United States - Lox_Sample_3.5 | ecosystem: Environmental > Terrestrial > Soil > Wetlands | place: USA: Florida... | reverse complement strand
ATCCACCAGGGCGCGTTTGCGGGCGCCCACAACGCGGTCCAGCGTGTGGCATTTCGAGCAGCGCCGCTGCATCAGATCGGCAGCCTGGTTTCAAGTCGATAGTCTGTTCGGGCATGGTTGCAGGGTCGATGGAGACCCGCTCGACGCGCGAGGCCCGCGCCAGGTAAGGGCCGCTGGTGCTGGCGATCAGGCCGATGGGCATCAGCAGATTGTGCTGGTTCCTGTAGTAGCGGGCGATCAGCACCTGAATGAAGAGGGCGGGGACAGAATCATGGCCAGAGCGGCAGGGCGATCAAAAGATATCCGCCGTCGCGCAGACGGGCGAGCATTCGCGCATTGGCAGTGGCGGCTTTCACGCGCGACCACGCCTCCAGCACGAGCCACACGTTCACAGCGCCGATGAGAATGAACACCACGCCGAGCGCCATGCCGGCAGAAGTTGTAAGCATCTGGTCTCTCTTGGAGGTGAGCGCCAGGAAAGCCGCGCTCATTCCAGTAGACCGAATCGGATGCCGTTTTATTCCTGCGGCATCGAGGCGATCGGCGGGCCCTAGAACCGCACTTCGGAGGGGCGGCCTTCGAAGACTACGGGACGTGTCTCGCCGGCGAGTTTCACCTCGAAATTCCGGCGGGCCGGCGGCAGCATGCGCGACCCGGGAGCAAGCCGCAGCGACAGAGTACGGCGGGCGTCGTTCCAGGCCATCTGGATGCCCATCCACTCGCCCTGCCTGTAGCGGAACGAACTGCCATCGTCCTCATACAGCAGGAACGCGGCATCGCCGCCGGGAAAAACGGAGATTGTCGTGGGCCGATCGGTGGTCTCTCCGGTGTACTGCTTTACCGGACCGAGCGGCACGATCGATCCCGCGCGGACGTAGAGGGGCGTGGTCTCGAGATCCACCTGGCGGGTGATCTCCCGGCCCCCTTCCTGGCGCTCGCCGGTCCAGAAATCAAACCATGCGCCCCGGGGCAGATAGAGCTGGCGCGCGGTGGCGCCTTTTTCAACCACCGGGGCCACCAGGACGTTGCGCCCCCAAAGATATTCGTCGCCGCGGCTAACGGCCGCCGGATCGTCGGGGTAGTGCAGCCACAGGGCACGCATCACGGGCATCCCGGTAGTGGTGGCTTCGTGCACGGCGCTGTAGAGATACGGCAGCATGCGATAGCGCAGCTCGAGATACTTGCGGCAGATCGGCTCCACTTGCGCATTATGGAGCTCGACTGGATCGAGCGGCACGTTGGGGGTCTCGACGGGACCGGTCTCGCCGGTGTTCCAGCCCCAAGGAAGGCGTAGCTTCCAGGTACGGCCGTGCGAACGGAACAGCGGGCAGAAGGCCGCGAACTGAAACCAGCGAACGTAGAGTTCGCCGGTGAGTTCGCGCGTGGGCACGAAGCCGCCGATATCGGTACCCCAGTAGGGGATGCCGCTGAGCCCGGTATTGATGGCCACGGGGATGTGCGTCTTGAGCGTCTCCCAGCGCGATTGCACGTCGCCCGACCAGAGGAAGGCGGCGTAGCGCTGCATGCCCGCGGCGCCGTTGCGGTGCAAGGCGAAGGGCCGCTCGTTGGGCCGGTCGAGCTGCGGCGCTTCCCAGTACATGCGGTTGCGCACCAGGCGCGAAGGCAGGTTGAGGGCGTCGCCTTCGTCGGGCCACCACCCGTCCACGCCGAGTTGGAAGACCGGGCGGTGCATGTCCCAGTAGCAACTCGTCTGCGTTTCGGCGCGCTGCCTGGCGTCGCAGGGGTCCTTCGCGGTACCGTGCATTTCGGGGATGCGCACGGGATAGGCAACGTGGAGGACCACTTTGAAGTGGTCGGCGTGAAGCTGGTCGAACATCACCTTGGGGTCGGGGAAGACTTTCTGGTTGAAGGCGAACTCGGTGTTGTTGGTGTTCCAGCCGGAGGGACAAAAGCCGGTGCCCAGGTAGATGAGAGTGTCACAGGGCAGCTTCTTTTCGCGGAAGGTCTTGGCTTCGTCCAGGATTTCTTCGCGGCTGGCGAGAGTGCGGTGCGACTGCTGGTAGCCGAAGCTCCACAGTGGCGGCAGTTCGGGGTAACCGGTGATGCGCGCATATTCCGCCATCAAGGTGGCAGGATCGCGAGAGGCCACGAAGAAGAAATCGAGCGGGAGGGGAGGCGGCGGTGGCGGAGCCGTCGGCGGCCCGACGCTTTCTCCGGATCGCGGCGGAGGCGGAGGGGGCGGCGCCACGGTCTGGAACTTGCTCTCCGGCCCGGTGAAATCGAACGCGCCGTAGGGCTGATGGATAAAAAGCGCCCAGCCGCTGGTCCCGACCACCCACTGGATGGGGACTCGGCCGCCGTGAGTGGCGAGCTGGTATCCGCCCTGGCCGCTGCGCATGCGGTCGCTCATGCCCCGGCGATCGAACTGCTGCCCGCCTTCGCCGAGTCCGAGCAGTGGTGCCGAGCCGGTGTTGAACGACAGTATGCCGGTCGCGCGATCGACTTTGATCTGCTGGAGGGTATCGCCCGAGGCGGCGGCGATGGTAAACGACAAGGGGTCGGGAGAGATCTGGATTTTGAGATCGCCGGCTTTTACGGTCTGGGCGCGGACCGTGCCGTGAAGGCGGGCAATGGGATTCCGCATGGCCGTTGGGGCGAGGATGTTGTCGTCCGGAATCGCGGCCGGCTTTCCATCGTGGAGGGGGACAATGCTGAGGCGAAAGGTGTTCGGGCTGAGGGGAGCGATCTGGATTTCGACATCCTGGCCGGCGACCTGGAGGGTGTCGGCGGCGTTGGCGGCGGGAATGAGGAAAGCCGCTCCGGCGGCCTGTACCAACTGACGGCGGGAAAAGGCTTCGTGCGAACGATTCGGCATGGGTGCATTATGACATTTCTGCAAGCGTTTGCATGCGGCGCGTGCGTCCTGCCTGTATCCATGGCCCCGCCGGCCCACAAAAATCCCCCTGAAAACCCGCCCATCTTCGGGCGTGATGTGGCGCAGGTACGCCTGCCTGCCGCGCCCCGACTCTTCGGGGGCGTTTGTCGGGCATGCACGGCGTCGCTGGCGCCGAAGGGGCTTGCGAGGCTGGGGCGCCAACAAGGCCGGTGCCGCGCGGGGCTCGCCGTTGGAATGGCCACGGACCAGCGTCCATGCGGCAGAAGGTAGGACAGACCCAATCACGTGCGCAACTGTTCCAGTTTTTCGCTGAGGAATTGCAGGACGTCCGCGGCGGCGGTCAGGCCGTCCATGGGGAGCAGCAGGACGCCCGCCGGAGTGAACTGCGCTCCCCGCGTTTTGCTGACTATGCCCATCAGACGGGCAGGATCGACGCGAGTTCCGGGATGGAACTTGATGTTCAACAGATTATGCCGGCGGTCGATGGCCTCGACTCCAATCTTCTCGGCGAGTGTTTTCAGCGCCGAGTACGCCAACAAATTCCGCACGGCTTCGGGCACGGTGCCGTAGCGATCCTCCAACTCCTTCTCCGCGCGGTCGCGCGCCGCTTCGTCGGCCGCGTTGGCAATTTGCCGGTAGGCGCGCAGCCTCTGGTTCTCGTCCGCAATGTAGTCGGGCGGAATGCGGATATCGAGGCCGAGATTCAGCGCCGAGTGCACCTCGGGAACGATCTCTTCGCCCTTGAGCTCGCGCACCGTCTCGTCCAGCAGGCGCACGTAGGTGTCGAAGCCGACGGAGTTGATGTGACCGTGCTGCTCGCCGCCCAACAGATTGCCGGCGCCGCGCAATTCCAGATCGAGCGCGGCGATCTTGAAGCCGGCGCCCAGGTCGCTGAACTCCTTGAGGGCGGCCAGGCGCTTGCGGGCGATTTCCGTCAACTCGGTATCGGGCGGGACGAGCAGGTACGCATAGGCGCGGCGATTCGACCGGCCGACCCGCCCGCGCAACTGATACAGTTCGGAAAGGCCGTAGCGCTCGGCATTCTCGACGATCATGGTGTTGGCGAGCGGGATGTCCAGTCCGTTCTCGATGATGGTGGTGCAGACCAGGATGTCGAATTCGTGCCGCATGAACTGCAGCATGGTCTTTTCGAGCTCGGCCTCGCCCATCTGGCCGTGACCGACGCCGATTCGCGCATTGGGCGCAAGTTCCTGGAGCATGGCCGCGCGGGCCCAGATGGAATCCACGCGATTGTGCAGGAAATAAATCTGTCCTCCGCGCGCCATCTCCAGTTCCAGGGCCGACCGGATCAGCTCAGGTTGAAATGGCGCCACCACCGTGGAGATCGCGAGCCGGTCCTTGGGCGGCGTTTCGATGACCGACATATCGCGCAATCCCAGCAGCGACATGTGGAGTGTCCGCGGGATTGGGGTGGCGCTCATGCTGACGTGGTCCACGGTCTTCTTCAGTTGCTTGAGGCGCTCTTTGTGCTTGACGCCGAAGCGCTGCTCCTCATCGACGATCACCAGCCCGAGGTCGCGGAACTCGACGTCCCGGGAGAGCAGGCGGTGCGTGCCGATGGCCAGATCGACCTTGCCTTCGCCGAGATCGGCGAGAGCGGCCTTCAACTCCTTGGAGGAGCGGAACCGGCTGAACATTTCCACGCGCACCGGAAACGGCTGAAACCGGCGCTTGAACGTCTCGAAATGTTGAAACGCGAGAACAGTGGTGGGAGCCAGCACCGCCACCTGCTTGCCGTCGCCCAGGGCCTTGAACGCGGCGCGCATCACGACCTCGGTTTTTCCGAAGCCCACATCGCCGCACAGGAGGCGGTCCATGGGCTGCGGACACTCCATGTCGCGCTTGATTTCCTTGATGGCGGTGAGCTGATCGCGGGTCTCGCTGAATTCGAACGCGTCCTCGAACTCCCGTTGCCAGTTGCTGTCCGCGGAGAACTGGAAACCTTCGGCCATTTTACGGGAGGCGTAGAGCTTGAGCAGTTCGTCGGCCATGTCCCGCATGCGGGCTTTGATCTTGGTTTTGGTGCGGGTCCAGGTGGCTCCGCCCATACGGTCGAGGGCCGGCTTGGCCTCTCCGGCGCCGCGAAAACGCTGCACGAGATCCATGCGGGTGAGCGGCACGTAGAGCTTGGCGCCGCCCGCGTATTCCAGGAGCATGTAGTCGCCCTTGGCTTCGCCCTGCGCGATCTCGCGAAGTCCAAGGTACTGCGCGACGCCGTGCTCGGAGTGGACCACGTAATCGCCTGGCTTCAGATCGATCAGGTCGGCGGAGAACGTGGCCAGTGCGGATTTCGAGGATGGAGCGCGCGCGACGAGGTCGGAGGTTTCGAAGAGATCTTCGGAGCCGAAGACGACGAGTTGCGAGTCCTGGAAAGCGGTGCCGCGGCGGATCAACCCTTTCACCAGGTAGATGCTGGCCACGGCGCCCGCGTGATAGGCGCGCTCGGCAAGGTAGGCGGGGGTGGAATCGAACTGCTCCAGCCCAAGCTGGTAGGGGATCGCGTATTCGTTCAGGATGTCGGCGACGCGCTCGATTTCCCCCGTGGAAGACGCGAAGAACGCCACACGATTGCCAGACTCCACCAGGGTCCGCGCCTCGGCGATGGCCACCTGCATGTTGCCGTGGAATGAAAGGGAGGGTCGTGTGGCGATGTGAAAAACGCCGTCCGCGGCTGCCGCCCAGCCGATCTCCAGTTCTTTCATCTCGACGCGCGGCCAGGCGGCTCCATGCCGCTGCAATTCCTCCCAACTCAGGAAAATTCGATCGGGATCGTAAGCCGGAGAGCGCTCGATTTGCTCGAGCCTCCTCCAAAACCGCTCGGCGGCGGCGTGGACCTGCTCGGGCTCATCCCAGACCACGATGGGCCGGTCCATCAGCGAGAAAACTGAAGATTTTCGCGGCCGCACCATGGGGGTGAGGAGCTCCCAGCCGGGAAAAGACTCACCAGGAGGCGGCAGGTCGCGGCCAGGAAGGCCGGCGCCGCGCATCAACTCGCCGACTTCAACCAGAAGGGCGCGCGACTTCTGATATTCGGTCAAGGGAAGCAGCGCGCAATCCTCGATTTTGAGGACGGACCGCTGCGACTCGACGTCGAACCGGCGGATCGATTCCACCTGATCGCCGAAGAGGTCGATGCGCACGGGCTTGGGCGACTCTGGTGAGAAGACATCGAGAATGCCGCCGCGCAATGAGTATTCGCCGACCATCTCGACTGGCTCGCGCCGCTCGTACCCGATGCTGACCAGGTGGCTGATGACTTCCTCGAGCGGCAATTCGTCGCCGACGCGCAGCTTGAGAGTGAGCTGCCGGTAGTATTCGGCGGGCTCGATGCGCAGGATGGCCGAGGCTATGGGGAGGACGGTGATGGGGACCCGTTGTGTGGCGAGCCGCCAGAGGCCAATGGCGCGCTCTTCGAGAATTTCGGCGTGCGGCGAGAGGTTTTGCAGAGGCAACACGTCGAGGGCCGGGAGGAGCTGTGGACCGCTGCGGTCGTCGGCGGCGAACAAGTTGAAAAACGTGTTGACCGCCTCGAAGAGCGCTTCGGCCTGCTTGTTGCCATCGACGACTACGATCAGCGGCCGGCCGGCTGCTTGCCAAAGGAGGACCGCGTACGCGGCTTTGGCCGTGGTGGTGAGCCCGGAAAGCGAGGCGCCGCCGTTCGATGAGAGGTGGCGCAAGGCGTCTTGAAAACCCGGCGCCCGGCTCAACTCCAGAAAGAGATCGCGAACGGCAGGGTGGATCAAGGCTGATGACTGAGAATCAGTTCCACAAGGTTGGTCGTGGAATAGCCGGGCTCCAGCGGCAGCGTGAGAACGCGTCCGCCGGCGGCCTCCACTTCTTCTTTACCAGCGATAAAGTGCGACCAGTCGGCTCCTTTCACGAGAATGTCCGGGAGAACTTCGGAGATCAATTGACGGGGCGTGTCCTCATCGAAGAGCGTGACGGCATCGACGGCTTCGAGCGCGGATGCCAGCTCGACGCGCTCGGATTCGGGCAGCAGCGGGCGTGCCGGACCCTTGGCGCGTCGCACGCTGGCGTCCGAATTTAAGGCGAGAATCAGCCGGTCGCCGAGCGATCGTGCCTGTTCCAAAAGCCGGATATGCCCGGGATGGAGCAGGTCGTAGCAGCCGTTCGTGAAAACCACGATCCGGCCCTCCTGTTTCCATCGAGCGCGCTGATTGAGGAGTTCCGGACGGGCGAAGAAGAGTCCCACGAAAATACCAGTGTACCGAATGGGAGCGGGGCTGATAGGGGCTGGCGTCCGACAGAATGTCGGATGACGGTCACGGAGAATCAACAAGCTAGCATCGGTTTTCCGACATTTTGTCGGAAAACGAGTTGGCAGTACGCAGGAACGGCCGCCGGGAGATCAGCTGTGGTGCGCCACTCCTGTTGCTGCCCTCATGGGCATGGGCGCGATGTGGCGAAGGAAAAGCCCTGCGCCTTCTAATCTGCGCCTTGCAGCGTCAGCCACTTGCCCTGGTAAAAATACCAGGTGACCGAGGCCTTCTCGAGAAACGCGTCGTCGATTCCCTGGTGGTCGATCGGCGGTGGCTCCGGTCCGCCGTAGGCGCGGTAGTGCCGCAGGATGAACTCACGCCCGACCGAGGTGATCTCGCGCGAGTAGCCAAAAACCCCGTCAGCCATGCTCTGTACATAATTCCGGTCTTCGGCGGTGGTGACCGTGTCGGGATTCGTGTCGCGATGGTTGCGGAAGGCGAGCAGAGACGTTCGGTTGTTCACCGAACACAACACCGCCCAACCGGCTTCGCCCCTGGCAAAAAACTCGCCGCGAACCACGTTGCGTCGAGGACCTGTGGACGACGGCTGCGGCACCTGGCAGTGACGCGCGCGGAGAACACCGGCGATTGCGGGCGGAAGCCCGGGAAACGATTCTATCGGCAAACGGCGGATCTCAACGGAGGCATCGCTGACACCGCGCTGCTGCGAGTCCGGCACCGGGTGCAGACCCTGCGAATCGAGCCGCGGGAGGATCTTCTGCCGGTCCAGGCTTGGATCGAGAGCCTGGGCTCGCACGAAGTATCGCTCCGCAAGATCAGCCGCGCGCGCGTTGGGCGATCCTCTCTGGACTGACAGATTGTACTGGCTCTGGAACATGTAGGCGGCGTTGGAGAGCACCCACATGTTGTGCGACGCGTCGAGACCGGCTTGGGCACGCGCGGTGAGAGGTCCGCCCTCGAGAATGGAAAGCGCGTACAGATCGGCCAGGGGGCGAATGGCATACCTGTGGTTCGGATCGGCGGCGGCCGTCGCTTCCAGGTAATGCAAGTATCGTTCGGGATCCAGGCCCTGAAAGAACGACGCTGCATTCCACGCGACTGCGGCGTCTCGCGGACGGGAGCGCGAGGCGGCCTCCCACAACGCGACTGCGCGCTGGTAGTCGTCGGTGGTCAAATCGCGGCCAGAGAAATGCGACACGTAGGAATGGAGAATCTCGGAATCCGGATGATGGCCGACTAGCCAGAGAGCATGGCGGACGCGCATGGCGCGGTCCTCGGGATGGGTCACGCGATCGGCCCGCGCGTAGTAGGCCATCAGCTTGAGGCGCGCCGCCGGGTCCTCGGGGTTTGAGGTGAGTTGGCGTTCGAGCCGGGCGGCATCGGCCTGCTCCAAGTCCAGAATGCCTCGCAGAGACTCCCCATACCACGGGCCGAACATCGGTGGAGGCGCCTGCGAGAACAAGGCAGCGGTGAGTGCGGCGTGCGCCAACGCTGGCAAGCGGATCCTCATAGACGCACATCCGAAGCACGTGGAGTGCCGATCGAGTTATCGTTCGTCAGCCTTTGCTTTCGAGCGGAGTGCGGCTACGCTGTGTATATGTGGCGGGGATGGATTCCGGCGCTGTGTGTCGTTGCGCAACTGCTAAGCGCTCAGGGTGGGCAACAACAGGGATCGCGCCCGGGATGGCCGTGTGTTCCCGGCCGGCCGGTGGATCCCGCCTTCCTGAATGTAAGCGAGAGCACGGGCGGGCAGTTATTCCTGTTCCAGCGGAACGAAGCAGCCCAGAGTGTGGCGCTGATCAACGCAAACCGAACCCACCCCGCGACGGTGGTGCGGGCAGTGGGAAACCTGCCGGGTGAACGCGAGTTTGAGTTCCCGGTGGACTCCGGAATGAAAAGCATTCTCCTGTTGGCGTCCATCCAGTGCCGCAACGCGATTCGTCTCACCCGGCCAAGCGGCGCGGAATTGACTCAGACCGGCAGCATACGATACATCGAACTGCAAGCGGGCCGGATTCAGCAGGTGGATCTTCCGGAGCCCGGGATGTGGAAGGTGTGGCTGAAGGGCACAGGCCTGTTCGTTTTGTCGGTCCTCACGAAGGGGGACATCTCGCTGACGGGAGTCTCTCCTGCCTCGGCGCACCTTGGCGGCCAGGTCTCGAACGTGAGATTCCAGGTGGTGGACGCAGCAGCCACTCCAGTCTCCGATATCGACTCCTCGGGCCCCGATGAGAGTGGCACCTGGCGATTCGCCGTCGAGCCGCCGGTGGAACGGTTCCGGATTCGCGTGACGGGAACAGACGCCTCGGGGTGGCCATTCGAGAGAACGCACGCCGTACTGTTCCAGGCAAAGCTGTCGAAGTAATGTGGCTCATTCCATGAGGGTCAGCGTAGAGATTCGAGGAGACGGGGTTGCCGCCCGGTGCTGCGCGCATCTGTTCGCCAAGTCGAGAATTCCCGTTGTTTGGCAACCGTGCGAGCGCCCTCGATTGCCGGCGATTCTGCTCAGCGAGCCGGCACAGGCATTGATCTCCGATGTATTCGGGCGGAAAGATCTGTTTGCCGGTCTGCCGGCCATCCGAAAGCGCATTGTCTGCTGGGGTCGCGGCGCGAGTCCCGTGGCATTGGACCATTCGGCGGTTGTGGTTTCCGAAGAGGTGCTGTTGCAGCGCCTGCAGGCGGCCATGCCCGCCAAGGCGCCGGTGCGCGACCGGCCCGCCGGCTGGACGATTCACGCCTCGCGGCCACTGCCGGATTCGGCAAGTGAGCACAGGTTCGGATCGCGGATGGCGACCGCTACCCGTGTGGAGCTGAAGCCCACGACGGAGCCGCCGGCGTGCTGGATTGAATCGGTCGAGGACGGCTGGCTGTTTCTCATCGAGGATGCACCCCGAGCGGGCTGGCTGCTGTCGGTGGGCTCGAATTCCGAGAAACTCCTGGGCAAGAGCCGGCTGATTGGGGAGCAGGCCGCGGCCTGTGGGCCGGCGGGCGCACCGTTCGACGCCTCGCCGCGGATTGTGTCGCCGCTCGGCGAACCCGGATGGCTGGCCTGCGGCACGGCGGCCATGGCTTTCGATCCGATTTGCGGCGATGGCACGGCGCACGCGGTTCGAGAAGCGATTCTGGCCACTGCCGCGATCGGGGCCGTGGCTCGAGGTGAGGACGCAGGCCAACTCGTGGCGCACTACGAATCGCGGCTCCTCGCAGGCTTCCGACGGCATCTCGCACAGTGCCTGGAATACTATGCATCGGGGAATGCCGGGCCATGGTGGGAGGCGGAGGCGCAGGCGGTGTCACGGGGGCTGGATTGGTGCGACCGCCAGTCGGGCCGCCACGCGAAGTTCCGCTACAGGCTGCAGGGGTTCGATCTGTTCGCGATTCCGGAACCTTAGGCGCTGTGTCGGCCTGCCTACACGCGTGGGCGGCACGACACGCCGGGTGTGTGTCCATCCCTCCGCGGGCCGCGCGAGAGCCCGCTAATCGTGAATTGCCGACTGGTACGCCAAGTGCGACGGAATCGGTCCGGAGGACAGCATTGCAACAGATGCTGTGGAGAGCAACATGTTTCGAGCGCGGTGGCGGTTACGCCGGTGGCGGGGGCTACTGGCCGTTGTTGTGATCACGCCCCTGCTCGCCCTCGGGTCGGCATTCTGGCGGGCATCCCGTATCAAAGAGGAAACGGCGGAGGAGGTTCGGGCTCAGGCCCGGCTTCCGCTCCGGGTCGTGTCGCTGGATCGCACTGCGCCGGCGGGGATCGATCCCATCGCGGCAAGCCCGGGCTTCCGCGATCTCGCCGTCTACCAGGACTGGATCGCCGTGAGCGCGCGCGCGGGTTTGTTTCTGTACGACCGGAGCGGCGTGCTGGTGCATTCGTATCGCGTGGGGCTGGAGTTGCCACCCGCGGAATTGGGGGCCATGTCGGTGGGGATCGCCGCGGGCGCATCCGAACCGGAACTGTTCATCGCCACTCGGGGCGAAGGCGTGCTGGCTTACAACGGGGCGCGCTTCCGGCAGATGCTGCCTGGGGAGGCGGGGGCGCGCATGATCACGTCCTTACTGGTACTGGCATCGGGGCGCGTACTGCTGGGAACGGAACACCAGGGGTTGCTGGTGTTCGACGGGCAGCGGCTCACACACTTCCATGCCCGACTGAAGAGCGCGCACATCACTTCGATCGCGGGTACGGACGGAGATCTCTGGATCGGCACATTGGCGAACGGCGTGTTCCACTACCGCGGCGGCGAACTCGAAGATCTGCTCGGGGCTTTGCCCGATCCGCAGGTGATCTCGCTCGCGCTGTCGGATGGCGCGGCATATGCCGGTACGCCGCTCGGCGTGGTGGAGTTTCGGGACGGGCGGCGGCAGCGCACCCTGGCCAGTGGATTCTTCGCCCGGGCTATGGTCCGGCGCGGCGAAACACTGTACGTGGGCACAGAGGACGAGGGCATCGTGGCGGTGCCCTTGGAGTCACGTATTCGGCCCCAGGTTCCATCCGAAGACGGCCCGGCACCAATGCCGGTGAAGCGCCTGGCTGAGCTTGAAGGCGGGTTGTACGCGGTGGACGACCGCGTGATCTATCGTTATCGGGCGAATGGAGAAAAGTGGCGGCCGGTGATCGCGGAGAGCGGCGCACCGCTGGCAGACCGGAATGTGGCTTCGCTGGCGCTGGTGCGGGGGCGGCTTTGGGTCGGGTATTTCGACCGCGGACTCGATGTGCTGGATGCAAGCCTGGAGCGGGCCGAACACCGCGAAGATGACGCGCTCTTCTGCATCAACCGGATCGTAACGGACGACGATGGAATGCGCACTGCCGTGGCAACGGCCAACGGGCTGGTGATGTTCGACTCCACGGGCCAACCCCGGCAGATCCTGGGCCACAAGGACGGACTGCTGGCGGATCACGTCACGGATGTCGCCTTCCGCGAGGGCGGGATGGTGGTCGCGACCCCGGCGGGGTTGTCGTTCGTAGATCGCACGGGGGTCCGGAGCCTGTACGTGTTCCACGGGCTGGTGAACAACCATGTGTACGCGGTGGCGGCGCAGGGTGACCGGGTAGTGGCCGGCACGTTGGGCGGTGTGTCGGTGCTCGACGACGGCGGCGTGCTGGTGAACTACACGACGGCCAACTCGCGTTTGAAACACAACTGGATTACGGCGCTGGTTCGCGTTGGGGACGAGTGGTTCGCCGGGACGTACGGCGCGGGAGTGCTGCGCCTCGATGCGAACGGCGAGTGGCACTCCTTTCCCGATTTGAAGGATGGGTTCGTCGTGAATCCAAACGCCATGTTGGTGGGCGGAGGTCAGGTTTATGCGGGCAGCCTCGACCGCGGGTTGTATGTCTTCGACCGCGCGTCGGGGCGCTGGAGCAATACGCTGGCGGGGCTGCCTTCGAAGAACGTCACGGCTTTGGCGATCGGCGGCGGGTTCCTGTACGCGGGAACGGATAACGGCGTGGTGCGGATCGCGGAAGGAGCACTGCGATGAGAAAGAGTCTGCGCCAGATCATCTCAGTCCTCGTCTTTTCGGGTGCCGCCGCGGGTGACACCGGTGTGCTGATTCCCGGCGGCCGGCAGCAGCCTGACCCGGCGGTGTTCTCTCTGAACGAGATGGCCATAGAGATTCGCATCGACAATGGTGTAGCCACCGTGCAGATCCGGCAGGTTTTCGGCAACCACACCGGCAACGTGCAGGAGGGCGAGTATCAGTTCGCGCTGCCCGACAAAGCGACGGTCTCGGATTTCGCCGTTTGGGACGGCGTCACGCGCATTCCCGGCGTCATTCTGGAGCGGCGGCGGGCCGGAGAGATTTACGCGCAGGCCAAGGCACAGGCGATCGACCCGGGGCTCCTGCAAATGGGCGAGCGCGACGACTACGAGGCGGCCCGGAACCAGATGTTCTCCGCCAAGATCGCGCCCATCCCGCGCTTCGGCACCAAGCGCGTGGAGATTGGGTACCAGCATCCCGTCCCCGTGGAGCGGTATCAATCAGAGCTGGTGGTGCCGCTCAAGCCCGATGTGTTCGGACTGCAGACCGCGAGGCATTTCACGCTCCGGCTGGAACTGCGATCCGCGCACGCCATCCGCGATTTCGAATTGATCTCGAAACCATACCCGCTCGAGGTGCGCGAGCGCACCGCCAGCCTGGTGACGGCAGAGTTCGCCGGGGACAACGTGGAATTGAAAGAGGACTTCGCGGTGCGCTATACGCTGGACGGTGCGCAGGCCGACACGCTGCGTGTAATTACCGAGCGGGAAACCGCCGGCGCTCCCGGATTTTTCAAGGCTCAGGCATTGCTGAAGACTCCGAGCACCGGCGCGGACAGCAAGAGCGCCCCGGCAGCGCCCCGCACCCTGATTATTCTGTTCGATACGTCGCTCTCCATGCAGTGGGACAAGCTGGAGCGGAGCTTCGCGGCGTGTGAAACCGCTTTGCACCGGCTGCGGACGGGCGATTCGTTCAACCTGGTGCTGTTCAACTCCGAAGTGACTCCGTTCGCGCTCCAGCCGCGGCCCGCCAGCCCGGAGAACGTCGAGCAGGCACTAGCCTTCATTCGCAACAGCAGGATTCGCGGAGGAACCAACCTGGAGCGCGCGCTTTCGGCGGCGCTCGAACAGACCGGGTCGAACGAGAGTTATATTCTGCTGATCGGCGACGGTGGGGCCACCGAGGGCACCGTACACAACGGGAAGCTCGCCGCCTGGTACGCCGCCGAGTGGCGCAAGCGCCCCGTGGCGCAGCGCCCGCACACCCTGGTGTTTGGTGTGGGCGACGACGCCAACCTGCCATTGCTGCGGATGCTCGCGGGCAACAACGGCTATTTCGAGTGGGTTCGGTCCACCGAGCCGCTGGACTTCAAGCTGAATGCGTTCCTGAACAGGATTGGCGAGGAGCCGGTGAAGAACCTCGTACTGGCGGTGACGCCGGCGGCGAATGTGGACCTCGTCTATCCCCTCGAAGATGCGAGCTTCGCCGGCTCCATGGCCACCTGGGCGGGACAGTACAAGCAGCCGCTGGCGCAGGCCACCTTTACGGTGACGGGGATGCGCGACCGCCAGCCGCTCTCGATCACCGGCACTGCGGTGCTACCCGCGTCCGGTTCAGCGCATCCCGATCTGCCGCGCACGTGGGCCAAGGCGCGCGTGGACGCCCTGCTCGACAAGATTGCCCGCGAAGGTGAGGACCGCGACAGCATCGACGAGATCATCCGTCTCTCCAAGAAATACAAGTTCGTGACGCCGTACACCAGTTTCCTGGCGGTGCCGCGCGCACTTCTGCGGCCGCGCGTGATCCGGCCCGGCGATCCCGTACTGCGGCTGAAGACCGACCCGTCGATCGAGTCGGTGATCGCGCTGTTCCCCTTCGGACTGACCAAACCGCTTCGCTATCTGAAGCAGGAGGACACGTGGCAAACGCGCTTTCTCGCCCCGGTGGACATGGCCGACGGCGAATACCAGGTCCGGCTGATTCTGCGCGATCGGGATGGACACGTGTACCGCGAGGCGAAGAGCTTCGTGATCGCCAGCAAGACTCCGGTGCTGCGCGCACGCGTGGACAAGCCTCGGGTGCGCGCCGGAGAGACGGTGCGGGTTTCGGCGATGGTCTCGGGCAACGCACGCACCATCACGGCCAGACTGTACGGAGCAATGCCGGCGCCCCTGCGCTGGAACAGCGCAGCGAAGGCGAATGTCGGCGATCTGGTGGTGCCAGCCTTCCTCCCGCCCGGGAAGTATACGCTGCACGTGACGGCTGAAGATATTGCGCACAATATCGGCACGGAGGAGGTGGCTCTTGAGATCTGGTAATCGTGACGTGGCGCAGGCACTCGTGCGTGCCGCGCCGGGACTCTCGGCGCTTTTCGGGCGCCAACGGATGAGTCGGCGGGCCGCTCTCGGCTCCAGCACAGAATTGGTGGCGACCAAAAAGCGTCGGCACGAGTGCCCGCGCCACGTCGGCGGCGCGGCAAGCAGGAGTGCGTGCGCCACATTGCTCCTGCTTTCTTCGACGATGCTTCTGCAGGGCGACCTTCCTCGCACTGTGCAGCATATTCCGTCCGGGCCTGCGATATCGGCGCTCTTCCGCGGCGTGCCGATGCCGGGGGGCGAGGTACCGATCCTGCGTCCGCCTGCCGAGACCCGCCCGGCGTTGACCAGCCTGATTGCCGCTGCTCCGCGCGATGCCATGTTGTATCGCCTGCGCGCTCAGCAGGCGGAAACGGCGCTCGACTTCACGGCAGCCGAGGCCGATTGGAAACTCTACGCGCAGCACGCCTCCGACCGTTACGCCGGACAGATCGAACTGGCCGACTTTTATCACCGCCGCATCCGCCCGCGCGACGAACTGACCACGCTGAACGCGGCCTCGGGGGCGAAGGACGATCCGCTTCAGCAGGTGCAGGCGCAACCGGGTTGGCGCGCCTTCGAGCGCATGGCCGCGTTAATCGAGAGCGAAGATCTCGGACCAACCGATGCCGACCCGGTCTTCCGCGCGTGGGTGGCCCGTTATCCCAAAGAGCCCGCGGCGTGGCGGCGCCGCATCGAGTACCTGGGCGCCACACGCCAGTTTGGCGCCGCGGAAGCCGAGATTGCCGCCTATGGACGCGCCTTCCAAAACGAGGTTGAACCGGTGCGCATGCGCGCGGAACTGGCGATTCATCGCGGCGATCCCGCGGCCGCCATCCGGATTTACGATGCCGCATTCCAGCCGCTGTGGCCGGACGAGATGCGCGCCAGCTATTTCAAGCTGCTCGAAGAGCAGGGCCGCCTGCGCGACTTCACCGCAAAGGCACGCACCGCACTGGCTTCCAACCCGGCGGACCTGGATGCCACGGCGCGCCTGTTCCACTATTTTCGCGCGCAGAATAACGTTGCCGCCGCGCGCCGTACGTTACTGGAATACCGGATTGCCAAGGAGTCGGGCCCGCGGCCGTGGACCGCAGCGGAGTTGGAGACCGCTGCCCAACTGTTCGAGTGGCTCCCCGATGTGAACGAAGCCGCGCGCCTCTACTACGCGCTCTACAGCGCGCCGCCTGCCGGGGGACCGCACACCGAACGGGCGATCCATAGCCTGGCGAACCTGCTGCTCACCGCGCCGGAACAGCCAATCCAGTTCGGCGCCGGCGACCTTTCGTTCTACAAAGACATCGCGACGATCGACCCGTCGCCGGGTTTCCTCAACGGCATTCTTTCGCTGCTGCTGAACTGGACGGGCGCGCGCAGCGAGTACCGTGTCCAGAACGAGAAATCGGCCGCATATTTCCATCGCGCCGCGGCGAGCCAACTGGTCGCGTTGCTGGAGCAGCGATTCCCGCGCTCTGAACATCGGGAACCGCTGCGCGCTTCGCTGGTGTCGGCTTACGCCAGGTACGGTGACGAAGAGAGCGTGATTCGAGCCGCCCGCGCGTATCTTGCGGACTTTCCGAATGGCGGGGCGCGTCTCCAGGTGACGATGCTGGCGGCCGATGCATTGGCGCGCGGGAATCGGAGCACCGAAGAGTTCGCACTATACGATCAGTTGCTGAAGGAACTGGGAGCCAGAGCGGGAGGAGTGCCGGTGGGAAACCAGCCTCCCTTCCCCGTCCCAGAACCGGTGCGAGGGATTGGCGTTCAGTCGCAGCCTGCCGGCCCGCGATCCACGGCATACGTTCAGGTGCTCGACCGGTATCTCGCGCGGCTCGAGGCTCTGGGCCGCCCGCTCGACGAGCTTCGCCTGTACCGTGCGGAGATCGATCGCAACCCGAACGACGAGGGCCTTTACGAACGCCTGGCGAATTTCGTCGAGCAGCATGGCGTGGCGCGCGACGTGGAGACGGTCTACACGCAGGCCATCGCGAAGTTTGCCGACCGGTCGTGGTATCACAAGCTGGCACGCTGGTACCTGCGCCGGCAGGAGTACGCGGCCTTCGACAAGATCAGCCGCGATGTGATCGCGATCTTTTCGGGCAGTGAACTGGAGGGCTACTTTCGAGAACTGGTCACAAACCGTCCCGATGCGGTGCTGTACCGCCAACTGAACCTGTACGCGCATGAGCGGTTCCCCGAGGACCTGGTTTTCGTCCACAACCTGCTGAGCGCTTACTCGGATCCGGCAACGCGCGACGTTGCGGCGGCGGAGCGGCTATTGCGGCAGTACTGGTTCTACGACGAAGAGCTTCGGACCAGGCTCTTCGAGCAACTCGCGGCGCGCGGACAACTCGAGCTGGAACTCGGGCAGGTCCGGGCTGCCAACCCCGGCCTGGCGAACGGCCATTTCGAACAGGCGCTGGCCGCGAATCCGGCCGCGGTGCAGTTTGTGGCTGAGGCGGAAGCGTGGCTCTCGCATTTCGAACAGGCCGCGCCAGCGGTACGCGCTTTGGCCCGCGCCTACCCGGGACGGCGCGATTTCACCATCCAGGCGGCATCGCTTTACCGCTCGCTGGCTGCGTACGATCCGCGCAATACGGAAGTGGCGGTTGCCATGGCCACGGACGAGCAGAAATCGGCGCCGCGCGATGCCGCGATCCTGGCCAGGATCGGCGACACGCTGGCCGACCGCGAGCTGTTCACGCGCGCCCGCACCTATTGGGACCGCATGCCGCTCGCAGAGCCGGCCAAGCCCGCAGCCTGGCTCGACACGGCCACCGTCTATTGGGATTACTACCGTTACGACGACGCCCTGCGATGGATCGCGGCCGCGCGCAAGAAGTTCGGAGATGCCTCGCAGTTCG
>Ga0335081_10007152_pt1 | contig 17823 bp, 7 predicted proteins | sample Lox_Sample_35_FD_206713 | JGI IMG/M metagenome (GOLD analysis project Ga0335081, IMG submission 206713) | Soil microbial communities from Loxahatchee National Wildlife Refuge, Florida, United States - Lox_Sample_3.5 | ecosystem: Environmental > Terrestrial > Soil > Wetlands | place: USA: Florida... | reverse complement strand
CGCCCACTTTATCGTGCTGGCGATGCGCGGGGGAACGGTCTATTATTACTTCCAGTACTACGTCGACCATGACCGGCTGTACGATTTCCTGCAGGACCTGGGGCTGGCCGGGAGCGCCGGGACGGGTGGGGGAAGCCTCTGGCACTCCATGCTCGACACGTTCGGACTCATCGTCGACGCCGGCAGGACGAATGTCGGGAGCGTCGGCTTCAGCCTGCTCAACATGTCGAGCCAGTTCGTGACCGTGATCGGCGTCGCGTTCTCGACCGCACTGTCGATCCGGTTCGGAAAGAAGGCGGTCGCGCTGACCGGCTTTGCGCTGACGTCGGTCTTCATGGCGGGTTTCATCCTGCTCCCCCCGGGGGCGATCTGGGCGACGTTCGTGATGGACTGGCTCCGGGCGCTCACCTATGCGCCGACCATCCCGCTCATCTGGGCGATATTTGCGGACGTGGTCGACTACGCAGAGTGGAAGTTCCACCGCCGGACGACGGGGGTGATCTACGCGACGATCCTCTTCGCACTGAAGACCGGGTTGAGCCTCGGCGGATTCCTCGCCGGGTGGCTCCTGTCGTTCTACGGGTACGTGGCAAACGCGGTGCAGACGCCGGAGGCGCTCACCGGGATACGGATGACCATCAGCGTCTATCCCACGCTCTTTTTCGTCGTCGTCATCGTGTGCCTGCTCTCGTACCGGATCTCCAAGACGCTGAATCTCCAGATACAGGATGAGCTGGCGGAACGGCGGAAGCTGTTCGCCCCCGAGACGCCCCTGCCGGGAACGGCATGACGGGGGATCGCAAGGGGCACGGATTGAAATCAACGCAGCGGCGGCGCGGCACGTGAGCGGGGGCCACACATCGGTATACGTGAATCGGAGGACATCATGTCTCTCGGTCGATTGAACAGAGTTGTTCCGGGCGCGACCCTGGCGCTCCTTGTCGTGCTTGTCCAGGCGGTCTGGGCGCAGGGGCCTGTGACGCTCAGGGGGAAGGTGACGGACAGGACCACGAAAGAGGGCCTCCCCGGCGCCAACATCGTGGTCAAGGGGACAAGCGTCGGGGCATCGACGGATCTGACGGGGGCCTACGTCATCCGCAACGTCCCGGCGGGCCAGCAGACGCTCGTGGTATCCTACGTCGGCTACAAGTCCGTCACGACCGGCGTCCTCGTCCCGGAAAGCGGGAGCGTGACGCAGGATTTCGCGCTCGTGGCGACGACCGTCCAGGGGGAGGAGATCGTCGTTACCGCGCAGGCGCAGGGGCAGCTTGAGGCGATCAACCAGCAGCTCTCCTCCGACAAGATCGTCAACGTCGTTTCGGAGGCGAAGATCCAGGAACTTCCCGACTTCAACGCCGCGCAGGCGATTGCGCGCCTTCCGGGCGTCTCGACGATCCAGAGCTCGGGGGAAGCGAGCAAGGTCGCGATCCGGGGGATCGCCCCGCAGTACAACGAAGTCGCCGTGAGCGGCATTACGCTCGCGGCCACCGGGAGCACGCAGATCGGCGCGGCCTCCCAGGGGGGGACATCCGGCGCGATCAATACCGACAGGAGCGTCGACCTGACGATGATCACACCGTACATGATCAAGACGGTGGAGGTCTACAAGTCGCTCACGCCCGACATGGACGCCAACGCCATCGGCGGGTATGTGAACATGGAGCTCCGGGAGGCGCCCGAGGGGTTCAAGACCGACGTCCTTGCCCAGGGGGGATACACGGCCAAGAGCGGCAAGTACGGCAACTACCGGTTCATGGGGGCCGCGAGCGACCGGTTCTTCGACGACGACTTCGGCATCTACGTGCTGGCCAACGCCGAGAGCTATGACCGGAACGCGGACAACATGAGCGCCGTGTACACGCCGCAGAGCGCCACCGTCCAGCCCGACGGGTTCAGGCCCGTCATCGTCACGAACGTGACGCTCGACCGCCACCTGGAGACCAGGGAACGCCTCGGCGGGAACCTGATCATGGACTACCGGCTCCCGGCGGGCATCCTCAAGTCCATCAACGTCTTCAGCAGGCTCAACTCCGACGCGCAGGACTACTCGACGATCATGGATTACCAGTTCCACAACCTCGATTTCCGGTACACCTCGGGCGACACCAAGACCGACATGGCGGTCAACACGCTCGAATACAGCAACGACTTCGGGTTCATGACCGCGGAGGTGAAGGCGGCCAACACCTACTCGCGGAGCTACGTTCCCGCATCCCCGCAGTTTGATTTCACGCAGACGGGTGGCATCCCGGGCACGACGCAGGTGAACGCGATCCCGCAGGACCTTGTGCCCGCGGTGAGTTACCTGGGCGCGAACAAGATCTACCTGACGAACATCAGCCTCTTCAGCGCCGCCTACAAGGAGGACGACGAGGTGCTGAAGGGGGATTTCAAGATCCCGTTCGACGTCCAGTCGGTCACCTCGGGCGTGATCAAGGTCGGGGGCGTGTGGCGGTATAACCTCCACACAAACGACCAGGGGACTCCGTATGCAGGGATACACCCCGGTTCGCCCATCACGAATGCGATGGTGAACCTGCTCACGGCAAACTACGGCTGGCGGCTCGACAGCGCGGCGCAGGCGTTTCCGGGGACGAACTTCACGTCGTCGGATGGGAGCATCACCAACTCATTCCTGAACAACAGCTTCGGGAGCATGCTCTGGGCGAACAATCCTGACGCGCTGAAGGGCGCGGCAACCCTTCTCTCGCAAACCCCCTCGATCAACGCGGTCAACTCGAGCGGCTCCAATGCCGGCGGATGGTTCGACAGCCCGTACCAGCGCCTGCCGAACAAGTACCGGTTCGTCGAGAGGTTCGACGCCGCCTATGCGATGTCCACGCTGAACTTCGGCGAGGACATCTCGGTCGTGGGCGGCGTGCGCTGGGAGCAGGACAAGGGCTACTTCGATGCGTTCAACCTGGCCGACGGCCGCGACGCGACACACCAGGCCATCGACACCGTCTTCGCCCATCCCATCAATCGGTACGTCCTCCCCATGGTCCAGGGGAAATGGAATTTCCTTCCCTGGGCGGACATCCGCTACTCGTACACGCAGACGCTGGCGCGGCCGGATTACAGCGAGCTTTCCCCCCACTTCAACATGGACTACACACAGTTCAACGTCTGGGCGGGGAACCCGCGGCTGGTCCCGGCGCACGCGTACAATCACGACGTGTTCCTGACGCTGCACAGCAACGAGCTGGGCCTCCTCTCGATCGGGGGGTTCTACAAGGAGGTGGACGACTTCACGTACTACACGCAGTACAAGCTGCATCCCACCGCAACGGCGGGACTCGATTCCATCGCGTCGTACGGCATACATACAGGAAACGGGAATCTCGTGTATCCCAAGGACGGCGCGATCCTCAACACGTACGTGAACGCCACCGCGCCGGCGTTCCTGAGGGGCGTCGAAGTGGACTTCCAGACACGGCTCTGGTATCTCCCCGGGTTCCTGGACGGGATCGTGCTGGGCGTCAACTACTCGCACATCTCGTCGAGCGCGACCTACCCGTGGCGGAACGACACCTCGATCGTCGTCCCCCCCCGCTCGGTCAAGGTCGTGACGCTCAACCGCACGCGGTCCGGGCGGTTGATCGACCAGCCCGACGACATCATGAACGCGTATTTCGGTTACGACTACGAGGGGTTCTCGGGGAGGCTCTCGTTCCTGTTCCAGGGGAATTCGGTCAGTTACATCGGTCCGTTCGCGGAGCAGGACGGCTTCTCCAAGAACTATTTCCGGATCGACGCGTCGATCCGGCAGAAGCTCCCGTGGCCGGGACTCTCGCTCTTCCTTGACGCCAACAACCTGAACTCGGAGATCAACCAGTCGGCCCAGGCCTCGATCAACGGCTTCACGTCACAGCAGAACTACGGCCTGACGGCCAGCATCGGCGTCAGGTATACGATGTGATCAGACGTCCTTGATGTCGTGCACATAACACCACAACAGAGGAGGTGTACCATGAAGAACTGCATCTGGATGATCGCCGTGCTGGCGGTCCTCTTTCCTGCCGTTCTGATTGCACAGACCGACACGGTCAACGTGCCGGACTTTTTCGACCCGACAAACGGCGGCGAGGGGACGCTCAACACCGCCGTGACGGCGGCGATCACGGCGGGCAATCTCTCCACAACCGTGTTTGCCCTGAAGCCGTACGGTCTCTATGTCCTGAGCGCCACGATCACGGTGCCGGCGGGTAAGAAACTGACGCTCGTCGCACCCGACCCGGGGACGTCGCAGGCGACCGCGCCGCCGATGATCTGCTGGACGCCGAGCACGGGCGTGAACGAGACGTTCAATTTCGATTGCTATGGCGACATTTACATGAAAAACATCTGGCTCCTGTACGCCACGGACAACACCTCCGGGCTAGGGACGCAGGTGGGCTCGGCGCTCGAGATCGACCAGGACACGACGGACAACCTGAACTACGGGACGTTCAAGAACGTGATCTTCGACTATGCGCCTATTTCGAACGGCGGCGGGAGCGTGACGGTGACGGCGGCCCACGCCCGGCTTTCGTTTGACGGCTGCTACTTCCGGAACGACAACGACACCCACTTCCGGTACTACGGGCGGGCGGTATCGTTCCCGTACGGGACGTCGGGGTGGCACATCGACAGCCTCTCCTTCGTCAACACGACGTTTGCGAACCTGGGATACGTGCTCATGCAGGAGGGTGCAGAATACGCGGACTTCGTGAAATTCAACCACTGCACGTTCCTGAACGTCGTCATGTACACGCTGGAATCCGGCTGGTGGTGGTGGCTCTCGGTGACGAACAGCGTGTTCGTGAATCCCTACATGTACGGCTATCTCTCCGGCCCCGACGGCACAACGCCCTACGGCGGCACGGTGAACATCGACACGATCGGGACGACGAATTTCAGCTTCACCGTCCCCTTCACTGAAGCCCAGCGCCATATCGTCTTTGCCAACAACAGCTACGCCGTCGAGCCCTGGCTGGCCAACTACATGGCCCCCTACAACGCGGGCACGAATCCGACGGGGGGAAACGCCTACAGCGACACCGCCGGCACGGGCCTCATCCCGCACCCGCAGCCGATCATGAGCGCGAAGACGCTCGTCTTCTTCAATAACAAGGGGACCTGGCCCTACATCTCGCTGGGGAAGGTGTACGATTCGACGAACCCGGGCTTCCTCGTTCCACCGACGAACATGGCGGGCATCGAGCGGTTCCTGGTCCGGAAGTGGACGGACAATTCCGACACGTCGTGGGCGTTTGATCCGAATTCGGACATCAACCAGGTCTGGCCGATGAACGAACAGATGAGGTATTCCAACGCGACGCTGAAGACCGCCGGCATGGGGGGGTTCCCGCTGGGCGACCTGTACCGGTGGTGGGGGAACCAGCCGACGATGTATTCGAACTGGCTGGCCCAGTCTGCCACGGAGAACCAGACGATCCTCAACTGGCTGACGAACGGCATCACCGGCATCACGGCGGCACCGCCAGGCACGCCGCTCGAGTTCGCGCTGCGCCAGAACTACCCGAACCCATTCAACCCTTCGACGGAGATTTCGTTCACCATCCCGAAGTCGTCGCAGGTCGAGCTGAGCGTCTATAACGTGCTCGGCCAGAAGGTCGCGACGCTCGTGAACGAGACCATGACGGCGGGGAGCCATGCGATGACGTTCGACGCGTCGAACCTGGCGAGCGGCGTCTACCTGTACCGCCTCCAGGCGGCGGGGTTATCGGTCACGAAGAAAATGTTGCTCGTGAAGTGATGTGACACCTCCTGTCATTGCGAGCCGTTCCTCAGGCGAAGTCCGCTCTTTGGACCACGCCGCCTGCGGCGCCGCAGGCGCCGCTTTATGGCGTGGCAATCTGGAAAACGCTCGCAATGACAGGGTCAGGTCTTTGAGTTGACTATGATAAGAACATGAAAGGAGGTGACCGGGCCAGCAGTTGACCTACTCGCGGAACACCATGCAGCATCTCAAAGTCACACGTCTCAATCAAAAACCACAGCGGAGGTTCTATGAACAGGTTCCTACGTCTCAGCGTGGGTGGAGCACTCCTCCTCCTGCTGGGACTTACCCCGTTGTTTGCGCAGGAGGTGACCTTCAGCGCGGGGCCACCGACTGTTCCGTTCTACAATATCCAGGGGCTGGGCTGCATCTGGGGCGACCTGAACAATGACGGGTACCCCGATCTGTTTGTCGAGCCCATCAACGTGTTCCTGTACAACCCTGCCACCAACACGTTTACCCCCGTCAACCCGAACGGCGTCACGCTCAACGCGGGAACGGTCTCCGAACTGATCGCCGACTTTGACGGCGACGGGATCAATGACCTCCTGATCCAGCCAGGCGGGGGGACGCCGATCCTCGAGAAGGGGGCCGGGAACGGCACGTTTACCGACATCAGCGCATCGGTCGGCCTGACGAACTTCGCCGGCGGGACGACGCAGCCGACGTTCGGGTTCTGCGCCGGCGACGTCAACCGGGACAACTACCTGGATATCGCCTGGTCCGGCGGCACGGGAGATGCGGAGCCCATGCAGATACTCCTGGGCGGCGCGGCGGGATTCACGGCCGGCGGCCGCACCTCGCTGTCACCCATCATCGATACGACGAAGAAGTTCGAGGCGTGGGAGCCCCATTTCGTCGATGTGAACAACGACCGGTGGCCTGACTTCTTCGTGCCCAGCATCCGCAACGGCCTTGCCGGTGCCGACACGGGGACGACGGGCGCCCGCAAGGGAAGCGTCCTGTTCCTGAACGACGGGACGGGCAACCTGTACGTGCCGAATTCCACGACGCTGGGACGGACGATCTACTCCATCGGCGTTGGCGGCGCGGTCAGCACGACGCGCGACACGGGGCTTATCGTCGACGACACCGTGCGCCATTTCTCGGCGATTGCTTCCGCGTGGGGAGATTTCGACAACGACGGGAACATGGACGTCCTCCTGATCCCCCTCAACGGTGATCCGGGCGCGGCGCTCCATCTCCTCAAAGGGAAGGGGGACGGCACGTTCCACGATGTCACCGCCGGTTCCGGGCTTGTCTGGAACACGAACGCGAGAGGCGTGGCGTGGGGCGATTACAACAACGACGGCTGGCTGGATATCCTCGAGGATCGCGGGTTCGCCGGCCAGGTGGGCCTCTGGAGGAACAACGGCAACGGCACGTTCACCGATGTGGGCGCTGCTGACGGCGTCCCGCAGGTCAACTCCCGTTCCGGCCAGTTCGTGGACTTCAACCGCGACGGGTTCCTGGACATCTACACGCAGCCGGGCGGCAGCGCGGACACGATCTCCGTCAACGGCAAGAACCTGAACAACTGGATCGCGTTTAACCCGGTCGGCACAGGTCACAACAAGTCGGCGATCGGCGCCCGTTTCTATATCTGGAGGAACGGCAACCTGCAGATGCAGGACATCGACGCCGGCGGCGGCGGCTCGGGCAACACCTCGGGCAACGGCCAGTCGGCGAATTTCGGCATCGGCACGTCCACCTCGATCGACAGCGTCTCGATCTACTGGCCCGACGGCACGCACCAGTCATTCCCGAACCTGGCGGTCAACCAGTACTGGAAGATCGTCGAGGGTTCGGCGATCCCGGGCGGGACCTCGCTCATCGCCCCGGCGAACGCCTCGACGGGCGTGGCCGTGAGCGGATTCCTCTCATGGGCCAAGGCGACCAACGCGGCCACGTACCAGGTGCAGGTCTCGATGGATCCTACGTTTACCAACAAGGCGATGATGCCGATCAACGCCACGGTGACGGATACCGCCCTGGCATTCAAGCTGGGGCCCGCGACGAAGTACTACTGGCGCGTCTCCGTGATGAACGGCGGATTCACGAGCGGGTATACGACGACGAACAACTTCACCACGTCCGGTTCCGCCGCGGTTGCGGTCCCGGTCCTCGTGGCGCTGCACGGCGCGACGAACCAGCCTGCGGCGATGACGCTCGCCGTGCACCCCACCGTGGACGCCTCGCGCTACCAGTGGGAGGTCTCGAGCCTCCCGTCGTTCTCCGGGTTCACGGTGAACGATTCGACCTCTGACACGACGAAGGCGGTCGTGCTCACCGGCGGCCGGACGTACTACTGGCGCGTGCGCGGCATGAACGACCTGGGCGCCTCCGCATTCTCCGCGCCCGACACGTTCACCGTCATGACGCCTCCGGGCGCGCCGGGCCTCGTCTTCCCGGCGAACAACGCCGTCAACGTCATCTCGGACAGCGTGTCGTTCACGTGGCGCAAGCTTGCAACCGCCGCGTCCTACACGCTGAAGGTCAGCACGATCAACAGCACCGCCTACTATACCGCGACGGACTCGACCCTCAAGGTCTTCAGCCTGGCGAAGCTCACGAACTACACGTGGACTGTCCAGGCGGTAAACGCGGGCGGAACGGGTCCCTATGCGGGCAACTTCGCTTTCACGACGGTCCCGGCGGCCCCCGCGGCACCCGCGCAGATCAGTCCGGCCAGCGCCGCGACGAACGTGGACCGCCTCACGCACTTTGTCTGGGGTTCCGTCGTCAATGCGACGAAGTACCGGCTCCAGGTTGCGACCGACAACGCGTTCACGGCGATCGTGACGGATACGACGATCATCGACACGACGCTCAAGCTCGCGACCGCGCTCGCGGCCAGCGGTGACTTCTACTGGCGCGTCAACGCCCAGAACATCGGCGGGGCGAGCCCGTATGCAGGCCCGAGACTCATGTCCACGGGCACGGTCCTCTCCGTCGAAGAGGCCACACCCGGCGCTCCGAAGGTGTTCGCGCTCATGCAGAACTACCCGAACCCCTTCAACCCGACCACGACAATCAACTACGACCTGCCGAAGTCGTCGTACGTCAAGATCGTCATCTATGACGTCCTCGGCCGGGTGGTGGCGACGCTCGTTGACGGGGTCCAGCCGGCGAACAGGTACACGCTCAACTGGAACGCGTCCAACGTGGCCAGCGGCGTTTACTTCTACCGCATGAACGCGAGAAGCGCCGACAACACGGGCGACTTCAACGCGGTGCGGAAATTGCTCCTTCTGAAGTGACGCGCTTGTCGCGTCATGGCGAGGGGCGCCGCAGGCGCCCCGAAGCCATCCCGCGCGGGATTGCTTCGCACAGAACGCTCGCAATGACAGAGTACGCGTAATGCTGTGAGGAATGCAGCCCGCCGGTCTTTCACGGCGGGCTGCATTTCTGTTTAGAGGAGAACGGATGAGAATCGACAGGGCGCTGCGGGCATGGCGGATGCGCGGGACGTGCACGGCAGTGGCCGGCATGACCCTCCTCTGTGTGCTCTCCGCCCGCCCGCAGGTCGCCGCCACGCTCCCGCACCTGGCGCGGCATGGCTCCGCGCTCCAGCTCGTGGTCCACGGGCGTCCCATGCTGATGCTCGCGGGAGAGCTGGGCAACTCGAGCGCGTCCGATTCCGCCTGCATCGCGGGCGGCTGGCAGGGACTGCGTGCGATGCACATGAACGCGGTCCTCGTCCCGGTCTACTGGGAGCTGGTCGAACCGGAAGAAGGGAAGTACGATTTTGCACTCGTCGACGATGCCGTCAGGGGGGCGCGGAGGAACGGTCTCCGCGTGGTGTTCCTCTGGTTCGGCTCCTGGAAGAACAGCATGTCCTGCTATGTGCCTGAGTGGGTGAAGAGGGACGGCGGGCGGTTCCCCCGGTCCCGCACCGCGGACGGGGGGCCCCTGGAGATCCTCACCCCGTTCAGCGAGGAGAACAGGAATGCCGACGCGCGCGCATTCGCGGCGCTGATGAAGCACATCCGGGTGACCGACGGGAAGCTCAACACCGTCGTGATGGTCCAGGTGGAGAACGAGATCGGCATGATCCCGGAGGCGCGCGATCACTGCGCGCTCGCCGAGGCGGCATTCGCCGCCCCGGTTCCGGCGGCGCTCATCGCCACGCTGGACACGGGGAGCGCTTCACCGTCCGACAGCGCCCGGGCGGCGTGGCTCAGGCAGGGGAAGAAGACATCGGGCTCATGGGCCGAGGTGTTCGGGCCCGGGAGCACGACCGACGAAATATTCATGGCATGGTATTTTGCCAGGTACGCCGACGGCGTCGCGGCCGCCGGCAAGCGGGAATACCCGCTTCCCATGTATGCCAACGCGGCACTGATACGGCCCGGGTACAGGCCCGGGCAGTATCCGAGCGCGGGGCCCCTCCCGCACATCCTGGGGGTCTGGCGCGCCGGCGCCCCGCATATCGACCTGTTTGCACCCGACATTTATTTCCCGGGGTTCGCCGCGTGGCTCACGAGGTACGACCGCCCGGGCAATGCGGTCTTCATCCCGGAAGTGGACCGCCGCCAGAGCGCCGCGAACGCCTTCTATGCGTTTGCCGAGCACAACGCGATGAGCTACAGCCCCTTTTCCATAGAGTCAGTCCGGGATCCGGCGCACAGCCAGTTCAGAAAAGCCTATGACGTGCTTGGACAGCTCGCCCCGCTCATCCTGGCTCACCAGGGGACGGGGACGATGGCGGGATTCCTGCTCGACAGCGCGGCCGAGTCCGCCACCGTGACGTTCGGCGCCTACACGTTTACGATCAGGCACGAGTCAACCTGGCCGTATGCCCCCCGGCCGGAGGGGGAGACGCCCCGGTGCGGCGGATTGATCATCATGGCGGGGCCGGAGGATTACTACGTCGCAGGGACCGGGCTCGTTGTGACGTTCCGGGCCGCGCAGGCAGGATCGGTCGCGGGCATCGCCTCGATCGACGAGGGGACATTCGTCGACGGCACATGGGTCGCCGGCCGTCGCCTGAACGGCGACGAGGATCATCAGGGGAGACACGCGTACCTGAAGGGGGGCGAGTTCGGCATCCAGAGGGTGCGCCTCTACACGTACAAATAACTGACAGGATCGATGGGGGGTGGACAATGACGCATGAAGTGTGGGGACGGCGATTGATCGTTGCGTGCCTGTGCCAGGCGCTCCTGCGCTCGATGGTCCCCGGGCAAACGGCGATGGTCAGCGGCACGGTCTCTGCGACGGGCGTTCCCGTCCGCTCGGCGTCCGTGACATTCCAGGACTCGGGGGTTCCCCCGGGGACCTGGTCAGGGGTCACGGATTCTTCCGGTCATTACCGGATAAGCGTCCTTGTCACATCCCTGCGCCAGCCTTCCGCCCTCCCCGCGCATTTCACGCTCGGGCAGAACTATCCGAACCCGTTTTCCTCGGCGACTGTCATGCCCTATCAGCTCGCGCGCCAGTCAGAGGTGGTGCTGACCGTGTACGATATCCTCGGGAGGGTCGTGCGGAAGATCGTCGCGGGCACGCAGGCCGCGGGGGCGTACGGCGTGGTGTGGGACGGCACGAACGGCGAGGGAGAGCGCGTGGCCGGCGGCGTCTATTTTTATACGCTTGCGAGTGAAGGCCAGCTCCAGGCCCGGAAGATGGTCTTCGCAGGAGGCGGCGCGCCCCTGTCGCTCGGGCAGGGGGGAGCCGTGAGCCCGGCCCCGGCAGGCGCCGCCGCGCCGGCCCATGTCCAGGCGGGACCGTTCAGCGTACGCATCGACAACACCGAGACCACTTCCCCCTGGATCGCCACCACGCTCCTGACCGACGTCGCAGTCGCCGGCGACACCACGCTCGATTTCGCGGTGAGCCCGCTCCCGGTGGCGGCAGTCACCGCCGACAGCGTGCAGCAGGTCATCCGGGGATTCGGCGCCGCGAACATACTTCCCTGGCGGCCGGACATGACGGCGGGCGAGGTCCAGGCGGCATTCGGCGCGGGACCGGGACAGGTGGGACTGACGATACTCCGCCTCCGGATCCCCTACACGGACACCGTGACCGACTTCAGCGCGCAGGTCCCGACGGCGCAGCTGGCGGAATCGCTCGGCGCGATCGTGTTCGCCACGCCGTGGACGCCGCCGCCGGCGCTGAAGACAAACGACAACATCGTCGGCGGAATGCTGGCGGATTCCTCCTATGCCGCCTTCGCGGCTCACCTGAAGGGGTTTGCCGACTACATGGCGGCCAACGGCGCGCCCCTCTATGCCGTCTCGCTCCAGAACGAGCCCGACGCCAGCGTCACGTATGAATCGTGCAGCTGGAACGCCACGCAGTTCCTCAACTTCACGAAGAACAACGCGGCGGCCGTCGGCACCAGGATCATGATGCCGGAGTCCGAGAGCTTCAACCACCACCTCTCCGATTCCACGCTTGCAGACCCGGTCGCCGCTTCCCTCGTCTCCATCATCGGGGGGCACATTTACGGCGGCGGGCTGGCGCCCTACCCGCTGGCGGTGAGCGAGGGGAAGGATGTCTGGATGACGGAGCACCTCAGCACGGACACGACGTGGGCCGGCGTCCTGGCCACGGGGAAGGAAATCAACGACTGCATGGGCGCGGGGATGAACGCCTATGTCTGGTGGTACATCGTGAGGTACTACGGGCCGATCGGCGAGGACGGGTCCGTGACGAGGCGCGGGTTCGTCATGTCCCAGTATGCCCGGTTCGTCCGGCCGGGGTACCACAAAATCAAGTGCACCGCGGCGCCGCAGAGGAACGTCTCCCTGACGGCCTATGCCGACAGCGCGAAGTCGCACGTCGTCGTCGTGGCCGTGAACCTCGGTTCGGCCCCCGTTCAGCAGGCGTTCGCCGTGCCCGGCGTGGCCATGACGGCGCTCTCGGTCTACACGACGTCGCAGTCGAAGAATTGCGCACAGGGGGCCGACATCCCGGTCGCCGGAAACGGGTTTGCGGTCAGCCTCGACGCGTCGAGCGTTACAACATTCGTTTCACACTGAGGGAGCATGTGATGGCAGGCATACGGCAATGGTGGCCGGGGATTCCCGCCGCGGCAGTCCTTTCCTGCGTCCTCGCCGCCGGTTCGACGGACGGGGCGTTTGCCCAGGCGGACACGGTGCAGACGAACGTCCCGGCGCTCCGCTCGGTCTACGCCCACGATTTCACGATCGGATGTCTCCTCTCGTACAGGAACATCGGATTTGCCACGGACCCGCCCGTGCCGGGGCAGTCCGCTGTGGTGACGCCGCAGGGGGGATACCTGATCAAGTTCCATATGAACAGGATGTCCCCCGGCAACAACATGAAGCCGCAGTACACGCTCGACATCGCCACCAGCGCCTCGGCCTACGCCGCCGCCGCGACGCAATCGGCCAGGGATTCGATCGACGTGCATCCCGTCGTCCGGTTCAACGGAGACATGATCGCCCAGCTCAACTGGGCCCAGAGGCAGGGCTTCACGTTCCGCGGGCATACGCTCGTCTGGCACAACCAGACGCCGACCGAGTTTTTCCGCTCCGGGTACACGACCACCGGGACGCGCCTGGCGAAGGCCGTGATGATCCAGCGGATGGACTTCTATTTCCATGAGATATTCCGGCTCATCCACCAGAGTTGGTCCGGGCTCCTGGCGGCGTTCGATATCGTCAACGAGGCGATCGACGACAACACGGGGGCCGTGCGCACGACGGGGAACGAATGGTACACAACGTTCGGCGATACGACATACATCATGACCGCGTTCCAGCTCGCGCGCCAGTACACGGCGCTCTTCGGCGAGACGCAGATCAAGCTCTATTATAACGACTACAACACGGAGACCCCCTCGAAAGCCGACGGGATCGTCCGGCTCCTCACGCCCATCTACCAGGCCGGGGACCTGGACGGCATCGGGATGCAGGAGCACAACAACCTCTCCACGCCGACGGCGCAGTCCTTCATCACCTCGTACAACAAGTTTTCCCCCATCTGCACCGAGATGTCTGTGACAGAGCTGGACGTGGCCACGGGAAGCGCCACCCCCTCCGCCGCGCTGCTGGCTTCCCAGGCGAACCAGTACGGCATGCTCTTCAAGTGCTTCACCGACAGGAGCGCCGGCTCGGGGCGGGGGAAGATCGTCAACGTGTCGAAGGACGGACTGAACGACCAGTACACGTTCCAGACGGGCCAGGCGTCGTCCCTCTGGGATGCGAACATGCAGTGCAAGCCCGCCTTCTATGCCGTGGCGCGCATCGGGCTCAGCTATTTCGCGATCGACTCGCTGATTGCGCTGGCCGATACGCTCAGCCCCTCCGCCTATACGTCCGGGTCGTGGGGCCGGCTCGCGGCGGCGGTCGCGGCAGCCGACACGGCGCTTGCGCGGAACTACTCGGTGACGGTGTCCGCCGACACGGCCCTCGCCCTTGCGCGCGGCACGCTCCAGGGGGCCATCGACAGCCTCGTGAGGGTCCAGACCGGCGTGATGGCTGTACCCGGCTCCGCTCCCTCGTCGTTCGCACTCGCGCAGAACTACCCGAACCCGTTCAACCCTGCGACCGTCATCGGCTATACCGTCGCGACCGGGACGCGGGTCACGCTGAAAGTCTATTCGCTCCTGGGCGCGGAAGTGGCGACGCTGGTCGACGCGATACTCCCCGCGGGAAAATACACGGCGACGTTTGACGGTCATGCCCTCTCAAGCGGAGTCTACGTGTGCCGTCTGAGCGCGGGGACGTTCACCGCCGCGCGCGGTATGCTGCTGGTGAAATGACGCCTTCTGTCATGGCGAGCGCAGCGAAGCCATCAGCCGTCATTGCGAGCGAAGCGAAGCAATCTCGCGCAAGATTGTGGCGCCTGGGCGCCACGCTCGCAATGACAGGCCGATGTCATTGCGAGGAGCGATTTTTGCGACGAAGTCCGTTTTTTGGACCACGCCATCTTGGGCGTGGCAATCTCATGCCCCTGCTCTCCCTGCTGGCGCTCGCCGGCTGCTCGCCGGCGCTCGCCGGGGGGGGCGACGCCTTCCACGGCCGGGGAGCGCTCGCGACGGGCGTGTACCCCGACCTCTTCCGCGATCTTCTCGGGCGCGACAGCGCCGAGGTCAGTCAGAAGATCGAGCGGGCATGGATGCAGCTCTTCATGGGGGACAGCGCCGCCGAGCGGATCTACTACCCCGCCGGCGCCGACATGGGGTATATCGAGGATATCGCCAACGGGGACGTTCGCACGGAGGGAATGTCCTACGGGATGATGATCGCCGTGCAGCTTGACCGCCGCGATGTGTTCGACCGGCTCTGGCGCTGGGCGTGCGTTCACATGCGTTTCGCGTCCGGCCCCCACGCGGGATATTTCGCATGGCACTGCACGCCGGCGGGTGCGGTGATCGACTCGACCGCCGCCTCCGACGGGGAGGAGTGGTTCGCGACTTCTCTTTTTCTCGCCGCATCCCGGTGGCCCGGCGCGGGGTCGCACTACGACGCTGATGCGCGCGCGATCCTCCACACGATGCTCCACAAGGACTCCGAGCCTTCGCACGGCGCCGTGACGAATATGTTCGACGGCGCGTCAAAGCTCGTCGTCTTCGTCCCCGCGCGGGGGGGGAACACGTTTACCGACCCCTCGTACCAGCTTCCTCATTTTTACGAGCTCTGGTCGCGTCGCGCAACCGAAGACAGCGCCTTCTGGGCCGCCGCGGCTGAATCTTCGAGGGCGCTCCTGCGGCGATCGGGGGAGAGGCCGACCGGGATCTCCCCCGATTACACGGCGTTCGACGGGTCGCCGGCACGGGGGCGCAACGGGACTCATGCGGAGTTCCGGTTCGATGCGTGGCGCGTGGGAATGAACCTGGCGATGGACTGGGTCTGGTGCCGCCGGGTGCCGTGGGAGCAGGAACGCGCTGACCGGATGCTCGCCTTCTTCGGGAGCCGGGGGGTGGACCGGTACGGGAACCAGTTTACGCTCGACGGCGCGCCCCTCTCGCCGGACCACAGCACGGGCCTCGTTGCGGCGAACGCGGTCGCGGCGCTCGCGGCCAGGGGGGCTTCGCGCGTGGAATTCGTCCGCGCCCTCTGGGAGGCTCCCGTCCCCAGGGGCCGGTACAGGTACTATGACGGTATGCTCTACATGCTCGGGCTCCTGGAGGTGAGCGGGAAATTCAGGGCGTTCGGACCTGCAGCGGGCGTTTCAAGAACGGTTCCCGTGGAGGGCGTGCGATGAACCGGCGTCTGATCCCGCCTCTTGCATGCGCACTGGGCTGTGCCCGCTTCCTCTCCTTCGCGGGTGAGGACTACGTCGTCTTCCATCCCGCCGGGGGTGGATTTCCCCTTGCCGTTCACGGCACCCCCGCGCCGCTCTATGCCGGCCGGGAGGAGTATCCGGGCGTGCTGCGTGCGCTCGGCCTCTTTGCGGACGACATCCGGCGCGTGACGGGGAAGGCTCCGCTCGTCAGTCACGACGTGCCGGCCAGTGCGCCTTCCCTGGTCGTGGTCGGAACGCTGGGGCGCAGCCGGCTGGTCGATTCGCTCGTTGCCGCCGGGAAGCTCGACGTGCGGGGCGTTGCCGGGAAATGGGAGGCATACCTGATACAGGAGGTCGATCACCCGCTCGCGGGCGTTTCACGCGCACTTGTCGTGACGGGGAGCGACAGGCGGGGAACCATCTTCGCGCTCTTCGATATCTCCCGCAGGATGGGAGTCTCGCCGTGGTACTGGTGGGCCGACGTGCCCGCCGCGCGCCACGAAACGCTCACGATTCCCGGCGGGAGACATACGGACGGCCCCCCCTCGGTCATGTACCGGGGGATATTCCTGAACGACGAGGCGCCTGACCTGACCAACTGGGTCAGGGCGAAGTACGGCAACATTCCGCCCCGCACGAATCCTCCCGTACCCGCGGGCATCGCGCGGTACGGCCACGAGTTCTACGAGCGGGTCTTCGAATTGCTCCTGCGGCTGAAGGCCAACTATCTCTGGCCGGCGATGTGGGACAATGCGTTCAACGAGGACGATTCACTGAACGCTCCCCTGGCCGACGAATACGGGATCGTCATGGGGACCTCGCACCAGGAGCCGATGCTCAGGGCGCAGAAGGAATGGGACAGGCGGTACCTCCGCACGCTCGGCACGTGGAACTACGCTCTCTACCCCGACACACTGAACGCGTTCTGGCGGGAGGGCGTGCGGCGCAACAGGAGCTACGAGAACGTCGTGACGATCGGGCTCCGGGGAGCGAACGACACGCCGATGGCCCCCGGCGGCCCCGAGGCCAACATGCGCCTCCTGGAGCAGATCGTTGGGGTCCAGCGGGGAATACTGGCCCGGGAGGTGAGCCCGGACCTCACGCGCGTGCCGCAGCTCTGGTGCCTCTACAAGGAGGTGATCGACTACTACGAAGCCGGCATGCGCGTCCCCGACGACGTCACGCTCCTGTGGCCGGACGACAACTGGGGAAACATCCGGAGGCTCCCGACGCCGGCTGAGCGGGAGCGCTCCGGAGGGGCGGGGGTCTATTATCATTTCGACTACCACGGCGGGCCACGGAGCTACCAGTGGATCGACACGAAGTCGATCCCGGGGGTCTGGGCCGAGATGTCCCGCGCTGCGGAGGCCGGGGCGCAGCGCATCTGGATCGTGAACGCGGGGCACCTGAAGGGATACGAGCTTCCGCTCGAGTTCTTCATGGACCTTGCCTGGGACACGGCGGCGTGCTCAGCCGGGACGCTCCGCTCGTACGTCGCGCGCTGGGCCGCGCGCGAGTTCGGCGCGGCTCACGCCGGGGCGATCGCCGCGATCGTCGCCCGCTCCGCGCGATACAACAGCCGCCGGACGCCGGAGCTTCTCTCCCCCTTCACGTACAGCCTCGTGAACTACAATGAGGCGGAGGACGTCGTTCGGGACTTCCGGGAGATCGCCGGGAGCGCAGAGGCGATCGAGCGATCGCTTCCTCCCGGACGGCGCACCGCGTTCGAAGAGCTGGTCCGGTTCCCCCTGCGCGCCTGCGCGCTCGTGAACGCCCTCTACGTCGAGGCGGGAAAAAACTCGCTCTATGCGCGCCAGGGGAGGGCAAGCGCAAACGCCTCGGCT
>Ga0335081_10007151_pt1 | contig 17823 bp, 18 predicted proteins | sample Lox_Sample_35_FD_206713 | JGI IMG/M metagenome (GOLD analysis project Ga0335081, IMG submission 206713) | Soil microbial communities from Loxahatchee National Wildlife Refuge, Florida, United States - Lox_Sample_3.5 | ecosystem: Environmental > Terrestrial > Soil > Wetlands | place: USA... | reverse complement strand
GCTCCTGCTCGACGGCGATTCCGCCCTGCAGGACCACTGGACCGCCCAGGTCCGCGCCCGGTGGGCCGCGCACCGCGCGCGAGCGTCCGAAGCCGGCGCGTCCGACGGGGTCTGGCTGAACGGGGACGCCGCCGAGGGCATCGCCTGCGACGCGGCGATGGCCCCCATCGTCACCGGCGATGTCAACATTGACGCCCTGCAGGACCTGGTCCGGCTGTGCGTGGAGCTGGACGGGCGGCGGGACGGCGCGCGCGACGCGGCCTGGGCCGCGCTGGAGCAAGCGGTCATCGGCAAGGCCGTCGACCTTTTGTCAGGCCCGGGCGGCCTGGCCAGTTTCCTGCGCCGCCGCCAGCTCGGCGTCCGCCTGGGCGGTCCGAGCCTGCCGCTGGACATCGGCTATGCCGAGACCGTCCCGGCGGGGATCCGCAACGCCGTGCTCCTGCGGGACCGGCACTGCCAGTGGGCCGGCGGCTGCAGCCAGCCCGCCTCAGCGTGCCAAGTGCACCACACCAAGCACAAGGCCCACGGCGGCCCCACGTCGGTCAAAGACTGCGTGCTTCTCTGCTGGTTCCACCACCAGGTCATCATCCACCGCCGGGGCTGGACGCTGATCGTCAACCCGGACGGGACCACCACGGCGTGGAACAAAGACAAGACAAAGGTCCTGCACAGCCACGGACCCCCAGCCCGGGCCGGGTAACAGCCCGGTCAGGGCTACTCGCCGACGTCGGCCGGGGTTCCGTTGGTGATGCGGAGGAGCTCGCCGTACGAGGTGGGGAAGACCGTGTGCGGGTGGCCGCCCGCCGCCCAGATCTCGTCGTACTTGTCCAGCCAGGTGTCCACTAGGGTCCTGATCGGGCTGGGGTGGCCGACCGGCGCGACGCCGCCGATGGCCTGACCCGTCCACTCACGGACCGAACGGGCGTTGGCTCGTGTCACCTCGGAAGCGCCGATCAGGCTCGCTACCTTAGCCGTGTCCACGCGGTGGGCGCCGCTGGTCATGACCAGGAGCGGCGCCCCGTCCGCGCTGAACACGAGGCTGTTCGCGATCGCCCCGAGCTCGCAGCCGAGCTGCGCGGCCGCGGCAGCGGCCGTCGGCGCACTTTCCGGCAGTTCCCTTACCTCGCCCGCGACGCCCAGATCGCGGAGCACGGCTGCGAAATTCGAGAAGTCGACTGGCATGGCTGCAGGTTAGCCGGGGCGTCGCCGCCCCGGCCAACCATTATCACGACGGGTAGCAGTAGGAGTCCGAGGACGCGTCGCCGCCGCCCAGCCGGACCTGGTGCACCCGGCGGCCGCGGAAATCCTCGCCGCGCGGGAAAAAGTTCTCGTCCACCCTCAGCCCGCCGCCCGCGGCCGGGTCCGTGTCGATCTTGGCGAACCAGCTGCCCACGCCATCCGGGTAGAACTGGTCGTCCCACGAGCCGTACAGCGAGTTGGTCAGGTAGATCCGCTTGCCGTCCCGGCTGACCTCGACCATCTGCGGACCGCCGGCCAGTGCCTCGCCCGGCGCCGCCGGGTGCGCGACGCGCCCGGTTATGCCGCCGAGCCGGACCGAGCCGACCTCGCGCGGGCTGGCCGGGTCGCTCACGTCGTACTGCTTGAGCTCGCCAATGCCCCAGCAGGAGACGTAGAGGAACTTGTCGTCGACCGAGAGGTTGATGTCGGTGACCAGCGGCGGTACGGCGCCGAACGGCTTGAGGGCAGGGGGCAGCGCGTCCGCCTCTGCCGGTTCGGCCGGGATCGTGATCACCTTGTCGGCGCGCCAGCTCCCATTATCCCGGCTCCACCGCCAGACCGAGGCGGACAGGTCCTCGGTGCTGACCACCACGCCGACGAAGCCCCAGGTGGCGTTCGGGTCGTGCGACGGGCGCAGCTCGAGGGCCATCTGGTGCTGGGCGCCGAGGTCGACCGTCTGCTGGAGCTTGCCCGCGGCCAGGTCCCAGAAGTGCAGCCGGTGCCCGTACTTCTGGCCGAGCAGCAGCTCGGGGTTGACCCCGTCCTCGATCATCGACGGGGTGCCCCACTCGCTGGTGATCAGCGTGTTCTGGTTCAGGTGCCACCAGGCATCGTAGGCCAGGTACTGGTCCCCACGGTCGGTCTCCCAGGCCCGCAGCACGTCGAAGGTGTCGTGGTCGAGCAGGGCGATGCCGCCCGGGCCGTCGGCCCCGTTGCCGCCGCCGAGGCAGGACACGAAGATGCCGTCCGGCCCGCAGTGCAGGGTATGCGGGCGGGAGTAGCCCGCCTTGGCGGCCAGCTCGGCTGCGCTGATCGTCTTGGCCAGGGTGGGCTGACGCGGGTCCGGGTGGGTGTCATAGACGTGGATGTTGGAGGACCGCAGCCCGGGCAGCAGCAGGTAACGCCGCTGCAGCCCGTCGGTGTCGTGCCCGGCGTGGGCGAACGCGCTGCTGCACGCGTTCCACCCGAAGTGGTGCAGTTCGTCTCCGCGGGTGGGCAGGTCGGCCCAGCCGACGACCTGGCCGTACCGGTCCGACGCCGGGTCGGTGTCGAGCACGGCGAGCGCATCCGGCTGCTGCGCGGAGCGGTCGAAGGCGACCACGTAGGCGAGCTGCTCGGGCGGGGCGCTGATGGCGTCCGCGGGGCTCCGGTAGAAGGTCGGGTCGATGTCGTGGCCTGCGGGATGGCCCATTGGCGCTCCTCGTCGAGATTTCCTAGTTATCCGACATGCTAACCACGGCGCACCGAAGCGACGCTGGAATCAGACGACCGCGCTGACGCTCTAGCGTGCCCGGGCCCCCGTGCTGGCGCAAAACGGCGGCTCTCGGAGCCCGGCCCCAGGCCCAGCCCAAGCCCAGCCCTAAACCTCGTCTCCGTTGGGGTCGAAGACGGTGGGGATGGCCGGGTAGCCCCGGGACAGCTGCAGCGCGTACGGCGGCAGTTCGGCCAGCGCCGCGCGGTGCTGTGCCCGCGCCTCCGCGGCCCCCGGGCGGCCCACGACCTCGCCGGCCTCCACCAGCGGCACGAGCAGCTCGCGGTCCAGCGGCCCCGGCTCCGGCGGCAACAGGCTGACCCGTTCGGACAGCGCCGTGCCCTGCTGGTCCCGGTGCCGGACCGCCCACTTGCGCCCGCCGCGGCCGGGCTTGCCCACCGAGCGCTTGGCCACCGGCTCCATCACCCCCGCCTCGGACGCCGAAGCCCGCGCGACCAGCTTGTAGACCAGCGCCGCCGTCGGCGCCCCCGAACCCGTCACCAGCGACGTGCCCACCCCGTAGCCGTCCACGGGGACCGCGCCGAGCGCCGCGATGGAGTACTCGTCCAAGTCGCCGGTCAGGACGATCCGGGTCGCAGAAGCCCCGAGGTCGTCGAGCAGATCCCGCACCTGCCGGGCCAGCACCGGCAGGTCGCCGCTGTCGATCCGGATCGCGCCGAGCTCGCTGCCCGCCACCTCGATCGCGGTCCGCACCGCGCGTGGCACATCGTAGGTGTCCACCAGCAGCGTCGTCCCGTTGCCCAGCGATTCGAGCTGGCTGGCGAACGCGTGCCGCTCGCTATCGTGGATCAGGGTGAAGGCGTGCGCGCTGGTTCCCGCGCTCGGGATGCCGAACTCGCACCGCGCCGCCAGGTTCGACGTAGACGTGAAGCCGGCGATATAGGCCGCCCGGGCGCTGGCCACCGCGGCCCGCTCGTGGGTCCGCCGCGAGCCCATCTCGATCAGCGGCCGGTCCCCGGCCGCGGTCACCATCCGGGACGCGGCGGACGCGATCGCGCAGTCGTGGTTGAGGATGGACAGGGTCACGGTCTCCAGCAGCACCGCCTCGGCGAACGTGCCCTCCACGACGAGAATGGGGGAGCCGGGGAAGTAACAATCCCCTTCGGAGTAACCCCAGATGTTTCCGCTGAAACGGTAGGATTCGAGAAAAGCCAGCGTCGGCTCGTCCACGATGCCCGCGCCGCCGAGGAACTCCAGATCGGCCGGGCCGAAGCGGAACCGCTCAATCGCGTCGAGCAGCCGCCCGGTGCCTGCCACGACGCCGTATCTGCGGCCGTGCGGCAGGTGCCTGGCGAAAACCTCGAAGACGGCTCTGCGGTCGGCCGCCCCGCTGCGCAGTGACGCCTGAAGCATGGTGAGCTCGTAGTGGTCGGTCAGCAGTGCCGTACCAAGCGGGGCCGTCCCAGGACCGGGCCGGGGCTGGTGGTTCACGGGATTGGTCACAGGTGGAAGACTACGGAGTGGGAGGTGGATGGTTGTGAGCGCGGCGCCCGCTGAGGTCGAAGTTCCACGATCCGCAGACAATCCGGTGTCGGACAAACCCTGGGTCACGATCGTCTGGAACGACCCGGTGAACCTGATGTCCTACGTCACGTACGTGTTCCAGCACGTCTTCGGCTACCCGAAGAAGAAGGCCACCAAGCTGATGCTCGACGTGCACCACAAGGGCAAGGCGGTGGTCGCCGCGGGGGCGAGGGAAGCCATGGAGCACAACGTCGAGGTCCTGCACGGCTACGGCCTGTGGGCCACGGTGAAACAGGACAAGTAGCCCCACATTGGAACCCTTCCGGTCGGTTCGCGGCGGCGGCGCGCGCGTCTCGCTCGCCGCGGCCGAAGCGTCCCTGCTGCGCAGCCTGGTCGGCCAGGTCATGTCCCTGGTCGAGCCGGACGACCTCGAAGGCCCCGGTCCCGGGCCGGGCGATGACGCCGAACTGGCCGCGCTGGAGGCAATGGTGCACGGGCCGGGGGCGGACAAGCCTCCGGAGGACCCGGTGCTGGCCCGGCTGCTGCCGGACGGCTACCGCGACGACGCGGAGGCGGCCGGGGAGTTCCGCCGGTACACCGAGCCCGCGCTGCGCAGCGCCAAGTACCAGGCCGCCCAGGAGATGCTGGACACGCTGCCCGACTCGGGCGGCCGTATCCAGCTGACCCAGGACCAGGCCGCGAGCTGGCTCAAGGCGCTGAACGACGTCCGGCTCGCGCTCGGCGTCCGGCTCGGCGTGACCGAGGAGTTCGAGGAGCAGTGGGGGCAGCTGAAGACGGACGACCCGCAATGGAGCGCGTTCGAGGTATACGCCTGGCTCGGCGCCGTCCAGGAGTCACTGGTGCAGGCGCTAGCCTGAGCCGGTGCTGACAATCCCGCGCGCCCTGTACGACAAGATCGTGGCCCACGCCCGTGCCGACCACCCGGACGAGGCCTGCGGCGTGGTCGCCGGTCCGGCCGGAAGCGACCGCCCCGAGCGGTTCATCGCCATGATGAACGCCGAACGCTCCCCGACCTTCTACCGCTTCGACTCGGCCGAGCAGTTCCGCGTCTGGCGGGAGATGGATGACAACGACGAGGAACCCGTCGTCATCTACCACTCGCACACCGCCACCGAGGCGTACCCGTCCCGCACCGATATCTCCTACGCCAGCGAGCCGCAGGCGCACTACGTGCTGGCCTCCACCCGGGACGAGGACACGACCGAGTTCCGCTCCTACCGGATCACTGACGGCGTCGTCACCGAGGAGCCCGTTACCGTGGTGGAATGATTCCGTGGCCTGGCGGGTTGGACGCCAAGGACCGACCAGATAACCCAGTGGAGCGTTGTTCAATGGCCATCGAGGTTCGCATCCCGACGATCCTGCGTACGTACACCGACGGTGCCAAGCAAGTCGAGGGGACCGGATCCACGCTCGGTGAGCTGTTCACCGACCTGGAGCAGCGGCACGGCGGCCTGCGCGACCGGCTGATCGACAACGGCGGCGGCCTGCGGCGCTTCGTCAACGTGTACCTCAACGACGAGGACGTCCGCTTCCTGTCCGGCCTCGAGACGCCGGTCAAGGACGGGGACACGGTGACCGTCCTGCCTGCGGTGGCCGGCGGCGCGCTTTAAAATTCTCCCGAACGGACCAGGGTTCATGCGCTACGAGAGCCTGCTCGATTCCCTCGGCCATACCCCCCTGGTCGGACTGCCGCGCCTGTCACCCTCTGTGCCTGCGGGAGCTGGCGACGTGCGGCTGTGGGCCAAGCTCGAGGACAGGAACCCGACGGGTTCGGTCAAGGACCGCGCCGCGTTCTTCATGGTCGCGCAGGCGGAAAAAGAAGGCCTGCTGCAGCCCGGTTCGGTGATCCTGGAGCCCACCTCGGGGAACACCGGCATCTCCTTGGCCATGGTGGCCAGGCTGCGCGGCTACCGGCTGATCGTGGTCATGCCGGAGAACACCAGTGAGGAACGCCGCCTGCTGCTGCGGATGTACGGTGCCGAGATCATCGGCTCGCCCGCCGCGGGCGGCTCCAACGAGGCGGTCCGGGTGGCCAGGCAGATCGCCGCCGAACACCCCGACTGGGTCATGCTCTACCAGTACGGCAACGAGGCCAACGTCCGCGCGCACTACGAGACGACCGGCCCCGAGATCCTGGCCGACCTGCCCGAGATCACCCACTTCGTGGCCGGCCTGGGCACCACGGGGACGCTGATGGGGGTGGGCCGCTACCTGCGCGAGCACAAGCCCGACGTGAAGATCGTCGCGGCCGAGCCGCGGTACGGCGAGCTCGTCTACGGGCTGCGCAACGTGGACGAGGGCTTCGTCCCCGAACTCTACGACGAGTCCGTGCTGACCACCCGCTTCTCCGTGTCCTCGGCCGACGCGCTACGCCGGACCAGGGAGTTCATCTCGGCCGAGGGCATCTTCGCGGGCATCTCGTCCGGCGCGGCGCTGCACGCCGGCCTGGGCATGGCGGCCAAGGCCGTGGCCGCGGGCGAGCGCGCCGACATCGTGATCCTGGTCGCCGACGGCGGCTGGAAGTACCTGTCCACCGGGGCCTACTCCGGCACCCTCGACGAAGCCGAATCCCTGCTCGAAGGCCAGCTCTGGGCGTGACTTCCTGGAGGTCGCTCACGCACCTGGATAATGGCCTGCATGCGCGTGACCGTGGTCGGATGTGCCGGTAGCTTTCCCGGGCCGGACAGCCCGGCGTCCTGCTACCTGCTGGAAGCCGATGGGTTCCGGCTGGTCATCGATCTGGGGAACGGGGCGCTCGGGGCGCTCCAGCGGTACGCCGGCCTGTTCAGCATCGACGCGATCTGCCTGAGTCACCTGCACGCCGACCACTGCATCGACCTGGCCGCCTACTGGGTGGCGCGGCAGTATGCGCCGGATGGATCCCAGCCGCCCATCCCGGTGTACGGGCCGCGGGGCACCGCCGGACGGGTAACGCCCGACCTCGGTCCCGGCGCCGATATACCCGCCGGGCCGCCCCGCTTCGGCTTCCATGACCTCGGGCCGGGAACGACGGAGATCGGGCCGTTCCGTCTCACCGCCGACCGGATGAACCACCCGGTGGAGACGTTCGGCTTCCGGGTGGAGCACGCGGGCTGGCGGCTGGCCTACTCCGCCGACACGGGGGAGTCGGAGGCGCTGGTGCGGCTAGCCGCGGGCGCGGACGCGCTGCTCTGCGAGGCGTCCTTCCTCGACGGCCAGGACACCCGGCCGGACCTGCACCTGACCGCGCGGCAGGCGGCCGCGCACGCGGCCCGGGCCGGGGTCGGCCAGCTGGTGCTCACCCACCTGGTGCCGTGGAATGACCGGGACCGGACGCTGGCCGAGGCGGACGGGATCTACACCGGGCCGCTGTCGCTGGCCACCTCCGGTCTGGTGCTCGGTCCCGCCGCCCCACCCCCGGCCGGCCGATAGGCTGTGCGTCATGTCACGACCCGACGGACGATCCGTCACCGAACTGCGCCCGGTGAAGCTCTCCCGGGGCTGGCTCGACCACGCCGAGGGATCGGTGCTGGTGGAATTCGGCCGCACCCGGGTGCTGTGCGCGGCGAGCGTCACCGAGGACGTGCCGCGCTGGCGGCGCGGCAGCGGGCTCGGCTGGGTAACCGCCGAGTACGCCATGCTGCCCCGGGCGACCAACACCCGCGGTGACCGCGAATCGGTCAAGGGCCGCCTGGGCGGTCGCACCCAGGAGATATCCCGGCTGGTCGGGCGCTCGCTGCGGGCCTGCGTGGACTACAAGGCGCTGGGCGAGAACACCATCGTGATCGACTGCGATGTGCTCCAGGCCGACGGTGGCACCCGGACCGCGGCCGTGACCGGCGGGTACGTCGCGCTGGCCGAGGCGGTCGCCTGGCTCAAGAACCGCAAGCGGACCAAGGGCGACCCCCTGCTCACCTCGGTGTCCGCGGTCAGCGTCGGCATCGTGGACGGGGAGGCCCGGCTCGACCTGTGCTACGAGGAGGACGTGGCCGCGCAGACCGACATGAACGTGGTGTGCACCGCCAGCGGCGACTTCGTGGAGATCCAGGGCACCGCCGAGCGGGAGCCGTTCAGCCGCGACCTGCTCGGCCAGCTGCTCGACCTCGCCGTCGCGGGCTGCGGCGAGCTGACCAGGCGGCAAGATGCCGCGCTGGCTTTATCGCCGGGTCCGCCGTGGCCGCCGCCCAGCCGGATGTAACTGCCGTGGCCGCTGAGACCGTCGTGCTGGCCACGCGGAACGGTGCCAAGCTGCGCGAGCTGGCCCGGATCGTGGGCGCGGAGGACCGCGCTTCGCAGGACGGGGGCGCGCAGATCAGGCTGGCCGGCCTGGACGAGTTCCCCGGCGCGCCCGACGTGCCGGAGACCGGGGCCACGTTCGAGGAGAACGCGCTGCTCAAGGCGCGTGCGATCGCGGATTACACCGGTCTGCCCGCGGTCGCCGACGACTCCGGGCTCTGCGTGGACGCGCTCAACGGCATGCCCGGCGTGCTGTCGGCCCGCTGGGCGGGCGGGCACGGCGACGACCAGGCCAACCTGGAACTGGTCCTGGCCCAGGTGGCCGACGTGCCCGATGCCCGGCTCGGTGCCCGGTTCGTCTGCGCCGCCGCGCTGGTCACCCCCGCCCCCACCGTCAGGGAATGGGTGGTGACCGGCCAGGTCGAGGGCCGGCTGATCCGCGCGCCGCGCGGCAGCGGCGGGTTCGGCTACGACCCGATCTTCCTGCCCGACGGGTTCGGCCAGACCACCGCCGAGATGACCGTTCATAGGCAGGCTCGCGTGACAATCCGCACCCCACAGGAGGCCAGATGACCGACAAGCGGCTCGCGCCGGGCGACCCGGCGCCCGAGTTCACCGTGCTGGACGCCGACGGCAATGAGGTCTCGCTGTCCTCGTTCCGCGGCCAGCGGGTGATCGTGTACTTCTACCCGGCCGCGATGACGCCCGGCTGCACCAAGGAAGCCTGCGACTTCCGTGACAGCCTGGCCAGCCTGAACTCCGCGGGCATCACCGTCCTGGGCATCTCGCCCGACCAGCCGGCCAAGCTGGCCAGGTTCCGGGACAAAGAGGGCCTGACCTTCCCGCTGCTCTCCGATCCCGATCACGCGGTGCTCGAGGCCTACGGCGCCTGGGGCGAGAAGAAGCTCTACGGCAAGACCATCGTCGGCGTGATCAGGTCCACGTTCGTGGTCGACGCGAACGGAGTCATCGAGAAGGCCCTGTACGGCGTCAAGGCCACCGGCCACGTCGCCCGGCTGCGGGCCGAGGTCGGCGCCTAGGCGGTACCGTTACAAACGGCCAGCCTCGCGCTGGCCCAGCGGGCGTGGCGAAATGGCATACGCGGCAGGTTTAGGTCCTGTTGGTGGCGACACCGTGGGGGTTCAAATCCCCCCGCCCGCACCGAAATCCCCGCTATGCTGGCGGCCTTGAAATCGGGGGGGCGACTCAGGAGGCCTGTCATGCCCTTTCGCGTTAAAGCCAGCGCCATTGCCGTTTCCGCCGCCATCTGCACGCTGCTCGCGCCCGCGGCGGTGGCATCGGCTGGGGTGTCCCACGCTCCCGTCCAGGTGACCGGGAAGAAGCTCAAGAGCGGGCTGCTGCCCCCCACCCACTTCCAACCCGGCTACAGCACGATTTTCGCGAGCAACTCGGGCGGGCGCCTCGAGCATGGCGCCGTGTTCCACATCCCGTCTATGAAGTGCGTTAACTTCTGGGGTTTCATTGGCACCGTCAAGGGTTTCGGCGAGACCGCCTTCGCGACCGAGTCGGCCACCAGCAAGTCGGGCAAGGCGCCCATCCTGGAGATCTTCTCGCAGTCCGTCTACCAGTCGGCGAGTAACCACGCGGCCACCGTGCTCAAGGGCCAGATCAGCGCCAAGTACAAGTCATGCAAGTCGGTGAGCATCTCCGATGGTAACGGCGGAACGATCCGCGAGACCGTGCATGCCCGGAAGGCGGAGCGCGTGGGCGGCCACCCGTCCCTGCTGCTCACCGAGTACCTGACGGACACGAAGCTGAAAGGTACGCGCCTGGTGACCAAGGCGTTGTGGACCATCGCCGGCCCGGACGTCTACATGATCGACAGCCATTTGCTGAACGTCGGCTCGCCGAAGCCCTCGCTGCCCTCGCTCATGCTCAAGCTCATCGCACGGGTCAGGGCCCTCCGGTAGGCCAGGGACTCCGCTCAGGCTGGCCTGGTCTCCCCGTCGGCCGGCCCGTGCCCGCCGCGGCAGAAATAATGCCGGCTCCGCTGTCCCCCCGGGCACGCTCCGTCCGTCATGGGCACGACAAGATAGCTGCCAGGAGAAAGGAGCCGCAGATGCAGTACGCCTTGCTGATCTACAGCAAGCCGGGAGCCGCCGAGGCGCTCAGCGCGGACGAGCGGGAAGCCAGCCACCGCGAGTACCTGGATATCCGGAAGCTGCCCGGGGTGGTGGGGGGCGCCTCCCTGCATCCGGTCGAGACCGCCACCACGGTCCGCGTGCGGGACGGGCAGACGCTGGTCACCGACGGCCCGTTCGCGGACACCAAAGAAGTCTTCGGCGGCTTCTACCTGATCGAGGCCGGCGACCTGGACCAGGCGACCGCGATCGCGGCGCGGATCCCGGCCGCCAGGATCGGCGGCTCGGTGGAGATCCGGCCGGTTGTCGTCGACCGCGAGTAACGGGGCAGGACACTGATCGAGCAGATCTTCCGCGACGAGTGGGGCCGGGTGCTGGCCTGCCTGATCGGTTACTTCGGCGATTTCGATCTGGCCGAGGAGGCCACCGCGGAGGCGTTCGCGGTCGCGGCGCAGCGCTGGCCGGGTGCCGGGATGCCGGACAATCCCGGCGCCTGGCTGGTCACCACGGCCCGCCGCCGGGCCATCGACCGGCTGCGCCGCGACCGCGTGCTGGCGGCCAAGCTTCCCCTGCTCGCGCGGCAGCCAGAGGAGGCGGAGCAGGTCATGGACGGCCCGCCGATCCCGGACGAGCGGCTCGAGCTCGTCTTCATGTGCTGCCACCCGGCGCTGGCCATCGAGGCGCAGGTGGCGCTGACGCTGCGCGCGGTGGCCGGGCTGACCACCGAGGATATCGCCCGGGCCTTCCTGGTCCCGGCCGAGACGATGAAGCGCCGGCTGACCCGCGCCAAGTCCAAGATCAAGGTGGCCGGCATCCCGTTCGCCGTCCCGGTCGCGTCGCAGCTGCCAGAGCGGCTCGCCGCGGTGCTCGCGGTCGTCTACCTCATCTTCAACGAGGGCTACGGCGACGCAAGCCCGGAGAACCCGAAGACCCCGAAGACCGGCACGAGCCGCGGGCCAGGCCTGGCTCAGGAGGCGATCAGGCTCGGCCGGGTGCTGGCCGCGCTGCTCCCGGCCGAGCCCGAGGTGCTCGGGCTGCTCGCGCTCATGCTCCTGCACGACGCGCGCCGCGAGGCCAGGTTCGACGGCCAGGACCTGGTGCTGCTGCCGGACCAGGACCGGTCGCGGTGGGACTGGCGGCAGATCGCCGAGGCCAGGGACCTGCTGGACCACGCGCTGCTGGACCCGGCCCTGCGAGCCCGGCCGACCGCGCGCGGTCCGTACGCCCTGCAGGCCGCGATCGCCTCCCTCCAGGCGGAGACGCCCCTCGACTGGCCGCAGGTCGCCGCGCTCTACGGCGAGCTCGCCGACAGGACCGGTTCGGACGTAATCCGGCTGAACCGGGCCGTGGCGATCGCCGAAGCCGGCGACCCGTCCGCCGCCCTGGTCATCGTGGACGGCCTGGACCTGCCCGGATACCAGTACTGGCACTCGACCCGGGCCGAACTCCTCCGCCGTCTCGGCCGCGGCGCCGAAGCCAGGGCCGCGTATCGCGAGGCGCTCGCGCTGGCCCGCACCGTCCCCGAACGCCGCTTCCTCGAACGCCGGATCGCGGAAACCTGAGCCCGGCGAGCCGTCCCCTCCGAGGTCACCCGCTCGTCGTGCCGGTGACTCTGCCCTTCCCCGGGCCTGATCAAGGAGGAACCGATGGCCCTGCCCACCCGGATCGCACCCGCCCCGGGCGACACGAGGACCTCGCACGCCAGCTGGCTCATGCTGGGCGTGCTGCTGCTCGGCCAGTTCATGTGCATCATCGACGTCCTGGTGACCAACGTGGCCATGCCGTCGATCGCCGCCAGCCTGCACGCCTCCGGCGCGTCGCTGCAGCTGGTGGTGGGCGGCTACACGATCGCGTACGCGATGCTGCTGATTACCGGCGCCCGGTTCGGCGACCGCTACGGCCGGCGCCGGACCTATCTGGCCGGCCTGCTCCTGTTCACCACCGCGTCGCTCGCCTGCGCGCTGGCGCCGGACAGCCAGGCGCTGATCGCCTTTCGCCTCATCCAGGGCGCGGGCGCCGCGGTGCTCGTCCCGCAGGTCTTCAGCATCATCCAGCTGAACTTCACCGGCCCGGCCCGGGCCCGGGCGCTGTCCGCCTACGCGGCGGTGCTCTCCGCGGGCGCGGTTACCGGCCTGGTGCTGGGCGGGGTGGTGGTGACCGCGGACCTGTTCGGCACCGGCTGGCGACCGGTGTTCGCCATCAACGTGCCCATCGGGATCGTGCTCGCCGCCGCCGTGCCCCGCCTGGTCCCGCCCGGTGAAACCAGCACCGGCGCTCCGGCCGGCGGCCAGGCCAGCCAGCTCGACCTGGCGGGCCTGGCCGCCGCGGCGGGCGCGGTGCTGCTGATCGTGCTTCCGCTGGTGCTCGGGCCCGGGGAGCGCTGGCCGGCCTGGGGCTTCGGCTGCATCGCGGCCGGCGCCGCGCTGGCCGCCGGCTTCGTGCTCATCGAGCGGCGGGTGGCCGCCCGCGGCGGGGACCCGCTGCTGAACCTGGCCGTACTGCGCGCTCCGGCCCTGCCGTCCGGGCTGGTCACGCTGGCCGCGACGCAGGTCGGGTACGGCGGGCTGATGTTCGCCTACACGCTGCACCTGCAGGCGGCCCTGGGCGAGAGCGCGCTGCGGGCCGGGCTGTCCTACCTGCCGTTCGCAGCGGTGTTCGGGCTGGCCGGGTACAACTGGCGGCGGCTGCCCGCCGCGACCCGCCGGGTCCTCGTCCCGGCCGGGCTGACCGTCGGCATCCTCGCCTACCTGGCCCTCGCGGCGGGCCTGCACGCCCGTATCACGGCGCTGACCTGGACCGGCCTGGTTGCGGTGGGCCTCGGCCTCGGCCTGTCGGTCAGCCCGCTGCTCACCCAGTCCCTGACGCACGTGCCCGCGGCCCGGGCGGCCGACGCGTCCGGCCTGCTCACCACCACCGTGCAGCTCGGCCAGCTGCTGGGGGTGGCCGCCATCGGCTCGGTCTACCTCTCCCGCGCGGGCTCCGGCTCCGGCCACGCGGCCGCCGCCGCCTCGGCCGCGGCCATGTCCGGCACCGCCTGCTGGCTGGCCGCCCTGTCCGCCGCCGGCCTGCTGGCCGCCGCGGTCATGGTGCGGGCCGCCCGGGGTCGGCGATCCGCAAGACCTTGATCCCGAACGGGCCAAGTTTCACGCCCTCCGCCGCATCCTCGCCGTCCAGGGTGGTCAGCTCGCCGCCGCCGAGCGCTGGCGTGACCGTCAGCGCCTCGGCGGCGTGGCTGGCCAGCACGGCGAACAGCGCGCCGTCGTCGCGGATCAGCGTGTCGCAGGCCACCCGCGGATCGGCCACGGTGACCGGGCGGCGCACCCCGGCGTGCCGGGCCAGCGCGTCATACAGGGTTACCGTGTCGTCCGGGTTGACCCGCGGGGTCAGTGCGGCCATGTGCTCGACGGGGTACGTGCACAAGACAATAGAGCCGCCGCCGGTGCGCCGCAGCAGCAGCGCGGGCCGGCCCCGGGCGTCGGCGGCCAGCACCTCGGCACCATCGGGTTCCACCGGCAGGAACACCTGGTTGCCCGGTGCGGCGAAGGTCAGCGTGGTCCCGGCGGCCAGGCCGCCGAGGTCCTGGCGCAGGGTGAGCCGCACCGCGTCGTCCTCGACCGGGTCGCCCATGCCGACGTCGAGCAGGTGCCGGACGCCGAACATCTCGTTCAGCCGCCCGTACCATGGCCCGCGGTGCGACCGGCTGTCGCCGGCCGAGTAGGACACGTAGACGCAGGCGCCGTCGGCCGCGAGCCGCTCCAGGGCGGCGCCCGTGGGCGCGAGCATCCGCTGTACCGACGGCGCGAGGTACAGCCGCGCGTCGCCGCGTCCCTCTCTGGGCCCGTCACCGGCGATGCCGCCGGTTTCCCTGGTCAGCGCAACCGGCAGGTCCGCCAGCCGGGCCGAGACGTAGGCCTGCGCCAGCGAGCGCGCGATGCGCGGCCGGTCGGCCGGGTCGGTGAACGGGTAGCTGGTGTCCAGGTAGCCCGGGACGATCAGCGCGGCGTCGGTGTCGGTCCGCGCGCAGCGGCCCGCTTCGATCGCGTCCAGGGTGGCCGCGAACGCCCGCATCTCGCGCAGGGTCGCCTTGGGCTGGCCGGCCGCGTCGGTGAGGCCGAAGTGCTGCTCGAAGGCGTGGTGCCGGTACGGATCCTGCCCGGGCAGGTCGAAGTCGGTGTTGTTCCAGGCGATCCAGCCGGCCGCCCCGGCCAGCAGGCTGTTGTGCAGCACATGCCGGTAGTAGCGGGCCGCGTTCGCCTCCGACGCGAAGTCGGAGCTGACCCCGAACTCCTCCAGCACCACCGGCCGGCCGAACGTCCCGGCCAGCTCGCACTGCCAGGCGGCCGCGTAGTGCTGCCGGATCCGGTCGTCACCGGCCGGGTACACGTGCGGGCCGAGGAAGTCGCACAGCCGCGCGACCTCGGCCAGCCGGAACCCGTTCTCCCGTCCGGTCGCCTCGATGCCCCAGGCGCCATCGCCGAGCGAGAACGGCTGGCGGCCACCTGCCGCGCGCACCGCGTCCCGCATGATCTGCGCCCACGCCGCGACCGTCTCGGGCGGTGCCTGGTCGCCGCCGTACAGCGGCATCTCGTTGGAGACCAGCCAGCCGGCCACGGCCGGGTGCGAGCCGAAGCGACGCACCATCTCCCCGGCGAACCAGGCCTGCCGTCCGACCATCCAGACGTCGGCGTACAGATCACGGCCGGCCCGCCAGGCCGGGTCCCAGTTCTGCCCGGACATGTGGCCGACGATGAACGTGGGCACCGTGCTCATCCGCTGCTCGGCGTGCCGGTCGAGGAAGTCGCCGAACCGGGCGGCCATGTCCTCGTCGATTGTGGCCGGCTCCGGCATGAAGTCCGGCCAGAAAAAGAACGACCTGGTCATCGTCAGCCCGTGCTCGCGCAGCACGCGCAGTTCATCGCGGACGACGGCCGGATCATAGCTCCGCCACATGAGCGGCCCCCCGGTCCGCGACCAGAAGTTGGCCCCGAGCCAGCTCACCGGCTGCCCGCCGGCCGTGATCCTGGCGCTGTTCCTGCGCATGTGACCTGCCCCCTTGCTGCGTCAACGTCCCGCCCGCCCTGTTTCCCGCTCGCCCTGCCTTCCGGTTCAATCGGTCACGATTGAATAACTATACCGGTTAAGTATACTCGGAAGCGGAGTACGAGAAAGGACCACCGATGCGACGTCCGACCATCGCCGACATCGCGCGGCGCGCGGGCGTGACCAAGGCCGCGGTCTCCTTCGCCCTGAACGGCCAGCCCGGCGTCTCGGCCGCGACCCGGGAGCGCATCCTGGCCATCGCGGCCGAGATCGGCTTCGAGCCCAGCAGCGCCGCCCGGGCCCTGTCCGGCGGCCGGGCCGGGGCGTTCGGCCTGATCATCGACCGGCCGGCCCGCACGCTGGGCGTCGAGGTCTTCTTCATGCAGCTCATCTCGGGCATCCAGGCCGAACTGGCACCGAATCACATCACCCTGCAGTTCACCCTGGCCGAGGACCAGGCCGAAGAGATCAGCCTGTACCGCACCTGGTGGGCGCAGCGCAGGGTGGATGGCGTGTTCCTGGTCGACCTGCAGGTACGCGACCGCCGGATCCGCGCGCTCACCGAACTCGGCATGCCCGCCGTGGTGCTCGGCACGTCGCGTGGTTCTGGCCGCCTGCCCGCTGTCTGGCAGGACGACCGGGCCGCCACCGAGACCCTGGTCGGCTACCTGGCCGGGCTCGGTCACCGGCGGATCGCCAGGGTCGGCGGCTTCGCCAGGTACTGGCACTCCAGGCTGCGCACGGACGCCTTCGCCCAGGTGGCCGGGGCGGCGGGCATCGAGGCGGTCTCGGTAGCCGCGGACTACACCGCCGAGCACGGCGCCCAGGCCACGCTGGACCTGCTGAAGGGGGGCGAGCCGCCCACCGCGATCGTGTACGACAACGACGTGATGGCCGTGGCCGGAGCCGGCGCGGCGCGGCAGCTCGGCGTCCGGGTGCCTGCCGACCTATCCGTCGTGGTCTGGGACGACAGCGTGATCTGCGAACTGGTCCGCCCCGGGCTCACCGCGCTGCGCCGGGACATCCCGGCGGCGGGTGCCTGCGCGGCGCGGATGCTCCGCGAGGCGGTCGCGGGCGCGCAGCCCGCCAGCGTCCGGGAGGCGCCGCCGGTCCTGGAGGTCCGGGACAGCACCGCCGCCGTCCCGGATCCCGCCCGAGCCTGACCCGGAAAGCGCCGCTACCGGCACGTTCCTTACCGAGGCCGGCCGCCTGGCCTGGCCTTTCCGCATTGCGCCGCTAAACCGGTATAGCCGATGACTAATGGCCCTAGGCGACAGGGCCTTTCCGCACTTCCGGGCCGCCCCGTCCGGAGGGCATATGAAAGTGCTCAGAAGGCACAAATCCGGCTCCCTCGCGAGGAGGTAGGGCAAGTGACACCCAAAGCGAAATGGGCGAAGAGCAGATTCGCCCGGTGGGGGACCGTGGCCGTAGCGGCCGCCCTCACCCTGGCCACGGCCAGCGCCTGCACGAGTACATCGACCAGCACCTCGAACAAAGGCGCCTCGGCATCGCCATCCTCGTCGGGGGCGCTGACCGGGTACCCCCGCAGCCAGACCATCTACACCAGCGGCACGATGTACACGCCGCCGTCGAACTGGAACCCGTTCAACGTGGGCAACTACGCCACGGGCGCCCAGGGGCTCGTCTACGAGCCGCTGTTCCTGTTCGACCCGATCAAGAACACCTACGTCCCGTGGCTGGCCTCGAGCGGGACGTGGTCCGGCAACACGTACGTCATCAAGGTCCGCGACAACGTGAAGTGGAGCAACGGGGCGCCGCTCACCGGTGCTGACGTCGCCTACTCCATCAACCTTTCCAGGACCAACACCAACAGCCCCTATAACGCGAACGTCGCCACGGTGAAGGACGCGGTCGCGAACGGCAATACGGTGACGGTCACGTTCAAGGGTACGCCTGGCTACAGTGAGTTCCAGGCCTACCTGTACCTGGCCCCGGTGGTGGACCAGGCGACCTGGTCCAAGGTTGCCTCGTCGCAGCTGATCAAGTTCGCCAACACCCACCCGGTCGGCACCGGGCCGATGCTGCTCGACCGGTACACCGCCACCCAGGAGGCCTACAAGATCAACCCTGGCTGGTGGGGCACCAAGCAGCTGGGCCTGTCGTTCAAGTTCAAGTACCTGGTCGACGTGGTGAACGGCTCCAACAACGTCCAGCTGTCCATGCTCACCGCGGGGCAGCTCGACTGGAGCAACAACTTCCTGCCAGGCATCAACACGCTGGTCAGCG
>Ga0335081_10007148_pt1 | contig 17829 bp, 14 predicted proteins | sample Lox_Sample_35_FD_206713 | JGI IMG/M metagenome (GOLD analysis project Ga0335081, IMG submission 206713) | Soil microbial communities from Loxahatchee National Wildlife Refuge, Florida, United States - Lox_Sample_3.5 | ecosystem: Environmental > Terrestrial > Soil > Wetlands | place: USA... | reverse complement strand
CGACGCGCGACGAGCCCTCGGCGCAGAGAAGGCCGGCAGAGTCGATCACTACAAAGTCTTTGGACCTTCCACCGCGATGGGACTTCTGGCCCGCGCGCTGCGTGACCCGGAGCTCTACGAGCAATCGATCCGCGTGCATTCACCGGAGCCGAACGGCCTGCAGGCCAACGATATCGCTGAGCAGTACCTCCTCTGTGGGGACGGCGCCGGCGCGCTGCGCTGGCTCGCCGTCCCCTGCCCGGAGAGCGCTCAATTCGAGCGCCTGGAACTCATGGATCTTGCCTACGAGCTCTCAGGAGATCGAGCGCGGCAGATTGAGGTCCGCAGGGAGGTCTACCGCCGGGCGCCGGGGATTCACTCGTACCGGGCGCTGGAGGAGCTGCTGCCCCTCGCCGAGCGCGACGCATTCCGCGCACGCGCCTGTCAGGAGGCGAAAACCAGCCCGCACGTCGCCACCGCGGCCGAGCTGCTCTTCGCGCTGGAGGAGCCCTCGCTCGCCGAGCAGGTGCTCCTCGAGCGGTCCGCGGAGCTCGACGGCCGTAACTACGTCCTGCTGACAGCGCTGGTGCGGACGGCCAAAGCGAAAGGTCAGCTCTTGGCCGCTACCCTGATCTGGCGGGCGCTCCTCGACGCCATTCTAGCCCGCGGGTATGCCAAAGCCTACGGACATGCCGCGCGCTACCTGGCTGAGCTTCGCGCAGTGAGCGCCAGTATCGAGGATTATCGCGGCCACCCGTCCCACGAATCCTACGAGCGCAACCTGCGGCTGGCGCACGGTCGTAAAGCGAGCTTCTGGGGGCGGCTAGATTCAGCCTTGGCCCCGGATTGACCTGTTCAGGAAACAAGCGAATTTGTCAGTCGGCGCGGATTGGGTCGTTTCCGATCTGTCTCAGGTCGGCCAATTCCGGGCATTCGAGTTGGTGCCGGTGCGATCGCTACGATAGCGGCCCACGGCGGTACTTACCCTTCAGTAGATGCCGGGAATGCGGGACCGGGGCCGAAGGCGCTGCGGGCGCCTCTGTGGCACCCGTCGATGCGGGCACCGCTGACGGCAGCAGCCTCGAGAGGATGCCCGGGAGAATGATGGCGACATTGATCACCAGCGCAGGAGATAGCCAGCGATAGATGGCGTTTAGCAGGAGTGCAACCCCTTCTACACCGAGGACGATAAGTGCCTGTCCGAGAGTCACTTGGGCGTCGGCAAAGCGCTGGGTCATCAAGTCCGTGAACTCATGCCACTGCCGCATCCTCTCTTCCCAAGACTCGTTCCTACCGGGAATCGGGATCAGATAGAAAACGTATGTGGCATTTGCCAATAGGAACAGAAACGCCATTCCGGCCGCCAATGAGTCTAACGGAGTAATCCACGGAACCTGGCGATCCTCGAAGAACAGTGCCAGGTGGCTGTATGGGAACTGAAACAGGCCAAGGCACACGATGATGATCAGGAACCAAGTATAAAGAATCAGCTTGAGGAGGAAGGTGAGTCGCGTCTTGCGAAACGCGACGTAAAGCGTCGCGATCGTTGGAACGAGCAGAACAATCAACAGCACAGTCTGTAGTGGGCCGCCCTGGTAATAGAACGAATAGAAGGCGAACCAGAACACAAGCGTGTAGGAGAGAAGAATCGCCTCGCTGAGAATCGGGAGGATGTCTTTACTGAACGTCAAGGCAAACGTGACCGAGAACAACGAGAAAGACACGAGCACATGGAATAGGGGCTGATAGACAGGCTCGTGCTTACCGGGCAGCATTCCCGTCAGCCCCAAGGCGGCGCAACCGCCGAGCTTCCACCAATTCCAATCGTTGCGAAGAAGCAGCGCCGCTTGGGCCGCAACGCCCAAGCCGAACGAGGCAATCAGAATGGTTCTCTCGTCCAACGTTCGGTAACCCTCAACGAGCGCCGCAGCATAACGCATCGAAGCCGGTCGGCATGCAAACTCCTCGGCGTCGCGTGCCGGGAGTCAGTTCGGCACAATCGGCCGCGATCGGCCAACTCCGGCCACTCGAGCACGGCTCTCAATTTTCCACATAGCGGCCATTGGAACAATCTTCGAGGGACCAAAGGAATTGGCAGCAGCCCTGCCGGACCGGCGCTCTGTGCGCTTGTCTGGAACCGGCTTCAGCTGGTCCTTGAAAAGTAAGCGATGCGCATGGCTGGAGTGCCTTCTTTCTTGAAGAATGCCTCCGTCTCCGTCATGGTCTTGCCGTCCTCGCTGACGGTGTACACCCGTGTCGACGACGGCTGACCCTGGTATGCGAACTGCATGACCAGTACGCCCGCCGCTGGCATCGTCGCCGCGGCTGTGTCCACCCAGTAGGTTCCCGAGGACTTGCCTGGCGTGCCGTCGAGCGACAGCGTCCCCTCCGCATGCAGCTCGTGGCCGGCCTGATCGATGATCGACACACGAGTAGTCCATTTGCCGTCGGCCGCTTGGCTGAATTCGAGGTCGACGCTCTTTGGCCGCGTCTCCGGCGGCATCGTCAGCTTGTCTACCTCGAGAACCCAATGACCAACCAGCGGCGATCGGACTGGTGCCCTTGGGAGTGCCGCACAGCCGGCTGACAGCGTGATGACCAGTATCGCAAGGCCTGTCCTATTCATAATTTCTCCCCAGCGGCGCGACACAAGTACGAACATACGCTGCGTACCGACAGCCGGAAAGCGGCCGCTTGGAAATGTCGCCCAAGGGTCACCGGAAATACAGTCCAATCCGGCAGCAGGCGGCCATTACCGGTAGTCCAGAATCGGAAAATGGCTGCCCAATAGCGGCCGTGCGGCAAATGGGCCGTCGGAGGAAGAGTCAAGCGCGACCGACGTGCCCTCGCCAATCGCGGTGCGCGAATACTGGTGAGCGTAGACTTCCGAACCCGAAAGAACAGCGCTCATGTCAGTCGAAGTCACCATCCTTCCTGCGCGGGAGGAATCCTTACCGGCGATAAACGCCCTGATTGCGCGCTCTAAGGGCTATTGGACCTGGCCGGCAGGGTATCTCGAACAGGCGCTCGCGTTGCTTACGATCGATGTCGACTACCTGAGAACGCATCCGAGTTTCGAGGTGTTGGATGCGCGGAGTGATCTCGTCAGCTTTGTCGCGATTGCCGTGGTCGACCCGAGCGTCATACTAGACCATCTCTGGGTAACGCCAGAGCGGATCGGCCGCGGAATCGGCAGGCGTGCTTGCGAGTATGTGATCCAATTCGCGAGACAGCACCAATGGAGTGAACTCTCCGTGCTGCCGGATCCGCCTTCGGAAGGATTCTATCTGCGCATGGGCTTCGAGGATTCGGGTAAGCGAGTGCCTTCGCGTGTGCCTGGCGGCCCCTTGTTCTCCGTTTATCGCGTTCGCTTATAGACCTCGCAGCACCGTCGACACCATAAGCGTCTCCTGCATCGAGTCAAACAGTTGCGGTAGTGTGTCGCGGATGGCCTTGGCGCTAGCCGAATCCGGGTCGAGAACAACCGCCTCCTGAATCCGCCGATACTCCTCGCGGCTGTCGTACTCCCAAATCGCGACGACTCGGTCATCCTCTGTATGCCACCTGCCCACGAGCCTAGCGCCGTGCCGGAGTTGAACAGGAAGAAGGTGCTGGTTGAAGAAGGCATTGAATGCATCGACGTGCGTTGCCACGCCGGAGTAGACGCGCATTCGATAGATCATCGCTACCACCAATCACGCTAGGGCGCGTTGACTCTAACCGCGTAGCGCTTCCACAAGTGAGGAGCCCCTACCGCAGCTATAACTTGACGACAGGGGCGACATTTTGCAGGCCCTAGAGCTGCCAGTCACGACGGACCGGAAGTCGGAACCGGACCCACGATCGCCGGCTGTTCCTTGCGTGCAGACGGCAGGGCTCCGCGGCGCAATCATTGTCACGAGCGTGAGGAGCCTCGCGGGCCCGGCCTAGTATTTCAATTGCTGGCGAACTGAGTGCGATCCTCGGCGTTCTCCACCCATCCTCCGCCAAGAGCTTCATACAGATGCACGGCCGCCTGACAATTTGCCAGCGTTATCTGCGCCAGCTGATCCTCTGCCGAGAAGAGCGTTTGCTGCGCCTGCAGTACCGTGAGCAGATCGGTTGCTCCCTGCCGATATTGCAACTGCGAAATATCGAAAGCCTCTCGCGCCGCATCCACTTCGCGCTTCAGGTGTTCTCGTGCCTTGCGGGCATTGGCTACTTCGACCAGAGCGTTCTCGGTATCGACAAAGGCGTTGAGCGCGGCACCCTGGTACTCGGCGACGAACTCCTGCTCGACGCCGACTGCCAGCGCCTTCTGTCCCGCCAGCCGGCCGGCGTCGAAGATCGTCTGCAGCAGAGTGGCTCCGTACGTATAGCCGAAGTTCGAGCTCTGGAGCAGCGCACTTGTGGCGGTACTGATGAAGCCGCCGGAACCCGTCAGAGATATCTGTGGTAGGAAGGCGGCGCGCGCCGCATCCACATTGGCGTGAGCAGCTGCGAGGTTGGCTTCCGCTTGGGCCACATCAGGCCGCCGGAGCAGGACGTCTGAAGGCAGGCCGGCGCTCACCTCGGGCTGCGCAATCCCATCCAGGTCATGGCCGGTAACGGCGAACCCTTCCGGAGGCCGTCCAAGAAGCACCGCGAGTGTGAACAGCGACTCCTGCTCCGTTGTCTCCAGGGCGGGTAGTTGTGCTTGCACCGCCTCGAGCTGTGCCTCTTCCCGGGCCAAGTCCAGCTGCGAGGTCGCGCCGGCCTTCACCCGCAGCTTGATGACTTCGAGGATGCCGTTGATGGCGTCGATATCCTCGTGAGCAATCGCCAGGCGGCGACGAATGGCCAGCACAGCGAAGTATTGGTTGGCGGTATTCGCGGTCACGCTGAGCGCCAACGCCTGCCGGGCAAAGCGGGCTGACTTGAGCTGTTCCTGGGCGGCATGCAGGTTGGCGCGCGCGAGCCCCCAAACATCCAATTCATAGCTGGCATTGAGACTCAAGCTGTACGCCATGAGTGATGAATACTGTAGACACGCTTGACCGCTGCAACCCGCGCTGGTGTGACCGACTTGGCCGGTCAGTTGAGGCAGCAGCGCGGCACGCTGAACCTTCGTTTGCGCGTCCGCCTGGAGCACGCGCGCGGCCGCGGCGGCCAGATCGCGGTTGTTCATCTGCGCGGCCGATACGAGCTCGGCGAGTTCCGAGTCGCGGAAGGCCCGCCACCAGGTGGCGTCAGGCCATACCGGAGCCTCGGCCGATACCGGGCCGATGAAAGATTTGGGCACCAGGGTCGGCGTCAATGCCTGAGGTACGGGCGTCGCGCAAGCCGTCAGGCTCACAGCGAGGAGCGTTACCGGCGCGAAGAGCGCTCTATTCGTGCCGCAGCGCATGGATCGGATTGGCGCGAGCCACGCGTAGTGCGTGCACGCCGACAGTAGTCCAGGCGATGGCAAGCGCCACTACGGCGACTGCGACGAAGTACAGCGGGTTCAGTGCGATGCGATAGGCAAAGCCCTCAAGCCAGCCGTGCAGATAGTACGCGGCTAGCGGCCAGGCAATGAGGTTCGCGATAAGCACCGGTACGGAGAACTGCCACAGCAGCAGCAGAGCGACGTCCCACGTGCGCGCGCCGTACGCTTTGCGAATGCCTATCTCCCGCGTTCGACGGCCCGCTGTGAATGCCGCCAGGCCGAAGAGGCCCAGGCAAGCGATGACGATGGCGATACCAGCAAAGATACCGAGCATCGTGCCCTCTCGGTCCTCAGAGCTATAGAGGCGGCTGAAACTGTCATCCAGGAGATATCTGTTCACCGCCTGATTGGGCGCCAATGAATGCCAGGTCTTGTCAATGAAAGAGAGCGTGTCCGACAAGCCCTCGGGCCGGACGCGCACGGAGATCATCCCCGTGCCGCGCGGATCGTTGTAATAAACGGTCGGCCTCACTGGCTCCTTGGCTCCGCGAAACTTGAAGTCGCGGAGTACACCCACAACCTGGACGCGGACCTTGTTGAAAAGGATCGTCTTCCCAACCATCTGTTGCGGCGTGAAGCCGAATCGGGCCGCGGCGCCCTCGTTGATGAGAACGCTGTGCCCTTCATTGGCAGGGTCAATGCCGCCCTTGGCAGCGTCAAGATCCATCTTGACCGTATCTTCTCCATGACTGTCCGAAAGCTCCCGTCCCGCTACGACCGGAATGCCGTAGAGCGCTGGAAAGTCCGGGCTGATGTTGAGCTGATTGACAATGACGAAGTCGGGCTGTCCTGGAATCTGCGCATCACCCGCAGACGAATTGTTAGTAAAGGCAACATCGCCTGATAGCGCTGTCGCGAGCACCCCGGGATGGGCACGGAGCAACTGGACGAGGTTATTCCGACCCGACGCGGTCAGAGTACCGGAACCCACGACGACGATGTGGTCGTGCCGAAAACCCAGATCGATTTGGCGCGCGTAGCTTATCTGGATGAACACGACCAAGACCGCAATGCCCAACCCAATTGAAACGGCGAACTGCAGCACGACGAGAACAGCGCGGAGGGCGCCGGAGCCGGTTTGGCCGGAGCCGCTCGTGTGCAGCACCGACGCGGGTCGGAAGCGGGAAAGTATTAATGCCGGGTAACTGCCGCTCAAAAGACCCGCCGCCACCGCAATGACCAGAATCAGCGCGAGGAGCGGCCAGCTCGCACCATAGCTGAATGTGATCGGCCGGCGCAGGAAACTGTCAAACACGGGCAAAAGGATTTCCACTATCGACAGGGCTACCGCGACACTGATCAAGGCCGCGAGCACCGCCTCGCCCAGGAACTGCACCACGAGTTGGCGACGCGCGGCACCGACGGTCTTGCGCAACGCGATCTCTCGCGCTCTGTGCATTGCACGTGCGGTAGCGAGATTCATGAAGTTGAAGCACGCCACCAGCATGAGCAGGACGCCGATCGCAATCAGCCCATAGATCGTTGCCCAACTGCCTGGTGGTGTGAGATTGAGCGCGAAGCGGGAGGACGCCAGATGCACGTCAGAAAAGCGAGTCAAATGGGGAATGAGGATTTCGCTTCCGCGCGCGCTAAAGCCGATGTCTTTGAGCTTTGTGGCGAGCGCACGGTCCACAACCGGGGCGAGCTTCTGTAGCACCGTTTGCGGGCTAGCCCCCTGAGCAAGAGCCATCCACGCATACTGATTGTTTGACGTCCAGTCCTGCTTTTCCTCCTGATCGGTTGGATCGGCGCTCGAGGTATTGGGAAAAACTAGCGTCGCGGCGAGCTGGGTGTTGTGCGGGAGATCCTTGAGCACGCCCGTCACGGTTAACGGGATCGTTATCTCGCCCTTGCTGACCTGAAGAATTTTCCCGATAGGGTCAGCGGTACCGAAGTACTTCCGCGCGGTTGTCTCGGTCAGCACCACGGACTCGGGTTGCGATAGCGCTTGCGCCGGAGTTCCGGAGACGAACGGTAGCCTGATCATGCGAAAAAAGTTCGGGTCCACCACCTGAACAGAATCGTAAAACTGCCGATGGTCGGCCGTAATAGTCATCCAATGCGGCCTCATGCGCGTGAAGTCGGTCACTTCGGGGATTTCATCGCGCATCGCGGCGGGTATCGGAAAGGGCACCGTGGCGAAACCCTGCGGTGGTCGACCCGGCAGATTGTAGGTGAGCTCAAGTTGGTACAAATCCTGGGTACCGGGTAGCCACTTGTCGTATGAGAGCTCGTCGCGCACAAAAAGCGCGATGAACATCACGCACGCCAGCCCGACCGCGAGACCTGCGATAGTGATGGCGCTGTATAGCCTTTGTCGGATGAGGTTGCGCAGGGCAACGACCAGGTAATTGCGAAACATGCCTGCTCCTAGAGCACCTGACGGATGCTCTCGGTGACCAACGCTCCGTCCAGGAGGTTGACCACGCGGTGCGCATGCTCGGCATGGCTGAGCGAGTGCGTGACCATGAGGATGGTCGTTCCTGCCTCATTCAGCTCGGTCAACAGCTGCATCACTTCTTCGCCATTCACCGTGTCCAGATTGCCCGTGGGCTCATCGGCCAGGATCAGTCCCGGTTTCGCTACCACGGCGCGGGCAATCGCGACCCGCTGCTGTTGGCCGCCGGAGAGTTGCGAGGGCATGTGACGAGCACGATGGGCGATTTTCATGCGCTCCAATGCCTCGGCGGCGCGTCGCCGACGCTCGCCGGCCGATACTTCGCGGTGGTAGAGCAGCGGCAGCTCGACGTTTTCCTGGACGTTCAGTTCGTCGATCAGGTTGAAGCTCTGGAAAACGAAACCGATGGCGTTCTTGCGAAGCTCGGTCAGTTGCCCCTCCGAGTAGCCCGCAATGTTGTGGCCGTCGTACCAGTATTCGCCAGAGGTCGGCGTGTCGAGCATGCCCGCAATGTTCAGGAAGGTGGACTTACCGCAGCCGGAGGGCCCCATCATCGCGACGAACTCCCCCTGGGTGACTTCCAGGTTGATGTCACGCAGGGCGGTGGTCTCCACCTCGTCGGTGCGGTAGACCTTGGCCAGGTGCCTGAACTTGATCATTGGCGAGTAACCTTCAAGGATTCGCGTTGCCGGTAGTGAAATCGATGCGGTCCATCTTCTGATAGGCCTCGTAACCGGAGACGATGACCCGCTCGCCGGCCTTGAGCCCGTCCACGACCTCGACGTAGTCGGCATTGCGACGGCCGAGCCGCACGTTCCGACGTACCGCCGAGCGGCCATCGGGCGTCACTACGAAGACCCAGTTCCCGCCGGTGTCCTGATAGAAGGGACCGTTGGGCAGCATGACCGCGCGCACTGCTCCCCCTAGCTCCACCTTCAAGTCGACCGCTTGCCCGACGTGGATGCCCGTCGGCACAGCGCCGTCGAAGTAGAAGTCCACTTTGAAAGTGCCCCCGCTGACCTGCGGATAGACCTTGGACACATGAGCCCGATAGTCGTGGTTGTCGATGCTGAATCGCGTCTCCTGGCCGACGCTGACGCGGCCGAGATAGAACTCATCGACCTGCGCGGAAAGCTTGAAGCGATCGGCCGAGTTCACCTGCCCCAGGACGGCGCCGGGTGTCTTGGATTGGCCGACTTCCGCATCTAGCGCGGTCAGCTGTCCGTCCATCGGTGCGCGAATGGTCAGGGCCTCGACCCCGGCATTGGCGATGTCAGCCTTGCCCGTCGCATCGCCCGTGAGTTGCGTGGCACGCACCCGCTGCTCTACGGCGCGCGAGGCGATGGTCGCGGCTCGAAGCTTCACGTTGTACTCGTATTCCTCTTGCTCCTGCCGATACGTGCTCGGAGCGATGGCGTTGCCGTCCAGCAGTATCTTGTCGCGCGCCAGGTTGGCACGCAGCGTGCTGATCTGGTGCTCAATGTTCAGCAGGTCCTGCTGATACTTGAAGCGAGTCTGCTCGAAGGTGAGCTGCTGTGCGGCGACCTGCAGCTGCAGGGCCGGGTTGGACAGCACGATCAACGGCTCGCCGGCCTTGACGCGGGCACCGTCCTCCACAAGGACCTGTTTGACCGTGCCACCTTGGTCGGTGGTGAGGTAGTCGGTGATCAGCGGAGTCACAGTGCCACGCACCGCCGCGTAGTCCTCGAATGGTCCTTCTCGAACGGTGCCGAGAGTGATTTGGCTGAGGGACGCGCGATAGACATTCCCGCCCCGGGCAGACAGGAGCCAGATAACCGCCACACTGGCGGTAAGAGCCGCTGCAACCCAAGGCACGTAACGCCGCCAGCGCGGCTTACGCGCCAAGAAGCGGTCCTGGCCGTTGTTGCCACTTGACGGCGAACTCGGGCCGGAGGCACTGGGGGCCGTCAGGCTCCGCAGGCCCATCGCGTGGGCGGGGCTCGACAGTGGTCGATCCATGTCCAAGGCAAAGCAAGTCCGGTGCCAGAATTAGTGCCTTGCCATTCAATGGGATACGGCCTTCCCTGGCGTGGAGGTGTCCGTTGGCGCACAGTATGCGCGGACACCTGTCCGTTTTCGTACATGGCTGCCGAGACCCATGCGTCGCGCATCCTCGTCGTCGACGACGACGAGGACATTCTCCACGCCGCCCGGCTTTTGCTGAGGCGCCATTTCGCTGCGGTCGAGACCCTGAGACATCCCTCGCCGCTGGCGGACTGGACGCGCCGGGGCGCGTATGACGTGCTGCTTCTGGATATGAACTTCACGGCCGGCGCCGACAATGGCGCCGAGGGACTGTCGTGCCTCGCCGAAGTCCTGGGGATCGATCCACAGGCAGTGGTTGTGATGGTCACCGCCCACAGCGATGTCGGATTGGCCGTGGAGGCGATGAAGGGTGGCGCGACGGATTTCGTCACCAAGCCGTGGGAGAACGAGCGTCTCGTGGCAACGCTGACCGCCGCGCTCAACTTGCGTCGTTCACGGCTGGAAGCTTCAGAGCTCCGTGAGCGCAATCGCGGCCTTGCTGCTGCCACGACGCGTGCAGAGTCCAGCATGATCGGCACGGCCCCCGCGATGCTGAAGGTGTTCGGCGACATACGTCGCACCGCTCCCACGGATGCCAACGTGCTGATCCTGGGTGAGAACGGCACGGGCAAGGAGCTTGTGGCCCGCGAGCTCCACCGACTCTCGCCCCGCGCCAGCGAGGTCTTCCTGCGGGTCGATCTGGGCGCCCTATCGCCGCAGCTATTCGAGAGCGAACTGTTCGGCCATCGGCGCGGCACCTTTACTGATGCCAAGCAGGACCGCACGGGCTTGTTCCGGGCCGCTGCCGGCGGAACGCTCTTTCTGGATGAGATCGGCAATGTACCGCTGCATCTGCAGAGCAAGCTCCTCACGGCTCTCGAGCGGCGCGAGGTCGTGCCCGTGGGCGCGGAGAAGCCGGAGCCCATCGATGTACGCCTCGTTTGTGCCACGAATCTCCCTCGCGAGCGGCTCGCCGACCCGAATGTCTTCCGACAGGATCTGCTCTATCGCATCAACACCGTGGAGATCGCCCTGCCGGCCTTGCGTGGACGCAGGGAGGACATTCCGTTGCTGTTGCAGCACTTTGCCGCCTTCTACTCCCAGAAATACAATCTCCCCGCCAAACGGCTGACGGCCGCCGTCATCGAGCGCCTGACTGAGTGGGACTGGCCAGGAAACGTGCGGGCGCTACGCCATGCCGTAGAGCGAGCGGTGATCCTGAGCGAATCGGATCTGATGGGGCCTGCCGATTTTCCGCTTGCGGAGGCGAAGGCATCCGAGGGCTCCGCGGATGAGGTCTCGCGGCTGGAACTGGTCGAGAAGGCGGCGATTGCACGCGCGCTTGAACGGCACCATCACAACATCTCTCGCACCGCCGAGGCGCTCGGGCTGACGCGCACTTCTTTGTACCGTCGCATGGAGAAGTATGGACTTTAATCGCTTCCATGCGCGCGTCGTGCTGCAGGTGGTCGGACTGGCCATCACGCTGGCGGTATTGGCCTGGATGATCGGCTACACGCGTTGGTATGTGACCATGGTCCTGGCTGCGGGCATCGCGACCCTGCAGGTCGTGCTGCTGATCCGCTTCGTCTCGCGTTCCGGGCTGGAGGTCACGCGCTTCCTGAACGCGGTCGCCTTCGATGACCCGGCCACCAGCTTCGCTGGACTGTCCAATGACACCACCTTTGCGGCGCTTGGCGCCGCGATGACACGCGTCCTCGAGCAGTTGCGCGCCGGCCGAGCGGAGCAACAAGAACAAGCTCAGTACCTGCAGACGCTCCTCGCCCATGTGCCCGTGGCGCTCATCTCGGTGGACGATCGCAATCGGGTACAGCTTTTGAACCTCGCGGCACGCCGGCTTTTCGATCACACCTGCTCCGATGCGACGGAGTTTGCCCGCTATGGAGCGGCATTCTCCGCCGGATTGGAGAACCTTAAACCCGGCGAAGGCGCTATCGTCCGAATGGAGCGGAGCGGCGGACCCCTCCAGCTCAAAGCCGCCGCCACGGGGGTCACGCTGTCGGGCGTGCGCCGCCGACTCATCTCGCTTCAGAACATCGAGACCGAACTGAGCGCGCACGAGCTGGCAGCCTGGCAGACCGTGATTCGCGTCATGGCGCACGAGGTCATGAACTCACTGACCCCAATCTCCTCTTTGGCCGGCACCGCGCGCGGCCTTGTCACTGAAGCACTCGGGAATCTACCGGCCGAAGATGCACGCCGTGCCGCGCTGACCGATGTCGGCGAGGCGCTGGAAACCATCGGTCGGCGCAGTGAGGGATTGCTCCACTTCCTTCAGAATCACCGACGGCTGACACGGAGGTTGGAAGTAAAGATCGAGGTTATTTCGCTGAGGCGCGTCTTCGCGCGCCTGGAGCGGCTGCTGGCCGCAGAACTCGCAGCGCGCAACATCGAGCTCAGCGTTTCGGTCGAACCCGAAACACTTGAAGTTTCGGCCGACACCGAACTGCTCGATCAGGCGCTCATAAACCTGACGCGCAATGCCATGGACGCGGTCCGCGACGAACCTGCGGCGCGGGTTTCTCTGTCCGCCCACCAAGAGCCAGGCGCTCATGTCGTCATCACTGTGCAGGACAATGGCCCCGGTATCCCGCCCGAGCAGCGCGAGAAGGTGTTCGTGCCCTTCTTCACCACGAAGCGCCAGGGAAGTGGCGTTGGTCTCACGCTGGTACGACAGATCGCCACCGTGCACGGGGCCACCGTCAACATCTCTGATTCGCCGGGCGGGGGCGCCCGGGTGCGGATCCGATTCTAGTTGTGCTCGCAATGCCCCGATTCCGTATGCAACCCTGCCCCATCGAGGCATTGATGAGTGTGCGCGTCATCCGTCTCCATTACCGATTTTCGCTGTCCACAGCTTTGAGGATCTCCGCGCTGAACAAGGGCAGATTAGCGCCGCTCTTGGTATTTTCAGCTTCAGCAGCTTCGTTGTAGCGCGCAATGAACCGGCGCGGGTCGGCATACGTCGCGACCAATGCGGGGCGCCCGAACTGGCGCTCGATGGTTACGGCCATGCGGTACCCGACCGTATACCACGGGCCCAGCCCGTGCCAAAAAAACACGCGACTTTCGTGCAAGACGGCATCGTTGAGAAGATCGCCGTGGACAGTATCAAGAAAGAACTGGTTCAGTTCATCGAGGTTGGCGGCGAAGTGCTCGGCTTCGAGGTCCCATAAAAGCCGGATGGGTCCTGGGTAGTCCGCCATCGGATGGGCGTCAGGTGAGCCGGCTGCGGCGAGAACGGCCATGCCCTCACGGAAATTGCCCATCCAATGCGCCGCCTGGCGGGCACTCCCGGGCAATGACTTGATTTCCTGCTGGTAAGCGACCTCGAAGCTGGCAAGCCCGAGGTGATGTGCCTCGTGCGCGAACGTGTTTTCGAGCTGCGCGCGAGTCCTCTTATTCGGGTCGACGTAGAGAAAGATAGCCGGCGCTGCTGTATACGGTTCGAATACGAAGCTGTTGCCCTCTGACTTGATCACCGGATAGACCTCGGCGCGGAGTGTCGCCTGTGGCGGCAGATAAGCCAGGGGACGCTGCGCTACGGATCGGAGATCGACGGACTGCCACTGCTGCAGGCTCTGGCGAAGCAGTTCCCGGCTCGCATCGAGCGTGGATACGAACCTCATGAACTCTTGGTCCGTGAACGGTTGAGGCATCGAGGCCTCGTGCTGTTTCAACCTGCGATAGGGCGCGGTGGCGAAGAGCCTTTGCCAGTCCGAGACGGTCACCTCTTCGTGGCGGGCGCGCTTGTCGAGAATGCCGAGGACTGCTTCGGCCTCCGTGCTATCGACTTTCAAATCGACGCGATTCGGTGGCTGCGCAAAGGCCCAGCGCGCGAATAGTGCCGCGGCGATCAAGCTTGCGAAGCTCCATTTCATCATGAGTACTCCGTTGGTTGCCGTGGAAGGAAGCTCGTAGTGCTGCCGAGACCGTAGCCGGTGCGGTTTCGCAGCTCTTGCGACTAACTTGACAACACGGTCCTCGTGTAGGACTGTATGCATTATATCATACAGGCGCCCGGTGGTGCTGAATCTTCAAATCGACAATAACGGCGTGCCGATCTATGTGCAGATCCGCGATCAGCTGCTGCGTGCCATCGGCTCCGGGACCCTGCGTCCGGGCGAGCAGTTGCCCACGATGCGCGAGCTGGCGGTGCGGTTGAAAGTCGACTTGAACACGGTTCGCCACGCCTACGACGAGCTCGAGCAGACCGGGGCCATCGTCATTGTGAGGGCGCGTGGAACCTTCGTCGCAGAGACGCCGCCGCCTTTGGATGGGGCGCGACAGACGAAAAAGATTCAGGCACTGGCACAGCAAGCCATGGCTCTTGCTGTGTCTGCAGGGCTCGATCCCGCCGAAGTGGCACACGAGATGCTTCGGCTTGCAAAACGTCATGGGGCAAAACGATGAACACCTCACCAGGCACGATTCCCTACGGCCAGAACGCTCCGGCCACGGTGCTTTCCATCCTGCTTCTCCTCGCCGGTCTCCTACTCGCATTGAGCATTCGCTCCACCTACGCCTACGCGATTGCCGGGCTGTTGGTTCTGAGCGCGCTGCTTTTGCCACTGTCCCTGCTCATGGCAAGACAGTGGGAGAAGGCGGTCGTGCTGCGCTTTGGCAAATTACGTGCGACTCGCGGTCCGGGACTCTTCATGATCGTTCCCTTTGTCGATACGGTTGCGACCTGGGTAGATCAGCGAATCCAGACGACAGAGTTCAACGCCGAGCAGGCACTCACCCGCGACACGGTTCCTACCAACATCGATGCGATTTTATTCTGGCAGGTACACGATGCCGAGCGCGCGGCCTTGGAGATCGCGGACTATCGGCAGGCAATTACGCGGGTTGCGCAAACCTCGCTACGCGAAATGATCGGTTCTTCTCCCCTCAGCTCCTTGCTCTCGGAACGCAAGGCAGCGGATCTTCAGTTGAAGGAGGAGATCGGGAGAAAGACCGCCGAGTGGGGCGTATCCGCCGTGTCGGTCGAGATTCGCGATGTTGCGATTCCAGCGCAGTTGCAGGACGCCATGAGCCGTCAGGCCCAGGCGGAGCGCGAAAAGGCCGCTCGAGTGATCTTAGGCTCTGCCGAGGAAGAGATTGCGCAGAAGTTCCTGCACGCCGCAAACACCTATGGACAGAACCCCGTGGCTTTGCACCTTCGCGCGATGAACATCATCTACGAAACGACCAAAGAGCGCGGTGCCACGATCCTCATTCCATCGTCCATGGTCGACAGCATGAATGTCGGTGGTGTACTTGGGCTTACTGCCGCATCCCAGCAGCCGTCGGCGGCCACTTGAAGGAGCCACTCTCCCGCGGTCTGAAACCGGCAAAGGCCCTGCACAAGCGGAGGTGCCATGTCAGTGCGTCCATATCTGATGGCGACGCTATCCCTGATCAGTAGCATCGCCGTGGCAGAGGCATCTGGAGTCTCACTTCCAGATACGCCGGCGGCACATGCTCTTGGCTCATGGCTCGAGGTATTCAACAGCGGAGATGGCGCGCGCATTGATGCCTTCGACCAGAGCTACATCCCGTGGTTGTCTCACGAGAGGGCGATGGATCTCCGTGCGCACACCGGCGGCTACGAGCTGCAAAGCGTCGAACAAGGCGGACGCCTGTGGATTATCTTCCGCGCCACCGAGAAGGCCAGCTCGAAGGAGATCATCGGCAAACTGGTGGTCAAATCGGAGAATCCGGCGGCCATCAACTGGCTGTCGCTGGAGGACGCACCCGTTGGCGCTGAGCTGCAGAAGATCACTGTCGACGCGGCCGAGCGCGATCGCGTGATCGAAGGCGCCGCGAAACTACTCGACGAACTTTACGTGTTCCCGGACGTGGGGAAGAAAATGTCTGCCGCGCTCCGGAAGGCTGAAAGGCGCGGCACGTACCGCGCCATCACCGATGGGCAGATTCTCGCCTGGAGGCTCAGTGATGACCTGTGGATCCTTGGACATGATGAGCACCTGGGAGTCCGTTTCAGTCAGCAGGTTCTTCCCCCCGAGAGGCCAGATCAGCATGCCGACGCCGACCCAGCGGCTCGCAAGGGGATCATTTCCAGTAATTGCGGTTTCGAAAAGGCCGAGCATCTTGCTCCCAATATCGGTTATCTGAAGTTCAACGAGTTTGACGACCCCGAGATCTGCGCGCCCACCGCGGCCGCGGCGATGAACTTCGTGGCCGACAGCGACGCTCTCATCCTTGATCTGCGTGACAACCACGGCGGGGGCGCGATGGTGCAGTTCATCGCCAGCTATCTGTTCGCCGAGCCGACGCATCTGAACGATATTTACTGGCGCGCTGACAACGCCACCCAGCAAGCCTGGACGCTACCTTACGTACCGGGCAAGAAGTTCATCGCGAAGCCGGTCTTTATTCTCACTTCGAAGCGGACGTTTTCCGCTGCGGAAGACTTCTGCTATGCCCTGAAGAATCTCAAGCGCGCAATCCTGATTGGCGAAACAACTGGAGGGGGAGCCCACCCCGGGGGGCCGCGCCGTATCGACGATCATTTCTCGATCCGTGTGCCGACCGGTCGTTCCATCAGTCCGATCACGCATACGGATTGGGAAGGCACTGGGGTCGAGCCAGACATCAAGGTTCCGGCCGCCGACGCTCTGACGGAAGCGCTGAAACGCGCCCGCCGTGACTGACCTGGCGAGCGGCGCTCAACGGGCCAAGAGCGGTCATCGAGGCCGCGCCGCCGATTACCCGAAAGCGGTCGCTCGTTGAGCCAGACGGACCTCCTGGCTGCTCGCGCAGTATGTGATCGACAGCGGCATCGAGCACCTCGTCGCGACCGGTACGAATGCCAGCAATCGTTGGCCGGACTACTATGTCCGGGACAATTCCCACACGCTGCGTCGGCTTCTTGTCGGGGTAGAAAATTCCGATGCCGCTGATTTGAGTCTTGAGTCCGCCGGGAAGCGAAAACGGGGAGACGTCGCCGTCCTGCCCGGCAGTCGTACTGCCGACGACAATTGTGCGCGGCGAAGCGCGCAGGGCCATAGCCGTATATTCCGACTGGCTCGCCGAATCCTCATCGACCAGCACGACCACTTTGCCAGAGTAGTGCGGCTCAAGCGGCTGGATCGTATTGGGCTCACCCCAGAAGAACGCGCCCGGATCGGACAGATCCGCGTGCGTGAATCGAACGAATGCGGTGTCCTTGTCCACAAGATGAGCTCCGAGTGCATAGGGCACGTAGTCCGCAGGGTAATTCCTGATGTCGATGATCAGCCCCTTAGTGCCCATAGCCGCCTTGATGTAATCGTTCATCTTGGCGGCGCTGATAGATGAGAGCTTGAGGTAACCGACCTCCGGCGTCAGGAGTTGGAAAGTATCGCCAGGCAGATCATCGTGCACCCCCGCCTCCAAATCGACCTCGTCCCGAGGGACGCGCTCGCCCGAGGCCTGCACGACAGACCTTGCACGCATAACCCGAGCGCTGAACGTGCCGCACGCGCCCCGGGCGAGAGCACGTGCCATGTGAGCGATCTTTGTGGATTCGTTGGACGCGGAGTAATAGGGAGACCAGCTGCGGAACAGTCTGCTAACCGGTGTTCCGTCGACGCCCAAGACGACGTCGCCGAGGTGAAGGTCGCCTCGTCCCTGGCCTGCGTCGCTGTACCCAGCGACAACGGGTTGCTCTTCGATATATCGGATGATCACCGGAGCCTCACAGGATCCGGTCGGCGGTTGCACGCTCCTGTCCGGCGACTGCAAGAGTTGAACGTGCCCGTCGTGAGCGCGTACCAGGAGTGCCATCAACCCGCGTTCGTAAGCCTCGCGGTCTCGGGCGAGCATAAGGCGCGGAATGAACTCACGGAGCACGTGCGTCCAGTCCTCGCCGATTACGTCGCGGTACGGGTACCAGTACTCGATGATGTTCCAGAAGCGATAAAGCGCGAGGAGCAGAAACCCCGGGTCGGGG